>ERZ773100.5-NODE-5-length-175693-cov-7.109356_pt1 | contig 175693 bp, 168 predicted proteins | sample MGYA00511119_ERZ773100 | MGnify/ENA primary metagenome ERZ773100 (study PRJEB29015, sample SAMEA2738000) | human oral metagenome | biome: human oral; feature: human-associated habitat; material: dental | place: China | collected 2111 ...
TCCGCTTATGGCTATACCGTCCGCTTTTATTAAGATATTATCTTTGGCGTTAAGCTTGGATCTTGTATTCTTAACGATATCCTCTTTATAATATCCCCCTTTGCTTTTAAAGTTATAGCTTAGCTTCTCCTTTGCGCTATTTATATTTACGTCATTTGCGGCGTTTAGGATTAAATTTGCAGCCGAGTCTATGCTTGCTCCAGTTACGGTTATATCACGAGCTGCATTTAATGCTACGCTGCCCTCGGTAGATTTTATATTTGAGATAGTGCCTATATAGGTGCTGCTTTGATCGCCGTAGGCTCTATTTAAGTTTATCTCTTTACTTAGAGTTTTATGTACTATATCTCTGCCAGCGTTTAAGCTTACGCTGCGTCCTTGTATCAAAGAGGATGCGTTTATTATATCCTTTTTGGCCGATATGCTTAGGGCGTTCGCGGCGATGATGGAGGCGGAGTTTAAATTTGATACGCTGCCCGCTTTGAGGCTCATATTTGATCCCGCGTAGATTATCCCTTCGTTTCTAAGATCGCCGTTTACGCTTAGATCTATGCTGCCTCCTGCGTATATCAAAGAAGGTGCGGAGCTAAGTAGAGTGCCGTCATCTTCCTCCAAAGAGTTCAAGGAGGTCCTTTTTTTATCATAAAGCAAGCTTAGCTTATTGTGCATATATGAAAAATCCGGTATCAGCTCGCTATAAACGTAGAAAGTATTATAAAATTTACTGCTTATAGGCGAAAAGAGATTGTTTATATAGCTAGGTCTAATGATATCTTGCATATCCGCTTCGTTATTAAGGCTAGGCGCAAGATCGTTTTTATTGAGATTTAAAGCGTTAGGATTACCGAGCCCCTTGCCTATTAAAGAGTAATCTATTTTAGAAAAAGCTTCCTTTATAAGAGTAGGAGCGTTACTAGAGTTTATCTGCCCGTGTGAGTTTAAATTTGAAATATCCCCCGCATAGCCTTTTATATCTTTTTTAGCTCCTATTATGGAGATAATAGCAGGCTGGGAGTAGTAGATATTCTTTTGATCGCTATAGCCACCTTTACCGCCGTGGCTTTTATGTTTCCATCTATACTCCGCCTGGCTCGTTATACTATGATTTAGACTTAAAGAGCGGTTGTTTAGGCTCTTTACATTTAAAGATAGATCGTTATAGGCATAAATTACGCTCTTATCGTTATTTAGCTCATCTATGTTAAGGTTGCTATCCCCTGCGGAGATTATGTTTGAGCCCATAAATTTACTTAGGCTATCTTCCGTTATATACTCTTTATTGATGCTGTAGCTTATCTGCCTTAATCTCTCCTTCTTATGAGGCTTACTTCTTCTTATGCCGAAAAGATTATCTTTTAAATTTAACGTTATAGCATCATATAGCCTAGTATCCTCCCCCGGAAGCCTGGTGTTTTTATATAAGCTTAATACGTATAGATTCATATCCTGCTCGCTAAGCTCCTCCATGATCTTAGCGTTTAGCTCGTCTGGGCTAATATTAGGATTTTGCTTAAGGATGCGCTCTTTTATCCCGGCTGCATTGACCTTTAAAGGTATGGCTACGCCGCTGCAACCCCAACCGTCACCATTGCAGGTAAAATCTATATTATAACCGGTGCTTTGAACCCTCTTTGCGAGCTCGTTAACCGAGCGGTTGTTTAGCTTTTTAGCACCGATATTAAGAGTGCCCCTTGCATATATCAAAGAGGAGGCGTTGGTTATCTCGTCAGCCTTGCCCTCCCCACCTCTTTCATTAAAAATATTTAAATTTCTTTGAGAGATGATGTTAGATAGCGCTTCGTTGCTAAGAAAGCTCGTATTTATAACTATATCCCCTCCGCTAAGTATATTGGACGCGTCTTGATTGATGATATTTTTAGCGTTTAAAGCCATGCCGTTTTGCGCATAAACGAGGGCTTTTTTGTTTATTAGGCTTTCAGAGTTTGTTATCAGCTCGCCGCGCGCGATTAAAGAGCCTAAATTTAAAATTTGCTCCTTTGCTTTTAAAGCCAAATTCCCAAGCGCTGCTATGATGCTTTCGTTTTTGATACCCTTTGCGTTTATAATCAGATCTTTATTGGAAATCAGCCTTTGCAAGGCGATAAAATTTCCTTGTAGGTTTAAGTATATATCGCCGCTTGCGTAGATCCCTCCGTTGTAGGTCAAATCGTCCTTTAGCCCAAGATATAAACTACCGTCAGAGCTTAGCTTACCTAAAGCGCTTAGACTATCTAGGTTTAAAGCGAGATCCCCTTTAGAGCTTATTAGCCCCTCTTCATTATTAAGAGCGCCTTTATTTATGATTAAATTTCCTCCGCTTAGGATAGAGCCTTTAGAGTTATCTATGTTGTCGTAGCCTAAAAGAGCGCCTCGTAGGGAGATGATCTTTGAGCTTTCGTTGCGTAGATTGTTGCCGCGCAAGCTTAAGCCCTCTTGCACTATAAAGGTAGAACCTGAAAGATTATAAAAATTTGGAATTTCGGAATCCAACGCCCTTAATACTATTAGGCTATTATCGTTTAAGAGACTCTCTTTTATATCCAAATAGCTTTCGTTTGAAAGTATCGCTCCGCCTATATTTGATATATGATCCGCGCTTATTATGCTAAGCTCGTTTTTGGAAGGAGGAATAACTCCCACTTTGGAAGGGTCTTTGGTATCGTCCAAGCCCAGCTCATTTAGCCTTTCGCTCTTAGCCGCTCCTATTACGGCTCTATCTTTGTTGCTTAGGCTTCTAGCCTCTATCTTTAAGGCAGAGCTTGAGCTTATGGAGCCCTTTATATTATCTAGCCTATCCGCTTTTATCTTTAGAGTATTAGCCTGTATATTTCCTCTGTTTTCTACCGAGGAGGCTTTTATACCCAGATTGGAGGCTGAAATTTTAGAGCCCTTTTGGTTGGAGATGGTCTTTGAGCTGATTTGGGTCTGTCCGTTAGAACCTAGCTTTCCTTCATTTATCAGATCTCCGTTAGCGTCTATCTTTAAAGAGCTGTCCGCCAAGATAGCCCCTTTATTATTGATGCCCGCTCCATCTTTAGTAGATATTATATTTATCTTGCCCGCGTACATTCCTCCTAGGGCTGAGGAGTCTATGGATACGCCCTTGGGATGCGATCCTCCTTCTTGCTCGATCTTTAGATTATCCTGCCTCAATCCGGAGTTTGTATTTTTTAAAGATACCTTACCGTCAGTCGCTACTACGTTGATCTCGTTTGCGTAAATTTTACCCTCCAGCTTTAGGCTATTAGATATTACGTTTAGATAATCTCCGTTATCGTTTAGGCCGTCCGCTCCTATATTTATAGAGCCTTCCTTGCTTATGTTTAGAGATTTAAGATGCCCGTTTTCATAGGTGGGCGTGGCGGTGCTTAACGTAGTGGAGGAGGCATTTATTATGGTAGCGCCGTTTACGTTGATGCCGCTAGGATTAGCGATGATAAGATCGGCTTTTCTGCCCGCTATCTCAATATTACCCTGTAAATTTGAAGGAAGAGGCGAGTTTACCTGATTGATTATAAGCTTAGCCTCGCCGCGATTGAGCCTCGGATTTGGCGGTATGAAGCCTGCAGTTTTACTTATAGCTCCTGCTTGAGAGTTATTAAATACCGTGCCCTCTTTAGGAGTGTTAAGCTTAGAGTATTCGTTGATAGAAATCCCCTTATCGTTAGGAGAGGCGATATCTATTTGAGTGGCGGGAGCATTCGGAGTTTGAGATACCGAAGCTCTATGATTTACGGGAGCGGAGTTATCGGGTATTATCTCGCAATATGAAAAACAGGGAGCCAGCAAACCAATAAGCAAAAGAGCGGCAAGGCGTTTCTTTGCTTGGGTAAAGACGCCGAAATATTCTTTTGTATCAGTAGGGGTGCTAAGACGCCCTGTGCCATTAAAAATAGAGCTTAAACATAAAATTTGCATACTAATAACCTCCGTTTGCGATGGGTTTATATCTTAAATTTCTTGAATACTTTCTTAAAAAAATAGTAAATTTCAAATATTTTATTTAAAATTTGTTTGAATTTGTTTTAGGGCTCGATTTGGGCGCAGGACTGCTATTTCTCGGCTCTTAGTACGGCGTATCTGCGCTAAAATAGTTAGTAAAATTTACTAAGAGTTATATAGTCTTCGTTTATATTAAATGCCGCGATAAGCGCCGATAAAATTTCGCTAAATTTTTAAACGATAAATTTAAAAGTCGTAGCTTAAAGAGAAATTTAAAGCAGGACTATCCGTTTTAAAATTTTCCGGTTTGCTGATAGGAAAAGCCGCCAAAAGATCATAGGTAAAAGAGCCCGAGATGTTTCCTCTCAGACCTACACCCCCTCCGCTAAGCATTTCGCCCTCTGCTGGATAATCTTTTCCCCTAGAGCTAAGCTTGCCGACATCAAAGGCCAGGTAAACGCCGTTATTTTTAAAATACTTATATTCCAAGGTATTTCTTATATAAAAGCCGCTATCTCCAAGCAGGCTCATCTGAGAGTCAAATCCTCTAACGCTATAGTATCCGCCGATATTTAGCCTATCTATAGGGCTAAGATGGGTGCTGGCTCTTCTTGCGTAGAGTTCCAACTCGTAGCTTAAAGGGATAGCGGAAGATTTGGTTTTAAAATTTAACGCAGCGTTTATCAAATGATATCTAGAGCTCCCGCCTCCGAAGTCTTCATCGGACGCTCTTAGAGCGTTAAACGCTCCCGTAGATTTTAGGTACGAAAGCATCATCTCTACCGAAGAGTTATCAAAGAATACCTTGGATTTTAGCCCTGCCTCATAGCCGCCTTCACGCTTTCTTTGGTTGCTAAGCTCATAATCTTGTATATAGTTTTTATACTTTTTTTGCCAAATTCTAAAAAACAGAGAATTTTTGGAGTTTTGATTTCTAAAATATACGTAGTTAAGATCCAAATTTCTTCTAACGCTGCTTCCGCTATAGATATAAAGCTCATAAGCTCCGGGCACTATTTGATCGTAGGTGTATCTGTTCTGCCAAAAGGATAGAGAGAAGTATCCGAAAGGTATATTAAAGCCCGCATAGTAGTTAGCCGATCTGCCGCTTTTGCTATCATCCCCTAAAGATTTTTTATCTCCTCTTAAAAAATTCCTACCGTAAGAAGCAAATACGCTCTCGTTTAATCCAAGTAAATTTAAGCCGTAAAGCATAACCGTGCCTTGGTATTTGCCGCTAGATTTGGAGCCCAGATTATCCGCGCTTAGCCTAAGCAGCAAAGGAGAGCTTTGTTGCTTAGAGATATTGATATCGGAGTAGCCCTGCTTTGCGGAAGGGCTTAAGCTTATCTCCGCCTCGCTTCTTGAAGCGGCATTGAAATTTTCCATAGCCTGCTCCAGATCTCTTAAATTTAAAAACTCTCCCCTCTTATCGCCGCCAAATGCGGTAAAGATACTTCTTTGGTTCTTGGCTTCAGAGCCGGGCTCAAGCGATATCTCGCCTATGCGTCCGGGATGCAGAGCTAAAAGAAGGGTGCCCGAGGAGATGTTTTGCTGGGGGATGGAAACGGACGTAGTGATAAAGCCTGCGGATATGATTTTATTGTTATACGCTCTTGCCAGAGCTAGAATTTCATCGCCTCCCAAGCAGTCGCCGCTTTTAAATTTAAGCTCTTTTAGGGTTGAGTTTAAAATTCTTTCAAACCCCGGCGGAACTGAATGATCGGAATTCGAGGTAGGACCAATGGACTTAGCGGAAGTTTTTACTTTCGCGCGCCCCAAGTTTTCATCATTCGACTTAAAGGTAGGAATACTTGAGCCAGCACCGTCTTTGGGATTGACGGCTGGAGTTTTTGGATCATCTTTGTTTTTAGATTCGTAATCTGCTTCGTTAAATTTAGAATCTGCGCTACTTTTCTGCTCATCTTGCGCTTCTGCGTTAATCAGTTTGATCTCATAAATTTTAAAGCAAATTCCTGCTTTCTTGGGCTCCGCGGTTGCGCTTGAAGCGCGAGACTCTTCGCTGCGTATCGTTATGAAAGGATCCTCGGCGCCTTGTCTAATTGATCTTATTCTTTGCTCCTCAGAATTTATGGCGCCAGAAATATCGGCAGGGGTAGCCATAATCGCTTTAGGAGCTAAGCTTAAACCTATAAAGATAGAAGCTAGAATAAGCTTAAGCTTGACGCCGCGGGGTTGCAAAGTGGCTCCTTTAAATTTACTATCGTCATAATAGAATAACGGTTTTTGATCAAACATCAATTGCACCTATTTTTTACGATCGGAATATCGCCGCAAAAGAAAACTTTATAGCTTAAGCATGACAAAAGCATCTATTGGCATATATTCGCTTTTTATAGGCTTTGTCTTCCGCTAGGAGCTATCAATTAAAATTGGCAATAGTACATTAATTTTTTAAATTTTCGGATAAGATCTCTTGGATTTTAGTGCTAATTGAGATTTTAAATTTTATTATGCCCAGAATCTCGATCGTTTTGTAAAAATCCTTCCAGGTAAAACCCAATCTAAAAACAAACGCCTTATCCCTTCATAATTCCCTATTTTTCAACCCCTCAAAACATCCGCGATATCAGATTTTACCATTCTTTATTACCAAGCCTTTTCTATAAGAAACGACGGCATTTCTGAAAAACAAGGGGGCTTCTATAAACAATAAAATTTCCCGGTATTTTTTATTCTCACGTTATAATAAGAGTGGCAATCTTTAAATCTATCGCAAAGGAGCAACTTATGCATTACAAAATTTTAAAAGCAAAGCACAAAAAAGTGGATAATGTAGCTAGATAACTTTATCGGGGGTCTGTTTTAAAAACTAGATCGTCTTTGTTCTTAGAAAAAACTTTCATAACCGTTTATACTTTAAAATTTCATATATTTTCATAGGAGAGATTATAAAAGTTTTCAAAGAGTTTAGAGCTAATATACATTTTTAATATATAGTGGTTTCTCTTAAACTACCTGTATAATCTAGCGTTTTTAGTATTTGAAATTTTTTGAAAAAATTTGGAAAAGCCGTAAAACAGGGCTTTTAAAAAAAATCAAAAAACTAAAAATAGGGGAAAAATTTGATAGATGGTGTCCCCGACAGGATTCGAACCTGTGGCCTCAAAATTAGGAATTTTGCGCTCTATCCTACTGAGCTACGAGGACAAAATCGGCAATTTAATCGCCGATAATATTCATAACGTCGTCTAGTTTTTTGTGAAGATCTTTGTCGTTGATGGGCTTTGTCATAAAGTCATAAGCACCTTTATTTAAAGCCTCTCGTTTAGCGGTCTCGTCCGTCGTAAGGACAATGACGGGGATATGAGCTATACTTTCTCTAGCGTGAAGATTATCTAAAAATTCCAGCCCATTCATCACAGGCATTACGATATCTAATAAAATCAAATCAACGGGCTGAACTTCGAGTACGGCAAGGGCGTCCAAACCGTTTTTGGCTTGGAGTATGGTTTGGAATTTGCCGTATTTTTTTAGCATAACTTCAAGTAGCTTTAAATTTATAGCGTCGTCATCAACCGTTAAAACTTTCAAATCTCTCATTTAAGACCTCATCCTTATATATATTTTTGTGCGAGTTTCTCAAGACCCGACTTGGTGATATTGTAGCTAGCGACTTCGCTAAATAGTGGATTTTCATCGTTGTCGTTAGAAAACAACACTAGCTTGGTCGCAGGCGCTTTTCGGCGCAAGCTCTCTAGCGCCGCTAAGTCTAGCCCTGCTAGCTTTTTATCAATCAAAACAAGCTTATAGCTGCCCGTAGCCGCCATAGAAATAAGCTGGTCGAAATTGCCCGCAATTTCTACGTCTTTATACTGATGTTTTAATATGCTGGCAAAAATTTTACTTTCCATAATGTTTGCCTTGCATATAAGTATATCTTTTGTCGGCACACGCGCGCCCTTAGCTTTCACTACGTCATCAGAAACTATGCTTTTTTTAGGAACTAGCTTCATTATCGTCTTTGGCACTTTGACAGTTTTAATGACAGTCTTAGGCACCTGGCGTTTGACAAGCTTTTTAACCAGCTTCTTTGTAGTTCCACCGGCTGGCGCTGCATCAGATCGTTTATCGCCGATAAAATTATCTAGCATTTGAGCTAAGATATCCTTTTTGATCGGCTTGGTGCAGTATTCGTCAAGCCCCGCCGCCATAAATTTCTCTCTATCGCCCTTTAGCGCATTGGCAGTAACAGCCACGATCGGGATGTGGCGGAGATTATTCTCGTGTTCGTATTGCTTGATCTGCTTTGTAGATTCGATACCGTCCATAACAGGCATCGAAATATCCATAAATATGAGATCATAGTCGTTATTAGCTTTTCTGGCTTCCAGCGCCAAAAGTCCGTTTTCGACTATCGTCAAATTCATATTAAAGCTATTTAACGTATGCTTCATAAGCTTTTGATTGATCTCATTATCCTCCGCAATAAGGATTTTGGCGTTATATTTTCTATTGACCAAAGGTACATTTTCATCGGCAGGATTTCGCTCTACCGGCACTTCAACCTCTTCTTCGACTTCGACATCCTCTTCGACCATAATGGTTTCTTCCTGTTGCTCGTCTTCGTATACGGTGACGGGTACCTCGACCATCTCCTCTTCCTCAGGTTGTGGGATAACTACCGGTTCAACTTTTACGCTAACAGGCTCAATCTCCGGCTCTTCGACATGAACGTTTTGAGTAGCAGGCTCTGTCTTTGGAATAGACACCGACTCCGGCTCAATACTTGGCTCTTCGGCAGGAATATTTTGAGCTGCCGGTTCTACTACTGGCGTTACCGGTTCAGACTCGATATTTGAAATCTCTTCAAGTTTTGGCTCTATAGGTTTTAGTTCAGGCTCAATTGCTACCGGCTCTGGCTCAACAGCGATAGGTTCTGGTTCGATTGTATTTTCAGTTGGAATTTCAGGTTCTGAAAGTTTAACATTTGGAGCCTCATCTTCATGAGCAGAAACACTTGAAGTATCAGGCTTCGAAGCTTTAGCGATAGGAATTTCAGACTCGGTTTTAATGGCTACCGGAATTTCTTCTTCTACGCTTGGAATTTCAACCTTTTTGGTAGGCTCTTGCACCTTGGCACTCGGTTTGATATCTGAAAGATCGATCTCTATATCAGGAATTTCAATCTCAGCCTTAGGCGTCTCAACCTTAGCCTTTGGAATTTCTACTTTCGCAGGCTCAGCCTTTACTTCTTCCTCCTCTTTTTTAATCTTAGGAAGCTCTATTTCGATATCAGAAAGATCAATGCTAGGAGTTTCGGCTTTAGGAGCCTGGGTCTGCGTTGCATGTGTTTTGAGCCCCACAAAATCATCAGGAATTTCCAAAGATATAGGCTCATCGATATCGGTCTGGGCATCCTTTGTGCTTGAAGACTCTACTTTTGGCTTTTCTGCGCGCGGAATTACTATTTCAGGAATATCAATATCGATCTTTGGCGATTCAGGCTCTGTCTTTTCAATCTTAATATCACTCATAGGCTCGATATCTATAGGCTTAATGACCGGCTCTTCTACTTTAGGGGCTTCTTTTTTGAGCTCTTGAGCAATACTAGGCTTACTAACAGCCTCCTCTTTATGCGCAGAATGAGCCTCGGCATCATGCGTACGCCTTCTACTTTGCAAGATAGCGCGTAGCTCGTCTGCCGACGAAGTAGTAGCATGTCGTAATTCATCAAGCTTGTTGATAATAGGTCTTTCTTTTACTACCGGCTCTTCCATAATCATTTCATCAGCGACGATAGGCTTTTCTACCTCGGCATCCAGCTTAATCTCATGCGTCTGTGGAGCAAAATCCGATCTATTTAGAGCAATTCCGGATTTTGAAATTTTATCTAGCGTCTTAACGAATTTGGTTAAGTTAAAAGGCTCTGTGAGGGTAAAAATTTTAGAATTTGAAATACTAATGCTTTGAAGCTCTTTTGGCTTAAGAGTCAAGATCGTAGGCATACTCAATATATCGCTAACCTCGCCGTAATTCTTAAATCTAGTGATAAGAGCGTCATATTTGTTATTATTTTGCGCTGAGCGAAACTGCGCGTTTGTATTAAATATCGAAATTTTACCGCCTAGCTTGCTGATATAATTTTTAACGATATCATTATACATCGTATCGGCACTATCGGCTAAAAGCGCAAAATTTAACCCTTTGATGCTTTCAAATACTGCGTCCGCATCAGTCTTTTGAGTCTCTTTAAAAGCAAGAGTGAAGTAAAATCTAGTACCCTTTCCTACGGTAGATTTGACCTGAAGCTTACCGCCCATCATCGCTACGTATTTAGACGAAATCGTAAGTCCAAGACCTGTTCCGCCGTATTTGCGTGTGATCGTAGAGTCAGCCTGAGAGAAAGCGTTAAATACATTTGCGAGCTTGTCTTCAGAAATTCCTATACCGGTATCCTCAACGCTAAACGTTACGATCGCCTCTCCCGGAGCTTTACTAGGCTCTCTTAAAATTTCAACCACGATAGTGCCGTGCTCAGGCGTAAATTTGACCGCATTGGACATGAGGTTGATAAGAACCTCTTTGATCTTCGTAATATCTCCGTATAGGTGGTGCACGAGTGTAGGATCGATGTAGAGCAGGATGTCGATATTCTTTTCGGCAGCCTTGGCGACGTAAATTTCAACTGCACTTTCGAAATCTTGGATAGGATTAAATAAGATATCCTCAAGCTCGACCTTATTACTTTCGATCTTGGAAACATCCAAAATGTTATTAATGATCGTTAGAAGGTTTTCGGACGATTTTTCGATGGTATCAACGTAATCGCGCTTCTCCTCATCCAAATCGGTATTTTTAAGAAGCTCCGTAAAGCCGATGATGCCGTTAAGCGGCGTCCTGATCTCGTGCGACATATTGGCCAAAAAGATCGATTTTGCCTTGTTGGCATCCTCCGCAGCGCCCTTTTGATACGCAATCAGATCGAGCGCATCCTCTATAAGCGAATATGCCTTGTTAACACCCTCGCTAGTCCTAACGTCGATATGCTCGTGCTGATTCGTCAAATCGCCGATTCGACTAAGCACGTTGCCGAGGTCGGTAACATTCTGTCTTAAACGTCTTGTAATACCCAAGGCAAAAACGACCAAAATAGCCGCTAAAACCCATATACCAAGAGCAATAAATAGGTTTCTTAGCCTTTGCGCTAGGTAAGTATCGGCATGCATCGCAAGCTCAGCATTGATCTTTTCAGAAATTTCACTTAGCTTTTTATATTTAAGTGTAGTAGAAGCAAACCACTCTTGAAAAGGTACGCTATAGTGTCCCTCATCCGCTTCTTGCTGCAATGTGGCTGAAATTTTAGCAGTCTCTCTTAATGCGTTTTGAAATTCCTCTCCGTCTAGAATTTTTAAAATCGCGGCTCTAGCATCCGATTCCGGCAAGAAGTAGTAATTAGGAAGCGAACTAGATAGGTTGAAACTAGCCCAAGTCCTTAGCTGTGCCTGATTCATAGCCTTGCTACCGATGATGTATTCGATAATATAGTCGCGCTCCGATGCGGTGGCATCCATCGCCTCATAAGTATTAAGCAACGAAACCGTCCAAACGGTAATATTTGAGCTTACAAGACCCTCTCTTAGCACTCGTTGGATTGTTTTTACATCATCATCGAATTTTTGAAAATATGAGCTGAAAAGCTCACCGAAGCTTTTGCTTTGAGCATCGACATCCCTTCTTACCTGCGGAAGTTTGTCTAATAAACCGTCTATATCGGTCTCGGCAGCCAAAAGCTCGTCATTACCGGTGCCGTAAGCGAAAATATCAAAAATAGTCTTTTTTACGACATTTTCACTGATATTTTTGCTTTCTTTATACTTTGCAAGCGCATCGTCGGTTTTTTTACGTTGACCCGATAGAAGGGTTCCCATACCGGGGTTTCCCTCGCTACCCAAAAACGCCGAAGTGATACCGCGCTCTTTATCTACCTGCTCTACTAACGCCGCGAGGTTGCTATTTTTAGCAATTTGCTGCTGCAAAATTCCCACTCTGGCGTAATCCTGCAAAGAGATAAACAAGAAATATGATGCAAACGCGAAAATCAAAAGTAACGGGATACCGCTAACAAGTCTCAAAGCACTTGTAGTATTTAAATTCATACAAAATCCTTCAAAGCGCAGCTTACGCGACGTTAAATTTTATTCAACCGGAGAAACGAAGTCGCTTCCGTCACGCTAGGCGGAGACGATTTAGCCGTCCTGCAAAGTTAATGGGTGATTTTACTAAACAAATCTTTAAATATAGCTTTTTGCGTTAGGTTTTCGTTAATGATTGTTTAAAATTTTTTCAGCGGTTTGAATATTAGTAAGTGATCTGATCTCATCGAAACTCGCCGCATAAATGCTCTCAAAATCGCCGTAAAAGTCCAAAAGCTTCTTCAGACTTCCTTTGCTAACGCCCAAGCTTAGCAGCTTTGAGCTTTGCAGATCGAGCTTGCGTTTGCTCTTTTGGTGAAACGAGATCGCAAAGCGGTGCGCTTCATCGCGCAGGCGTTGAAAAAACTGCAATTTTTTATCGTCCGTCGGCAGCGAAAAAATCCCGCCTTTCGTGCAAATTTTATCCTTCGCGGCTCCCTTTGCGCGGTGGGCTTTAGCGTCGATCTTCTCTTTAGAGATAGCGATTATATCGACGTTTGCTCCGACGCTGCAGATTATTTCCTCCGCCAAGTTTAGCAGAGCCGTTCCGCCGTCGATGAGCCACAGATCGGGCGCTGCAAGCTCGTCAAATTTAAGCGCGCGGCTGGTTAGGTACTCGCGCATCTGATCGTAGTCGTTATTTGAGCTAAGATGCTTGTGTCGGTAGTTTTGCTTGTTAAACTCGCCGTCTTGAAAGCTTATCATAGCTCCCACGGCCGCGGCGCCGAACATATGCGAATTGTCGAAAACTTCGATATTTACGGGCAAATTCGTAAGATTAAAATAATCCTTCAGCTCCTGCAAAAATGCGTAATCGTGCGTTTTTAGATGCTTTTTGATATTGATCTCGCAGTTTTGATATGCAATCTCGCAAATTTTACGCTTCTCGCCGATTTTCGGCGCGTAAATTTTAAACGCTCTTTCGTGCCGCTTGGATAAAATTTCGCATACCAGATCCGCGTCGTCAAACTCGTCGTAAACGTAAATTTTAGCGCACGCCACGGGAGCTGCGGCAGGAAAGGCGCTTAAGATCATCTGCTTGTAAGCGTTTGCGATATCATCGGCGCTTGGGGCTTTGCAGTTAATTATATGCGAGCTTGAGGCTGAAATTTTACCCTCGCGTATGCTAAAATGCACGGCGCAGACGAGCCCGTCGCGTGCAGCAATCGCAAAGACCTCGAAATCATCGAGCTTTGCCAGATCGACCTCGACCTTTACGTTCATCTGCTTTAAAATTTCAATCTTATCACGGATCTGCGCGGCTTCCTCAAAATTTTCTCTCTGCGCGAGCCGCGCCATCCGATCCTGAAGCTGCGGCACCATCTTTTGCGGATTTTTCAGAGCCGCAAGCGCGCTTTGCACGATACGAGCATAATCCTGCTTTGAAATTTTATCCTCGCACGGAGCGGCGCAGCGCCCGATCTGATGGAACAAACAGGCCTTTTTGCCCTTGACGCAATTTTTCTTCTGCACGAGCGGAAACTGCATGTAAAGGGTCTGTAAAATTTCCTTCGCGCCGTGAAAATAGGGACCGAAGTATCTGATATTTTTGCCCTTTACAATCTTTCGCGTGATCTCAAAGCGCGGAAAATCGTCGTCTAAATTTACGTAGATATATGGATAGGTCTTATCGTCGCGCAGCAGGATGTTGTATTTGGGCTTGAGCTGCTTGATGAAGGAATTTTCCAGTATCAGCGCGTCGCTTTCGCTGGGCGTTACGATGTATTCTAAATGCACAGCCTCGCTTATCATCTTGGCGATGCGCGCGCTTAAGCGCGGGCTCGGCGCGAGAGCGGGCGTGAAAGAGAAGTAGCTTTTGACACGATTTTTTAAAATTTTAGCCTTGCCGACGTATAACAGCTTGCCCGCGGCATCGAAGTACTGATACACGCCGGGGCTAGCAGGCAGGCTCTTAATCTCCTCTATTAGCAAGGATCAACCCTCTTATCTCTTCAAAAATTTTATAAATTTGCGGATCTTGGATTTTGTTTTTAAACTCCCCCTTTGCGCGCTCCAAAGATAAAGCTTCGCCATCCCGGCGCAAATGAGCTTTATAAATTTGCGCCCTTCTTCTGCTCATTACTCTATCTGCGACAAAAAATTTTATATCGCGGACGCCGCAAAGCTCCGCCGTCTCTCTAGCGGCTACGAAGCGCTTTAATACGTCTTTTATTAAATTTATATTACTATCGCGTTTTAGTTCGCAAAGCCCCGCCGGGTGCTTCGCGGCTATCATCAAAATGCCATCTTTGACGTAGATGAAAGCGATTAGCCTTTGCCAACTAAGCGGCAAAATCGCCAAAAACTCGCCTCTTTCTCGCATCTTGGCATATAAAGGATCTTTTCTGATATGAGCGATTATTTCTCTTGCATTTTCCATAGACGGATTTTAGCATTTTTTATCTTAGTTTTGCTTAGCGGCTGCGGATACAAAGCACCGCCTTTTTACTCGGACGCAGATAAGCAAACCGCGAACGCAAAGGCATCCGCCGCAGATGGCAACAAAACAAACGACACGAAAGGCGGCGTTAGAATTTTACGCGATAAATAGCCTACTTTTAGCTTTGCTTTGTTATACTTTTAAAAATTTTTACAAAGGAATTTCATGCAAACGGCAGACATTTTAGTGCTGGACTTCGGCTCTCAATACACCCAGCTGATCGCTAGGCGCTTGCGCGAACAAGGCGTTTACACCGAGCTGATCGCATACGACGCACCGATCGATAAGATAAAAGCAAAAAACCCCAAAGGCCTTATTTTAAGCGGCGGGCCCGCTAGCGTTTACGCCAAAGATGCGTATTTTTGCGACGATAGAATTTTTGAGCTTGGAATTCCAATTTTAGGTATCTGCTACGGCATGCAGCTCATCGCGCATAAATTTGGCGCCAGCGTCGTGCCTGCGGATAAAAAAGAGTATGGCAAAGCCTCTTTGAAACTGCTTCGCGCTAGCAGGCTATTTGGCGGCGTGGAGGATAACTCTACTGTCTGGATGAGCCATTCGGACAAGGTCGAGAGCCTGCCCGAGGGCTTTGAGGTGATGGCAAGCTCGGATGAGAGCGAGTGGTGCGTATTTGGTGACGAGACCCGTAAAATTTACGCGCTGCAATTTCACCCGGAGGTCTGCCACAGCGAGTTCGGCGATAGAATTTTAAAAAATTTTGCCAAAGAGATCTGCGGAATAACCAGCACTTGGAATATGGGCAGCTTCGCCAAAGAGCAGATGATCAAAATAAAAGAGCGCGTAGGCAGCGCCAAAGTGCTTTGCGCGGTAAGCGGCGGCGTGGATAGCTCGGTCGTAGCGGCGCTTTTGGCGCATGCGGTGCCACAGAGCCTGATAGCGGTTTTCGTCGATAACGGACTACTTCGCACTGGCGAGCGCAAGGCGGTAGAGGAGATGTTTAGGCTCAAACTCGGCGTGAGCTTGGACGTGATCGATGCCAGCGAGCTATTTTTAAGCAGACTAAAAGGGGTGGTCGATCCGGAGCAAAAACGCAAAATCATCGGCGCGACCTTCATTGAAGTTTTCAGCAAAGAAGCGACAAAACACAAAAACGTAAAATTTCTAGCCCAAGGCACGCTCTACACCGACATCATCGAAAGCTCGGTCGCAGGCTCAAGCAAGACGATCAAAAGCCACCACAACGTAGGCGGCCTGCCTAAGGATATGAAATTTGAACTGATCGAGCCTCTGCGCGAAATTTTTAAAGACGAAGTGCGCCAGCTGGGGCTTGAGCTAGGTCTTTCGCGCGAAGTCGTTTTCCGCCATCCATTCCCTGGCCCGGGTCTTGCGATCCGCATAATGGGCGAGGTAAATACGCCGAGCCTCGAGCTACTGCGCAAAGCCGACGTGATCCTGCGCGACGAGCTAAAATCAAGCGGCTGGTACAATAAAACGTGGCAGGCGTTTTGCGTGCTGCTAAACGTGCACTCCGTGGGAGTCATGGGCGATAACCGCACCTATGAAAACGCCGTGTGCGTGCGCGTGGTGGACGCTAGCGACGGTATGACGGCTAGCTTCTCGCGCTTGCCGTACGATCTGCTAGAAAATGTCTCTCGCCGCATCATAAACGAAGTAGACGGCATCAACCGCGTAGTTTACGACATCTCGAGCAAACCGCCTGCAACGATAGAGTGGGAGTAAGATGAAACAAATCTGCATCATTTTAGCACACCCTTACGAAAAAAGCCTAAACGCAGCAATCGCGAATGCAGCGGTAGAAAAGCTGCAAAATAGCGGCTACGAAGTTAAATTTCACGATCTATATAAGGAGAAATTTAACCCAATCCTTAGCGGCGCTGAGCTCGTGAGCGACGAAAGCGACGACGAGCTGTTAAAAGCGCATCAAAAAGATATCGCAAACGCCCACGGCATCGTGATTGTACATCCAAATTGGTGGGGCGAGCCGCCCGCCATCCTTAAGGGCTGGATCGACCGCGTGCTAAGGCAGAGAGTAGCCTACGATTTTGCGCCAGGTGATAACGGTGGCGGGCTTCCGATAGGGCTTTTAAAGGCTGAAGCCGCCCTAGTTTTCAACACCTCCAACACCCCTGAGGCAAGAGAAAACGAGATATTCGGCGATCCGCTGGAAAAAATTTGGAAAAGCTGCATTTTTGATTTTTGCGGCGTGAAAACCTTTGAGCGGCTGATGTTTAGAGTGGTCGCAGATAGCGACGAAGCTGAGCGAAAGGTCTGGTTAGAGCAGGTAGTGCAGACGCTGGATAGGTACTTTCCGAAGCAGATTAATTTGCTTTAAATTTAAAAATGTGCTGCTCGCAAAATCCGAACGGCATAGAATTTGACTGCCTATTTAAACAGATGCGCGCCGAATTCGCTCGCACATTTGGCGCAAAATCTATGAAATTTAGGAGGCAAATATGCTTAGATTAATCGCAGCGATGGCGATTTTAGCGGCTCTCATATACTTCGTGATGGGCGGCGGCGGCAAAAAGACGATCAAAGATTACAAAAATTTCAGCCGTGAGGAGCTGGAGACTTTATGCCTCGAAAAGAGCGACAAGATCGCCTGCCAGCGTATCGCCGTGGACTATATCAAAGAAAATAAACCGAAAAAATGATCTAAATTTGCGAGGCTAATTTTGTGGTTTCGCTCAAACAGCGCGCGGTTAAATTTCTTTCTAGCCCGGTCCAAACGCTGCGCGGATAAATTTGCCTGCAAAGCACGGCTGAAATGCCAATTAAATCGGTACCGAGCGCCGCGCAAATAGCGTAAATTTAAAAGCAATAATTCAAGTATTAGCATGCGCGCTGAAAAACCGCTAGCCAAAATTAAAAGCGATAAATCGCGCTGTGTTCTTTGCGCACAAACAAAAGGAGCGATGGATGAAAATTTTATGGCAAAACAGGCTTCAAAACAGGCTTCGAGATATCGGCGAAAATATCCTGATAAAGGGCGATCGCGCATTTTACGTAGGCGATAACGACGAACAAAAGCAGATGAAGCTTAGAAAATTCTCGCTCGAAAGCGGCGAGCAGCTAGCCGGCGCGCCTTTCCGCGATTTTACTCGCGCCGCGACCTTTGACGATGACGGCCGCACGCTCGTAGTTTTGGGCCTTATTGACACGATTTATAAATTTAACGCCGCGGATCTCGCGCTCATCTCAAAGCATAAAAAGGGCGTGCTAAAATACGGCAATTTTATCGCGTTAAGTAGCAAGGGCGGCGATAAAAAGGCTATTACGGCGACCGACGACACGCTTTTTATTTACGATTTTGAGACGCAGACGGGCACGCGAAAGCGATTAAAGGGCTGCGCGGCGATTTTTAAGCAGGATGAGCTAAATTTCTTGATTTTTACGCGCTCGGGTCAAATTTACGGCTTAAATTTGAGCGGTTGCGAGCTTAAAATCATCGCCAAAACTTGCCCTATGACGCAGGCGCAGCGCGCGGAAGGCGGATATTGCATTCGCGTGGGCGAAGCGGGCGAAAACGAGGGTGCTAACGAGCTAGTTTTTACGGACGCAAATTTTAACGTTAAATTCCGCGTGAAGCTGGACTTTGATTTCGATAAATTCGAGCTTGCGGCGGACGGATCAGACGGCTGGCGCGGATACTTTATAAACGAGCCGAATGAGCTGAAGGTTCTTGATCTGCGTAGCGAGACGGGCGGCTTTAAGCACGGCAGCTTGGGCGACCTCGGGAGCGGTGAGCACGACGGCTTGGGCAAATTTGCGCACGATAAAGCCGAGGAATTTAGATGCGACGAAGCGGACGAATTTAATTGCAGCGGCTCGGATAAATTTACACGGAACGAGACGAGCAAATCCGGATGCGAAGCGACGGATAAATTTGAGTACGACGATCCCTTTAAATTTAAACTCGGCGAGCAGGTCCAATATCTCGCGGCAAAGCCCGTGCTGGCGTATAAATTTAAACAAAAGGGCGCGAGAATTTTAGGCGTCGTTACGGCTGCTTCTTGCCGGGCTGCGAGCGCAAAATACGAAGCGGAGCAAAAGGACGCATTTGCCGAGCAAAATTTAATGCCCGAAGGCGACCGCGGCATCGAAAACCTTGAATATTCACTCCTCGCTCCCGGTAAAAATGAAAAACGCAGACATCGCGCACCCGAGTGCGCCCGCGATCTCGTACTAGTCGATAACGCTTACGACGAGGACGCGGAGCAAATTTTAACCTGTTATGAGATCTAAGCCATGGTCCATTCAAGCACGCATATATGCCTGATTTAAAATTTGCAGCTATGATTTCACGCCTTTAATTAAGGCAGGTTTGCTAAAAATTTTGCAAAAATTTTATATAGAATTCTACCAAGACGCGGAAATACCCGTTTAAAAATTCTACGACATACAGGCGAGACCGTTGCAAAACGGCGCGGCTAGCGATGAGTACAGCGCGACGGCAAGGACAAATCTTAACGCCCTAAGTGCCAGCAAATTTAAAGCGCAATCTCAAAGAGGTATACGCAAAATTTGATCCCTAGCAGCGGGCTAAATTTCATGACTCGCTCGCCCGCACCCTATCAAATTTAAAATTTCAGATCAACGACGATTTGTACGGCGCGACCGCGCCCTTTCGCCGCTATCAGCACTTGACGTTTTTTGCCTTGCTATCTTGCATCGCGCGGAAAAATTCCGCCCTGCTCAGCGGGACTTCGTCAGGATGGGCGTTTCTGAAATGGCGCAGATAGCCCTCGTAATCGCCGAGCCCGATGAGCGGCGCAAGCGCGGCATCTGCGCGCGCCAAAAATTTTGCCACGGCCTTCGGGGCCGCGAGCGGGTTAAATTTAAGCTTTTTCATAAACGCCCCTATCTACGTGCTCGCTTTCTGCTAGTTTGAAATACCCCTCGTTCGCGCCGCCCTTTGAAATTTTAAGGCACATCCTTATCGTTTGGGCGATGACTACGATCGTAACAACGACGAAAAGAGCACATAGCACGGCGTCGATGACGTTATTTCTGATGATAGCCTGCGCCTTTTCAATCGCGGCGGGATCGCTCAGGCTAGCGAGCTTGGCGGCGGTATTTTGCGCGATAGCCACGTGGCTTACCGCGTCGTGCACGCGCTCGCCGTTAGCCGGCATCAGCTTTAAGATCGCCGCATAAAGCGTGGTTATAAGCACCCAAATCGCAGGAGCGATCGTGACGAAGGCGTATTTTTGCTCGCCCATTTTAAAAAGCACCACCGTCGCAAGCAGCAGCGCGATGCCCGCGAGCATCTGATTGGACGCGCCGAAAAGCGGCCACAGCGTGTAAATTCCGCCCATAGGATCGGTAACGCCGCTGTAGAGCAGATATCCCCAGCCTGCCACGCAGATCACCGTCGCGATGATGCCGTAGAGGAAATTTTTGGTATCGGAAAAGGGCTTATAGAGGTTGCCTAAAATTTCTTGCGCCATAAAGCGCCCCGTGCGCGTGCCCGCATCGACCGCGGTTAGAATAAACAGCGCCTCAAACAGAATCGCGAAATGGTACCAAAACGCCATCAGCTCCTTGCCGCCGATGATCTGATGCAGCAGCATCGTTAGCCCCATCGCAAAGGTAGGAGCGCCGCCCGTGCGGCTCATCATCGTGGTTTCGCCGACGTTTGAAGCCAAGGCGCTGATCTGCTCGGGCGTAATGCTAAATCCGATAGAGTTTATATACGCCGCGGCGCTTACCGCGTCTTTTCCAAGTACAGCGGCGGGCGAGTTGATAGCGAAGTATTCGCCCGGGCTTAGGATGCACGCCGCTACGAGCGCCATTACGCCTACGAGACTCTCCATAAGCATCGAGCCGTAGCCGATGAAAAGAGTGTGGGTTTCGCGCTCGACCATCTTAGGCGTCGTGCCGCTGGAGATCAGCGCGTGAAAGCCCGAGATCGCGCCGCATGCGATCGTGATAAACAAAAACGGAAATATCGGGCCTGCAAAAACGGGACCCGTGCCGTCGATAAATTTCGTCGTAGCGGGCATTTTAAGCTCGGGCGCGACGAAAATTATCGCGACCGCCATGCCGATGATGACGCCGAGCTTAAGGAAGGTGCTTAGATAATCGCGCGGCGCAAGCAGCAGCCACACGGGCAAGATCGCCGCGATAAAGCCGTAGCCGATAGTAAGAAGTGCGAGTGTCTCGCCCTTTAGTGAAAAAACGTCGTGCCAGTACGGATCGATCGAAACGTAATGCCCGCCCCAAAGCGCAAGCATCAGCAAAACAAAGCCGATGATCGATGCCTCGCTGACCTTGCCCGGGCGCAAGAACCTCATATAAACTCCCATAAATATGGCGATCGGTATCGTCATCGCGATCGTAAAAAGCCCCCACGGCGAGTTTGCGAGCGCCTTTACGACGACCATCGCCAAGATTGCTACGATGATCAGCATGATGAAAAAAATCCCGATCATCGCGATGCCGCCGGTGAGCTTGCCCATCTCATCTTTGATCATCTCGCCGAGGCTCTTGCCGCCGCGTCGCGTGGAGAGCACGAGCACGATGAAATCATGCACCGCGCCTGCGAGCACGACGCCTACCAAAAGCCAAATAGTGCCGGGCAGATAGCCCATCTGTGCGGCCACTACAGGACCTACGAGCGGTCCTGCGCCAGCGATAGCGGCGAAATGGTGCCCGAAAAGGACGTATTTGTTTGTAGGGACGTAATCTCGTCCGTCGTTTCGGATCACTGCAGGAGTTGCGCGGCGATCGTCCAGCTCAAAGACGCGATACGCGATAAAGCGCCCGTAGAAGGTGTATCCTATCAGATAGATGCACGCGCTGGCCACTACGAGCCAGACGGCGCTGATGCTCTCGCCTTTATTTAGCGCAAGTACGCCGAAACACCACGCCCCTATGACGGCGACCGCCGCCCAAAGGATCTTTTGCCAAAATTTCATGCTCACTCCTTAAAACTTAGCGAGCGGCTTTGGCGCAATTCGTCGTTTAACAAAACGGCTTGCGCCTTTAAAGCGGGGCTCGTTAAATAAAATTTAGTGCGTATTTTATCGGCGTTTTTATAATTTAAAGCTGAATTGCGAAATTAAAAAGAGCTCTTTCGGCGTTTAAATTTAACGCCTAAATTTTGAATTTTAAATTTAAATAGACGGCTTGGAGACGCGCGAAATTTTAACATTTAATCGCCCCAAATTTAACTCCACAGCTCTTAGCCGTTACGGAATTTATCGCGGTTTAAGAAATCAAGCGATAAAATCCCATGATAACGATTTTAATTTCTTAATAAAAATCGCGAATACTTTTAGGAGGAAATTTATGCCGAATCAGGTGTGCGGCTACGTACTTTTTCGCGCTGATATCAAAAGCTATGCAAGCTTCAAAAATAATTGCGCCAGCCGCGAGAATTTTATAAATTCCGCCTGCATAAATTCCCGACGCCGCTTAAATTTTAAAAATATCCGCCGCGATGAAATCTGCGCGTATAGTTCGCCTGGTGGGCTATGAGCTTTAAATTTTATCTCTTTCTAATCGTAGCTTTCATATTGCTTGCTTTGGTAGCCGTAAGTAGCGGCGGGGCAAGCATTTCGCTAGGCGACATCGCAAAATTTTTCACCTTCGGCGAGATAGACGAAACCAAGGAGCTGATTTTAACGCAAATGCGTCTGCCGCGCCTCGTGCTTGGAATTTTAATAGGCGCGCTGCTGGCAACTTCGGGGGTGGTGGTGCAAAGCGTATTTTTAAACCCGCTTGCAGATCCCTACATCATCGGCATCGCCTCGGCAGCGACCTTCGGCGCGGTTATAGCCTACCTACTGGGGCTTAGCGACGTTTTTTACGGAATTTTCGCGTTTTTGGCCGCCAGCGGGCTTTCGCTCGTGATCTTTAAGCTCGCAGCCCATACCCGCTCGATCTCGACTCTGCTGATCGTAGGCATCGCCGTATCGTCCTTTTTGGGCGCATTTACATCCTTCGCGGTCTATCTAATCGGAGAGGATAGTTTTAGGATTACGGCGTGGATGATGGGCTATCTAGGCGGCGCCAACTGGCAAAAGATCGCGCTTTTGCTGCCGCCGCTTCTGTTTTGCATGGCGTATTTTTACGCGAAGCGCCACGAGCTAAATATCATCTTAAACGGCGACGAGGAGGCAAAGTCGCTCGGACTCAACGTCGAGAAGTCCAAAAAGAGCCTACTCATCGTCTCCTCGCTCATCATCGGCTTTTCGGTCGCATTTACGGGGATGATAGGCTTCGTGGGGCTCATCATTCCGCACACGCTTCGCATGGCGCTTCATACGGCGAGTAACGCCGTGCTGATCCCTGCTAGCGCGCTTACCGGCGGAGTTTTTTTGGTTTTTTGCGACGTAATCGCTAAAAATGCCCTCTCGCCGGTAGAAATTCCGATCGGCGTGGTGACCTCCTTTTTCGGCGCGCCCTTTTTTCTATACCTCGCGTTTAGGAAGCATGCATGAAAATTTCGGCGCTAAACTTCAGCTACGGCAAGCGGGCGATTCTGCGAGGCATCGAGTTAAATTTAAAACGGGGGAAATTTTACGGGATTTTGGGTCCCAACGGCTGCGGCAAAAGCACTTTGCTAAAAAACATCTTGCAAATTTTAAAGCCTGCAAGCGGGATCATCGAAATAAACGGCAAAAAGGCAAGCGAGTATAGCCTAAAAGAGCTTGCGGCGCTAATCGGTTTCGTGCCGCAAAAAACAGCCCTCGCAGCCGCGCTAAACGTGAAAGAAATTTTACTTGCGGGCAGATTTTGCCGATTAAAAAGCGCCTTTAGCGGCTACGATGCGAGCGATCACGCTAAAGTGGAGCAAATGGCAGAGCTTTTGGACGTGAAAAAATTCCTAGAGCGTAGCGCATTTGAGCTAAGCGGCGGGGAGTTCGGGCGCGTGCTGCTTGCTAGAGCGCTCGTCAGCGAGCCTGAAATTTTACTGCTCGATGAGCCCACGGGCGCGCTAGATATGAACTACGCCATCGAGGCGATGAGCATCTGCGAAAACCTGACGCGCTCTTTAAATTTAACGAGCGTCATCGTGCTACACGATCTAAATTTAGCCTCGCTTTTTTGCGATGAAATTTTGATGCTAAAAGATGGCGTAGTGAGATATCGCGGCAGTGCGAGCGAACTTTTTACGCCGCAGATCATAAAAGAAATTTACGGCTTTGAAGCTTTAATAATAGAAGAAAACGGGGTAAAGTTTATACTACCCAAAAAGGAGAAATTATGAAAAAAATTCTTATAGCTTTGACTGCGGCGAGCTTTGTATTCGCCAAAGGTCTAGTCGTACTTGATCCCGCCGCGGTCGAGATCATCTACGCTTTAGGCGCGCAGGATCAGATCGCTGCGATATCAACTACCTCGATGAGCAAGATCCGCCCGCAGGCTGAAACCGCGAAACTACCCAGCGTAGGCACTTACGTCAAGCCGAATATGGAAAAGATCGTCGAGCTTAAGCCTGATCTGGTTATTACGAGCTTCCACTTCGCAGGCGTTAGCGAAAATCTACAAAAGCTAGGACTTAAGAGCCTTGCGATGGATGCAAACTCCACCGCAGACATCTGCCAAAACGTAAAGAAGGTCGCGGCCATCGTAAAAAAAGAGAGCGAGGCGGATAAAATTTGCGCGCGGATGGATGGAATTTTTGCAGAAAAACCCGCTCTTCGCGGCAAAAAAGTAGCGCTATTTTTCGGCTCAAACGCCACTATGGCCTTTAACGACAAAACCCTCATCGGCGATATCTTCGCTCGCCTAGGCGCCAAAAATATCGCAGACGGTCTAAAAGGCAGCACGCCTTCGGTATCTGCCGAATACATCTTGGAGCAAAACCCCGATATAATCGTCGTCGTGGGCGGCGAGACGGAGGATTTTTTAAAGGCAAATCCGATCCTTAAAAATACCAAAGCCGTAAAATCGGGCAAAATTTTAAAAGCTCCGACGCTCATCTTGCGGGGCAGCCCGCAGATCGGCGAGACGGTGGATGAAATTTACGCGGAGGCAACGAAATAGATGTTTAAAGAACGCATTAAATCCCACCACCGCTCCAAACTTTTCGAGAGCGTTTCCGCAAGCGAAAACGAGCTGTTCGACGCGCTGGAGCAGCCCGCAAAAGACGGCGATTGCGTGATCTATCTGCACGTGCCCTTTTGCGATAATATCTGCTCGTTTTGTTCGATGATGCGCTCCAAACTCGGCGACGAGCTGGACGAATACGCTAAATTTTTAATCCGCCAGATCAAAGACTACGGCGAGATGCCCTATTTCGATACCAAAAGTGTTAAAAGCATCTACTTCGGCGGCGGCACGCCGAGCGTATTTAGCGAAGCGCACTTTGAAAAAGTTCTGGGCGCGCTGCATAAAAATTTTAAGATCGCGGACGACTGCGAGATCAGCATAGAAACTACGCTGCATAATCTAGATACGCAAAAAGCGCTCGCCCTGCAAAGCTTCGGCGTGAACCGCTTTAGCATCGGCGTACAGACCTTCAGCAGACAGGGGCGCGCGCTTCTAAACCGCGTGCATAAGCCCGCTCGCGCAATCGAGCGACTGAAGGATCTTAGAGAAAAATTTGACGGCATGCTCTGCTGCGACATCATCTACAACTTCCCGAACGAAAGCGTGGAGGAAGCGCTAGAGGACGCGCGCTATGTAAATGAGCTAGGTCTAGATAGCGCTAGCTTTTACTCGCTGATGTTTTTCGAAGGCTCGGAGCTATCCAAAAAGATCGACACCTCCTACTACGATCTGCCGACTGATAAAAAGCTGCACCATGCCTTTGCAGAGGCGCTACTGCAAAGCGGGAATTTCGAGGTTTTGGAGCTTACCAAGCTTACTCGCAAAGGGCGCGATAACTACGGCTACATCAAGCTAAGCCACAAGGGCACGGACGTCCTTCCTATCGGCAACGGCGCAGGCGGACACGTAGCGGGCTTCGGAATTTACGGCGTGTCGGGACATAAGATGATCTCGCGCACCAATGAGCGCGAAAGCGCATACGGCGTGCTTTGCAGCCTCTTTCAGTACCCGATCGTAAGCTTAAACGCGCTAAAAGACGGCCTAAGCGCGAGCGTTTATGACGAAGCGCTGCAGAAACTAAAGGAATTTGAGAGCTGGGGGCTTTTGGAGCTTAAGGATGGAAAATCGGTCTTAAACTTGGATGGAGTTTTTTGGGGCAACAACATCAACGAAGAGATAGCAAACATTATGAAAAAGGATTTTGTATGAAAAAAATCGTGCTTTACACCTCGCAAACGGGCAACACGAAAAAGGTAGGCGACGCGATCGCCGAACAACTAGGCTGCGAAAGCTTAAATTTCCGCGATTTCGAGGGCGAGGTCAATGACTACGACTTCATTGCATTGGGCTTTTATGTCGATAAAGGCGAAGCTGAGGCGAAATTTATGCGCTTTTTACGCAAGATTCACGGCAAGAAGCTTGGCGTTTTTATGACTCTGGGCGCGGAGCCGGACGGCGAGCACTCGCGCAAGTGCCTAGATACCTTTGAAGAGGGGCTTAAAGCAAACGGCAACGAGATCATAAGGGAGTTTGCCTGCCAGGGCGCAATCGATCCGAATCTACTTGAAATGATGCGCAAAATGGCGGCCGGCGGTAACTCGCCCCACCCTATTACCCCCGAGCGACTTGCGCGCTGGGCAGAGGCTGCGAAACACCCGGACGAGAAGGATCTGGCGGACGCAAAAGCAGCATTTGCGGGGATAGAATAAAATTTAAAGTAAGCCGCGCAAACCGCTGCGCGGCGAAGCAAAGCCAGATAAAATTTCAAACTACTTCACGCGCGATTTGGAATTTTATTTTTTACTAAATTTAGACGATAAATTTCATTACTACAAGCAAATTTGCCGCTGCAGGCGCAGGTTTTGCTCTAAAATTTAAACGATAAAATTTCATTTCGCGCGCAATAGATCAAACAATGCCGCCGACTTTGCGTCGCTAATGCGCGCTCTGAACGCGAAAAGCGCTTTTGCGAGTGACCGACCCGCGAATACCGCGGTCGTGCCGTCATCCAATATACCGCCCACCATTTTGCGACGGCCTGAGCGTTAAAAATCCGTTTCTGCAAGCAAGTGGCCTGCGAGCGCCGCGGTCGCGATCGTCGGCTACCCCTGTCGTCACGTGTCACAGGTGTTGCTGTCGGGCGCCGTCCTCCCGCCGCGCGATACCCATCTGCCGCTACTAACCGCCCGCACGACAACCCGCCGCCGCCAATCGCTCCACCCGCTTTGCCGCGGTACCGAATCTAAACCGAACCGCTAAATTTTAAATTCTACAAAAGTCTTATCGCGCGTAAATTTAATTCGGAAAATGCGCAAAATTTAGGTAAATTCCACACAAACGCTTTGACGGTCAAAATTTAAAGGGGCGAAAATGACGAATTTCGAGTACGCTAGCCGCATTAACGAGGCTGCGGAGCTAGATTTAAGCTTAGATTGCAAAGAGATCGATCTACAGGATAAGCTTTACGGGCTTTTTCAGTGCTTTATGCCTGACGGCGCGGGCGTAGATGCAGTGTTTGCACCGCTGCAAAACGGCACCGAGCTGCAAGTGCGTATAATGCCGATCTACGCAGTCACGGCGCAGCAGACGCGGGAGGCGTTCGATCAAGGCGTGGCGCCCAGGTATTTTTGCCCACCACAGGATCCGAAATTTGGTGGCGAAGCGCTTAAGAGCCTAGCTTTAGCGTACGTTCATAATCTAAAAATTTTTGCAGAGTTTCTCGGCAAGAGTGAGCTTTTAAAGATACTTGAGCAGATAAAATCCGCGCGCGTGCAGGAGAGCTTTGATCTCGCATATAACAAAGACGAGCTTGCGGACGCCGTCTACGAGGCGATCATGGAGTGGATGATAGATTCGCCGAAACTCGATGCGAAGCTATGGGTGCTCGGCGAGGCGCACTATTCGATCAACTGCGACTACCTGCTCTCGGCGTATTTGCAGTATCCAAACTACGCGCAAAGACCGCAGGAAGACTTTTTGAAGCCCTACTTCGAGCTGTATCTAGCGGGACGGCAGATCACGTTTGAGCGCGGCGAGGTCGTGGTTTTCACGCGCTAAATTTACGCAGGCAAAGGAAGCGAATGGGCGCTCACAGGCGACTAAAATTTGAGTCTTTCAAAAAAAGGAAGGGAGCGACGTCCACGAACGGCTAAAATTTAAGTTCAGCAAGTATGGGCACAAACGCTTATCGCATATCCAAAAAAACCTGCGTCGTAATCAAGCAATCTAGCAGGTTGTCTACGTTGCGTCAAATCGCTTAAAATATTTCTGCTTTGCGTAGCCGCCGCTTTCAGCACCTTGCTAGAGCAAAATCTCCGCACATCGTTGATGTTTGGATAATTAAATTTCTTCCATCACCCTGCTGCCCTCACTTTGTATGAGGTACCCAAATAATTTACTTGCACTAACGCTTGCTAGTTAGAATTTATCTAAATTTTAAAGAGGAATTTTGACGCAGAATTTTATGGAATTTCGCTGCCGCAAATCTCGCAAGCGATAAAATTCTATCGATTTACGCTCTTAAATTTACTCAAATCACCGCCTGTTTTATAAAATTCTTCAGCGTCGATCATAGTGCCGTCAGGCAGCTTACAAACGGTGTAATCCACGCCGTTGCCGTCTTTGCGGACGATCAGCTCGCCGCCATTTTTAATACAAAAATCCCCAGCAGCGCTAGCCTCTGCGCTCACCGAAGCGAAAGCGCCCACCGCAAGCGCTACTGCAAAAAATCTCTTAAAACTCATTTAAATCCTTTCATTTAATTTTGCCCGTTTTTAGGATTAAGCTTAAATTTAGACGCCAGATACGCTAAACTTGCGCCTAAATCAATAAACCGCCTTCCATCCTCGAACACCGATAATAGCGTTTTAAATGTTAAATCCTACCTAATAAATCCCAGCAGCGCCAAGTCCGCTCGCCGCTGCAAAATCAAAGCCATCAGACTTCATCCAATGCAAAATTTAACATCATAAAATTTTGCCTTCAATAAAATTCTAGCAGCGAAATCCAAGCCGCATCAAAGCTATTTCTGCCGTAAAATACCGGCTATAAAAGCGAGGGCTATGGCAAATAACTAGCTCAGCGACAAGGTAAGCGCGGATCCTAAACGATCTCGTCTATAAGTGCGAGCCGCGCCCAAACCCTCTAAATTTAACCGCCGCTAACCGTTTTTGCGCGCAAACTCGCTCATAAAAGCGACTAGTTTTTCAACATCCTCGTAGTTTATCGCGTTGTAGATCGAGGCGCGGATGCCGCCTAAAACGCGGTGTCCTTTAAGCCCTATCATCCCCTCCGTCTCCGCCTGCGCGACGAAAACCGGCTCAAGCGCGGCATCTGCGATATTAAAGCTCACGTTCATCAGGCTGCGGCTGTCCTTTTGCGCGTGGCCACGGTAGAAGCCGCTGCTAGCATCGATCGCGCCGTAAAGTAGCGCCGCTTTACGCTTGTTGCGCTCGTGCATTGCCGCGAGCCCGCCGATTTCGTCCTTGATCCAGCCGAGCATTAAATTTAGCATGTAAATTCCGAAAGTATTCGGGGTGTTGCTCATCGAGTCCGCGTCCGCCTGCGTTTTGTAGCGCAGGATCATCGGCGTTTTAGGGTTTGCGCGGTCCAGCAGATCCTTGCGGATCGCCACCATCGTAACGCCCGCGGGACCGCCGTTTTTCTGAATGCCGCCGTAAAACATTCCTACGCTGCTAAGATCCACGGGGCGCGAAAACAGATCGCTCGAGCTATCGACTACGAGCGGGCAGGCGCACTGTGGTAGCTGCGGATACTGCGTGCCGTAGATCGTGTTGTTTGAGCAGATGTAGCCGTAGTCGGCGTCGTCAGAGAATTTAACCTCGGGGATGCGGTCGAATTTGCTCTCCTCGCTGCTTGCGACCACGCGGTAGTTTATGCCGAGCACGCCCGCTTCCTTGATCGCTTTGCTCGTCCAGTTGCCCGTGTTGGCGTATTCTGCGACGCCGCCCGCGTATAGATTCATCGGCACCTGCGCGAACTGAAGGCTCGCGCCGCCTTGCAAAAATAAAATCGTAAAATCATCCGAAAAGCCGTAGAGATCGCGCACGCGGCTCATCGCGCTATGCAGGACTTCCTCGAAAATTTTTGTGCGGTGCGAGATCTCCATTATCGAAAATCCGAGCCCTGCGTAGTTTAGCAGCTCCTCTTGCGCCTGCTTTAGCACGCCCAGCGGGATGGTGCTAGGTCCTGCGCTAAAATTTATTACTCTATCCATTTTGCCTCCTTTAGATGATTTTTGCGTTTTTGCTGAGCTGCTGCGAGCAAAGGACGAACTCATCGCCCGCGGCAAGCTCGCCCAAGCTCACCGTTTTGCCGTCCTTTTGGATTTGAACGAGGTCTTTGGTGATCTCAAAAAATTTCGCCTTTTGCGCCAAAAGCTCATCTTTGGCACTTAGCGTATGCTCTGCAGCGCTTAGCTTAGAGCCGATGAAATTTTTAAATTTAAGCTCGAAATTTAAAAGCCTGGCAAGCGAGCCTGAAATTTTTGGCTCGACCGATTTTGATCTAAGCTCTAAAGCTGCGAGGCTCAGCACGTTTTGTGCGGATGAAATTTTATCTTTTATCAGCCTATCAAGTGCATCGCTTACGCCGTCTAGGCTCTGAAAGATCGCGCAAATATCGGGCAGCAGATCGATCATCGCGGCGGTGGGCGTGAGGCTTCGGTGATCGGCTACGAAATCGCTGATGCTAAAATCGATCTCGTGCCCAACTGCCGAGATGACGGGCGTTTTGGCCGCGTAGATCGCGCGCGCCAAGGCCTCGTCGTTGAAGCACCACAGATCCTCGCGCGAGCCGCCGCCGCGAGCGATGACGATCGCATCATAGCCCTTCTCGTCGGCTGCGCGCAATGCGCTTATGATCGAAGCAGGCGCGCCCTCGCCTTGCACTAGCGCGTTATACAGATCGATCTTACAAAGCGCGAAGCGGTCCTGTGCCGTGCGAAGCATATCCGCCTGCGCTGCTGAGCCCGCGCTCGTGATGATCGCGATGCTTTGGGCAAATTTCGGAAGCTGTTTTTTGTGCGCGGCATCGAAAAGCCCCTCTTTGCTAAGCCTTTCTTTTAGCGCGGCAAACGCCGCTTCTAGCTCGCCTTCGCCGCTTTTGCGGATGTTTGATGCCTGAATCTGATATGCGCCCGTGGGGGCGTATAGCGAGACCTTGCCGCTTACGATGAGTTTATCCCCGACGGCTGGGATAAAATTTATCCGCGCGGCGTTAAATTTAAACATCGCGCAATCGATCGCTGCGCTTGCGTCTTTGATCGTAAAATACCAGTGCCCGCTCGTGCTTTGAATTCTAAACTTAGATATCTCACCCTCGACCTCGACGAAGCCAAAACTCGTCTCTAAAAGTGCCTTGGCTTGGGCATTTAGCTCGCTTACGCTAAGCATCGTCGCTCTTCCGCGCGATTTTCTCCGCGATGAAAAGTGTGCTGACGTCGAAGCTGAAGCCCTTTTGCACGCGCAGCTCAAAGCCCGCGTTTTTGAGCTTTTCGCTAAAGCTCGCGGCGTCTAGGAAGCTACCGATGGAGCTTGGCAGATACTCGTAGGCTTCTTTGTTTTTCGAGATGAAGGCGCCGATTTTGGGTAAAATTTTACTCACGTAAAAATCTCTGATTTTAAACGCGAGCCCGCCGCTTGCGGCTTTTGTAAATTCCAAAACCACGAGCGAGCCGCCGGGTTTGATGATGCGATTAAACTCCGCAAGCGCTACGTCCAGCTCCACGACGTTTCTTATGCCGTAGCTGATGCTTAAAATATCCACGCTTGCATCATCTAGCGTCGTGACGCCCGCGGTTGCTTTGATAAACTCGTAGCCGGGAAATTTTTGCCTAGCCACCTCTAGCATCCCTTCGCTCGGATCGATCCCCACGATCCGCTCGATCTGCACGCCGTGCTGCGCCGCGCCGTCGCGCCACGAGCTTATCATATCGCCCGTGCCGCACGCGACGTCGACGATACTCACGAGCTTTCCTTTAAGCTTTTCAAGCGTCAGCTCGACCGCCTTTTTGCGCCACGAAACGTCTACGCCGAAGCTGATGGCGCGGTTTGCCAGATCGTAGGTAGGCGCGATCTGATCGAACATCTTTATGATTTTTTCCTGTTTTTGCACGGGTATTCCTTATTCGTATGCTTTGATTTTACGCAGCGATCTTTTCAGCGCGCGCAAAAGAGCCTCTTTTTCATTTAAAATTTTTTCCTCCAGCTCGGCGCGGCGGTCGTTTAGCCGGGCGTCCAGAGCCAGCAGATACGCAAACGCGACGCCGCTTTTATCGCTTGCTTTTTGATAGATCGCGATGAAATTTTGCCACACGCTGATATCTTGCAGCGCGCCGAAATCCTCGCAGGCGGCCTTGGTGCGTTTAAATAGCCCCCTGACGCAGCCTTCATCAAAGCTTCTTGCAAAAATTTCAAGCGCGTATCGCAGCCTCTTTAGCCCTATGCGCGCGTCGTGAAATGCTTGCAGAGACGAGCCTTGCTGTAAATTTTTTAGCTCCGCGCGCAAGCTTTTAATCAGCTTGCAAAGGCGGGCAGAGGCGAACTTTTTTGAAATTTTTTCATATTCGCTGCGCGCGTAGATGCCGTCCGCGCCGCTTAAAAAGCCGCTAATAGCGCCGTTTAAATCTGCAAATTCCGCGCTAGAAAGAAATTCCAAAATTTTATCCTCAGAGCGCTTTGTGATAAGATTTAGCTGTTGCAAAAAGCCTGCAGGCGCGTCATCGGCTTTTAAAAACTCCGCAAAAACGTGAAGGTCTCGCAGCTGATTGGTGCGGCTCATAAATCCTGCGAGTAGTTTTAAAATTTCATCCTTTTTTTCGGCTTCGAAAAGCGGCGAGGATAGCTTCAAAACGGCTCTAAATTTACGGATCTGTACGCGCAGCTCGTGAAGAGCTTCGGGGGCGAGGTTTTTTTGATACTCGCCCTTTGCGGCGCACGCCCTCGTCCACGCTAACTCAAGCGCCAAGCGCGCGAGCTTAACGCTGTCTGCATAGGGCGGAGCGAAAAATTTAACTCGGCTAAATTTTTTAAAAACGTTGCGAGCGTGCGCGAAATCAAGCGAGCGCGGCGGTATGCCGTAGCGTGCTAGATAGCGGCTTTTGTAGCGGTAATCGTCGGTGATCTCGCAAAAATCGGTGCTGCCGAAGGTTTTTACAAAATCAAAATTTGCGCTTGCTGCCTCGCTTTGAAATTTCGCTCGTAAAATCACGAGCGTGCTTAGCTCGCCGCCGTAAAGCTCTAACCAAAACTCCGCCTCGTCGTTAGCAAAGCCGTAGCGGTTTTTTTGCACGATGCGAGCGATCCTGCTTTTTAAAGCCTCTTTGAAATCATCTTTTGAAATTTTAAAATTTAGAGTTTGTCTGTCGAGATCCTCTTTTTTGTGGTGCAAAGAGCATTCGTCGTTTTGGCGGATGTAGTAAATTTCGGGGTAGAACGAGGTATAAAACCAAGCGATCTTTACCTTGCGACATTTCAGCCCCGCACGCTCTAGCGTCCGCATAATCGAATCATCGCTCAATAAAAATTTACGCTTAGTTTGCATACCCGCTCCAAAAATAAAGTGGGTAATGATAGCAGAAAATTCTTTAAACTATCTACACTTTTCGCAGTCTTCGACCGTTGTCGTGATATTTAGCTTGCGGATGAAATTGCCCGCTTTGCGCTCGATGTTTTTCAAAACATCCTTATTAAAGGCATCGTCCATGAAAAGGTCCATCACGTTACCGCATTTTTCGCACACGACGTGGATATGCGGCATCTGATAGATGTCGTAGCGGCTCTTTTTGTTCGGTGCATTGACCTCGACTACGACCCCTTCGTCGAGCAGAGTGTTTAAATTTTTATAAACCGTCGCTAGCGAAATAGATGGATAGTCCTCTTTGATCCCCTCGTATAGGTCCTCTATGCTTGGATGCTCGTGGCGATCAAGTACCTTTAGGATACATAATCTTTGCGGAGTTGCTTTCAAACCGCAGGTTTTGAGTAGTTCTACGTGGCTCATTTTTGTCCTTCAAAAATTTTAAAGTGATATTATCAAATTTTACTTTAAACAAAGTTGATATTAACTAATATTTTTTATCACTTAATATTCGCTCGGATAGAGTTTGCACGTCCAAGCCCAAGCTGCGTTCTACGTCGGCGGTCTTTCCGTGCGGCAAAAACATATCGCCGAACTCGAAGCTCACGATCTTTATGTCCGAAATTTCATTTTCCTGCAAAAATGCGCTTAAAATTTCACCGACGCCGCCCTTTTTGGCGTTGTCGCTAAAGACGTACCAAATTTTATCCTTGCAAGATAAATTTCGCAAAAACTCAGCGTCTAAAGGCTTTGCAAAGACTAGATCTACGACGTCCGCCTCGATCTGCCCTTCTAGCGCCTCAGCCGTTTTATACGCCCTACCTGCGCCGTTTCCGTAGCCGATCAGCGCTACGTGCGCGCTATCGCTGCGCTTTAAAAACACCGATTTTGCAAGCTCTATCGCATACGCGCCGGTCTCGTCGCAGTCCAAGATAAAGCTTCCGCGCGGATAGCGGATCGCCAAAACCCCCTCATGCGCGTAGGAGTACTCGATGATTCGTTTAAAGCTCGCCTCGTCCCGCGGCGCGCACATGCTGACGTTTGGGATAGCGTTTAAGAAGCTTACGTCAAAGACCCCCTCGTGCGTCTCGCCATCCTCGCCCACGATGCCCGCGCGATCCATCGCAAGGACTAAATTTAAGTTCATAATCGCCGCGTCGTGGACGATCTGATCGAATGCGCGCTGCATAAAGGTCGAGTATATCGTAACGTACGGCTTAAAACCCTCGCGCGCCATCGCAGCCATCGAGCTTAGCGCGTGAGGTTCGGCGATCGCTACATCCCAGAAGCGGTGCGGAAATTTCTCGATCAGCTTATCCATACCCGTGCCGCTTGGCATCGCGGCGGTTACGCCCACGACGTTTTCATGCTTAGCGGCCAAATTTAAAAGCGCTTCGGCATAAATTTGCGTGGCGCTTTTGGCGGCGGATTTTTTCTTAAATTCTCCGCTTTGAATGTCGAAAGGCCCTACGCCGTGCCAACTCTCCAAATAGCCCTCGGCCTTGTCATACCCCTTGCCCTTGATCGTTTGAGCGTGCACGACGACGGGTTTGCGCGCGCTTTTTGCCGTCTTTAGCGCCGATATGAGATCGGCTAGGTTGTGGCCGTCCACCGGGCCGATGTATTCGAGCCCCAGCTCCTCAAAATACATCCCCGGAATGATGAGTTTTAAGGAATTTTCAAAGCGCTTCGCCATATAGGTGGCGCTTTGCGGAGCGTGGGAGAGCAGCTCTCTTACGTGGGATTTAAATTTTTGATAGGTCTCGCCCGCCATCGCTTGGCTTAGGTATTTGCTAAAGGCGCCGATGGGCTTGCTGATACTCATTTTGTTGTCGTTTAGGATGATGATGCAGGGCAGGCGCAGATCTCCTAACTCGTTCATCGCCTCATAGGTCATGCCGCCGCTCATCGAGCCGTCGCCGATGAGCACGACCGGCACGCGATCTTCGTGCTTTAGGCTTATCGCTTTTGCCGCGCCCACGGCTAAAGAGATCGACGTCGAGGCGTGTCCTGCGACGAAGTAATCAAATTCGCTCTCGCTAGGCTTAGTGTAGCCGCTGATACCGCCGAACTGCCTAAGCGAGCCGAACTCCTCCCAGCGATCCGTTAGGAGCTTGTGTGCGTAGCTTTGGTGGCTTACGTCGAAGATAAACGGATCGTTCGCGGCGTCGAATACGTAGTGCATCGCCACGATGAGCTCGACCGCGCCCATGTTTGAGCTTAGATGGCCGCCGTTTTTACTCACGACTTCGATGATGCGCGCCCTGATCTGCGTGCAGAGCTCCCGTAGCTCCTCTAGGCTTTTATTTTTAATATCCACTTAAAATTTCTCCCAAAGCGCCCAAGACGCGATCGTTTTGCTCAGGCGTGCCGATCGTGATACGCACGGCGTTTAGCCCGTAGCTTTTTAAATTTCGAATGATAATGCCGCGGCGCAGAAGCTGCTCGCAAAGCTCGCTGCTATCTAGCGACGGGTTAAGTTTAAACGTGATGAAATTTGCGTAGCTAGGGGTAAATTCCAAATTTCGCTCGCGCGCAAAATCCTCGAAGCGGCTCATCTGCGCGGCGTTGTTTTGCAGGCTCTTTTGCACGAAAGCTTCGTCTTCTAGCGCCGCAATCGCCGCTGCGAGGCTAAGCGTCGTGATGTTAAAGGGCGGGCGCAGCTTATAAAGCGCGCTTATGATTTGCCGCGGCGCGACACCGTAGCCTACGCGCATACCGCCCAGTCCGTAGACCTTCGAGAAGGTGCCTAGATAGAGCACGTTTTTAAAATTTTGAATTAAAAATTTCGGATCGAGCTTTTTGCGTTCATCTTTAAACGCCGCAAATTCGTTATATGCGGCATCTATCACCAAAAGCGCGTCCTCATCCACGCTACCGGCGAACTTATACACCGCCTCCGCATCCAAGCACTCGCCAAGCGGGTTGTTCGGCACGCACAAAAAGATGACCGAAATTTCATCCCTGTGCGCGTTATAAATTTTTAAAAGCTCGGCTAGATCGTGCTCCTGAGCGCTCGTTTTGTAAACTTTAGCCTCGCAATGGCTTGCGTAGATGCCGTACATCGCGAAAGTGACGCCCGCTTGCAGTATCGCGCGGCGCGAATTAAGCTTGGCATGCAGCGCAAACTCGATGATCTGATCGCTGCCCGCGCCGATGATGATATTTTGCGGCTCTACGCTGAATTTCGAGGCGAGCGCGCCCTTTAGCTCATACATCGAATCATCGGGGTAAAGATGCGCACAGGCGGCATTTTGCACGATCGCCTCCTGCACCGCCTCGCTAGTGCCGAAGGGGTTTTCGTTGCTGGCAAGCTTTAGCACGTCCTGCTTGCGGATACCAAACTCCCGCACCACAAGCTCGATCGGCTTGCCCGCTTCGTAATTGCTTAGATTTTCTACAAATTCGTTAAATTTCATCACTCCCCTCCGTTTATATAGCTTCCCAGCCAGGTGATTTCGTGGCCATTTTTCTGCGCGTTTTGCAGCACGCGCGCCACGCGTTCGTCATCCACATGCCCCTCAAAATCGATATAAAAGACGCTTTTAAAATCCCTAAGCTTGACCGGACGGCTTTCGAGCTTGGTTAAATTTATCCCCTCGTTGCGAAACATCTGCAAAAAGTCCACGAGCCCGCCCGGGCGGTCGTCGGTTTTGGCTAGGATGCTCGTTTTGTTGCGGTCGCTCTTCTGGTTTTTAAAGTCGCTCAGCACGAAAAAGCGCGTGCGGTTGGCGGAGTTGTCCTCGATCTTTTGAAACATCATCGGCACGCCGTAAAGATCGGCGGCGATCTTGGAGCAGATCGCGGCGGAGTGCGGCGTGGCAGCCGCCATCTGCGCCGCAAGCGCGGTCGATTTGGTCGCGGTAAATTTAACGCCGCTAAGGCCGTGATCGTCTAAAAATTTAAGGCACTGATTGTATCCTTGTGGATGCGAGAATATCTGCTCCACCGTGCTTACGTCGTCGCAGTGGCTCGCAAAGCAGTGGTGGATATCCATATAAATTTCGGCGACGATCTTGACGCCTTCGTATTTTCGCAAGCAATCAAGCGTTGCTCCCACCGCGCCTTCGGTGTTGTTTTCGATCGGCACGACGCCGTATTTGGCCTCGCCGCTATCAAGCTCCTTAAAGACCGCTTCGATGTTCGAGAGCGGCAGATAGGAGCTTACCGCGCCGAAGCGGCTCTTGGCGGCTTGGTGCGAATAGGTGCCGAAAGGCCCTAAAAACGCGACGATCTGCGGCTTTTCTAAATTTCGCGAAACCGAAAAAATTTCAAAAAATATCGCCTCGATCGCCTCTTTGCTTAGATTTCGCGCCTTTCCGCCGTCCAGCCTGCTGATGATCGAGCGCTCGCGCTCCGGGCGGTAGATTGCGCTGCCCGCGGTCTGCTTCAGCTCGCCGATCTTTTTGACAAACCCCATGCGCTCGTCAATAAGGCGCAAAATTTTATCATCCAGCCTATCGATACAAACGCGCAGATCATCGATGTTTTGCATCATAGCCCTCCTTTTGCTCGCCCCTAAATTTCGATTTTAAAAATTTCACGACGCCTCTTTTGCGACACGCTTTGAAATTTTGACCGCGCGATCTTAGAATTTCATCGCTTGCGATTGCCGCGCCGCAACTTCCGCGCGCTAAGAAGGCGCGATAAAATTCGTCGCAGCGGGATCTGAAATTTAAAGGGGCGCGGTTAAAATTTAAAACGGGGCTTTGTTTTGCCGTAAAATTTAGAGGCGCATTTTGTTTAGATTTGAAATTTAAAGCGCGGGTGCATTTGGGCTTGGAATTTAAAGCGGCGGTGCGTTTAAAATTTAGGGCCGCGCTCGTTGCGGCGTTAAAATTTAAAACCGCTGCACGCTCGGGTTTGAAATTTAAGATCGCGCCCTGTTTTAGACGGCTCGCCGCGCGGATCATACGAGATCCTTTTCGAGCACGATTAGATCATCAAAGCTCTCGCGCTTTCTAATCAGGCGGTCCTGCCCGTCGTAAACCGCGACCTCAGCGGCGCGGCAGCGGGTGTTGTAGTTGCTCGACATCGAAAATCCGTAGGCGCCGGCGCTTTTGATCGCGAGCAGATCGCCGCTTTGCAGGCTAGGCAGGCTCACCGCTTTGGCTAGAAAGTCGCCGCTTTCGCAGATCGGGCCCACGACGTCGCAGAGGCTCGCTGCGGCTAAATTTACGCTTGAAATTTTTTCATCCGCGCCCGAACCGCTTGTTTGATCCGAGCCCCTGCCGCCTAAATTTACTTCGCTCGCGCCGGATTCGTCTAAATTCATACCCTCCGAAGCGCTAACGATCTCGATGGCGTGGTGCGCGCCGTAGAGGCTCGGGCGTATGAGATCGTTCATCGCGCCGTCAACGATGACGAAGCGCTTGCCGCAGTTTTGTTTTTCGTAAAGCACGCGGGTAAGAAATACCCCCGCAGCCCCCGCGATGAAGCGCCCGGGCTCGCACACGATCGTGACGTCTAGCCCGCTTAGGCTGCGCAAAATCCCCTGCGCGTAGTCGTAGAGCACGATCTGCTTTTCATCCTCGTAGCGGATGCCGATGCCGCCGCCCACGTCGAAAAATTTTATATCGACCTCAAGGGCTCGCAGCTCGCGCAACAGATCGCTTACGATCTTTGCCGCGTCGCAGATCGGAGAGATGTCCGTAAGCTGGCTGCCGATGTGAAAGTGGATACCGACGGGATTTAAAAATTTGCTCTTTTTGGCGTAGATATACATCTTGCGCGCAGTCTCGATGCTGACGCCGAATTTGTTCTCATTTAGCCCCGTGGAGATGTAGGGGTGGGTCTTAGCATCGACGTTTGGATTTACGCGGATGCTGATGCGAGCGGGCTTATTTAGCTTTTGCGCGATTTGCTCGAGGCGCAGCATCTCGGCCTCGCTTTCTAAATTTATCAGCAAGATGTCAGACTTTAGCGCAAACTCGAGCTCGCTATCTTGCTTGCCGACGCCAGAGAATATGATCTTATAGCTCTTTGCGCCGATATATAGCGCGCGGCGCAGCTCGCCGATGCTGACGCAATCAAAGCCGCTGCCCAGATCCGATAGAAATTTTAAAATGCTTAAATTAGAGCTTGCTTTAATCGCGAAGCAGACGAGCGATTTGCGCGCTGCGAAGGCCTCTTTGAGCGCTATAAAATTCTTTTGTATCTCGTTAAAATCGTAAACGTATAAAGGAGTGCCGTATTTGCGGGCTAAACTTGAATAATCCATAGAATTTCCACCGATAAATTTTGCGCCATTCTAACAAATCAAGGCTTAACGATGCTTAAAAACTAAAAATGCCGCAAAGCCTAATAGCGCTGTTATGGGCACGATAATGCCAAGTTCTGGGATGATGACGCCGTTGAGAGAAAACCTAATTAACACGAAAAGCACGCCCCAAGCGCATAGCGTAGCGATAAAAAATCCAAAGCTTAGTAGCGCAAGATTAAAAAATCGTCCCGTAACGGGCAGGTAATAATACAGCACTAACACCGCCAAGGGCGCGAACAACGGAAAAAATATCATATTATAAAGGCTTGCTTTTATAGTGGAGATATTCACGCCTTGATGCGAAAAGGTGCGGATCGAACGCAAAGCATCCCTGATCGAATATACATTACTCGTATCATAAACACTCGCAATCGAGCTTGGATCAAAGCCCTTAAGCGCCTCGCTCTGCGCACTAAGCTTACTTTTTAATCCACTTCCTCCAAGTTTAAGCTGCGCTGGTAAAGTAGTAGTATTTACGTCGCGCAGATGCCAAATTTTACCTGCGTATTCGCCAGAGCTTGCATGCGAGCGTGAAGCAACGGAGTTATCCCCTATATTAAAGATTGTTATATCATTTGCGTTTTTACCGTTTAGAGCTTTGATGTAGATATATTTACCCTCAAATTTCAAAAACATATCTCCCCCCGTAGGCGATAAATCGGTTAAATTCTTTTGAAATTTTAATGCGTATGCAAACGAGGTGGAATTTAAAGCTATAAAGCTCGCGGTAATCGCAAGTGCGATCAAAAATGGAGGGATTATCAGCGCGTTTTTGCTAACCCCAAGCGCATAAAAGCTCACCAGCTCGTTGCTACGGATCATATTAAAGCCCATCAAAATAAGCGCAAAAATAAGACTTAGCGGTAGCGTGTAGCTAAGCGCGACCGCTGCGGTTAGAGCGATATACAAAAGAGCAGTATTCGCGCTTGAAGGAAAATCTTTGAGATTAGTAAGCACATCGATGCCTACATAAAAGCACTCAAGGGCTATTAGCAGGATAAAAAAATACTTCAGATAGGAAAGAGCCGCGTATTTTACGTATAACTTCACACCCTAGCCTTTTTAATCGTAAATTTTTGCGCGACCTGCTCTATATCCGAGCAAATGAGCTCTTCTACCGCGCGCGCGACATAGGGTAAAATTTCACTCAGCTTCTCGCGCTCGCTTTCGTTAAAATTTCCGAGTACGAAATTTGCCGCGTCCTGCCCCTGCTGTTTTTTGCCCACGCCGATACGCACGCGCTCGTAATCCGCACCGATTAGCGCATCGATCGATTTGATGCCGTTGTGCCCGCCGCTACTGCCGCCTTTTTTAAATTTAACGGCGCCCAGATCCAAATCTATATCGTCGTGCACCACGATGATGCGCTCCGGTTTGTAAAAATCATTCACGGCCTTTACGGAGTTGCCGCTTAAGTTCATAAAAGTTTGGGGTTTTAAAAGAAGAAGCGAGCCCTTTTTAAAAAGCTCGCCTTGGAATTTAGACGAACCAAGCTCGCTAAAGCCGCCCGTCTTTAAAATTTCGTCGATTAGCATAAAACCGACGTTGTGTCTAGTGTCTGCGTATTTCTGAGCAGGATTCCCAAGTCCTGCGATCAGTATCATAGGCGCCCCTATTTAGCCGAAGTAACTCCGACTACCGCTACCGAGCCGTCTAGGATGATGCTGACGCCCTCTTTTACCGGAATGTCGCGGATCAAAAGCGAATCGCCTACATCAAGATCACTCACATCGAGCGTAAAATCGTTTGGTAGATCTTTGCCGGCGCATTTTACGGCGATACGGCGCTTGGATTGCACCAAGATACCTTTGTTTTTTAGCCCTTTAGCGACGCCAGTTACCTTAACCGGCACTAAATATTTGCTTACGACGTCATCCTGAACTACTCGCAAATCTACGTGAGTTAGGGTATTTGTGACGGGGTGTTTTTGGTATTCTTGCACTATAACGCGATATGTCTTACCGCCCACGCTAACCTCGAAGGGAAGATCTTCTTTTGCACGCATAGCTTTGATAAAGTCATTGACCTTAAACGCTGCGTTAATATTTTCAAATCCTTTCGCATAAATATTAGCGATTAGATAACCATCTCGTTTTAGGGATTTTGAAGCCCTTTTACCGATACTATCTCTAACGATACCTTCTAACATTAGGTTTCCTTTGTGAAAAAATGAAGCGTGATAATAGCCAAATGTTGCTTTAAATCTATTTAATCGCTTATTGGAATTCAAAGGCGGATTTAATCCGCCATCTTATAAAAATCACCCACAATCTTATAGAATTCCACATCCTTCATAACGGCTCTTTTTACCTTTCTCGGCTGCCCTGTTTTAGTTATCGTCTCTATTTCTTCGCGCTCGCCGGTATCTACTTGGGTTTTATTTAAGGCTTTTTCTTTTATCAAGATTAAATTTGCGCCGTATTTTTCAGCTTTTCTTAGAAATTCATATTCTGTTCTTTTGAAATCTTCCCCCTGTTCTTCGATATTTTTTACTACTAGTCTGATTTTTTTGCCATTTTCTTTAAGCTCATCTAATTCTTTTTCATCGTCTATTTGCATTATTGTTTCTTTTAAACGCTCAAAATTTTTTTTATGTTCTTCTATTTGTCGTTGCCTTTCAGCTTCCTCTTTGGCTCGGATCCTTTTTCGTTTAGCCTCCTCCTCAGCCTCTCTTTTTAGTCTTTCTTCTCTTATTTGCTTTCTTTCTGCTTCTTCCTCGGCTTCCAGTCTTTCTTTTTCGGCTTTCTCTTTAGCTTCCATTTCATCTTTTATTACACCCGAATACATCATTATTGATATACCAATAAAAATACTCATACTTATAAGCCCTGCGATATCTATATTTACTCCAAGCCAATCGGTAATTAAAAAGCTCACTAAGCTTAATATAAATAAAAATATAGCTGCATTCCGAAATGCTCTTCTCCACTTGATAAAAAGTGCTATAAGTATAACTAGAGTAATTGGTGTTAGCACCGAAACTATGTTATGAACGGTTTCCATTTTTTCTCCTTTATTTTTTAAAAAATACGTGACTTATCACGCACCTTGTTTATGCCGCAAAATTATCATAATTAGCCGCTCCCTCATGATTTCGTAAAAATCCTTTTTGTATTCGCTCGCATGTTTTCGCAACGCGTCTTTGAATTCGTCGTAGAATTTCAAGCCGCACTCGCAAGTTTCAAAAAATCTTAAAAGCGCGCTGTATCTTATGACCGAATAGCGCCCATACTCACCAAATTTCGCTAACTCCCTATCTGCATAGCTATAATCAGGTAGAAGCAAAAAGCACTTTGCCCTGCCGCCTGAATCCTGCTTATCGGCAATCTTTGAATATTTATCTAGCTGAGAGCGTATTACGCCGCTTTGCAAATCGTGTCTTATCCCGTTGATGCCGGATTTGATCTTATTTTCGATGACGATTGCGTGGTTTTTATCTTTTATAAAAATATCTATATTTTTGTATTCTCTTAAAATTTGCGCGTCCTCGCTTATGTTTAGCCGTAAAATTTCGCTCGCAAATTTTAAAAATAGCTTCGTATCGTTTCGCAAATAATAGACTATCCAATTTGAAAAGCTTAACTCATCGTCCATCTTGCCGATTATCTCTAAGATATTTTGCTCTTTAGCTTTGAAATTTAAAATTTCATTTAGCCCGATCCGCTTCGTAGTATCCTTCTCTTGCCAAAGCTCGGGCGCAAAAATTTTATCCGGCACGCTTTCGTAGCGGACATATTGCTTCAAAGATTGCGAGAAAAATTTAAATGGCACGAAAAAGTGCGTTTCATCTATCAATTTCTCGTCATCAACGATGTAAAATTTAAATTTTGGTTTTTTAAAATTCGACGTCTCAAACGTTATATACGCCGCATTGGGGCTATCGTTTTCGCTTTCAAATAGCTCGTTTAGAAGCACGCCGCCGTAAGCGATATTTTGTGCTTCAATCATTTCGGATTGTCTTTTAAGCTCCTCTTTAGCGCCGCGCTTTCTGCCGCAGACAAAAAGCTCATCGCTCAAAAGCAGCCTTAACTCGCTAGCGCAAGCTAAAATTTCAAAACAATGTTTCGAGATAGCGCGCACTAAAAGAACTTTGTGCGCATCCTTCGCATCCTCGTTTATCGTGCCGTAAGGATTTACGTAGATGTAGTGTCTGCCGTTGTCTGCCTTAAAAAGATTGATGATTTCGTGCCCCAAGCTCTCGTTCAAATAGCCGCCCGAAAACATTCGATTTATAATTATCATCTCAGAATAAATTCCTATCTATATTTTTAGCGCTAAATTTACGCACGCATTCTCGTATGGCGTTGCGTACCTCGTCGCGCTTTTGTTTATCGTAAAAATATAATCCCGTCGAGCCGAAGTTTCCTAAGACGTAGAGATAATATCTTGTTTGGATGTCATTAATGCGCCGCCCCAATCTAGCTGTTTTAGCATTTTTGGAACTCATCCTAAAAAATTTAGTCACCGCTAGGAAAATTTTAAAAATATTTGCGCTTTTTACCTCTTTTTTCTCTAAGCGCATATCCTCGATTTGATCTGCCGTGACGGTTCTGCTGCGCATTAAATTCCAATACGGCGCGCAGAGCAAAACAGCTACAATGCTATTTTCAACGTCGCTTCTAGGGAAAGTGATTTTACCTGTTTGCATATCGATCAGGTATCTTTTGTTTTTATTGTAGATCAAAATGCTTTGAAACGGCAAAAGCACTAAAATCACGGCACCCACTCCTAACGGCAACAGCAAAATTCCAATAAGTAGCGCCCATTTAAAATTTTTAAAAACGATTTCTAGTGCGGTATGTACATCGATTATCTCATATTTCATAAAATTCTCTTGCAATGAAATTCTAAAATTTTATTCATTTGATCGCTTGCGCGATTTAAATTCTAAAAAGCGCCGAAGCATTAAGACCTCAGTACTTTTTAGATAAAATTTCGCGACTAATTTCGACGCGAGATTATTTCTTTTTGCGACGTTTTTTGTCGCCCGCTTTTTGGGCATGAGTCCTATTGCATCCTGCTCTTTTTGTTTTGTTAGAGCTCATTCGGTTCTTAGCCGGCATTTCCTACTCCTTATAGAAAAAATATGCGTAATTATACCCCCCCCCCCCCTAAAATTTGGTTGAAATTTTGTTTATCAAAGATTAAATGAATAGGAATTTTATAAGATTAATCGGACGTGGAATTTTAATCGAAATTCTAGAGATTTTAAAACGAAATTTAAGGTAGTATATACCCGCGTAGCAGTGGGCAAACGAATTAAATTCCGCCCGCGCGGCGGCAGGCAGAATTCTTTAAAATTTTAAATCGCAAAAATTTAGAATTTTAAAATTTGCGACTTAGCGGATCTCTTTTAGCTGTACGACTTCGCCGGCGAGCATCTCCTCGGCGCTCTCTCCCGATTCTGCTGCCAAATCCCTTTTTTTGGCAAGGTCCACGTTTTTGATCTGTAGATCGAGGTCGTTTCGCTTAGAGGCCTTATCTAGCGCCTCTTCGCGGGTAATGACGCCGTCTCTGTAAAGATCGAGCAGGTGCTGATCGAAGGTCTGCATACCGTAGGTGTTGCGACCGTCGGCAATCGCGTCTGGAATTTCATCGTCACGCGAGTCCAAGATCATATCCTTAATACGGGTGTTTTTGCGTAGAATTTCAACGACGGCTACGCGCTTGCCCTCGATAGTACGGGCAAGACGCTGAGAGATGACCGCCTCTAGGACGGACGCTAGCGTCATTCGGATACGCTCCTGCTCAGCCTGCTCAAACATCGCAATGATTCGGTTTACCGTCTCTTTCGCATCGATGGTGTGCACCGTCGAAAACACTAAGTGGCCCGTTTCCGCGGCGTGAAGTGCGGTCTCGATCGTCTCTAAATCGCGCATCTCACCCACGAATATAACGTCTGGATCCTCTCTCAGCGCGGCGCGAAGCGAATCTGCGAAGTTATTGCAGTCCTCGCCGATAGCGCGCTGATTGATGATGCATTTATCGTCTTTAAATACGAACTCGACGGGATCCTCGATCGTAACGACGTGGCTGGTTCTTTGCCTATTTATGCGATTTATCATACTTGCGATCGTGGTCGTCTTTCCGCTTCCCGTAGGTCCAGTAAGTAGCACGACGCCGCGCATAGCCGTGTCGCAAATATCTTTGATCGAGGGTGGCAAACCTAGATCGTCGATCTCTGGAATTTTAACCGGGATCGTTCGGAAAACCGCGCTGATACCGTCGATCTGAAAGAAAATATTAACGCGGAAGCGATAATCTTCGTTTAGCTTGTAGGTAAAATCCACGCTCTTTTTCTCGATAAGCTCAGGAAAGCGCGTGATGAGAAGCTCCTTGGCTAGCGTCATCGCATCCTCTTTTAAAAAAGGCGTCTTGCTGAATTTTACGAGCTCGCCGTGTATACGCCCTCTAATAACCGCGCCCGATTTGATATGAAGGTCGCTGCCGCCGTTTTGGATCAAAAATTCCAGATATTTATTTAGCCTATCTCGCTGCTTAAAATCCAGCGTAGAAGCGTCAACTTGATACTGCGAATAATCTATAGAACCCGCCATCATTTCTCCTTTTTAAGTGTTTTTATTATCTCTTTAAATGCCTCTTCAAAGGCCACTAGCCCGTCATCCAGCAGCTTTTTATACGCCTTTTTCATATCGATTTTCGCATCCGTTACTCGGGCAAAAAAATGCTCTATCTCTTCATCGCTCGGCGGCGTTTTGGGTTTTTGATCGCCGCTTACAAAAGCCTCTATGGTCTCAAGCGGCGCGGTATTTACGCAGCCCGGATACATTAGCTCGCTTACGTAATAATCCTTCGGCAGATCGTCTCCTTTTACCCCCGTGCTCGCAAACAGCGGCTTTACGTAGTTTAAATTTTCTTTAGCGATGATATTGTAGCACTTCGCGGCGTTCATTATGCCGATTTTACCGATAGGAAGACCCGCCGCAGCCATTTTTTCATCTAGTAACCTATCGAAGCGGCTAACGAAGATGCTAATTACGGTTTTTGGTAAATTTGCCTTCGGGAAGTAGCGACGAAAGCCCGCGATTCCCTCTTTTATCGCCTCGATGCATTTTACGGTCTGCTCCGGCGAGAAAACCAAAGTCGCGTTTACGCTGATCCCCTTTTTTAATAGATCGCGCATCGCTTCGTAGCCTGCCTTGGTCGCAGGGATTTTGATCATTACGTTTGGCATGCCGATCGTGCCGTATAGGTGTTTGCCCTCGCGATACATCGCCTCGGCGTCGTCTGCGAAATACGGATCGACCTCGATACTCACAAAGCCATCATCGCCGTTAATGAAATTTTTAAGCAGGCTCTCCGCTGCGCTTCTGATATCCGCGGTAGCTAAAATTTCATACAGCTTTTTAGGTTCTTTTTTTCTAAATTCCTCTTTAGCTGCATCGTATGCGGGGGAGCTTAGGATCGCGTTTTTAAAGATCGCGGGATTGGAAGTCGCACCGTTAATTATCCCTTTTTTGATCAGCTCGTCGAAATCTTTATCGATAAAATCGCGCTCCAAAAAGTCGCACCAAAGGCTGAAATTTAGGGCTTTATCATACATATTTCATAATCTCCTTCAAATCCTTTTTTTCAATGCAGACGCTCGCCTCGCTTTTTAAAATTTCATTCGCGCAAAAGGCGATTTTAAGTCCCGCCTCGCGAAACATCGAAACGTCGTTCGCGCCGTCTCCCACGCACATTACCTCGCTCGTCTTCAGACCCATCAGCGATTTAAGCTGCGCAAGCAGCGCGCCTTTTGAGTAGCCAAACATCATCTCGCCGCCGAAAAGCCCGGTTAAAATTCCGTTTTTTTCATGCAGATAGTTCGCAAAGCTCGCGTCAAAACCCAGTTTTTTCTGCGCGGCGTCGGTGGCTAGATGAAATCCGCCGCTAAAGACGATCACTTTTATGCCTTTATTTTTCAGATACGCGATGATCTCGCTAGCGCCGCAAACAAAAGGCAGGCTTTCCGCGATAGCTTTAGCATCGCTAAGCCTCATGCCCTTTATCAGCGCCACGCGCTCGCTAAGGCTCTCGAAAAAATCAAGCTCGCCCGCCATCGCGCGCTTCGTGATTTCGCCAACTTGTCGCTGCGTGCCCATTTTAGCGGCGAAAAAACCTATCGTTTCGCCGTCCATCAGCGTCGCGTCAAAGTCGAAAACACAAAGCTTTATCATAAATATCCTCGCAAAAATTTAGGAATTATAGCTAATTTAAGTTTAAGTTTTTTGGAATTAGCATAAATTTTTCGCTTTTTGCGACCTCGTAAATTTTGCTCTCGGCCCCGAACGAGCATAAATTTATATATTTTTTTTCGCCGAAATATAAAATTTCATCTTGATGATAATGCCCCTCGATGATCAAATTTGCCGCGTAAAAATCGATCTTCGGCGCGATTATGGCCTTAAAATCCGGCATTTTTCTGTAGAGGTTTTTTCCCTCTTGCGATTTTAAGATCATCTTTGAAATTTTAAATTTTAAAGCGCGATCGAGCAGGTCCATAAATTTCAGAAAAGCTCTGTTTCGTAGCGAAAGCAGCGCAAACTGCGTTAGACGCGGCAAAAACAGATCGCCGTGCGCAATCTGCACCGCTTCGCCGCTCTCGCAGATAAATTTAGCGGGCTGCGCGCCGTTCGGATAAACTTTTGCGCGGGGGAAAATTTCGCGCAGATTAAAATCGTGGTTGCCCTCGAAGTAAAAAATTTCGCATTTTTGCGACAGCTCGTTTATTAGCGCGATCTCCTCTTTGTAGAAGCGCTGCGTATAGGTCGTGTTTGCCAAAAAATCAAACATATCGCCCATCATAAAAATTTGAGGCGGCGGCGTAGACTCAGCCTTCAGCGCGCGCAATAATTTCAAAAATTGCGGCCTGCTCACGCCCGCGTGCGCATCGCCGATAAAGATCGCGCCGGGTTTTATCGTCTGAATTTGATCATTTTGCATTTAGGCTCCCGCGCGTGATAGTTTTTTGCGAAAAGCTCATCGCTTAAATTCCGTGTGCGATACGCGGCAACGCCGTAGCTTCGGCGAATCCGCACATTAAATTTGCGTTTGCGACCGCCTGCGACGATGCTCCGCGCAAAAGATTATCGATCGCCGAGTTGATCCAAATTTTATCGCCCGCAGTTTTTACAAAAATATCGCAAAAGTGCGTTCCTGCGACGTTTTTTATACTCACGGGCTCGCTTCGGACGCGCACGAAAGGCTCGTTTGCGTAAAACTCCCGCAGCACCGCCTCTGCATCCACGCTCTTTTGCAGTACGCCGAACGCGCTAACCAGCATTCCGCGCGTAATCGGCAGCAAATTCGGCACGAAAAGCGTGCTAAATTCGCCGCCTTTTAAAATTTCCAGCTGCTCTTTGATCTCGTCTGCGTGGCGATGCGAGATCGGCGAGTAGGCGCCCGCGTTTTCGTTTACGCTTACGAAATGGCTGCTTGTCTTAAGAGCCTTGCCCGCGCCGCTTACTCCGCTTTTTGCGTCGATAAATACGCCGGTATCTGGATCGAGTAGCCGCATAAACGGCGCGAGCGCCAAAATAGAGCAGGTAGGATAGCAGCCAGGATTTGCGGTAAGTCGCGCCGTGCGGATCTTTTCGCGATTTAGCTCGGGCAGCCCGTAAACGGCGTGGGATAAATTTTGCGGGTCTAAATGTGCGGTATAATTTTTCTCGTAAAGCTCGCGACTTAGGCGGTAATCAGCCGATAGATCGACTACCTTGACGCTTTTAAATTTTAAAATTTCGCGGGCAAATTCCATCGCTTTTCCATGCGGCAGCGCCAAGAAAATAAGATCGCATCTTTGTGCCGCAACGCGAGCGTCCGCAGCTTCTACGCTCATCTCAAACACGCCGCGAAGCTGCGGGAAAATTTCGCTTATCTCGCCCTGCGTAGAGGCGCCCAAATATGAAATTTCAAAGCTCGTATGGGAAAGTAGAGCCTTAATCAGTTCAAGCCCCGTATAGCCGCTAACGCCGATGATTCCCGCTTTTTTCATCTTCTTTTCCAAATTTGATCGGCCTATATTCGACGCTTAGAATTTCTACGTCGCGTGTGCCTGATGGTAGCTGAAGCACTACCTCATCGCCCTCGGCTTTGCCTAAAAGCTGGCGCGCAAGCGGCGTGTTGATATTGATGAGCTTGCGCGAGATATCCGCCTCGCTAAGCCCTACGATCGTGTAAACCTCCTCCCGCTCGGTCTCCACGTCCATAAAGGTAACGGTGGAGCCGAATTTTACGCGGTCGTGCTCGTAGGTGGAGGGATCGATGATTTTACTTCGAGAGACGATATCGCTAAGCTCGGCGATGCGCGAGAGCAAAAACGCCTGCTCTTCGCGCGCTGCGTGGTACTCGGCGTTTTCTTTCAGATCGCCGTGTCCGCGCGCGATGTCGATCTGCTGCACGATGTGGGGCAGCTTCACGCTCTGAAGCTCCTTGAGCTCGGAAGTGATCTTTTCATATCCGTAAAGCGTCATTGGTTCGGTCGTCATAATCTTCCTTTCTTTTTATCAAATTATATAAGCTTTAGCCTTAAAATTTTAGTTCGCAGGCTGCGTTAAAATTTTTGCCACGTTTTCGCTGGAGCCGAATTTCAGATAATCTCGCAGCTTCTCGCTCGCAAGTTTAAATTTAGCGGAGTCGCAGCGCTCGTATGCGGCGAGTAGGTTTTGCGCGCTTACTTCGGATTGCAAAAGCTCCTCGTGCAGAGGCTCCTCGCCCAAAAAATCAAAAATAATATTCGCAAGCCCCACGTGCTTTAGCTTTACGAGTTTTCGCGCGAGCCAAACGTCAAACGCGCGAGCCTTGTAGCACAGCACGAACGGAGTGCCGATGAGCGCTGCCTCAAGCGTCGCCGTACCCGAGCAGATGAAGGCGAAATCGCAATTCTTAAGCGTGGCGGGAGTATCGTTTGCGATGCTAAAGCCGTCCAGAGACCCGTAAATTTCATCTCTTTGATCCATAAGATGCGGCGGGACTATCAAGATTCGCTCGCTATTTTCAAATTTAGGCGCAAGGGCTCTAAAAATCGGCATTAGTCTTGAAATTTCAGCCCTGCGCGAGCCGGGCATAAAGGCGATCTTGCCCTGCTTTTCGTAGCTTGTTTTTTGAAATTTTATCTCATCAAGCAGCGGATGCCCCACGAAAGAGTACTTTGCAGTTTTGGCGCTTAGCTCGCTCGGGTGCGAGGCATTCTCTTTCTGCGCAGCGTCTTTATCTTTTGCTTCTTGTGGTGCAGCGTCTTTGCTTTCCGCTTCTTGCGGCACGGCGCCCTTATCTCCCTCGCAATTCGCGCCGAAAAATTTCGCCTCAAAAGGCCAGATGGAGAGTAGATTGTCGCAAAATGCCTTCAGCTTCTCCGCTCTGTGCGGCTTCCATGCCCAAACCTGCGGCAGGATATAATATGAAATTTCCGCGCTCGCGCCGCTTTCTTTGATCGCGCGAGCAAGCGGCAGATTAAACGCGGGCGAATCGATCAAAAGCACGCGATCGCACTCCGCCGCAAGCCGCGTCATCTGAGCTACCGCGCGCTTGGCTTTTAAAATTAGCGGCAGAATTTCTATAAAACCCATCGCCGAAAACTCGCTGCTTTTGTATATCGGCGAGCCCAACTTTTCATCGAAAATTCCGCAAATCTCGCAAGCGGAATCGAGCTTTTTAAGATGCTCAAAAACCCCTTTAAAATGGAGGTTCGCAGAGGGCTCTAGGCAAGAGATTAAATATTTCAAATTTAGCCTTTTAAATTTTTGTTAATTATAGCAAAATGTGCTAAAATTAAGCCGACAAAGGATTTAAGATGAAAAATTTTAAAATTTTAGCGCTATGCGGCGCGTTCGTGATGTTGCTAGGCGGTTGCGGCGCGGCTAAATACCAAAAGCGTCAAGTCACCGAGGATCCCGCAGTAACTGCACGCTTTGAGGCGCTTAGTAAGCTAGGCTCGCCCGCACTCGTCGCTAAAGCCGCAGCTAGCGAGATCGCAGCAGACGTAGGCGGCGCCAAGCCCCACGTTAATGTGGCACAGTTTGCCTTCCTCGAAGAAATTAGCGCACAAGGAAGCGATCTGATCTATGCCTACTCGCTAAGCCCTGGCTGGGCGAGCCTGAAAAGCTCCGATCGGCAAAAATATCTCAAATTGCTAACCAAGGATATTACCGAAAATGACTGCAACGCACCTAGTACGCGAGCTTTATTGCGAAGCGGAGTGCGTGAAGTGCACCGATTTTTCTACGATTATCCAAGCTCGCATCTACTTGATTCGCAGGTAAGCGAGGAGATATGCCGCGAAGCAGGGTTATAGATAAGTCTAGCGTAATTTTATGCCGCGGATTTGCATCGGCGCGAAAGCAAAATTTCGTGGTGTAAAATTTTACGATAATTTAAAAGACAAATTTTGCGGCAAGTTGCGGAGCACGACCACCAAATTTAAGGAATTTTGGAAGCGAAATTTAGGCGATGAAATTGCGTGTCAGGCTATAAAAAGCTATAAAAATTTGTAGCGAAAAAAGATAAAATTTCGTAGCAAAAAGGCGGAATTTTTCTATGAATTTTGCGATTTAAGTTCGCATGGAATTTTATTAAAAAATTTGGCGCGACGGAATTTTATGCCACGCAAGCTAAATAGCAATTTTTGCATAGTAAAGAATTAAGCGTTAGAATTTTTGCAGATAGAATTCCGCTCTGATAGGTCTGTCATGAAATTTTAGCTAAAGAGAGAATATGAAAGAAATTTTAATCACTAACGACGACGGATTCGAAGCGCGCGGGCTTTTGGAACTCGCAAGCGCGCTAAGAGGGGTCGCAAACGTCACCATCGTAGCGCCAAGCTCGGAGAAATCGGCATGCTCGCACTCACTCACTCTTACGCGTCCGCTTAGATTTATCAAGCTTGACGACGGATTTTTCAAACTCGATGACGCTACGCCCGCAGACTGCGTGTATTTGGCGCTCCGCGCGCTGTATAACCGCAAGCCCGATCTTGTGATAAGCGGCATAAATCACGGCGCCAACGTCGCGGAGGACGTGACCTATTCGGGCACGTGCGGAGGCGCGATGGAGGGGGTCTTGCAAGGCATTCCTGCGCTTGCGGTGAGCCAGTTTTACGTCACGGATTCGCTGCAGCGATACGGATTTGATCTCGCGTGCGAGCTCGCGGTGGAACTGGTCGAGAAAATCTTTAAAAAAGGCTTTCCTCTGCCGCCGAAGCAGTTTTTAAATTTAAATGTCCCTGCCGTCTCAAAGCAAGATTTTAAGGGGCTTTCGGTTGCTCCGTGCGGCGAGAAGCTCTACGATACCGACGCGCAGCTAAACCGCAATCCGCGCGGGATGGAGTATTATTGGCTAGGCAAATCTACGCTCAGTTTTGATGCAAGCAAAAACGAAAATAGCGACATTTCGGTACTTTTTGAGGGGCGGGCGACGTTAAGTCCGATTAAGTTAAATTTAACCGCGCACGAGCAGATGAGCGCGCTAGAAAGGTGGATGAAAAACAATGAGTGAAGTTGTAGTAGACCGCTTTTCGCGCTCGCGCCTGCTTTTCGGCGAGGATTTTGCAAGGCTGCAAAGCGCTAAAATTTTAATATGCGGTTGCGGCGGCGTGGGCGGAGCGGCGATAGAGGCGCTGTACCGCAGCGGCGCGGTAAGCTTAAGCGTGATCGATTGCGATCGCTTCGAGATCACTAATCAAAACCGCCAGCTTGGAAGCGAGTGCCTAGGCGAGCTAAAATGCGAGGTTTTTGCGCGCAAATTTAAAGGCGTAATCCCGATCGCCGCTAGGATCGATGAGGAATTTTTATCGGAATTTGATCTGGCGCATTTTGATTTCATAATCGACGCGATCGACGACGTGCCCGCCAAGATCGCGCTTGCGCTGCGCTGCAGCGAGGCGGGCGTAGGATTTGTAAGCTCGATGGGCGGCGCAAAGAGGCTCGATCCCTCTAGAATCGAAATCTGCTCAATCTGGCGGACGCAAGGCGATCCGCTCGCGCGCAAGATCAGATCTGAGCTGCGAAAGCGCGGCTTTGCGGGCGATTTTGACGTCGTTTGCTCGAGCGAGCCGCCGCGCGTCACATCGATGGGTAGCTTCATGGGCGTGACCGCTAGTTTCGGGCTTTTCATCGCAAGCTACGTCGTGCGCAGGCTGATAGGCGAGCAGGCTTAACGCTTAAATTTCATAGCGCTTCGGCGCATGGCTCCGCCTAGTCGTGCTTGGCGGTTAAATTTTAGATATTTTGAGCTTTTGATGATCCGAGCGCGCTTTGCATGCGGTACGGCGCGGCAAGTGCTTTGCGGCGCGCGTGCGGTTAAAATACAAAGCGGCAAAAGTTAAATTTTACCAGGCGATGAAGATAAAATTTGCTCGACGCGAAGGTGAAAATTAATTTGCAGCGAAAGATAAAATTTTATCCGCAAAGATCGGCGCAGGCTTGCGTGCGAGATGAAATTTAAGGACCGCGCAAGCTACGCACGTAGGTCAATCTATACGGCGGGTTATTTTAGCGGGCGCCAAATAGCGGTCTAGGATTAAAATTTAAATAGGCGGGTCGCGAGCTTGCTCGTGAGCGAAATTTTGATTGAATTAAGTTCGTGCAGCTATCCTATGCGGCGTGTTTCATAGCGATGAGGCTTGAAATTCTATCGCGACTTTACGCTTTCCGATGCAAAAAGAGGCGCGCTCAGGCAAGCAAAACCAAATCTGCGCGCATCAGCCGCCGCGTAGCGCCTAAATAAGCGTAAAGTGTAAGCAGGGCTCAAGCAAACGCAGCGGCAAGCCTACTTCTAAATTCCATTTTTTACCGCTCGCAAAAAGCGGAATTTAGAAATTTAATTTAAAGGAGCAGCGATGAATGAAATTTTTACACGCACGAGCGTGCGGAATTTTACCGAAAAAATGCCGAGCGACGATCAGATCGAGCTCGTGCTAAAAGCCGCGATGCAAGCCCCTAGCGCAGGCAACCAGCGCTCATGGGAGTTTTACGTAGTGCGCGATCGCACCGCGCTTACGCTACTTAGCAGCGTAGGCACCTACGGCGGCTGCACGAAGGACGCGCCGCTTGCAATCGTGGTCTGCACGCGCAAAAACGGCTTAAAATTCCAGCCCTACGCTCGCTACGACTGCGCTTGTGCGGCAGAAAATCTCTGGCTAGCGGCGCACCATTTGGGGCTTGGCACCACGTGGCTGGGCGTAGCGCCCGATATTTACGCAATGGAGCGCGTAAGAGAAATTTTGGATCTACCGGGACATTTGGAGGCGTTTTGCATTATGCCTTTGGGCTTTCCGTCTCGCGTCACAAAGGCGCATTCGCGCTTTGAGCCCGCTAAAATTCACTTCGTAGGCTAGATATGTTTATTTCGCAGAGTAAAATCGACGATCTAATCGCTAGCGACGGCGCGTTTTTGGACCTTACGACCGAGCTTTTGCAAGACTTCGTGGATTTAAACGCGCCCGCGCGGCTTTCGATCGTAACGAGGCAGGATCTGATCTTCAGCGGCGGGCAGATCGCGCGGGAAGTAGCGGCGCGCTTTGGTTGCGAGACGCAGCATCTAGCGCGTGAGGGAAGCGCATTTTGTGCGGGAGAAGAAATTTTTAGCGCACGGGGGAGCTTCGAGAGCCTGCATAAAGCTTGGAAGATCGTTCAGATCGTGTTTGAGTACTCCTGCAAAATTTCGACCTACGCGCACGAGATGGTTGCGCTGATGCGAGAGGTGAATCCGCGCTGCGTGCTGGGTGCGACGCGCAAGAGCTTTCCTTTTGCGAAGGAGCTTTGCGTAAATGCGCTGATCGCGGGCGGCGGAACGATACACCGCATGGGGCTGCACGACAGCGTTCTGTTTTTTTCAAACCACATCCGCGCGTTTGCAAGCTTTAGCGAGTTTTGCGCACAGATCGCTAAATTTAAAGAGCGCGCGCCCGAGCGAAAGATCATGATCGAAGTGGCGAGTGAGTGCGAATTTAGCGAGCTTTTAAAATACGCGCCTGATGCGATAATGTGCGATAAGATGAGCCCTAGCGAGCTTAGAGCCTGCGTTTTGAGGCGAGATGAAACGGCGCCGCAGATTAAAATTTGCGCTGCGGGCGGCATAAATAAAAATAACTGCGCAGAGTTTGCAGCTACCGGCGCGGACGTGCTCGTAAGCTCGGCGGTTTGGAATCAGGGCGTGTGCGATCTAGGCGGAAAGATAGAATTTATCTAAATATTAAATTTTAAATTTAAGGCGCGGAAGTCTAAAATAGGGCATAAAAATGCGATTTATTAATAAATAAGAGTATATTTTGTAGAATTCTTAAAATTTCAAAAAAAGGATTTTCATGAAAAAAATTGCATTTATTTTGGCGCTTGCGGCAAGCGTTTCGTTCTGCGCGGATCAGCTGATAATCGCAGCTGGCGGCGGATACAAAAAGCCCGTCTCGGCCGTGATCGAAAATTTGAAAAAAGAGGGCATGGACGTGGCGGGATCGTTTGCCAACCTCGGCCAGCTCGTCATTCAATCGCGCGAGAATAAAATTTCATTCATCGTGGGCGACGAGGCGTTTTTGAAAAAAAAGCGATCTAAATATCACTAAATTTGAGCGTATCGGGCGCGGCACGCTAGTTTTAGTAACGCCGAAAAATATTAAAATACAGGGCGTATCAGAGATCGCAAAATTCGATAAGATCGCGATGCCGGATCCTAAAAAGGCGATTTACGGTATCAGGACGAACGAGTTTTTGCAAAACGCCAAGATGGATGGGGTAAAAGATAAAATTTTAGCCGTCGCGGGCGTGCCGCAGGTAGTCGCTTACGTCATCAACGGCGAGGTGCAGGCGGGCTTTATCAACAGCACCGAAGCAGTCGCCAAAAAAGATGAGTTCGGCTCGATCATCTACATCGACGAGAGCCTCTACAGCCCCGCATTTATCGGCATCGCAAGGCTTAGCGCGTGCGGCGATGAGGCGCTTTGCGAAAAGGTAATGAAGGAGTTTAAATCGGACTGCTCAAAAGAGATTTTTTCAAAATTCGGTCTTAAATGAGCGACATCGCTTGGATCGCGCATCCTCTGATACTAAGCGCTAAAGCCCTGTTTTGCAGCTTTTTGTTGCTGATTACGGCAGGGCTTGCGATTGCTTATTTTTTAGCTTTCAGCAAAGCTAAATTTAAAAAGATCGTCGAAATTTTAGTGATTTTTCCGCTCATATTCCCGCCGATTGCGACGGGATTTTTGCTTCTTTACATCTTTGGAAAGAGTGAATTTATCGGCTCTGCGTTAAATTTAGACATCGTTTTTAATTTTTCTTCTTTGGCGCTTGCGGCGTTTTTGGTGGGGCAGCCGCTGTTTGTAAAGCCCGTGTGCGCAAGCTTTGAGCTATTTCCGAAAAGCTTAATCGAAGCCGCGCAAATTTTAGGCAAAAACAGAGCTCAAATTTTCCTCCTCGTCATCCTTCCTAGCTCACTTAAAACGCTAGGCTCCGCGCTTATTTTAGCGCTCTCGCGCGGGCTTGGCGAAGTGGGCATCACGCTGATACTGGGCGGAAATATCGTGGGTAAAACCGATACGCTAGGTCTTGCGATCTACAATGCCGTGTATGACGGAGAGAACGAGCGGCGCTGATTTTAAGCGTTTTACTCGTAATTTTCAGCTTGATCTTATTCTTCGCGATAAGCCTTTTAGATAAAAAGCAAAATTTATCTAAATAAGAAAAATTATTTTTTAAGTATTTTTAGATAAAATTGCACTCGCATTTCATTTTAAAGGATTTATCATGAAGAAATTTCTAATTTCATCAATTTTAGTCGCAAGCGCCTTGATCGCTCACGAGCACGGCGATATGCAAAATTTCGACCCTAAGACTGGCAAGCACCTCGTCATTGCTATGGAGCAACTAGGCGAGAAGGGTAACGTGAGCGTAGGCGAGGTCGTAGCGGTCGAGACGAACTACGGCGTGGCGTTTTTCCCGAATTTAAAAGGTCTTGCTAGCGGCGCGCACGGCTTTCACGTGCATCAAAATGCCGACTGCGGCGCGACCGAGAAGGGCTTAGGCATGAAAGCGGGCGGCCACTGGGATCCAAGCGATACCAAAAAGCACTCGTTTGCTTGGGATGATAGTGGCCACAAGGGCGATCTGCCTGCGCTTTTCGTCGATGCCGAGGGCAATGCGGTCTATCCGGTGCTAGCTCCGAAGATCAAGAGCTTAGATGAGCTAAAGGGCCACTCGCTGATGGTTCACGTAGGCGGCGATAACCACAGCGACCATCCAAAGCCGCTTGGCGGCGGCGGCGCTAGAATGGTCTGCGGCGTTATAAAATAGGCTTCGTTGCGGATGAAATTTAATTATCCGCAATCTCTAAATTTAGCAGCCCTGCGGTTAAATTTACGCGACGAAATTTCGCCGTCCGCAGCGCCGAGATACGCCCGCTTTGCCGTTAAATTTACGCACGGCGGGCTTTGACATAACTTATGCAGCGCGAAATTTTGTGTTAAATTTACGCGCTGCGCCCCCTTCCCGCTTAAATTTTAAAATTTAACTCCGTTTGCACGCATTACACCCTGTTTTTGCCGCAGCGGCGTAAAATTTTTCAAATTTAAATCAAAGTTCTAAATTTACGGCGCCGAGCTATTTTGGCGGCGTGAGCTTCATTTAACTTTTTCTTCACGACTTTTTCCTACAATTATGCCAACTTTCACAAAGGAGAGAAAATGAAAAAGATTGTTTTAGCAAGCGTTTTAGTCGCGGGCGTGCTGTTCGCCACAGATTTTCAAAATAGCACTCCCGAGCAGATCAATGCCTCGATCGCCGGCGCGGACGCCAAGAGCTTAAGCGAAGCGGCGTTTGAGATCGACAAGCGCGCAGGCGAGCTAAGGGCGCAGGCAAGGGATCTCAAGCGCGGATTTAAGACCGAGTTTAAAAAGAAACTGGACGCTATGAGCGTCGAGGATCGCGAGAAATTCCTAGACGAGTTTAGAAAAAACTATAACGCCCAGGCGGGCAAGCTAAGCGTCGAGCAGGCGGATAGGCTGGATATCGAGCTTAAAGACCGAGGCAATTTCGGCAAATTTAAAAGGCCCGCTCATGGGTTCTGTCCGCACAGATCGCAGGTTGCTTCCGGCGAGTGCGGCCATATGCCGCCTAGAGGAATGGGCGACGGCGCGGGTCCGGCAATGCCGCCGAGGGACGGGATGCCGTGCAATCAAAACGCTGGCGACGCTGTGTGCCCTATGACGCAGCAATAGCCGTCCGTGCGCAAGCTATTTAGTTCCGCGCAGCATTTGCACGGAATTTTGTTTTAACAGATCACGGCGTAGAAATTTTAAAATTTAGCTTTGAAGCTTATGCGGCATAGCACCGATGAAATTTCACAAAATTTTATCGGCGCAGGCGAGGTTTTGAAATTCTGCGCGGCGAAATTTTAGGATGTGAAATTTTAAAATTTCGTAGTGGCAGAATTTTAAAACTCCCGTACTTTGCCTATAAATTTTAAAATTCCGTGGCGTAAAATTTTAGCCTCTTGCACCGCTTGGCGCACTGCGCGAATTAATTACTAGGCGAGAAATCTAAATTTACGAAGCGTGCTCTTGAGCCAAGACGTGCCGTTTTCGCCACGATAAAATTTTGCCCTGAAATTTTGCAATTAAATTTTACGTGGAATTTCACAGGGTATAATTTCAAAAATTCTACGCAAGGAGGCGGGCTATGGCAAGAGTTTTGATCGTCGAGGACGAGGGAATGCTGCTAGACATGATGTGCACCTACATGCGCGGCGCGGGGCACGAGGTAAGCGGCAGCAAAAGCTACGACGAGGCGCTTTCATTAGCGTACGAAAAGAGCTTCGATCTGTGGATCTTCGACGTCAAAATCATCGGCGGCAACGGCTTTGCGCTACTTCGCGAGCTGCGCGAGGCAGGGCGCGGCGCACCGTGCATTTTCACGACGTCGCTAAACACTCTGCAAGACGTCGAAAACGGCTTTAGAAGCGGCTGCGACGACTACCTCAAAAAGCCCTTTGAGCTAAAAGAGCTGGCTTTGCGCGCGGATAATCTACTAAAGCGCACCTTCGTCCACAACGCCGCCGGACGCGAAAATATCGGCGGAAGCTTTAGCTTCGATATGGCTCAGCACGCGCTTTATCGCGACGGAAGAGCCGTGCCGATGCCGCAAAAGCAGGCGAGGCTTCTTGCGCTGCTTCTAAAAAACCGCGATAAGTTCCTTAGCAAAGATGAAATTTTCGCCGCGCTGTGGGACTACGACGAGAGTCCGAGCGAGCTTAGCCTGCGCGTTTATATCGCGGAGCTGCGAAAAATTTTGGGCAAGGATCGCATCATAAATGCTTCCAAGCTCGGCTACAAATATCTCTAGGAGCGCGCCGTGTCCAAAATGCGTCAAATTCTACCTATTTTTTTGCTCTACACGCTTACTAGCGTCTTGTTTTTGGCGCTGGTAAGCAGCGTATTTTACGAGCGGGAGAAGTTTTTTATCGCGGATCGCGATGCCTTTGCGATCAGAGATTTCAAGCACGGCTTAGAGGCTAAGCTCGCACGCGGCGGACGCCTAAAAGAGAGCGATTTCGACGCCATGCAGGCATACGCGGCGGATCTGAATAGCAGCGATGAGATCGCGCGGGATTTTGAGCCGAAGGATGACGCACCGCGCGTGTATATGGAGGGGTCTGGCAGGATCGAGCAGTTTAATCTCACCGGCAAGGACGGCACGGAGTATTACGTAGCGATCAAAACGGAGGCGCTTGAGGGCAAGCTAGCGGCGCTAAAGCTTAAAATTTTAGCTGCGAGCGCGCTTGTTTTAGCGCTTATTTTGCTGATCGCGTATTTTATCATCCGCCTTTCGCTGCGCCCGCTTTACGAAAAGATCGAGTTTTTAAATGGCTTCATCCGCGACACGACACACGAGATAAAGACACCTCTTAGCGTGATTTTGATGAGTATCGAGCTTTTTGAAACCGAGCCGAAAAAATATCTGGGTAATATCAAGACGGGCGCAAATACGATAAACGCGCTATTTGAGGATCTAACCGCGCTAAGCTTAAACAAAAGCGGCAGCGGGCGAGAGGTAAATTTAGGCGAGCTACTGCAAAGCCGCATAGAGTATTTCGGCGTCTCTGCGGAGCAAAAGCGCATAAGCTTAAGCGCCAATCTGCGCCCGGTAGCCTTTTGCGCAGATGAGTTTAAGCTACGAAAGATCATCGATAATCTGCTTGGCAACGCGATAAAATATTGCGACGAGCTCGGCTGCGTCGAGGTGAGCCTGCGCGAGCATTCGCTTCGCATCAAAAACAGCGGCGCGGGTATCGCGCGGCAAAATTTGCCGCATATTTTCGAGCTTTACACCCGCTTTGACGAGCGCAACGGCGGCTTTGGCATCGGGCTTTTTATCGTTAAAAAATACTGCGACGAGCTCGGGCTTAAAATTTCGTGCGATAGCAACGAGGACTGGACGGAATTTGAGGTGAAATTTTAACTTTACTCAAATGAAATTCTGCGCGAATGAAATTTTAGCGGGCGGGCTTGCTAGGCTTAACCGCGTAGGTTTAAATTTAGCCAGCGATTCCGTTTGTAAAAATTTGCACTAGGTTATAATTTGACGGCGGAATTTACGCATGCAATCCGGTCGCGCTCGCAAAATTTCGCCAATCGGTTTGCAGAATACATAGCGTAGGTCATATGAAATTTTATAAAATTTCGCGCCGTGGAATTTATCCGAAATTACGTAGCCGTCCGCTAAAATAGCCACAAATTTCACCGGATGGAACAATGATAAATATTGATGAGGTAGGTTATAAAAGAGCCAAGTTTAAGCAAGCTGGCTTAGAGGCTGCGGCTGGCATAGCATCAGAAGGCGATACGGCGGCAAGCGACGCGGCAAACGCTAGTACGACAGGGCGCGTAAGAATCTCGGCAAAAAGCGGCTTTGAAGCATGGAGCGAGAAGCTGCTGCATGGCTGCGGAGCTGGCTTTCGCTACGCAGTGCGTATCCCGCTCGCGCCCAAAGTGCAGCTGGACGCAGATGAATATATCCTATACGAGTATAAAAAGCGCGGAAGCGGGCTTGAACTAATCGCTGCTTTGCTAGTCTTAATCCCCGTTTTAGGCGTGCTCGCGCTATGCTTTAAAGCAGAATACGGCCTAGTTTTTAATATAACTATCCTGCTAGTCGGCTTTTGCATGATAATGGTATTTTTGTAGGTCTTTTGGGATGCCGTGTACAAGGGAATTTATGTGAGCGATAAAAATTTAATCACTCAAAACGGCACAAAATTCCCAATTGAAAAAGTGCACTTTAGCGCCTTATCCAACCGCTGCGGAGATATCACGCTATATTTTTATGTCACGCCGTTTAGCCAGATTTTTACGCTAAGCATAGACGGTAGCGATGAGTTCAATGCTCTTATTTACTGCTTAGGCTACTCTCTACGATAACGATGAGCTTTTTTGCTTCGCAACGCACCGATACGTGCGCGCTAGAGCTAGCGGACGTCGTCCTCAGATAATTTTAAACTCTAGGCTGTGTAAGAGCGCGCCAAAATTCTAAAAGCTTCGAAATTTTTCGCGCCTTGGCAGAATGCGGCGCCAAAAATTTAAATAGGATTTTCAAGCACGATTTTGCACACAAATTTTGCGGCGCAAATCCGCGCACAAAATTCATAGTTCAAATTTTGCACTTGAATTTTTTGGATAAATTTTTCCCTCAAATTTCGTAAAGAATTTACGCCGCCATAGCCTAATAATGGCACGTAGAACTTGTAAAATTCGTAACAATGCAAGCAAAATTTGCCAAGATTAGAGATAAAATTTTAGCAAGGCAAGCAAAGCTTTATTTGGTCGTAAATGGACTTCGTAGCAGCGCGGATTAAGCTGGCGCGCACTAGCCAGTGAGCTTTCGTGCGAATTCTATAAAAATTTTATGGCAGCGCAAATAAAATTTCGCGTAACAAGGACGAGCCAAGCACTCGCAGCTACGCTTAAATCAATGCTACGTTGCCCGTGTTTAGCCAGGATCACGAATATCTTGTCGGGATTTGCCTTTGCCCTAAAATTTGCACGATCTCATCTAAGCTTAAAATTTTGCCGTGCGAGTCAAAGCCTACGTTTAGTATGCGCCCCTCTAGGCTGGAAGTGCGGTCGTGCAAGTGTCCGTGAAGCATAAAAGAACCTTTGGAAGCGCGGTTGTGCTCCTCTACGGGATAGTGAAACATACAGATGCTCATACCCGTTTTGCCATCCTTCATCACGCCCGTGCCGCCGTCAAAATTTAGCTCCTTGTAGTGCAGGATATCGCTAAAGATAGGATTTCCGTCGTCTTTTAGCTCGCGTAGCAGCGCTTCTTTGTTTTGGCTAATGAGCGTATCGTGGTTGCCTAAAATCAGCACATGCGAGCCGTTTAGCCTACGCACGACGCTTTTTAGATCCTTTAATTTATTACAAAATGCAAAATCGCCCAGATCATAAACCGTATCCTCCGGCCCCACTACGGTATTCCAGAGCTCTATTAGCTTTTCATTCATCTCAGCTACGTCGTTAAAATTCCTAAATTTAGGGCAGTATTTCATAATATTGCCGTGATAAAAATGCAAATCGGAGGTAAAAAATATCATCATTTTCCCTTTAAGCTTTAATCGCTACATCAAATTTGAGCTTTACGCAAATTTGCGCAGCGTCAAATATTCGCGCGATAATCGTTAAATTCTTTCTAAAAATTCTTTTATAAAGCCTAGCTTGCCCTGCTCGTCAAGGGATTTGAATTCTCGCTCGTTTGCTTTAATGTGATCGACCAATGGGTGAAATTCCTCATCGAGCTTGGTTTTATCCAGTTTGCCGGAAAGCGCCTCGTTTTTACTGCGAGCGAAAAATTTATTCACGAGATAATAAGGCGTTTTCATCTTAAAGCAAAAATCATTTTGGCTCGGAATATACACCATAAAGCCCTCGAATTTCGCCTCTTTGACTATATTTTTTAGCTCCGCAAAGCTCGTTTTTAGATACTGCTCGCCCTCTTTATAAAAAGGTCTTTTTAGTGCTCCGTCAGTGCTTGCAGCGATCTTATCTAGCTCAAATTCGCTTGCTTGCGCGCCGGTTTTAGCGTCGATAAGTCCGATAAAGGTCTCTCCAAGCTCCTCTTCTACGATGTGCGGGTCGCTCTCGTCGGTGATCTCAAATAAAAAAGTTTTATTTGGATAGCGTTTGAAAATCTCTTCAAATTTACAGCAGTGCTCGCGCGCCATCTGCGCAAATCTACTATCGGTCGATCCCGTCGTGGAGTAGATGACGCGGCGGTTAAAGCTCGCGCCGCTTTCGTGGGTATCTACGTAGGTGCAGCACCCCAAAAAGCCGTTTACCTTTCGCACGGCAAGCACGGGCGTATCGTCTGTGATATCGATAGGATAAAGGCTTTTGCGCGAGGTAAATTCCGAGTAGTTATAGACCTTTTTAAACGGACGCACGATGATATTTAGATCATCGTCCATTATGAGTCCGCGCATCTCAAGCAGCGCCTTATCCCAATCGGCTTTGAAAAAGACGCGTTTTGAGTATTTGTAGGTGCGAAGCTCGGGATAAAGCTCGCTTTGACGCGCACTCCAGAGCCTTTTATCTTGCGTAGCGGCGATATATTTTTTCGTTACGTAGGTGTTTTGCGCCGCATCAAAGGGCAGATCGCGCCTATTTAGAGCCGCCGCGTCTTTAATCTTTTGCGCTACGCTTTCACTCATAGGATTAACGGGCGGGATCAAAATTTCGCCCTCTATTTTGTTGTTTGCGACCTTGATAAACATAGCTATCACGGTATCTTCATCGACGCCGTGCTCGGAGGCGAAGAAATTTTGCATTCTAAAGCATTCGAAAATAAATCCATTTTGGGCGGCTTGCTCTTTTAGGCTTAGCAGCTCTTTGGTGCGCGCGCTCACGTTGCTAAGCACGATAAGAACGTCTTTAGCTTTGTTTTCCAGAGCAAATTTATACGCCTGCTTTATCTCGCGGGCGACCTTGCGCTTCGCGTCTTCCAAAAGCTTCGGCGACCAAGTATAAACCCCCGCCTCATCAGTTAAAAACATATCGTTTTCCAGATGATAAATTTGCGCCTGCGGATATTCGTTTTTAAATTCTTTAATTTTCTCTTTTGCGAAAGTCGTTTTACCAGAGCCCGCGTGTCCGCGAACGACTATAAATTTTCTCATTTTACCGCCTTGATTTTATGTGGCGATATTCTACCTGAAATTTGAGCGCTTTGGTATCAAGAAATATGGATTTCGGTAAAATTCAATTTACAGAGTCGATTTTTGCCGCTTAGCTCGCGCAGTTTTGAGGCACGAATTAGACGGCGCGGCGTCCGTATCTGTGCGAGCTCGCTACCAATGCGCGCTTTCGGGCACGAAATTGAGCAAGGATAAAATTTGCAGTAGAGTCACCGGGCAGTTTAAATTTTGAATCTCAAAGCTCAAATTTACAGAAGGATCAAATTTGATCTCTTTATGGGCTTATCGAAGCATAAAATTTATTGTTTTGACTAATTTGAATACGAGAAAAAGGTAGTGATAAATGTGGTTTAAAATTTTAAATAAATAGAAATTCGCGCTTTGCCGAGGTGCTGAAATTAAAATTTGACCGAATTTGCCTTGCCGAAGCGCTTGATTGATAAAGGCGCCAAATTTGATAGACGTGCGATAAAAAGCGTATTATCCTCGCTATTTGATTTAAATTTAGCCCCGCAAAGGGGCTAAATACGCTTATTTGTCTCCTAGCGGCCAGTAGACGATCGGTTTGTCTCCGAGCCTTGCTTCACCGTGATACATGCCGAGCTTATCTTTCGTCCACGCAAAGCCCGTGTGTCCATGCTTGTCGATCGAGATGATACCGCCGCTGCCGCCGAGCGCTTTGACCTGGCTTACCGCTTCTTCGGCGGCCTTTTGCACGTCTTGCGTTTTGTATTTATACAGAGCTGAGACCTCGTGTGCGGCGTTTACGCGCATGTAGATGTCGCCCGTGCCGGTGCAAGAAACCGCCACCGAGTCGTTGTCGGCATAGGTTCCAGAGCCGATTATCGGGCTATCGCCGATGCGGCCGGTCATTTTGTTGGTCATGCCGCCGGTGCTGGTCGCCGCGGCTAGGTTGCCGTTTTTATCCAGCGCGATCGCGCCTACGGTGCCAAGGTACGGGCGCTCGTGTAAATTTAACGACGTCTTTTTTGTCTTTTCGCTATCAAGTAGCAGCTTTTGCTTCTCTTTGGCCTTTTGTAGCGCGTCGTATCTAAACTGCGTGAAAAAATACTTCTGATCCACCATCTCTAGGCCGTTTTCTTTAGCGAGCTTGTCGGCTCCCTCGCCCGCAACCAGCGTATGCCACGTCTTATCCATCACGAGCCTGGCGCCTAGGATAGGGTTTTTGATATGCCGCGCCATCGCGACCGCGCCCGCTTTTTTGGTCGAGCCGTCCATGATCGAGGCATCGAGTTCGTTAAATCCGTCGGCTGTAAATACCGCGCCTTTGCCCGCGTTGAAATTCGGATCGTCCTCAAGCACCATTATCGCCGCAGTTACCGCATCCATCGCGCTACCGCCTTTTTCAAGCACGGCTTGACCCGCTAAAAGCGCCCGGTTCATCGGCTCCTCGCGGATTTTAAATTCCTCCTTGGTTAGATCAAGCCCGCTGGTGCCACCGTGAATGACGATAACTGGGGAAAATTTCTCCTGCGCATTCGCAGCCGTTAGCCCGAGCAGGGCCAGACTAGCCGCCATAAAAACGGCCTTTGAGAGTGAAAAGTGCTTCATATCTCATCCTTTCGAAAAAATTGGAGAATTTCTAAGGAATGATATAACTTTGCGCTTTTCGTTTCGCTTAATCAAACGCGAATTCGGCCGGATCTAAATCTAATGCTTTGAGCTTAGGATTAAGCTTTCGCCGTCAAATTTAACGCGACTAAATTTGTGGCACAATCTGATAGGTCAATTTAAATTTTATAATTTTGAGTTTGTGCGTTGGCAAAATTTAATTACCGCAGCTCGATAAATTTCAACCGCGCGTCATAAAATTTTAGCGCGGTCGTATTTTAAACGTCGCTATGCGAGCAAGCAGGCTCAAGCGCCAACCGGCTAGCAAAGCAGGCTTCAAATTAAACGCCTCAAACTCGCCGTGCGCGATCATTTAGTGTTGCGTCGGAACCGACGCCAGTATGTTTTGACGGCTCAATCGCAGCTTTTTTCTCCGCGGCAAAGGCGCGTCAGGTCGTATTTTAGCAGTACCAAGCCAAGGCCTAGCAAGAAAAGGTCTTTAAAGATAAAGCCGTCGATCTTACCTAGCTGCGGCAGTAGGCTGAGTGTAGTCAGCGCCATGACGATCACGATGAGATCGCCCACGATGCCCGCCTTCGGCTTGAAAAAGCCCGCGATGAGCGAGAGATAACCCACGGTCTCCACCACGCCCAAAAAATAGCTCGCGCCAGCGTCCCCGAGCGCTGACGGCAAAAACGAAAGCCACGTCTGCGAAAAAAGCGGCTTTAAAGCCTCCACCTCGAACTCAAACCACTTGTAGTTGCCCATCACGGCAAGCACGATGATAACGGAAAGTCTGGCGAATATAATATCCGCGTCGCCTGTGACAAATTTTTTTAAGATCTCCCTCATACGGCTCCTTTGTAAATTTTGTAGCGGTATGATAGCGGGCTTGCGTGTAGGCTACGTGAAGGGGCGAAATTTCAAATTCCAAATTCCGCGGCTCCGCAAAATTTGAAATTCCATGCCGCGCGCCGTAAAATTTTAGCGTGTGCATCGTATGATTTAACGTGCACGCCGTAAAATTTCAACGTGCATACAAAATTTTAAAATTCGCGCCCAAATTTAAGCTATAATCGCTTCAAATTTTAAGGAGCTGCAAATGCTAAAATCATATCCTCTTGCGATGCAGGGCGTGGAGTTTCGCGGACACGGTGTGACGGGCATTTACGAGATGGGCGAGCGGATTGCTTTCGTCCATTTTGCTTTCGCGGCCCCTAGCGAACAAAACACCCTCTCGAAGTTAACGCCCGGCTACGTGCTACTAGATACATTTTCACGCGATTTTAGCGAACATAAAAGATCTGTGCTTGCCTACGAGCAGCGCGAAATTTTCTCTGCCGCCTCTGCGCTTTGTTACCTGCAGGACGGCCACTTCGTGCTAAATACGAGATACTACGAGGGCTTCGTCGATTCGCCCGCAAAGCTCATCAAAATACAAGACGGCGAAATGAGCGAGCTTGGCGACGCTCCTGCGCCCGTGAAGCAGATCTACAACGACGTGCGAACCTACGAATTTGACGGCTTTGCCGTGCGGATGAGTTCACCCTTTATGATGGAGTGCAGAGCCTCGCAAGGCGGGTCAAATTTAAACGGCGCGGCGGCTGATTTAGGTAGCACGCTAAATTCTAGCGGCGCGGCGGGCGAGAATTTAAAAAATTTCTCCGAAAATAGCGGCGCAGCAGCTGTTTGTAAAGCGAGCAAAAACGATCCGCGCGATGAAACCAGCGAGGCGAAAGATAAAATTTCAAATGGCGGCAAGCCGACCCGCAAAAAAGCGGCCGCAAAAGGTAAAACGCTTTGGCGGCTGAAGCTAGGCGCGTATCTATATACGCCCGTTTGCCTGCGCGGCGGAGCGACGTCGCATTTTAGCGAGCAAGACAAGCGGTATGGTCGCGAGACGCTGTATTTCGGCACCGCAGGCAAGGGCGGGCACCTATACGCCGTAGACGCGACAAGCGGCGAAGTGATCTTTAAGCTTGACACCGGCGGCACCGAGCGTTTCGCGTGGTGCGAGGATAAAATTTTACTCGCAGATCGCCGCGGCAAGCCTGTTTTGATCAGTGCCGAGGACGGCTCGATCTTAAAAGAAGTGGAATTCGGCGAGTTTCAATTCGGCTCGGATCAGATCATGCTCGTAAGCGGTGGTCGCCTCTACGCCGTGGCAAACGACGGAGCCGCGATGTATGCGGTTTGCGCGGATATTTAAATTGGACAGATTAAAATTCGGCTTATAGTTGTAGATTAAATTTAAACGCAAGGCTTGAAGCGTCGAACGCTTTGGATATGGAATTTACCTAGTTCGGCGGGGCGCGGTCATGACCCAAAAGCGTCCGATTTTAAATCGCCACAGACCCGCTCGCTAAGTAAAATTTATTCACCCGGCGCGTCGTTTCGAACTGAAATCCAAACCCCGTGCCTTAAAATTTAAAGCGATCGCGGCAAATTTCAAGACTCGAAGTGGTGTGAGCTGCCGCGAAATTCCATCGAGCTTTGCGGCGTGCGCGGGCAAACCTCGGCGATAATATTGATCGCGACGCCCGCCTTAGCGGCAATTGCGTAGATTTTAGGCAAAAACTTCGGCGCGAAGCTGAACAAAATCTCGTACTCCTCGCCGCTTTGCAGCGCAGCCTCGCTAGGGCGGGCGATCCAGCGCGCACCCACGCCGCTAGCCTCGAGCAGTCGGGGCAGATCCTGCGCGAGCCCGTCGCTAATATCCATCGCCGCGCTGATGAGCTTCGCCGCCTTGTAAAAAAACTTATCGCGCAAGACGGGTCTGACGAAGCGCGAATTCTTTGAAATTTGCGCGCGCAGATCCTCACGCAGATCAAACACGGAGCCTTCGTATGCGGGGCTTTGAGACACGGAATTTTCGCATGCGAGGCTTTGCGCCGTAGAATTCGCTGCGAAATTTTGCGGCGCGCGGCTCGCAGACTGACTCTCTTGCGCTGCAGAATTTCCCGCGCCCAAATTTTGCGTCATGAAATTCCTCGTAGAATTTTCCGCAGTAGAATTCTGCACAGAAATTTCGGCATCCAGGCTCTGTAGCTCGGCGCACGCAGGTGAAATTTTATCGCCCGAGCTTCGTACCTCATCGCTTGAGCCTTGCGCCGACGAAATTTTATCGTTTCGGTTTTGCGTCTGCGAGCTAGCAAGCGAAATTTCATCTCTTAAAAGCACCGCCAGATCGCGCCCGACGCTACCTAGCTCGCCCGTATGCGCGATGAGATCGCCCACGCGCGCGCCGCTACGAAACACGGGGCGCTTGCACTTGCCGATCAGGCTCACGCTAAGCGCGATGCGATCCGAGCCGATCGTGTCGCCGCCGATGATCCGTATACCCCACTCGCGCGCCGTTTCGCTCACGCCCGCGCACAGCTCGTCGATCTCGCGCGTGCCGATCTCGCGCGGCAGCGCGAGCCCCAGCAGGGCGTATTTGGCGCGCGCGTTCGTCGCGATCATGTCCGAGATGTTTACGAGCATCGCCTTTGCGCCGATCTCGCGCAGGCTCAGCCAGCCGCGGCGAAAGTGCACGCCCTCGACAAAAAGGTCCTTGCAATACGCCCGTTCGCCAATTACGGCGCAATCATCGCCGCTAAACTTCGATCTAAATTTCTCAAAAATATACCGCTCTTTATCCATGCGCCCTCCGTTAAATTTAGCGTTACGCCGCAGCCACGCGAAAGCTAAGAAGCCCGAATTTGCGGGCCTTTGTTTAAATTTCGTCGCGCACGCGCAGCAGGAGTTCTACGCTCCGCTTTGCAAGATTATAGCGTAAATTTAGATTTTCGCCGCGCGAGTTTGGCTGCGGTTCGGTGCGGCTCGATAGCAAAATTAGAAATCGCGTGAGCTTTGGGGCTTTAACGCGGCTTGATACGGACGAGGTCTGCGATAAAACGGCGCCCGACTGACGCACAAGTAGTCCCCAAAGCCAGCTATAACTCGCGCGCGACACCGAACCGCGTTCATAGCGCACTCAAAAGCGCTCGCAAAGCTTCATATACTGGCGAAATTGCGACTTTTAGTGGCCGCGATACAAAGACGATGCGATGCGAAGACAAATCGCCGCGCAGGCACGGATACCGCTTCGAATCTACGGCGCGGGTATAAATTTCGCTTTCAAAATAGGGCTTCAAAAGCGCGAGCTCCGTCATGCGGTCTTAATCTGCCGCAGGCCCGCACCGCCCTCAAACGACATAAAATTTTGCCACGCCCTAAGCGCTCAAACCGCGCAACGCCCCAAGCCGAATTTCATCGCAGCGCATCGGCAAAATTTTGCGAAACGCCGTCGCCTAGCAACCCGCTAGCCCTTCTTTAGCTTCCTAAGCTCACGCAGAACCGCCGCTTTGTTCTTGCTATCTTTTAGCGCATCGTAGCACTGCGCGAGCAGCTCTAGCGCGTGAGCCAGAGCCTGCTTGTAAGCCGGCAGCTGCTGATATGCAAAAAGCGCCGCCGCATCGTCTCTCATCGCCGCGAAATGTCTCAGCGCCGCAGACGGATCGCCGCGTATCATCGCGATCTCGCCTAAAATTTCGTGTCCGTCGTAGCCCGAGTGCTCGTAGGCGGTGCCGCGCATGCTCTCGTAGAGCTTTACCGATCTGTTCGCGTAATCCTGCGCCGCGGCTAGATTTTTCTGCGCATAGCTCGCAGAAATTTTACTCGCGCCCGCCTCTTTGTAAATAGCCAAAAATTGTCGCGCGATCTGTAGATAAAGCCCGCCCGTATCGGGCTCCGTCGCATCCGAAAGCTCCGCTGCGGCAAGCAGATGCTCTAGCGCGGCGGCACACTCGCCCAGCCCCGCATACAGCTGCGCGTAATCCCGCGCGAGCGAAGCCCTACGCGCGCGCTCGTCCGATCCGTCCTCTATAAACGGGCGCAGATGCAAGCAGTGCGCCTCCCATTCGGCCAAATCTCGCAGTGCACGACGCTTGGGCTCGGGCGCCGGCTCATTCAAAGCGGAGCCAGCCTTAGCGCGCAGATACTCGCACGCGCCGCTAGCTCTGCCTTCGGCCTCGTAGGGATCGGGTGTGAGCGTTTGCAGTCGGGCGAAAATCTCCTCCGCACGCACGGGATCGCTCTGTAAAAACATAGTCCAAACAAACAGCGCCCGCCCATACTCGCGCACAGCGCCCTTACGATCGCCGCGAGCCTCGTAGATGCGCCCGAATGTATAAGCGCTCTCGTAATTTACGGCATCGGCATATATCTCCGCCACCCCGCTTTGCATGGAGCTCGCGTCCGTCGCTAGCGAGATCGCGGCGTCGGTATCGCCGCGCTGCAGCGCGATGCGCGCGCGGACAAATCTGCTAAAAATCCGCCCTACTTCGATGTGCTTTAGCTCGCTAAGCTCCTGTGCCCGCACGGCAAGCTCTTCGGCGCGAGAGATCTCTTTGGCAAGCAGCGCTCGATCGGCATTTTCTAGCAATCCCCAAATTTCGCGCATAGAAGACGCGGTGGAATTTTTAGTGGCGACATTCGCGGAGGCTGTGTTTTTTGGAGCGGAAATCTCGGACGGGGCGGGATTTTTGACGGCATTTCCTGCACCGGTATAATTTGCGACGTCCCCAGCGGAGGCACCGTTTGCGGCATGGGTGTTTTCGGCAGGCGGCGGGACCTGCGCGCAGGCCGCAAAAAACAAGCCGAGCGCGACGTAAGGTAAAATTTTCATAGGCGACCTTTGGAATTTTAGCCCGATTATAGCAAAACAAAGTTTAAATTCCGCGGCAGCGGAGCCTGCGTAGAGCGGATCGAGCCTAGATGAAATTTTAAAATTCTGCCGAGCGACATTAGTAAGCCACGCAAGTTTGGGCGCGGGCTTGCGTACGGCTCGATAGCAAAATTAGAAATCGCGTGAGTTTTGAGGCTTAGCGCGGCTCGGTATGACTTGATGCGAACGGGGGCCGCGATAAAACAGCACCCAAGGCTATCTCTTGCATGCGCCCGCCTACGCTCACTCGCACAGATGACAGCTCTTTAAACGGCGAGTTTGAAATTTTAAAATTTAGCGTAGCCGCAACGATATTAAATTTAAACGCTGCGTAAGCGTAGCAGGTCAAGTAAGGTCTTTTATCAAGCCGCCCGCGACAAAAGTCATATCGGACGTTTGAACGCACGCGGCTGCAAAAGCTGCAATGAAATTTGGAAAAATTCCGAAGAATTAGAAAAAATTGAAGCTACTTAACGCTCGCCGTTAAGACTTCCGCTCCCTTTCTCTCTTTAAATTCCGCTTCAGAAAGACCATTATTAGCGCATTTGCGCTACTACTTTCAGAAATTTGATCATTTTAGTTTTTACTTTGCTCAAAGCCCAAAGAAGCGTTTCTGCAATCTTTGTCAACCTTTTCGCTTCTGCGTTCCATTTTTTTGCATTCAGCAATACGTTCTTTAGCTATTTGCGGATTTTCCTTAAAATAAGAAATTGTTCTCGGTTCATCCTCTCCGCATCCGGCAAGACCCAAACCTACGATAGCCATAAGGCTCAACAAAAAAATTCGTCTCATTTTTTCTCCTTTTAAATGGTGCCTAATTGTATATTTATTAAACTTAATTTTCGTTTTTTATATTGTCTTTTAAAGCAGAATAAATTCTCGGGCGGCGCAAACCGCCCGAAACGTAGCCCGAAGTACCGCGTTAAGCCTTACTGCTCGTAAAAGCCGCTCGGTTTAGAGATCGTGTCGATGTAGATGTTTTTGGTCTGGGTGTAGTGATCCAGGATCATCTTGTGCGTCTCGCGACCGATGCCCGATTCTTTGTAGCCGCCAAACGGCGCGCCGGCGTGGATCTGGTTGTAGGTATTGACCCACACGCGACCCGTCTCAAGCAGGCGTGCGACCGTGAGCGCTTTTGCGATGTCGCGCGTAAATACGGCGCCGCCTAGTCCGTAGAGGCTGTCGTTCGCCATGCGGACGAGCTCGTCTTGATCTTTAAATTTAATCACGACGCCCACAGGACCGAAGATCTCCTCTTGCGCGACTCGCATGTCGTTGCGTACGTCCACGAGTAGCGTAGGCTCTACGAAAGCCTCTCCCGCGCTATGTCGCTTGCCGCCCACGGCGATCTTAGCGCCCTCTTCTACGCCGATTTTTACATACTCTAAAATTTTATCGGCTTGCTTTTTGTTGATCTGGCATCCCATCTGAGTGTTCGGATCGAGCGGATCGCCCACCTTGATGCGCTTAAATTTCTCCACGAGCGCCGGTACGAATTTATCGTAGATGCCCTCCTGCACGAAGATCCTACTTCCCGCGCAGCAGACCTGGCCTTGGTTGAAAAGAATTCCCAGCTGCACGCCGTCGATCGCAACGTCGAAGTCGCAATCGTCAAAGATGATATTTGCGCTCTTGCCGCCAAGCTCAAGCGTAGCAGGGATGATCTTTTGCGCTGCGGCTAGCGCGATGCCTCTGCCGACCTCGGTCGAGCCAGTGAATGCAAGCTTATCGAGCCCTTTGTGAGTACGGACGAACTCGCCTGCCTTGCTTCCCTTGCCGGTTACGACGTTGATGACGCCCTTTGGAAGCAGCGGCGCGATTAGGCGGATGAACTCCAAAATGCTAAGGCTGGTTTCGGAGCTTGGCTTAAATACGCACGTATCGCCCGCGGCAAGTAACGGAGCGAGCTTCCACGCGCCCATCAAAAACGGGAAATTCCACGGCACGATCTGTCCTACTACGCCGATCGGCTCGCGTAAAACGACGGATAGATAGCGCTCTTTTAACATATTGGCGCTGCCCTCCTCGCCCAAGATCACGCCCGCAAAATAGCGGAAATGCTCGATCGACCACGCTACGTCGACCGCGCGCGTCTCGCGGATCGGCTTGCCGTTGTCGATAGTCTCTACGGTCGCGATAAACTCGGCGTTTTGCTCTAAGACGTCGGCGATCTTATTTAGCAGCGCGCTGCGCTCATAAACGCTGGTGCGACGGAAGCTCTCAAACGCCTTGCGCGCCGCGGCGACCGCTCTATCGACGTCCGCCTTGCTAGCATCTGCGATCTTTGAAATTTTCTCGCCAGTAGCGGGATTAAAAACGTCTAGACTCGCGCCACCTTCGGCATCGACGAACTCGCCGTCGATGAAAAGCTTATAGCTTGGTTGGATTGTAGCCATGCTTACTCCTTACGTGAAATATGACATTTAATATTATATATCCGCGGCGATTAATGCGGCATAAATTTCGGAGCGAAAATCGGTTAAAATTTTGTGGTGTGTAAATTTGAGAAGTAGCGCGGCGTGCGCGAAATTTTAAAATTTGATCTGCGCGCGCGATACGTGGGCTTTTGAGCAGTTTAGAAGCGGCGTGAAATTTAAGTCGTCGCGAGCGATGAAATTTCAAAAGGTAACGTTTATGAAACGAGAGCGGGAATTTGGCTGCGTGAAATTTTAGAATTCGGCTTTGCTAAATTTTGAAATTCGGTTGCGTTAAAATTTTAAAATTTGGCTCCGTCGGAATTTTGAATTCGGCTTCGTTAAAATTTTGAAATTTTGTAAGGTAAAATTTTAGAAACATTTTGCGGAATAAATTTCTAAAACTATCTTTGGCGGAGCGGGCGAGCGGTTTAAATTACGACGTACGGCGATCGGATCTGCGATTGTGCTTCAAACTATAGCCTGCCCATAAAATTTTAAAATTTTGTGGAGTAAAATTTCTAAAATATTTTTGAGATAAAATTTCTAAAACTATCTTTCGCGCAAGCTTTGCAAGCCCATAACGCTTGCTTGTAAGGCTCCGCTTGGTACGGGCGACATCCGAGCAAGACGAAAGTGCGGCGCCGAAAGCAGCCGCAAGCGTTTCGCAGAAGCAGATACAGGCGGCGCATACCCGCTTTCGCTCGTAGCTTCTCGATCACAGAGGGCACAACCGCTCCGGCGCGCAACTCGGAATGGGGGGGGGGGGGGGTAACTGTTCGCGCGGCTCGTGTGCACAGCTTCGGACGCAGAAGTGCAACCACTCTAGCGCAATCGGACGTAGGGAAGATAGCTATTCACCGCGGCTCGTGCACAACTCATACTCAGGAGCGCAATCGCCCGCACCGCAATTTAGACACAGTGATCCAACTGCTCGCGCTACGGCTCGCGACCCGTTTGAGCGCAGGGGAGGACAACCGCTCTGCGTGTATCAGGCTTATTCAAGCCAAAAAATCGAACCGGGTATACGAAATCTCCGTCCCCGCAAAAGCCGTGTTCAGACTTTTTTAGCCGAGAGATCAAACCGCTAAAATTTTAAAATTTAGGCTCGAAAAAGGTATCTTCGTGGATGTTGGCGAAGGCGGCTTGCAGGCTGATAAAAAACCTCGGATGGGCCTTTTCGTACTGCGCCAAAAGCTCCTTCGTAGCGGCGCGAGCGGTGGGTTCCTTGCCGCCGTATTGCCTCGCGGGACAGACCTCCTCCTCGCGCATAATCGGAAGCTCGTTATCTCTGGCGCAGGCTGCGATTTGACGCTCGCGCGTGAGAATGAACGGGCGGATGATCACAAGCCCGTTTTCGGCGACATAGCGCGGAGCGAGAGTTCGAAGCGCGCCGTTGAAGGTAAAATTCATAAAAAAGCTCTCCGCAGCGTCGTCGAGGTGGTGGGCGATGGCGATCTTATTAAAGCCGTGCTCAAGCGCGTAGGAGTAAATGTATCCGCGCCTCATACGCGAGCAAAAACTGCAAAACGTGGTGTTCGCGCGGATTTTTTTCTTTCCGAATTCAAAAATTTTAGTATCGATTATCTCGTAGGGGATCTCGTGCTCTTTAAAATGGGCGCTTATCTCGCGCAGATCCTCGCCGATACCGTAGGTGACGGTGGCAGCTCGAAACTCCCAATCTAACGGGCTTACGCTTTGGAAGTGCTTCAGCACGTGCGCCAAACTCATGCTGTCCTTACCGCCACTAAGAGCTAGTAAAATTTTATCGCCGCACTCGAACATCTTGTATTTGGCGTTGGTTTGTCCGACGCGGCGCAGTAGTTTTTTGGAGAGGTTTATCATAACCTTTCGATCATTTTTAGGACGAAATTTGCGCTCGTTTGCGCGCTTTTTACCATAAACTCGTCAAAATCGAACTCGGCTTTGTGTCCCGCCTCGTCGCTTATTGCGCGCAGCACGCAAAACGGCACGCCCAGCGCGTCGCATACCTGCGCTACGCTCGCTCCCTCCATCTCGACCGCGCTCGCATCAAACGTCCGCTCGATCCAGCTCTTGCGCTCCTCGCCGCTTACGAACTGATCGCCGCTAGCGATGATGCCCGATTTTAGCGTGATGCCTAGCTGCTCGGCGACGCTTTGCGCGATGGAATTTAGCTTCGCATCGGTTTGAACCGAAATTTTACTTCCCGGCACGAATCCGTGCGGATGCCCAAACGCCGTGATATCCAGATCGTGCTGCACGAGCGAGGTAGCGTATAAAATTTCGCCGATTTTAATGCCGCGCTTCAAAGCCCCCGCAACGCCCGTAAAAATGAGCGCGCGCGCGCCGAATTTCTCGATCATAACCGTAGCGGTCAGGGCGGAATTTACCTTGCCGATCTTCGAATATGCGATCACAAGATCGTGGCCGTTAAGCTTAGCGGCGTAGAATTTATTATTCGCGTGCTCCACAGCTTCCACGCTCACGCCCCGCTCGCGCAGCGCGGATAGCAGCGGCTCGATCTCTTCGGGCATGGCGCCTAAGATCGCAACTTTCATCCATTCTCCTTTGCAAATTTTACAAACTCGTCTAGGCTCGCAAGATCCGTGATGCTGAAGGTCGGCTTTTGCGTGATCTTTTTGTTTATCCCTTTTAAAACCGCCGCGCCGAACTCGACGAAGCAGTCCGTCTCGCCCTCATAATTTTTGATGCTTTGCTTGTAAAGTACGGGGCCGATAAGCTGGGCTTTCAGCAGCTCTAGCGCTTCGGATTTCGTCGTGTATGCGCGCGCCGTAGCATTAGCGACGACGGGGGCAAAGCTCTCTTTTAGCGCGGGGCGTAAAAATTCCAAAAGCTCGTCGCTGGCGCTTTGTAGCATAGGGCAGTGGCTCGCGACGCTCATATTCAGTAGCATTGCGCGCTTTGCACCCGCGGCTTTAAACTCGCCCTCAAGCGCTGCGAGATCATCTTTTTTGCCAGCGACCACGATCTGCCCGTCGCAGTTATAATTCGCCGCCCAAACCTGCTTGCCTGCGCTCGTCGCATCCGCGCAAATTTTTTCAACCGCCTCGTCGGCAAGAGCCAAGATCACCATCATTCCGGCACCTTTGCCCTCGCAGGCGCTCTGCATAAGCCTGCCGCGAATATTTACTAGCTTTAGCATCTGCTTCGGCTCCATGCCTCCCGCAGCGCTTAGCGCGCTAAACTCGCCCAGCGAATGTCCGAGTAAAAACTGCGGAGCGATGTTAAGCTTTTCTTGATCCGCTCTTTCTTGCAGCGCCGCAAGCGCCATCATAGAATTTAATGCAATCGCGGGTTGCGTAAATTCCGAAACGTCGAGCTTATCGCTAGGCTCAAACAGTAAATTTTTAAAATCAATGTCGGTAAAGTCTGAAGCCTCATCCAAAAGCGCGCACGCAGAGGCGGAGTTCTCATAAAACTCCCTGCCCATGCCTACGCTTTGGCAGCCCTGCCCCGGGAAGATAAAAGCAAATTTCATAAAAAAGTCCTAATGCTCGTGATGGTGTCCGCCGCAGCACTCGTGATCTTTCCCGTGATCGTGACCTCCGCAGCATTCATGACCGTCTGCATGCCCATGGCCTCCGCAGCATTCATGATCTCCCGCGTGATCGTGCCCGTGCCTGCCGCAACACTCGTGCCCCTCGTGATGATGGTCGTGTCCGCAGCCGCAGCTGTGCGCGCCCTCCGGCTGTCCGGTAAGAATTTCGTCCGCCGTCGCTTCGCGGTTCTCGACGATTTTTATATTAAATTCCAGTTCCTTGCCCGCATATGGGTGGTTAAAGTCGATAGTAACGTCCTGCTCGCCGATAGCTTTGACGCTCACGCGGGTAGTCGCGCCGTCCTCCGCCTGACCGAAAAGCTCCATGCCTACCGCCAGATCGATACCCGCAAACTGCTCTTTAGGTAGGATCTGCACGGCGTCCTGCTTATACTCGCCGACCCCGTCGCTCGGGCTTATGCGAACAGTTTTGCTCTCGCCCGCTTGTAGATTTAAAATTTCATCTTCCAGCTTTTGGATGATTTGATCTTTGCCACTAAGAAAGGCGATCGGGTCGGAGTTTAAATTTGACTCTAAAATTTCGCCGGTTTTGCCGTCTTTTAGCTCATAATACATCTTTATAACTCGGTTGTTAGCCATAGCTTTCTCCTGTTTAAAATTTTATTCTTGAGTTTGTATTTAAATTTAGGTTATCTAGTGGGCGCAGCTTTAGCTTCTTTGGAATCTGGGTATGAAGCCTTTAGCGCTTTGTAGAATTTATTTGCGCTGTCTTTATCGCCGATCTTATCGAAGCTGATCGCGGTGTGATAGAGGAGCTTTGGGGTGTAGTCTTGGCTCTCGTTGTGTGAAATACTCTTTTTGTAATAGTTTATCGCTTCTGCGTATAAGCCGGAAAAATATGAAATTTCGCCCAGCATATAGTTTGCCTTAGCGGGCTTGTAATTTTTAGATACTAAATAATTGTAGCGCTCTTTTGCGCCCGAATAGTCTTTTTTGGCGTATAAAGTGTCAGCCTCTTTTAATACTGAAGCTTGATCTTTTGATTTAAAATCGGAATCTGATTTTGTACTAGCAGGGACTGAAGCAGTGCCTGCGTCTAATTCAGCGTTTTTTTTTACGCTGCTGCCGCTACCTAATTTTTTATTAATTTCAGCAATTTGGGCTTTTATAGTAGCGATGTCTCGTTTCATCTGATCTAGCTCGCTGTTACCTTGGCTCTTGCCCGTAGTACGAATTTCTAGATCCGCCACCCTGTTTTCCAAGTTCGAAATTTTAGAATTTGTTCCTTCAAGGACGCTTCGCAAACCTTCGACACTCTCGCGTGTATTATCTACACTAGTTTGCATCTCGCTTATACGCTTGCGATTATCGCGCAATACTTGTTCGTTTTCAGTTAACCCGTAAGAGCTGCCTGAATCAATATTGCCAGCATCAAATGCGGAAGTTTCTGCATTTAAAAAAGTGGCAGCTCCCAAAAGAGCCGCCACCGTGAAATTTTTAAATTTCAAATTAGAATCCAACTTTGAATTCGTCGCGTCTGTTTTGAGCGTCGCACTCTTTAGAATGCTCTGTGCAAGCCATATTGCTCTCACCGTAGCTTACTACGGAAATTCTGCTCTCATTTACGCCTTGAGCAACTAATGCGTCTTTAGCTGCAGTAGCTCTCTTTAGACCAAGAGCATAGTTGTACTCATCAGAACCCCACTCATCGCAGTTACCCTCAACTTTGACGGTTAGAGACTCTGCGCCTGCTTGGTTGAATAGAGCTGCGTTATTATTGATTGTGCCTTGCTGATCGGCTCTAATATTAAATTTATCAAAGTCGAAATAAACAGTGCCAACTTCACTTTGGATCTGAGATGCCAAAGCAGCTAGTCTATCTGCATCACTTGTGCTTGTAGTATCGGCCTCTGGGGTCTTTTTAGAACAACCGCTCAATAATAGAGCAGCAACTGCTATCGAAGATAAAACTAAATGTTTCATTTTCTATCCTTTCAAAAAAAATTGAAGTCATTATATCACGAGATTTTTTAATATTTTACCAATCAACCGATTGAATTTTACCCACTCTTAACGGAAATTGGAAACTTTTATTCTCGTTAACTCTGATAATACCTACCGAGCTTCCGCTGCCGTCTTGCCTGATAAACATAATGCTGCCACCATCGCTAGAAAATCTAGGAAACATATTTTTGCCACTAGCCGTTAACTGGCGAATCATATCGGTTTGAGTAGAGATTAAATATATATTAAATCCGCCCCCGCCGTCGCGACTAGAGTAAGTAACGTAATTGCCATTTGTGCTGATGGAGTTGTTATTTTTGCCGTGATAGACGAGCTGCTGAACGTTGCCGCCATTTATGCTAGTGGCGAATACGTTTGGATAACCCAGACGATCGCTAACAAAAGCCACGCGCGAATCGCCGTCGATAAAATTTCCATTTACATCAATGCCAGCGTAATCGGTAATTTGCTTAGCGCTGCCCGAAGCTATATCATATAAATAAATATCGGGTTGATCTTTAGGCGCGTTCGTAATAAGTAGCTTTCTGCCGTCGGCGCTTACATCTGAAGCTATTGTCATGCCGTGACCGGTAAAAATTTTACTTTTGCTGCCATTGGATAGATTAAATTTATAGATAGCAGGGGTATTTTTATTGACGTAGTAGGTGTAATAAAATTCGTTCTGTGCGGCGCTCGCCCATTTAGGGAAGATATTTAATCCGCCGCGAAGCACCACCTGCTGGTAGGTAAGCGTATAGTCAGCTACCATAATCTCGCTCTCACGCGTCGAAGTGTAGCGAGAGAGCAAAATCATCTCCTTCATCCAATCGACGTTTGAATACCCTAGCTGCTTGACTATCTCAGATACCGCCATATGTGCTAAAAACGGATATTTCTCGGCATTTGAAAGCGTAAAGCTCTTCTCGTACATCACCCTGCCACTGTTCGCTTCGAGCACTTTGGCTTTTAGGCTCATCGGCGAGCTTTTATCACTTACCGCGTAGCGCACGATCAAAGCGGCACCGCTAGAGCCTAGATTATCGGAAGCGCCCGCTTCATAGCTGCTTTGTAGATACTCGTCGCTGACTTCAAAAGTCGCGCCGACCTTGAGATCGCCCACCATAAGTTTAAAGAATTTGTTGCCAAATTCTGAATTTGCAAGGTTTGATGCATCTTGAACGACGATTTTAGGTAGATTTACCCCTTCGTTTACGATAGACATAGTCGCATCTGCCGCGAAAACGCTACTACAAAATACAAGAATCAAAAGTAGTTTCTTCATCTTTTCTCCTTAAATTTAATTTGCTACGTCGGATAATACCATTTCAAATGTATGAGATTTATTATCCGGTGCTTTTGGAAAGCTTCGCTTAGGAAGCTCATCTAAAAATTTCCTTAGCTTTTGGTTAAATTCTGTGCTACGCCCAAGCTCTAAAATTTGATAATTTAAAACTCGTCCATTGCTGCTAAATTCTATGCGGACTCTAGCCTCATCGGAAATACCTGCTTGATACTCTGTCCATAGAGCTTGCAATTTAGACGCCATCTGCGAAAAATAAGCATCTAGCTCCTTTGAAATTTGAATTTTACCAGATTTTTGCGAAACGGAATTTCTTTCATAAGTAAAATTCTGCTCCGAATCCGCCGCAAAAAGCATACAGCCAAACGCAAAAATACAAAAAAGTCTCTTCACTCTTTTCCTTACAAAATTCTAATTTGTCTTCATCACGTCGGACATCGTAGTTTCAATATCGTGCGACGCTCCGTCTGGAGACTTCGGGAAAGTTTGAGTCGTTAGATTATCTAAAAAATCTCGCAACTTCTGGTTAAATTCCGTCTCACGCCCCATTTCTAGAATTTTATAATCCACGACTCGTCCGTCCGCGCCAAGGATTATCCTAATTCTCGCATCATCTTTCGTAGTTGCGACGTATCTACTCCACAAAACTTGAAGCCTTTTCCCGATAGCACCGTAATAAGCGTTATACTCGCCCGTCCTTTGCGTCCTGCCGCCAAGCTTATCGGATTTTACGACAGCATTTTTAGATGCCGCTTTATCCTTAGCACTAGAGGTAGCGGTTTCTTTATCAGACTTTTTATTACTCTGAACGGCGTCGCTAGTTTTGGCACTTTGCTCAACTTTTTTCATATCAATACCACCAAAAAGATCGCTCAAGCTCGGTTTTTCCTCTTTTTTTGGCTCCGGCTTAGCTTCCTCTTTTTTCTCTACTACTTTTTCGGAAGGTTTATCTTCCAACTTAGGCTCGGGCTCCTCTTTTTTGGGCTCAGCTTTAGGCTCGTCCTTTTTAGGTTCCGGTTTTGGCTCTTCCTTTGGCTTTTCGGGCTCTTTCGGCTTCGCCTGCACCGGAGGTGGCGGAACTACTTGTGCCGTAGTCTTAATTTTATCCTCCGGCACATCCTTCACATTCTTATTTTCAAACTCGCCTTGCTTTGTTTCTTTAGCGATTTCAGGCGCGGACGGAAGTTTATCATCTATTTCGAAATCAAAAGTAACATCCATATAATCGTTGGGATTGTCAGTATATTTTTTAAATTTTTCCTGCGGCTTTGAAATTTGATATAAAAGAACAAAAATCACCAGCAGATAGGCAAAAAGAGCGATTAAAAACGATTTGAAATTATCGTATTTAACCCCCGTAAAATTTGAATAATTAGCCATTTGTTTGAAGTGCGACTTTTGTAAAACCCGCCTGCTTTAGGCTCTTTAAAACAAACATTACATCGTCGTAAACGAGTCTCTTATCGGCTTGGATATAGACGGGTTTTTCCAAGCTATACTTGCCGGTGCCTTTAAGCAATACGAGATTATCCGGGAATTCTGCCAGGTTCATCGAGCTTTTATCGATATAAACCTTGCGATCTTCGCCGATACGCACAAGCAAGAATTCCGCGGTATTTTCCGAAACCTGTGCTTTTGAGCCACTAGGCAGTTCAATCTTTTCATCGTAGATAATCGCCGTTTGCGCGACCATTAAAATCGCTAGCAAAACAAGCATAATATCGACGAGCGGAGTGATATTTAACTCTGGATTTTCGTCGAAATTATACATTAAATAGCTTTTCCAGTGTTTGCTTTAAATAGCAAAATATCTGCCGTACGATTTATGATGCTCATAACTTCGTATGCTTTGCGTTTTATAAGTAAGCTGAAGGTGTATGCAGGGATCGCTACAAAAATTCCACATCCTGTGGCAACCAGCGCCTCACTGATCGCAGGAGCGATAGTATCGATGCCTGAATTTCCGCCGCCAAGCTTGGAAAATGTGTGAAGTATGCTAACAACTGTACCGAACAGCCCGATAAACGGCGAAGTAGAGGCGACGATAGATAGCCAAGTAAGTCCGCTAGTGGAGTCACGTTCGGCTTTGCCTTTATAAATTTCCAAGGCTTCTTTTGAAATTTTATCGGTATTTACTTTTTGGAAAATAGAGCCCGAAAGCGAAATCCTACCGCCCATCAGCAAGGATTCGAGTGCCTTTGCTTCGCGGTGTTGCCACGCACTAAGCCCTACAAATCTGGAGATCAAAATCGTAAAAGTGACGATAAAATAGACGGATAACCAAGAAAGCACGAATATCGTAATAAACGTGCTTCTCGTAAAATAACTTAAAATTAGATCTAGCATATTTAACTTTGCCTTGCGAATTCGTCAACTCTAGCCATTATCGCTGCGGAATTTGCCGCATCAGAGCTAATGGACGCAAGCATATCTTTAGCGCGCTGCAAAGACTTCGCTACGGCGCTTTCGCTATCGCCTCCGATAGCTACGGCTTGAGTGGCTAGGATAGTAGTTTTTTCTTCGGTAACTTCCAAAAATCCGTCGTTTACCAAAACAAGCTGCTTTTTGCCGTCTTTATCTACGATCTCAACGACTCCGCCTTCGCTTTTATCTTTAAGCCCCGTTAGCAAGCTCGCATGCCCCGGCAAAATACCCATTTCGCCAGTAATGCCGGGGAGTTGAACGGATTTGACTTCGCCCGAAAAGACCATCCCTTCGGGCGTAACGATATCTAAAAGCAAAAATTCTTTCATCTTAAAATTCCTATGCTTTCATCTTTTCGGCTTTTGCTACTACCTCGTCGATATTTCCCACCATATAAAAGGCATTCTCCGGCAGATCGTCGTATTTGCCCTCTAAAATTCCCTTAAATCCAGCGATAGTCTCCTCTAGCGAGATATATTTGCCCGGACTTCCGGTAAATACCTCGGCTACGAAAAACGGCTGAGATAGATAGCGCTCGATCTTTCTAGCACGCTCGACTACGAGCTTGTCTTCTTCGCTAAGCTCGTCCATACCCAAAATCGCGATAATGTCTTGCAAATCTTTGTATTTTTGAAGCACTGCCTGGACGCCGCGAGCGACCTTGTAATGCTCCTCACCGATGATTTGCGGATCAAGCATTCTTGAGGTCGAATCAAGTGGGTCAACGGCAGGATAAATTCCTTTTTCGGCAATCGCTCTGTTTAAAACGGTCGTCGCATCAAGGTGCGCGAAAACGGTCGCAGGAGCCGGGTCGGTAAGGTCGTCCGCAGGCACATAAACGGCCTGAACGGAGGTGATAGAACCCTTCTTAGTAGAAGTAATGCGCTCTTGTAATTTACCCATTTCGCTAGCAAGCGTAGGCTGATAACCGACCGCGGACGGAATTCGTCCTAAAAGCGCGGACATCTCTGAGCCCGACTGCGAGAAACGGAAGATATTATCGATAAACATCAAAACGTCAAGTCCTAGCTCGTCGCGGAAATACTCGGCCATCGTAAGACCGGTTAGCGCAATGCGATTTCTCGCCCCCGGCGGCTCATTCATCTGACCGTAGGTTAAGGCGACTTTATCCAAAACGCCCGATTCTTTCATCTCGTTATAAAGGTCGTTTCCCTCTCTCGTTCGCTCGCCAACGCCCGCAAATACGGAGTAACCGCTGTGTTTGAAAGCGACGTTGTGAATCAGCTCCATGATGATGACGGTCTTGCCGACGCCAGCACCGCCGAATAGGCCTACCTTGCCGCCCTTCGCGTAAGGGGCTAGCAGATCGACTACCTTAATGCCGGTTTCAAAAATTTCACTCTTCGTGCTTTGATTTTCAAAGCTAGGCGGATCTCTGTGAATGGACCAGCGAGTTTCAAATTTTTCATCCTCGCCTTCGTCGATCAGATCGCCTGTGACGTTAAAAATTCTGCCCAAAACCTTCTCGCCCACTGGCACCGTAATAGGCGCACCCAAAGCGACGGCCTCAAGCCCTCGCCTAAGTCCATCGCTCATATCCATAGCGATCGTGCGGACGCGATTGTCTCCAAGGTGCGCGGCTACCTCTAGGATCAGCCTACGATGAGCGCCTTCGACGTCAAATTTAACCTCGATAGCTTCGTTAATCTTCGGTAAATAGTCCTTGAAATCGACATCGACCACAGGACCCATTACCTGAGAAATTATTCCTTTCATCCGTTTTCCTTTCATTTCATTGATTCGACGCCGCTTATGATCTCGATAAGCTCAGTCGTGATAGAGCCTTGTCTGGCTTTGTTATATGCTAAATTTAACTGCGACACGCGCTCTTTAGCGTTGTTCGTCGCATTTTCCATAGCGTTCATTCTAGAGCAGTGCTCCGCCGCTAAAGAGTCTATCAGTGCGTAATACATACTGTAGCTAAGATAGCTTTGGATTAAATTTAGCATCAATGTTTCTTCATCCTCAGGGCTTTCAACCTCTACTTCCAATGTAGATGTTTTTAAAGCGTCCTCGCTAATCGCAGGCTCACCGATCGGCACCAACGTATTTACCCGCATCTCTTGAGTAATCATATTTAAATAGCCATTGTGGACGAGTATGACTTCATCGGTTTTGCCTTCGTTAAAATCCTTGACCGCGGCTTGGACGATTTCATTAGCTTTCTCAGACGATGGAGATGAGCTCACGCCGATATATCGCTCCAAAAGCTCAACGCCTTGAAAATCAAAATACTCTATCCCCTTTTTGCCGACGGCACGAAGGCGAACCTTGATCTTTTTCGCTTTAAGCTCCTCGATCAAAGCTTTGATCTTTTTGATGGTGTTGATATTAAAACCGCCGCAAAGCCCTTTATCTGCGGTGATAAACAGCAAATCAACCACCTTTACTTCCCGCGTGGTATCAAAAATTCTAAGTTTTTCGTCGTTGCCTGAATTATTGCCTACGTAATTTTTAACGCGCGCAGAAATTTCACCCAAGACCTCGTTAATCTTCACCGCATAAGCTCGCGAGCGCATCGCCGCTTCTTTAGTGTTTTTAAGCTTGACGTTGGAGACTAGCTTCATAGCTTTGGTAGTCTTCTCCGTATTTCTTACGCTTTTGATTTGAAGTTTTATATCCTTTAAATTTGCCATAATTTAGCCTTTTTAAGCGGCAAAGGTCGCTTTAAAGTCATTTAGAGCCTTGATTAAATTTTCTTCCAAATCCTTCTCGATGGTCTTTTTGCTTCTGATCTCTTCAAAAATCTCAGGGTATTTTGCCTCGATATACGGATAGAGCTCAGCTTCAAATTTGCCAATAGAGCTCGTAGGCACATCGTCCAAAAATCCGCGGCTTCCCGCAAAGATGATGACCACTTGATTTTCGACCGGAAGCGGCGAATAAGGAGGCTGTTTTAAAATTTCGACCATTCTTTGTCCGCGATCCAGCTGCTTACGGCTGCTCTCGTCCAAATCGCTCGCAAACTGCGCAAACGCCTGAAGCTCACGGTATTGAGCTAGATCTAGGCGCAAGGTTCCTGAGACCTTTTTGATCGCTTTAATCTGCGCGGAACCGCCGACGCGGCTAACCGAAAGACCTACGTTGATCGCAGGACGAATTCCTGAGTTAAATAGACCAGATTCTAGGAAAATTTGACCATCGGTGATGGAGATAACGTTTGTAGGGATATATGCCGAAACGTCGCCTGCTTGCGTCTCGATGATAGGAAGCGCCGTTAGGCTACCTGCACCGAGTGCATCGCTTAGCTTACTAGCACGCTCAAGCAAACGAGAGTGCAGGTAGAATACGTCGCCAGGATACGCCTCGCGTCCCGGTGGACGGCGCAAGATAAGCGACATCTCGCGATAAGCAACCGCGTGCTTGCTAAGATCATCGTAGATGATAAGCGCGTGGCGGGAGTTATCTCTGAAATACTCGCCCATAGTGCAGCCCGAATATGGCGCCAAGTATTGAAGTGCAGCCGCCTCGCTAGCACCCGCCGCAACTACGATCGTATAATCCATCGCACCGTACTCTTCAAGCTTTTTAACGACTTGCGCGACGGTAGATTGCTTCTGGCCGATTGCTACATATATGCAGATGACGTCTTGGCCCTTTTGATTGATGATGGTATCAACAGCAACGGTGGTTTTTCCTGTTTGGCGGTCGCCGATGATGAGCTCGCGCTGTCCGCGACCGATCGGCACTAGCGCGTCTATCGCTTTAAGACCGGTTTGAAGTGGCTCGTGAACGGATTTACGAGCCATGATGCCTTTGGCCTTTTCTTCGACAAATCTAGTATCGCTGGTCTCTATCGCGCCTTTGCCGTCGATCGGCTCGCCTAGGGCATTTACTACGCGACCTATTAGAGCATCACCTACCGGAACGCGCAAAAGCTTACCCAGTCTTTTAACGCTACTACCTTCGTTAATACCACTAGTATCGCCTAAAATAACGATGCCGACACTGCTCTCCTCTAAATTTAACGCGATACCACGAGCTCCGTTTTCGAATTCGACCATCTCGTTAGCCATTACGTTTTTTAAGCCGTAAACATTAGCAACGCCGTCTGCGACCGAAACGACCTTACCGGTTTCTTCGATATCAACGCTAAGATCGAAATTTTCGATTCGCTCTTTGATTATGCTGCTGATTTCGTCTGCCTTAATTTTCGCACCCACGCTTTACTCCTTTAAATTGCTTTTAAAATATATTCGCTCATTTTTTGTTTCAATCTATCAACTGAAAAACTAATCTCAAATCCAAGATCCTCGACTTCGATCTTAATGCCTTCAAGCTCGCTTTTAACGGGTTGCAGAGTAATATCTGCATTAAATTTCTTTGAAATTTTAGCCTCTAGCTCTTTTATTTTTGCGGCGTCTATTTCGGTAGCGGAATAAATTTTACCCAAATATTTATTATCCAGCGCCGCAATATTCTTGCGCAGTTCCTCGACTATCTGTGGAATTAGCGCAATACGCCTATTTTTAGCTAGAAGTTTAATAAAATTTACGATTTTTTCGCTTGGATTTTTTATAAACGACGCAATAAGTTCCACTTTGGATTCCTCTTTTAGCGTCGGAGATTTTACAATATCTTGGAATTTTGGAATTCTAAATGCGCTCGCGACGCTCTCGAGCGTCTGCAAAACAGAGCCTAGTTCATCTTTTTTATAGCTCAGTATAAGGGCGTTTACATATCTTTTTGAGGTGTTATTTATCATCATCCGACCTTTTTCTCTACGATTTTAACTAGCTTATCTTGACCGAATTTAATGTCATCCGATGCAAAAATATCATCCAGAATCTCGCTTACGACCTCTTTTTTGATCTTGCGCGCCTCAAAGCTTTTCTGCTCATCGAAAGATTTTTGCAAATTCGCGATCTCTTGCTCGGTCGCATTTTTTATCTTTTCGGCGGCGAATACAATCTCTTTTTTAGCAGTTTCGATTAAAGCTGCGCCTTGAACCTTGGCATCTTGCAAATCTTTTTTAGCTTGTTCCTTGCGAGCTGCGGACTCTTTTAAAATTTTTTGATTAGCCTCAAGTCTAGATGCGATGCCGTTGATTCTACCTTGATATGCTGCTTTTGCGGGACCTTTTAAAAGATAAAACAAAATTCCGAAAAACAAAATGAAATTTATGCTTCGCCACAGCACGTCGTAATCTTTGACTCCATCGTGCCCACCGCTTGCTAAAACAAACGCCGGAACGATAAATAAAAATAGATATTTTTTCATACTCAAAACCTCATACTTTAGCCACGGCAGTGCTTAGAGCATTTTTAAATTCCGGAATTTTGGCTTGCAAATCATTTTTTAGGTTACGTTTTTGCTCATCCAAACCGCCTAAGAATTGATCAAAATCCTCCTCCATCGCGGCTTTTTTCTCGGCTATTTCTCTGGCGGCAGCCTGCTTCGCGCTATCCATCGCCTCTTGCTTTATTTTAACAGCCTGCAACTTCGCAGCATCCATGATTTTTACGATCTCTGCTTTATCGGCATCTGCATCCTGTGCATTTTTCATCGCATTTGTCTCATCTTCTTTAATAATAGCCTCTCGCTTTTCCATATGCAAAAGTAACGGTCTATAAAGCTTGATATTTAAGAAGTAAATCAAAGCCAGAAATACGACGATGGTCGTTATCATGGCGGTCAAACTTACGTCTAGCATCGCACCTCCTCTAGGTTAGTTTTAAACAAAATGCGTATTTTACAATATGAAAAATTAAAATACACTATAAAAAATCATCCGATTTTCTTTAAAAACTCGGAAATTTGTAAAATTTCGCTAAATTCGATCGAAATTTTACGCTCTTTGATACTTATTTTACCAAATTGATCAAGCTTGGCCTTTAGCTTTAAAAGCTCAGGCTTGAAGCTTTGAAATTCCGCACCGGGCTTTTTCTCTTTCGGAACGGTTTTATCTTTGAGCTTTTTTACTAAATTTTCGGTATCTCTTACGCTTAGACGCTGTCCTAAAATGGTATTTAGAGCTAAAATTTGATCCTCTTTTTCAAGTCCAACCATTATCTTGGCGTGCCCTTGCGAAATTTTATCTGCGCTTATGGCGTCTTGCACTTCGGAGCATAAATTTAAAAGCCTTAACGTGTTTGTAATCTGTGTGCGGGACTTTTTGATGATGTCGGCTAACTCCTCTTGCGTGATCCTGTATTCACCGATAAGCTCCTTATAGGACTTAGCAAGCTCGATAGGATTTAGATCCTCGCGCTGGATATTTTCGATGAGGGCAAGCTCTCTTAAATTTTGAGATTTTATGTCCGCGACTACGGCTTTGATTTTACTCTCGCCTAAAAGCTTCGTCGCTCTTAGGCGCCGCTCGCCGGCGATAAGGACGTAAGAATCATCTTTTTGAATAACGATGATAGGCTGGATAAGCCCGTGGCGGGCGATGCTTTCGCTCAGCTGCCTAAGTGCCTCCTCATCGAAGCTCTGCCGCGGTTGATATGGATTTGGCTCGATTTTATCGACATCGATTTCGATAACTAAACTATCTGCATTTCCACTTTCTAGCTCCCTGTTATAGGAGCTTTCTACGTCGTCTAAAATCGCACCGAGCCCGCGCCCGAGCGCTCTTTTTACCTTGCCCATTTTTGCTCCATTATGGATTTAGCGAGGTCTTGATAAGCGATGGAACCAGCAGATTTTATATCGTATAAAACCACCGGCTTGCCAAAGCTTGGGCTTTCGGCTAGCTTAATATTGCGCGGGATAATAACTAGATCATCACTCTTGCCGATACGAAAGAGCTTATCGTCAAAATACTCGCGTAAATTCGCGACTGTTTCTTTGGCTAGATTGTTTTGCAAACTATACATCGTAGGCAAAAATCCGCGAATTTTTAAATTTTTATTGAGCGTTTGCTTGACGACTTTTACGGTATTTAGGATCAGCGCGACGCCTTCAAGTGCATAGAATTCGCACTGAATCGGGATAATTACGCTATCGCTTGCGACCAAGGCATTTACCGTAATGCTACCGAGCGTCGGCGGCGAATCGATGATGATGAAATCGTATCTGTCCTTAACCTCGGAAATTTTATTTTTTAGCATTAGTTTGAAGTCTTTCTCTTCGCTTACTTCGCGCTCGATACCTACAAGTCCGATGTTTGACGGCACTAAATCCATAAACTCAAGTTCGGTCTTTTGGATCACTTCGGACATGCTCTTACGCCCTGTTAAGACGTGATAAATGTTAAATTCAAAGTCGCTGCGGTTAAAGCCAAGCCCGGTCGTAGCGTTCGCCTGAGGATCTACGTCGATCAGTAGGACCCGCTTTTTCTTTATCGCTAGCGACGCAGCGAGATTAACCGCTGTGGTCGTCTTTCCGACGCCGCCTTTTTGATTGGCAATCGTAATTACTTCACTCATCTTAAAGCATAAACCCTTTCTTCGTTTATTATGATCGATCCGTCTTCGCAAAGTTTAGCCTGCGCAAGCGAAATTTTTTCACCGCCTAGATGAACGCTAAATTTTTGCGATTTTTGGAATTGTAACGAAAAATTTCTAAAAATTTGCTTCCACGAGATTTTATTTTCATATAGCGCAAAAAAGCCCTCTATAGCGTCTTTTGCGCTGATTTTTATATCTAAAATTCCCGCATATTCGGGCGCGCCGAGTAGGTTTATGCCGATGCCGCAGACAAGGGTATTTTTGATCTTATTCGTCATCGTCCCACCGATTTTGCGCTCATCCACATAAAAATCGTTGGGCCATTTAAGCCAAAGCTGCGAACCGAGCGATGCGAGAAATTCCTGCATGATCATCGCAAAATATATGCTCGCCGACTGAGGCGGCACATCTGCAGGCAGATCGCTCTGCGCGACACAGAACGAAAATGCGAGATTGCCGCTCGCGCCCTCCCAATCATTGCCGCGCGAGCCGATACCGGCGCTTTGGCGATTTGCGGCGATCGCAAAAGGCGGCGCTATCCTGCCTTCGCGCACGGCGTTCACCAAAAACTCCTGCGTGGAAGGCATTTGCTCTACAAATTCTACTTGCAAAACCCGCTCCTTGCGTAAGACGAAGGGCTCGCCTTACGATATTGCAAGCGTTTAAATTCCGCGCTGCGATAGAATTTTGAGACAAGATAAAATTTAGCATGATTAAATTTTACGAAGTAGCGGAATTTTATGCGATGAAATTTTACGCTCTTGCTAAATTTTTCGGCAACGCGGATTTTCCCAGCAGCATTTCGATAAAATTTTAAAGCTTTATCTTGCAAAAATTCTGCGGCACGATCATAGAATTTTAAACTGTGCGTGTTCGGTATAGCGCTGTAAAGTCCGCAACTGCGGCGGCAAAATTTCAAGCTCCTGTGAGCGTAAAATTTTAGAGCATAGAAGCGAGGTTTTAAAATTTTATAAAGCCTTGATTTTGGAGCTTCGCTTCGAAATTCCGCGCGGTAAAATTTTACTTTACGATTGCAGCGATACCCAAGGCATAATTTCGCCGCGATCCCAAAAGCGCGGCGTAAATAAAATCCCCACATAGCATCAAAAGCGTGGCATGAAACGCGAGCCTTCAAAACCCCGCCTAGCATAACAGATCGCCGATCTTTAGCCGCTTGCCGTTTAGATACGCGCTAGCGTCCACGGGCCTTTTGCCTGACTCTTGCACTTTTATGATCTTGACCGCACCCTCGCCGCAAGAAACGCAAAAGCCGAGCTTATCGACGCTTAAAATTTCGCCTTCGCGTTCAAATTTGCGCTCGCAAGATTCGCGCAAGATTTCTAAATCCAAAATTTTTAGTCCACTAGCTAGATAAATCCCCGGCCAGGGCGTCAGCGCGCGAAATTTATTATAAATTTGCTCTGCGCTTTCCTCAAAGCCAAAAAGCCCGTCTGATTTGCTTATTTTTTTGCAGTGCGTAGCCTGCGCGTCATCTTGCTTAAGCGACGTCAAATTTGCAAAATTTCGCAACACTCGCACGATCAGCTCGCCCGCTAGATCACCCAGCTCGTCAAACAGCTGCGCCGCCGTTTTATCCTCGCAAGGCGTGTAGGCAAAATCAAGCATATCGCCCGTGTCGAGCCCCGCGTCCATCAGCATCGCCGTCACTCCGGTCTGCTTTTCGCCAGCTAGTAGCGCGCTTTGGATCGGACTTGCGCCGCGGTATTTAGGCAGGATCGAAGCGTGCAAATTTATACAAGGCGCAATATCAAGGACGGCTTGCGGCAAAATTTTACCGTATGCGGCAACCACGATAAAATCAGGCTTTAGCTCTTTTATCTGTGCCGCGACCACCTCGTCTTTGAGTGTCGCGGGCTGAAAGATCGGCACGGCGGGCAAATGCCGCTGTGCATAAACTTTAACCTCGCTAGGAGTTAAAATTTGCTTTCTGCCGACAGGCTTATCAGGCTGCGTAAAGACGGCCGCGATCTCAAATTTCGCCTCCGCAAGCGCGCGTAAAATTTTAGCCGCATACTCGGGCGTTCCCATAAAAACTATATTCATTCTTTTCCTTTAAATTTAGCCACATCACGGCGCGAGCGATCATGCAGGCGCTAATCATGCTCGAAATAAATTTTACGCAGACTGCGAGGCAAACCCGGCTTCACACTCGTGCGCCTTATTTGACGGCGGATTGATTTTCATCTCCGCCTTGATCCTTCCAAGGCCAAAAGGCGCACGGATCTTCGGACCAATCAATCTTTGCAGAGGATTTCGCCCTCAGCTCTTCTAGGCTAATCTTGCCGTCATGATTAGCGTCCAACCTCTTAAATTCCGAGCCTGAGCGCAGATTTAGCTCTACTTTCAGCCCGGACGGCACCTCGCTCGCCATCCACTCCTGCAAGCTCAGCGCGCCGTCGTGATCCTTGTCGTTAAAGTCCATAAAATAAGGCACCGAATCGGCGGGATCGCAACCGTATGCGCCGAAGCATAAAAATACTAGAATAAAAATTTTACTCATTTCGCCTCCTTAAATTTTATCTTTTTGCGGCTTTTGCGAGCGATAAACATAAAATTTAACCGCTTATGCGGGCGCGCTTAAGACCTGTGTTCGCAAAAGCCCTCTGCGGCGCGGCTTTGGCGCAATCTACAGCTCCTTTTTAAGCAGTTCAAGCAGGTTAAATTTTAGCTCGTTTATATTTTGCCCAGTCGCCGAAGATATCGGCATCACAAAAAACGGCTTAGCGGCGTCAAGCTCATAAATATCTTGTTTAAATTTCATCTCACCCGCCGTGCCCGAAAGTCCCAAATGCGATAAAAAAGCGTCAAATTTTTCCTGCAAATTTTCAGCCGCATCCGCGCGGGTTAGAGCGATCGCGTAGTCTCTTTTTGCAAGCCCCTCTGAAAATTTCGCCGTCTCGGCCCGCAGCGCGTCAAACTGCTCCTCGAGGCTGCGATAGTTCGCAAGATCGAGCATAAAAAGTAAAATTTTAGTGCGCTCGACGTGTTTTAAAAACTGCACGCCAAGCCCGCGACCTTCGCTTGCGCCCTCTATGACGCCAGGGATATCGGCCATGACAAAGCCGCTGTATTCGCCAACCTCGACGAGACCGAGCTTTGGCGTGAGCGTAGTAAACTCATAGTTTGCGATCTGGGGTTTGGCGTTTGAGATGGTCGAGATTAGCGTGCTTTTGCCCACGTTTGGAAAGCCTACGAGCCCCACGTCGGCGATGAGTTTTAGCTCCAAGCGCACCTCTCGCGTCTGCCCTTCGAGACCTTTTTGCGCGTATTCGGGGGCTTGGTTGATCGAGCTTTTAAAATGCACGTTGCCAAGCCCGCCCTTGCCGCCTTTTAAAAACAGCCTCGTTTCGCCGTCGTCTAGCATATCAAGCACCAACTCGCCGCTATCCTCGTCGTAAACGCTGGTGCCGGGAGGGACGATGAGATAGAGATCCTCGCCGCTTTTGCCAGTCTTTTTGCGACCCTCACCGGGCGCGCCGTTTTGCGCTTTAAACTCACGCTTGCCCTTGTAGGATGAGAGGGTGTGAGAGTTTTTATCGACCCTAAAATACACGTCGCCGCCGTCGCCGCCGTCGCCGCCGTCAGGACCGCCTGAGATGACGAATTTTTCGCGGCGGAAGCTGACACAACCTGCGCCGCCGTCACCTGATTTGACGCTAAATTTTACGCTGTCTATGAACATAGCTATCCTTAAATTTAAAACGGCAATTATAGCCAAATGAGTTGAAGATAATTTTTAAACGGATGAAATTTAAAAGAGGGGCTTGCGCCCCCGAAGATTTAGCGATATTTACGCAGCCGGATAAACCGATACTTTTTTACGATTTTTATCTTTTCGCTCAAATTTTACGACGCCGTCGATCAACGCGAAAATCGTGTGATCGCTACCCATGCCTACGTTGCTGCCCGGGTGCGTCGCAGTGCCGCGCTGGCGGATGATGATGTTGCCCGCGCGAACGAACTCGCCGCCGAATTTTTTGACGCCCAAGCGGCGTCCGATACTATCTCTATTATTTTGGGTTGAGCCCTGACCTTTTTTGTGTGCCATTTCCTGTCCTTTATGCGTTAATCGAAACGACTTTGACGCGGGTGTATTGGCGTCTGAAGCCGCGTTTTACTTTTGAATCTTTACGTCTGCGTTTTTTGAAGATAACGACTTTTTTATCCTTGCCTTCGCAAACGACTTCCAAAACCACCTTGGCACCCTTTACGAACGGTGCTCCTACCTTTAACTCGCCGTCGTTTAGCGCTAAAACTTCGCTAAGCTCGAGCTTTGCTTTCGGCTCAGCATTAAAATGGTCTAAATTTAGGTAGTTGCCCTCTTCGACCTTATACTGCTTGCCGCCGTGTTTGATGATAGCATACATCAAAAATCCTTTAAAATTTGGTAGCCAAAAAGGCATTTGCCGTGCAAAATTTAAAAGCCCGTTTGGTATGAAAGGTTGCAATATTATCTCAAATTTTATAAATTCCTACTGAAACGCCTCGCAAAATTCCTACGAAATTTCAAATTCAAAGGGCTCGGATTTATTTTAAACTAAAGATAAATGTGCTACTATCGCAACATCGCAACGAAATTTTTGAAGGAGAATTTTATGAGAAATTTAATAGCTGCGCTCGTAGCAGCGGTATTTTTTATCGGTTGTTCCAACTGGAATATATCCAACGAACCAAGCGGAGTACGCAATCAAACAAAATCCCAAAGCAGCAAAACAAATATCGGCGGCGTAAATGATAAAGTCCAAGAGGTTTCCACCGCAGGCACCACCGATATGGTCGAAACGACCTTGCCCGACAGCACAGGTATGACTAATGCGCCGAAAGACCGCAGCGATGCATTTCATATCAATCAAGTAATTTCTGCATGGAATAAACAGCCAGACTCCATCAAAACAACCGAAGACAATGGCAACATCTACACCTGGAAAAACTATAAGCCAGGCTGCGACGTATCACTTACCAGCGACTCGGAAGGCTACGTATCAAAATCTGCTATCAAATCAGCACTCTCTCAGTGCCTATAACCAACTTATCCGCGACGCCGAAATTTTAAAATTTCGTAAAATTTCGGCTTACGAGCGGGTACTGCTTCACCAAATCTAATCTTAAAATCCTACGGTTCACTCTTAAAAATTTACTATACATATTGTATAATCGAGGACTTTTAATCACTGGAGCAAAATATGAAGAAAATTTTATTTGCAGGTGCGCTTTTAGCGGCATTAGGTAGCTATGCGGCGGCGGGTGAACATATCAAGGTCTATCACGGCGAGAGCTGCGGCTGTTGCCACAACTGGGCAAAATATATGGAGCAAAATGGCTTTGAAGTCGAGATGATTTCGCTGGCTGACGAGCCGCTTATCCAGAAGAAGAATGAGTTCAAACTTCCGCTCGAGCTCGCTAGCTGCCACACCGCGATCATAGACGGATATGTAGTCGAAGGACATATGCCAGTAGGCGAAATCCGCACGTTACTAAAAAATAAGCCTAAAGACGTTATCGGCATAGCAGTACCTGGCATGCCACTAGAAGCACCAGGTATGGAGCAAGGCTCTCAGCCCGAGGTCTATGACGTGGTAGCGTTTAAAAAAGACGGCTCGTATCAAAGCATCGCCACTTACAAAGGCAAAGAAAAAATCAAATAATCCGCCGCTTTAAAGCGGCAACTTACTTATTAGCTCGCTAAAATTTTGCGTATTTTATGGCTCAACGCAATTTGTTTTAGCCGGCAAATGCTGCCATGATCTGCAAAAATGATGCGCAAATTAATTTCAAACGCTAGCTATGATAAAAGGGATTAAAAATTTAAGTGGATGGGCTAATAGGGGTCGAACCTATATTCACAAATCCAGAGTTTGTTGTCCTGCCATTAGACGATAGCCCATTGCGGAAGCGGTATTTTATAGAATTTTGCTTTAAAAAAGCATAAGAGCGGGCAAAATTTTAAAATTTTGCAAAATTTTAGATTAAATTTAAAGCCCTACTGCGCCGAAACGATAAAATTAAAACGCAAAAACTAACGCTGCTTTCATCGGCTCCGATAAAAGGGCTGCTCGCCGCGGAGCTAAATTTTAAAATTTGGCTAGTTTATCCTATATCCGCGCCTTTGCGAGCTATTTGTCGCAGGATGAAATTTTAGCATATAAGCCTGTCTTCAAAACATATATGTTTAGTGCTCGCTGGGCGCGGGCGCGGCCTTAAATGATATAAATCGCACCGAAAATCCGCAGCGAACATAATTGCGACAAAACCCGGAATGCAGCGCCCTAAATAAGCGTCAAATAGACTTGCGATAGGATCGCACAAAAGTCCTACCAAATGCTCACCTAAAGCGGAGTGTAAAATTTATCACGATAAGGTGGAGTATAAACTAAAATCAAAGCCAGAATTTGAGTGCGAAGCTTGCATTAAATTTCTTGCAAAATCCGTTCGCAAACTCAAAAGATATTGCGAAATTGCGTAAAATTTGACTGCGGTGAAATTTTCTCATACATTGGTGTTAATACAAACCGAAAATGAATAAAACACAATTACTCGAGGTAGCAAAATTTTCCCATACGTCGTTAATACCGAACATTCGACGAACCAGATCAAGCACGAAGGATAGAGTGAAATCTCTCATACATCGTTGATACGGCACGGGCTATTGCTAGACCAGAGTAGAAATATGCGAATTTAACTCCGCGTATCGTTTGAACACTTAGAAAGCGTCTTGCTCTCCAGCTAAATAGCGCGGACATTTATATCGCGTGCTGTTTAAAAAGCGAATTAATTGGAATTTTAAATCTCGAGCGCGAATTCGCTTAAATATTTGTAAAAATAGCGCATCGAAGCTATAAAAATTTCGCTCCGTCGCGCCTAAAATTTCGATGAAATTCCGCGTATCAGCTCAACCGCCTCTTTTGCGTCCGCGCATACGAACTCGAAATGCGCCCGTAGCTCCGAGGTACTGCCGTAGCCGCAGCTTACGCCCACGCTTCGCACCGCTGCCGACTTTGCCGCGATGGCGTCAAGTAGCGTATCGCCGATCATAAAGATATTTTGGCTTACAGAAGGCAGAATTTCGTCACTGCAAATTTTGTCATAACAAGGAGTGGAATTTAGCTCATGTGCATCATAAATTTTACTGCCGCGCACTCCGCCTTTATCGCTCTCGCCATCTATGCCCACACCGCTCTTCTGGCTCTTGTCGCCAACCCCATGTCTATCGCTCTTTGCTTCGCTTAAATTTTTAAACAAAATTGTATCAGAATTTTGACTCGCGATGCTGCTTAAATTTTGCTCGTAAACTTTGCTAGGATCAGGATCAAGCGCAGGAAGGCTCTTTAAATCAGGCGCTGAAATTTCACTCAAAATCGCGCTCCTGCTAGCAGCGCTTGTATTTTCATCGGCAGTCGCGTCGTGAGTTTTACCGCAAGCCGCATGCGGGCTTTTGCTAGTAGTCGCGCCGCAAATTCCTAAATTTTCGAGCGCCTTTAAGATCGGTTCGGCGCTTGGTTTGGGGTTTTGCACATCCTCTCGCCCGACGATGGTGCCAAAAAATTTCGCAATACCCAGATGCTGCAATAAAATTTTAGAAAATTTCGACGTCTTGGTCGTCACGACGCCTAAATTTGCAAACTCGCTCGCCGTACGAACCGTCTCGAACGCACCGCTTAGCAGAACGGTCTGATCCAAAAAAGTCTGCGCGTATCGCTGTTTGTAGGCGAGCACGAAATTCTGCACATCGCGCGTCACACCTAGACGCTCAAACATTACCTCTAACGGATGCCCGATGAGCTTTTTAATCGCTTCGTCGCTAGGGTCTACGGCGCCCAAATGCGCAAATGCATAATGAAAACCATCTAATATCGCGGGCGTGGAATCTATGAGTGTACCATCGAGATCAAAAAGCAGAGTGGTTTGAAATTTTGGCATTTTAAAATTTAGTTTGGATATAAAAAAGCGGAGCCGAAGCCCCGCTTATGTGGATCTAGAAAAGATTATTTTCTAAATTTAGCATCTACGCGTCTATTTTGAGCGCGGCCTGCTTTAGTAGCGTTTGTAGCGATAGGCTTAGTCTCGCCGTATCCTACAGTGGTGATTCTGCTAGCATCTACGCCGAAGCTCTTAAGCGCACCTCCAACTGCAGCAGCTCTGCGCTCGGAAAGCTTTTGATTATATGCATTCGAACCGGTGCTATCGGTGTGACCCTCTAGAATTACTTTGTAATCAGGGTGAGCTACTAGCACGTCGCTTACGTTTTTGATCTGGTTCATAAACTCAGGGGAAATTTTTGAGCTATCTGTAGCGAAATTTACGCCCAAATTTAATCTAATAACTTTCTCACAACCATATTCATCTACAACTACGCCAGCAGGTGTGCCTGGACATCTATCGACATTATCGCATACGCCGTCGTTATCTGCGTCTTTGCAGCCTGTAGGAGCCGGAGCGGCAGCTGGGGCTGCGTCAGCATATCTCTTACCAAAATCAACGGCAAAGCCTAGAGTATAGAATAATACGTGGTTGCCGTCGTCAAATCTGATAGCATCGCGTGCTTCAAGTTTTGTAGCAAAGTTGTCGGTAATATAGTATTTTAGACCCAAGCCGTATTGGCCGAAGCCGCTATCTTGATCGCCATCGTTGTAAACGTCTTTAGTGTAATCCATATATCCAAGACCTAGCAAGCCGTATAATTTGAAATTATCGGTAAAATTTACCAAGTCTTTTACAGCATTGATGTGATAATATTTAGCGTCAGGCTTATCGTTGCCTACTCTGTGAGCTAAATCCTCTACGCCGATATTGCGAGAGTAATCAAAACCAACCTCTACTTGATCGATAAACGAATCTTGTAGATTTTTGGCAAGACGTAGACCGAACATAAAATTCGAATCCAAATCCATATTGCCCTCATGAGTCATTCCGCCAATAGTAGGGGTGATCTCCCAGTGATAATCAGCATCGCTAGCGAACAATGCGCCGGATGCACACAAGCTTAATGCAAGTAGAACTTTCTTCATTAAACATCCTTTCAAATAAAGTTATAATTCAATATTACCATAAAATTTTTAAAGAATTTACAAATTTGCGACAATTTCGCCACAAATTTGTAAAAAACATTATCTCTTAGAGAACTGCGGGCTTCTGCGAGCTTTGCGGCGACCGAATTTCTTTCGCTCGACCACGCGACTATCGCGAGTTAGTAAACCTTTTGGCTTGAGAGCCGCCCTAAAATCCTTATCCATCGCGGCAAGCGCTTTTGAAATTCCGTGCTTTAGCGCATCCGCTTGAGCCGAATATCCGCCGCCTAAAGTCTGCGCGGTGATGTCCATCGAGGTCTCTTGTTTAGTCGCCAAAAGCGGCTGAACGACCCTTAGTTTGATCGCTTCGTGACCGCCTAGCCAGGTGTTTAGATCCATACCGTTTACTACGATCTTGCCGCTTCCAGGTTTTACCCAAACCTTAGCTACGGCAGTTTTTCTCTTTCCGGTTGCATAAATTGTCGCCATGATTATTTTCCTTTTTTAGTTGTTTGCGCAGTATGAGGGTGCTCGCCGCCTTCATATACGAATAGCTTTTTGATCATCGCCTTGCCAAGCTTCGTCTTAGGAAGCATGCCGCGAACCGCAAGTCTGTAGAGCTTTGCGGGATTGTTTTTAAGCAGGTCTTGAAATTTCACGCTCTTTACGCTTCCGAAATAGCCCGAGTAGCTGTGATAAAGTTTATCGTCGCCTTTGTTATTGCCGGTAAATACGGCTTTTGAAGCGTTGATGATAACGACGTAGTCTCCGCAATCCACGTTTGGAGTGTAGCTTGGTTTGTGTTTGCCGCGTAGCAATACCGCAACTTCGGTAAGCATCCTACCGAATCTTTTGTCGGTCGCGTCGATAACGACCCAGTCGCGCTTAACTTCGCTAGGCTTTGTAATTTCTGTCATGGTTTCCGCCTTATTAAAATTTGAGCTGTGATTATATAGAAATATCCTTACGTATAGCTTAATTTAAGCTATCTTTAATCTATCTGCGCTCAAATTTCATCTAAGCTTTAAAATTTTATCCTTCTTCATTCACTTCGATTAGCCTAGCGCCCGCAGCTTCGAGAACCAGCACGAAGGCACGCACTCGCACATGCGGATAAAACTCGCGGATTACGCTTTTATACTGCGCCACTTGAGCTTTGTTTTGCGCGAGGTATTTTTCGGAGCTTTTGTAATCAAAAAGCAAAATTTCATCCTGCCCAAAGCACGCCAGATCCACGCGCAAAAGTTCACCCTCCGCGCTTTTAATCGGCATCTCTTTATAAGTTTGAGCACCCTTTATCAGAGCTAAAAATTCCTCGTTTTTGCTTAGTCCTAGCGCTCGCGTCGCGATATTTTCAAAATCCGCGTCATTTAAAAATTTAGCGTAGCAGCCTCTTGCCAGGCTTACTCCTCGCAAAATTTCATCCGGCCCAAAGCCTTCGCTCATCTCCAGAGCATAGTGCAGCGCCTCGCCGAAATATATCGCGCTTAGCGCCTCCGTTTCGCCGCCGCTAGCCTTTTCTTGCGCGCCTTGAGGCTCGCCCGCTACGAGCGCGATCTTTTTTTGCGGCGACTGCTCTTCTGATTTTACGAAGCTTGGGATTAAGTAGCCGTATTGAAAATCCGGGATATCCAGCCACTCCACGACACCCGCGCCCTTGGTCTTTTTGGCGTAAGGTGAAAAAAAGCTATAATTGTATTGATCTATTTTGGCCTCGGAGCGTTTTATGATGATGAGCGAGCGTTCGGCGCGGGTAAATGCCACGTAGAGCTTGTTTATATCCTCTTCATGCGCAGAGCGATCGTTTTCATCCATTAATACTGCAAATTCCGTATCCAGGCTCTTTCTGCTCACAAATTTATAAAAAATCCTCCACTTATGCGTGGCGAAATCATAGTCCGTCGCGAGCTTTGAGCTCTCGCCCCGGTCTTTTCCTCCGATGCGGTCGCAAACGATTACGTGCGGGAACTGAAGCCCCTTGGACTTATGCACAGTCATAATTTTAATGCCGCTTTGTTCCTTGGCAAATACCTCCGTTTCGTCGTTTGCAAACAGATACTCGCTAAAACTATTAAATTTTGCCAGCGTCTCAAAAAATAGCAGTAGATCCGGATCGACAAAATTTAATTTCAGCGAGCTAGCTATAAATTCTGCCGTTTTTTGCGCATTTTTATGCAAATCGACCGCTATCTTTTTAAGCCGCCTACCCAAAATCACTTCGGCGTTTCGCAGATAAATTTCATCGCCACCTACGCAAAATTTCGCGTACTGAATTACGGCATTTACCTGCTCGTTGCAACGCAGGGCCTTATTTGAGCCGCTACACACCTCGCAAAATTCCGATAGCATCTCTTTTAGCGCGCTTACATGCTCGTTTTTCCAGCATAAAATCGCGATATCATCAGCTCTTACGCCACACTCCTCAACAAGTCTGCGCGCTTGCTCCGCAGCCCCCTTTAGCACGTCGTCGTATGAAAATGCCGCTACGTAGCCGTAATCGTCGCTTTGCACCTCAAATAGCGGCATTTGTGGATGGGAAAGCGGATAGTCCTTGATTTTTTGCAGCACCGAAGCGGGCAGATCGCTATCTAGCTTATTTGCTGCGACTTGATCTTCATAAGACGCAAATTTATCGCGCAAGATCTCATTTACAAATTTTACGATAAGTTTTAAGCTGCGATAATTGCGCGGCAGGCTCTGCGTTTTGATTTGACTAAACTGCTCGCGCAATATATCAAAAATTTTTCTCTCCGCGCCGCGAAATTTATAGATGCTCTGTTTTTTATCGCCTACGTAAAAAAAGCTGCCACAGCGCTCTTCCACCCCTTTGCCAGCAAGCGCCTCGGAGATTAGCGGTAGCATGATTTCATACTGGCAAATATCGGTATCTTGGAATTCGTCAATTAAAATATGAGTGATTTTAGAATCAAGCCTGAAATACAAAAGCTCGCGGTTGCCCTGCAACGCCTCTGCGCTTGGATTTAGCAGCGAGTGCACGGCTGCGGTAACATCACCGAACGTGAGCTTGCCGCTTTTGCGCTGCACCGATTTAAGCGCTTCGGCATAAATTTTAATTAGTCCTGCCAGCTTAGCCGCATATGTCGCATCCATCCACGCTATTTCGCGAGCTATGGCGTCTTTTAGCCTTGCTAACTTGCCGTCAAGATGCGAAATTTTTTTAAGCTGCGAGCGCGAATAATCGAAACTGCCGTTGGCAAGAGCCGAAAGAATGAAACCAGAGGATAATTTTGAAAGATCACTAACAGGGCTCAGCCCATTTACGGCTCCCGCGCTTACGCCCGCATCTCTCGCCGCTTTTTGCAAGCAGGATAAAATTTCATTTATCTCTGCTAGCGCCGAGCTTGCAGGAAGCGTGGGCGGATTTATGCTTATATCGCCTCTCCAAATGCTTTGTAAGCTATTTAAGAACTCGCCCTTTGTCATTCCTGAGTCGCTTACATAATCCACGACCTCTCTTAATAGCGCTTCGTTTTTACAAATCGCGCCTAAAAACGCCGCCTGCTGCACGCCTAGTATGCTTTCGTCGTTTTCAAAGCCTGGATCGATGCCGCTATTTAGCGCAAACGAGCGCAGAGCCTTTGCAAAAAACGCATCGAAGGTAAAGACATTTAGGCTCTCGTTTAAAAATTTAGGCAGTAGCCGCTGCTGCGCTGCCAAAACCTCATCCGCACTTAGCCCTAAATCAGCACAAATCTGCTCCAGCTCGGGGCTTGGCACAAGGGCGCCGTCGCGCACGACAAGCAAATTTTGAAATTTCTCCACGATGCGCGTTTTCATCTCAGCAGCAGCTTTTTTAGTAAAGGTAAGCGCTAAAATTTCATTGATCGGCTCGCCTTTTAGAACCAGCTCGATGAACCTCACTGCGAGATTGAAGGTCTTACCGCTGCCCGCGCTTGCTTCAAGCGCCAGATAATTTTCAAATTTTGCCATCGATCTGTCCCTTGCAAATGATTTTATATTCGCAGTATTCGCAGCTTTGCACCACTTCCGTGCGCGTAAAAGCAACCTCGCTTGCGAATTCCTTGCCGATAGAGCTTAGCGTCTCGCGTAGATTTTCTAAGCTAGGCGTTTTGTCGCTAGGAGTTGCAAACGCGCAGTCTTTTAGCGACAGATAGGCGCATTCGCACTCCCGGGCTAAAAGCGCGCGATAAAACGTAAGCTGAAATTTTTCCATATGTTTTTTAGCTGAACCACGTTTGTAATCGATGATGAACTTCCGCCCTGCCTTATCTTCGTCAATGCGGTCGATCCGCCCGCTCAGCCTCACCCCGTCAAGCTCGCCTTTTAGCGATACTTCACTACCGCTAAAGCTCCAAATTTGCTCATGCCCTTCCAAAAGCCTAGCTAGCTTTTCTACAGCTTTTAGCTCAAGCTCCGCATCAAAGCGCGCGATGCCCGCTTCTCGCGCAAGCTGCGAATAAATAGAGCGGAATTTTTCCATGCTAAATTTCATCCCCGCTCGCTCGTATAAATGCTGAAAACTCGTATGTAAAATTTTGCCTAAAAGCGCATTATCCTCGCCAAATTTTAGCCCCTCCCTCAGCCCGAAAACGTAGCGGTAATAATACTTCCTCTTGCATTCCAAAAACGTATCCAGCCGCGAAAACGACAGCTCCTCGGCAAAAAAATCATGGCGAGCCACGGGATCTTCTTGTCCGCATAAGGCGGGCTTAAATTCCTCTCTCCCAAAAAGCCGCAAATAATCTTCCTGCGAAAATTCCGCGTCTTGTTGCACTTCAAAGCTTTTCAAAAACCGCGAAGGCAACTTCTCGACGCTCTGCAGATAGCAAATCGCGCTTTTTTTAGCGCCTCTTAGCAAGCCGTCGTAGTAAAATCTTTGTAAATTTTCGCGATCTGCGTGGCTGATGAGCCCTGCTCTAGCGCGCAAAGCGGAGTTTAAAAACATCTCTCCGCTACTGCGCTTTGGCACTAGATCATCGTTAAAATCGGGGATTATCACGCCGTCAAATTGTAGCCCACGGCTCTCTAAAAGCCCCATTACCGTAACCTTTCCGCCACGAACATCATCAAGCTTAATGCGCGAAATTTCTAACAAAAAAAGATCGATCAGATTGCCCAAGCTTAGGTTTTCGTCCTTAAATTTTCGAAGCAAAATTTTAATTAGATATAGCGGCTCTTTTAGTTTTTCTTGCAGCAGCGCGTCGCTAATTTTAGGTAAACAGGCGAGCTTGGCAATTAGTGCCTCAAAATGCTCGAAGCTTACTTGCTTTGCAAAATCGCGCGCAAACTCGCCAAAAAGCGCCTCATCCACGCCCACACTCGCAAAAAACAGATCAAGCTCCTGCGGGTTTGGGCGCTGCGGATACTCATCTGTGCCCTCGCGTATTTTAGAGCGCCTAAAGCGATCGCGCTGCTCAGGGCTTTTTGAATATCCATCTTCTTCCTCAAGCTCTATATGCTCCCGCTGTATAGAGTATTTTAGGCTCTCTTGCTGCTTTAAAAGCTCTTGCCGTTTTGCACGAGCTGAATAATCGCGCTGCTGCGTACACTCCAAAGGCTCTTGAAACTCCGTAAAATCCAAAGAAAAGCTTTGTTCTCCCGCGCTATTCGTGCGTTCCGCCGAAATTTCGCGCAGAATTTCAAAATTTTCCGTATTTTCAAACTCTCGCGCAGACATAAAATTTAAATCCGTTTTGGAATTTGAAAAAATTTCGCAATCAAACGCGGAATTTTGCTGTGCAAAATTTTGCGAAATAGAATTCTCCAAAGCGAAATTCCCAAGCGCTAAATTTTGCTGTACCGCGGAATCCTCCATATCCAAAAATCCTCCGCCTGGGCTTTTGAATGCGCGGTAATCTACGCCAAATTTCGGCGTGCGCGCTTCTTTTAAGCACTGCGAAATTTTCTCTAGCGTTACGTAAAATAGGCTATCTTCAAGCTTCTCTCCCATCGCGAAATTTAGCATGCGGTGCGAGCCGCGAGCCTTTGCGATGCGCTCGTCGTAAAGCCGCAGCGTGCCGGCAAAGCTCTCGTCGGGCAAAATTACCGCGATGCGCTCCGGCGCGATGCCCGAGCGCACGAAAGATGAAATTTTTTCAAAAACGTAGCTAGCCTGCAAGCTTCGCAGCTCAAAGCCTCTACACACAACCGCTCCGCCCATGCTTAGCGGCTCGCGGCTTAAAATTTCACCCGTACCAAGATTTACGCGGTAGGCAAAACCTGCGTCTAGGCTTATGCCGCAAAGCTCCTCCACCGCGCGCACAGGCTTGGAATTTAAAGTCGTGGCTCTAAAGCTCAACACAACCTCGCTAAGCTCTGCAACGCGCTTAAAAACCTCGAACTCAAATGCGCTAGGATTGCCGTCGATGTTAATTTCTATCCGTTCAAATCCGCGCAGATAGGATTCGTTTAGTTCATAAAGCACGGGCAGCGTGATCTCGTCGTAAAATCCATGCTCACGCAAAATCCTTGCATACGCCCTCGCTAGCTCTCGCAGAATTTCAAAATGCTCGGCGTACCACGCATAGGTGTCGCTAAGATCGAGCGCATCGATACTCACGCGCTCCGTCGCAAGCTCCTTGAAAAAGCCAAAAAGATACTCGCGGTTACGCATAAACTCGTAAAGCTCGTTAGGGAATTTAAGCCTCTCGCCTGCGCGCTTGCTCTCGTTTACCGCCTGCTTCATAAAAAGCGCGCGGTCTATCTCACCGCAAGCGACAAGATCCGGCACAAAAAGCGCCTTTTCGTAGAATTCCGCCAACGTAATCCTAGGCGCCAGCACGCCGCCGTTCTCGTTTTGCAGCGCCGCACGTAGCGCACGCGAGCTAGTGTAGACAAAGAGATTTTTAGAGGGCAAATTTTTCAAAACAAATCCTTTAGAACGATTCGCAGAACGCGGAATTTTGCGATATTTTAGCAAGAAATTTTTAGTTTGGGCTTTTAAGCAAAGAAGTTTTTGAAAAGCTTGAGAGGTTAAATTTTATCAAGTCAAATTTAGTAAGTTGGATGAGCGTCAAATTTTAATCTGTGGTGCTTTGGCGCGGAATTCTACCTCGCTCCGCATTAATCGCGGCATATTTAAACGCAAAATTTTACGAGTGGATTCCGTAAATTACAAAGCGGCAAAAACGCGATCAAATTTAAGCGGGCTCAAGCTCGATCTTGTATCCCAGGCTCGGGACGTTTTTTATGATTTCACCACCCACTTTATCGCGGATACGCTTGACGAAGGTGCGAAGCGCCGTATCGCTCACGGCTCCTTCTGTCCAAACATAACGCTTGATCTCCTCGTAAAGCACCAGCTCGCCCACACGACTGGCTAGCAGCGAGACAAAAGAAAGCTCCTTTTTAGTAAGCACGATCTGCTCGCCATCCTTCAGCAAAATACGGCGAAGCCCGTCAAATACGTAGCCTGCGCCCATATTTACGACTCGTACAGAGTCCAGCTTAGACTTCATCAGCGCACTTATCTCTAGCACAAATGCGGCGATATCTACCGGCTTAAAGTAATACCGCTCGACGCCAATCTCCATAACGCCTTTTAGCTGCTCCTCCCTACTGAAGCCGCTAAGCACCACGATTGGGGCATGCGGAAAGATCTGCTTAATCTGACGTATCATCGCTAGCCCATCCTCGATCGGCATTAGAATGTCGGTAATGACGAGATTAGGACTAAATTTTTTGAATTTTTTTACACCTTCAAGCCCGTTTTGGGCATTGTAAACGTTGTTAAAAATACCCTCAAACGCCTTATGCAGCGAGGCTAGTAATTTAGTATCATCCTCGACTAGCAAGACGTCCAGCTCTTTTAAAGCGCAGCTCATAGCAGACCCCTCAAGGCGAAATTTCAAACGAAATTCTTTCAAATTTTCTCTTTTATTGAGCTTAAAATAATGTTAAGTTAAAAATTTAATTTCATAAAGTAACACAACTCTTATTTTAGGTGCAAATATGGGCGGGATTAAAAAAACAAGCGTGAGTAAAAACCGCAGCATAGGGATGGTCAAAATTTAAAGTGACGCGAGATAAATCTTATCAGTGCGAAAGAGATTTAAAAGGGGCTGGAAGTAAAATTTCAAAGCTATCGTAGGTAAAATTTCGCTACGCGGCGGAGTGGAATTTTATTTTAGGCAAATGGCTTTTAGAGAGAAATAAAAAACAGCGCTGATAAGGTTTTAGTAGGTAAACGGCGTTAGATAAAATTTTACGAACGGCAAGGCAGCTTGCTAGCGAAACTTTTGACGGCAACAAAACGGTTCGTCAAATTTAAAGGGCTTGAAGCCATGCAAAATGTGCCGCAGGATCTGTTTTGAAAGGGCTAAACGCTCTAAGCCTGATCTTTAAAGTGCATGGAATTTAGCCGCGCACACTTAGAAGCTTACGTGAACGCATAATCGAACGAATGAAAAGCATGCGGCGCGCAGCCGGTTTAAATTTAAAATCACGACTGACACAGATCGCTTCATCCAAAAACCGCTTAGCTCAAAATCACTGCGGCAATCCTTAGTTCGCAAAAGCGTGCTTTGCGTACCGCTCCAGCCTGCAATTATCCAGGCTGTGACGAGTCTTAAATTCACGACGCAAAGACTGCATTAAAATTTAAAGCTTGCCGCAAATTTAAAATTTTACCGCGCAGTCGCGTTAAAATTTAGTGCAGGCAAAATTTCAAAAATCATAAAATTTCAAGAAATTCTTTAAAGATATATTTGCTCTCGGTAGGCCCTGCGCTGGCTTCCGGGTGGTGCTGCACCGAAAATACGGGGTATTCCCTGTAGCGCACGCCCTCGATCGTGCCGTCGAAAAGATTTCGATGCGTGATCTCGCAGATCTGCGCGATCGTTTCGGGGACGTTGTAGTTGTGGTTTTGCGCGGTGATCTCGATCGATTTGGTGCGCAGGTTTTGCACGGGGTGGTTTGCGCCGTGCTGGCCGAATTTCAGCTTGTAGGTCTCATATCCCATCGCGTTGCTTAGTAGCTGATGACCCAGGCAAATTCCAAAAATCGGCACGCGCGCTTCGACCATCTTTTTGATCTGCGCGATCTCCTCTTTAAGCATGCGAGGCTCGCCCGGGCCGTTTGATAAAAACACGCCGTCGATCTGCCCCTCTTTAAGCTTAGCAATCAGGCTTTCCGCTTTAACGTCGTGCGGAAAAACCTCGACGCCGAGCCCCAAATCGCAAAGCTCGTTTAGGATGTTTCGCTTGACGCCGTAATCGATCACGGCTATCTTTTTGCCGCAGCTTGCGGGCTGAGCGTAGCTTCCGCGCGCGGCGTCCCAACGACCCGATGTGTGCTTGTACGGCGCCTTCGTGCTTACGATGCTTACGTAGTTGATCTCCTCTATGCGCGCAGATTCGCTAAGCGCCTTTTTAAGAGCCGCCTTATCGCTGATCTCGGTAGAGACGAAGGCGCGCAAGCTGCCCTCGTCGCGCAGCATTTTGGTTAAAAATCTAGTGTCAATGTCGTAAACGCCGAATTTTCCATTTTGAAGAAAATAATCCTCCAAGCTCATCTGCGAGCGGAAATTTGAAGGCTCGTTGTTAAAATTTCTTACGAAAATTCCGCTGGCGTGGATTTTAGAGCTTTCTTTGTCGTTTTCGTTGATCCCTACGATGCCGATTTCGGGCATCGTAAAGATGATGAACTGCCCCGCGTAGCTCGGATCTGAGATGATCTCTTCATAGCCGGTGGCGGAGGTGTTAAACACGAGCTCGCCGAATGCGCTACCGCCCTTGCCGAACGCCTTGGCTTGCAGATAGATGCCGTTTTCTATGTAGATATATGCGTTCATTACAGCATGCCCCGTTTTCTTAGCTCCTCTTCGTAGAGCTTTTCAAACACCAGCTCGTATTCTTCGGTGCCGGGGATCAATTTTTGCTTGTAGCCATCGATCTTTTCATAGACCGCATCCTCAATCTTTTGATAATTTTTAAGATATTCGTCGATCGCGTTATAAATTATCGTTTTTAGCCTGTTTTCCGAGACTTTGTAATCGATCAAATTTTTCTTCCAAACGGTTTCTAAAATTTTATGCGATATGGTGCCGTAGCGATCCTCGAAATTTAGCTCAAAATTCTCGTCGTTTGCGATGTGGCGTTTGATGAGCCAAAACATATCTTTTTTATTCACGCTCATCTCATCTAGCTCGCTTATGCGCTCATCTATCAGCTCGTTTGCGCGCTCGTCTATCGCTCTTTCTTTTTGCAGATCGGCTCTTATGATCTCGTCCGCTTCCTTGGCGACGGGCTCTATGCCCGCACTAAGCGTAACGCAGCCCGAGTTTAGCAGATCTAGCGCTATTTTATGCGCGATATATGGCACGTGTGGTAGTCGTATTCGCATGATCGTTCCTTTAAATTCAGTTCTATGAGCGGTCTCGCCGCCCGCAACGGGTGAAATTTTAAAATTTCACCGGGTTTATAAAATTATCGTGTCGCTTCTTTCGGGACTGGTAGAGATAAAGCCCACCTTCGCGCCGCTTAGCTCCTCTATTTTGCGGATATAATTTTGCGCGTTTTGCGGCAGATCCTCAAATTTTGAAATTCCCTTGACGCTGTCCCAGCCCGGCATCTGCTCATAAACCGGCTCGGCAGCTTCCAAATCGATCGGAAAATAATCGATCTCCTCGCCCTTGTAGCGATACGCGCGGCAAATTTTAATGCTCTCAAAGCCGTCTAGGACGTCAAGCTTCATAAGCGCGAGCTTGTCGATGCCGCTAAGGCGCACGGCGTATTTCGTAGCTACTCCGTCGAACCAGCCGCAGCGGCGCGCCCGTCCCGTCGTGGTGCCGTACTCTTTGCCGATCTCGCGCATCGCCTCGCCTTGCGGGCCCTTATCCTCGGTAGGAAACGCGCCGTTGCCCACGCGAGTGGTGTAGGCTTTTAAAATTCCCATTACCGTGCCGATATCTTTCGGAGCGAGCCCGAGCCCGCTGCAAGCTCCGCCCGCGATAGTCGTCGAGCTCGTGACATAAGGATAAGTGCCGTGATCGATATCAAGCAGGCTTCCTTGCGCACCCTCTACGAGCACGCGCTTGTCGTAATCAAGCGCCTTCCACAACATGTGCGTGGTATCGGCGATGTATGGCTCGAGCGCGCTTTTATAGCGCTTTAGCTCATCGTAAATTTCAAGCTTGCTAGGAATTTTAACCCCAGCTTTTTCAAAAACGCTCTCATGCGAAGCAAAATCGCGCGATAGCGCCTCGGCAAGCCTTTCAGGCTCTAAAAGCTCCACTACGCGGTGTCCCGTGCGCGCGATCTTATCAGCATACGCAGGTCCTATGCCCTTGCCGGTAGTGCCGATCGCAAGCTCGCCCTTGCTCTTTTCGCGTGCCTGATCGATCAGTGAGTGATACTGTAAATTTAAAAACGCTTTCTCGCTTATGAAAAATCTGCCCTTTAAATTTTCAAACTGCGCCATCTCGGTAATCAGCACATCGGGGTTGATGACGACGCCGTTTCCGATGATGTTGATGATATTTTTATGAAGCACGCCGCTAGGCACCAGATGCAGCGCAAATTTCTCGCCGTTTATGACGATGGTGTGGCCTGCGTTGTGCCCGCCGCTGCTGCGGCATACGAAATCATAATTCGCGCTTATCATATCTACGATCTTACCCTTGCCCTCATCGCCCCACTGGGCGCCGATTACTACGTCAACTTTGCTCATTTTTCATCCTTTTGCATAATTTTTTCTATCAAAGCATCCACTAACAGCGCAAAGCCGCTGGATTTTAGCCCGTCAATCTCGTAATTTCCGCCGTTGCAATACACCGCGCCCGCATCTAAAAATCTAAAAAATAGCGCGTCGTAATAGCGCATTTTAGAGTAGTACAGCAGCGAAACGCAGATGCGCTCGTAATCCACTCCCAGGCTTAAAATTTCATCTAGGCACGGCACGAGCTCTTCAGGCACCTGCGCGCACAGAGCCCGCACGTCCTTTAGCGACGTGGCGCGAGCCGTAGCATCCAGCCAAGGCAAATTTTGCTCAAGCAGCGTCTCAATCTTGCCTTTTTCAAAAATTTCAAGCGGCAGGTTTAAAATTTCGCAAATTTTTTTCGGAATTTCGATATTGCTTAGCTGAAGCGCGGGCATAAGATCAAATTCTTTAAAAAATTCCTGCGCGATTTTAATCGCAAGAGGCAAATTTTTCTCCCCGATCAGCTCCGCGCCGATCTGATAAAACTCGTCGCTTGGGTATTTGAAGGTCGGCTGAACGTAAAATAGCCGCCTTAGCTTATCGTCTTTCAGCCGCTTGCGCACGATACGCACGACGTCCACGGTGCTGTCTGCGCGAAGCGCGAGCTCGTGGTTCGTGGGATCGGAGAGCTTAAGAAGCTTTTGCGGCGCGACGCTTAGGTGCTGATGATATGAAAAATATGGCGTTAAAATTTCGCTAAAGCCGTTTTTGGCGAGGATTTCGCTCGCTTTATTTTCCAGCTTGCGCTTGAGCTGCGCGCTCTTTCCGAAATAAAGCCTCGAGCCGTTAGGTATCTCGTGATCGAAATCGGCGCTAACGCTATCTATCATGCTGCCTCCAAATCGCTTATGAACTGATCCAGCCGCGTTTTAAAGCTCTGAATGAAGCTTGCCAAAACGCGGTAATCAAGCGAAAGAATATCTAAAATTTGCTTACGTATTTCTGTATTTAGCGCAAATTTTTCGCTGCCGGCGTTTTGAGTTTTGTTTAAAATTTCGCGGAATTTCGCTCTAAAGCTTTCAAATTCTCCCGGGCTAAGCTCGCCCGTTTGACCGCGCGTGATGAAGCTTAAAGCAAGCTCTTTGTAATCAAGCGCGTTTAAGAAGCTGATAAACTCATCTTTATCGATGGCTGCGAGCTTCGGCGTGTCTTTAAAGCGCGCGATAAAGGCGTCTATCTCTTTGCGATCCAGAGCCTTGGCGATAAAATTTCCCTGCAGATAGTTAAATTTCAAATTATTTAAAAGCCGCAGCGACAGCGCGTTTTCGACCCCTTGAGCGCCGAGAGCGAATCCAAACTCCCGCTTTAGCTTACCCGTGATCTCCACCATCGCGCGGATAGCATTTTTTTTCTTGCCTATGTCAAGACAGAGCTCGCGGTCGATTTTAACGATATCAAAAGGCTGGGCATTCAGGAATGGGATATTATTTTTATTTGCGCTATTAAGAGCAAATTTAACCCCAAGATCTGCATAACGCCCACGCGCAGGGGCGAATTCCTTAAAATTTTGCTCGCTAAAATCGGTTATCTCAAACATCAACTCGCCTTTTGCATTAGCTCTGTCTCGCAAGCTATGAGCTACGAAATCGTAAAATTCGTCGTTTGTAAGCACGGCTAAACTTACGTTTATGGAGCAGTTTGCGCCCGTTTGAGCGTTAAATTCCATCATCTTTGAAAACGCAAATTTTGAGATCGGCAACTCAAATCGAGGCTCGCTTAATATCTGCGCAAAATCCTGCGGGGCAAGAATTCCGCGCTTTCCGCGATCCCAGCGTAAAAGCAGCTCATATCCATAAATCTGCGCGCCGCTAATGATCGGCTGATAGAGCACGAAAAACTCCCCCTCTTCGATCGCTGCAGCAATCCCTTCCTCGCTAGGTTCGTCTGCTTCGGCGCGCTCAAAGATGCAGTAGCGGTTTTTGCCGCTCGTTTTGGCGCGATACATCGCTCTATCGGCGCGCGATAAAAGTCCTGGAAAATCGATCTTTTCGCTGCCGTCGTAAAACGCCGCGCCTACGCTGATGCTCGCGCTAATCTCATTGCCTTTAAGATTAAATTTCATCTTTGAAATTCCAAGCAGACGATCTAATAGCACATGCGCGGCATCCTTGCTTTGCAGATCGCCGATGATGGCGCCGAACTCATCGCCGCCGAGGCGCGCCAAGATATCGCCTTTACGCAGTAGCCCACTCATCGCCTTTGAGATAGCCTGCAAAAACATATCGCCGACCTCGTGCCCGTAGGTGTCGTTGATCGCCTTAAAGCCGTCAAAATCGATGAAAAGCACCGCCATAAGCTTAGAATTTTCGCCCGAGTTTGCGGTAAATCTCTGCGCAGCCTTCATAAAATACACTCTATTCGGAAGCCCGGTAAGCGCGTCGTGATGGGCGATCTTGGCTAGCTCGCTCTCTTTTTGCTTAATCTGCGAAATTTCGGTAAACATCAAGATGAAATTTGAAGTAAGCGAAAAATCATCCTTTATCGCAATTGCCGTAAATAGCGCAGGAAAGGTGCCACCACCTCTTTTTAGTCCGTAAATTTCATCTTTATAGGAGGTCTGTTTGCCGACGAGATTTTTTCTAATCCTCTCCATCACGTCTGCCCCGCCCTCTGTAGGAGCGAAGAAATTTGGAATTTTGCCGATGGTTTGGCTTTCGCTATAGCCGGTGATTTCATAAAAGGCGTTATTAGCGCGCAGCACGCGACCGCTCTCATCTGTGATTAAGATCGCCTCTAGCGAGCGCGAAAAGACGTTGGCGTTTAAATTTAACTCCAGCTCCGTCTGCTTGCGCGAGCTAATATCTTCGAGCGTAGTTTTTACAAGGCGAGAGCGAGAGCCGTGCTTTTCAGTGACGTAGCCTTGCATACTAATCCAAGTATAGGCATTAGCGGCATTTCGCAGACGAAATTCGCAGCTAAAATCGCTCCTAAGCCCGGCGGTGCATTCGCGGATCATTTTATTGAAATTCTCTAAATCCGCGAAGTAAATTTCATAACTAAACTCCCCAAAGCTCATCGCAGTATTTAACCTTTTGCCGCGATATTTTAAAATTTTAAAGTAATTTTTATCAAACGACAGCGTCTGTGCGTCAAGATCGATTAAGCAGGTACAAAAATTCCTAGTCTCGATTACGGTGCGGTAAAAGTCCAAATCCTCCTGCAAGCCGCGGATCGCCTTAACATCGTCGTCGATATTTTGAAAATAAAACGCAGCCCTGGCGGCGGACTTTTTGACATAGATGCTCACTTCGTAGCTATAGCGGATATTATCATTATGGCGAATTTTATAGCTTTGAGAAAAGCTTAGCTCTTCTGAAGGCATATCGGCTAAGCGGTTTAAAATTTCATTTTTAGCCTCATTCGCATCTTTTTCATCCAGCAAATCCCATAGCCTTATCTCGCCGCTTAAAAACTGCGCCGCTTCGTAGCCCCAAAGCTCTTTTATATTTTTATTCGCATCTACGATCTTGCCCGAAGTGTAGTCAAACACGAGCGTAACGATAGGCGCGTGATTTAAATACTCATATTTTTGCTTAGTTTCATCATAAAATCTGCGATATTTTGACGCGTCAAGCACCACAAAAAGGGTTGAGATTTTACTTCCGTCGCGGATATAAGATTTTTTTACATAAAGGTCTTTGACGCCATTTTTGGTCTCTTGGCGGGTTACGACATAGTTTTCTTTGACATAGTTTGCGCGCTGGGTTTGATAGGCGTGATCGTAAAACGAGCCTGCTTGCAGCGCGAATATATTCCGTCCTACGACGTCATCGCCGTAAAGCTCGCGTGCGCCGTTGCTAGCGCTTTCGATCGTGCCTGCGACGTTATCGATGCTAAGCACTGAAAGGGAGCTGTATTTTAGCGCATCTTTAAAGCTGAGGCTAAAATCTCCGTGGCGCAAATTAGACTTCAAGACCTCGTCTATGGATTTAGAAATTTCTAAGACAGAGTTCAGCGGACTTAGCGCTTCTATATCGCGAATTTTGGAGTGGTAATCCCCTTGGCGCAGAGCGTTTTGAACTGCCGCAAGCGGAATAAAAACGCGCTTTTTTAAAAACGTAAAATTTGAAATTAGAAGGATTAAATAAGCTAAAATAGCCGCCGCTAGCGCTACGACGATAAAATCGTCCGCGCCTAAAAAATAGCCGGCTCGTTCGCGAGCCATTACGAAATTATCCCCAAATTTCGCAAGATATGCAAAGCTTAGCCCAGATTCGTCTTCAAAGCTTACCACTTCGCCTAGGCGCGAAAAATCAAAATCCTGCCCTAATATATCGGTTACGCTGCCAGGAGCGTTAAAAAATTTACCTTCGGCGTTAAAGACCAAAATATCTCCCAGCGAAGAGAGCCTGGCAATCGGCCTAGCGGTGTTGGCAAAACCTAGCAGATATGAATCAGCGTTTACGCGCTTGATTAAAAAATACCGCCACGCCCCATCCATCATCATATAGCGCGATACCCATTCATCCTTTTTTAGCTCGCTTGCGATATCCGCAAGCCGTATCTCGCCAAGATCCGAAATACGCACATCTGATGAAAAATGCGCCAAGCTCTCCTGCTCCGCGCCGCGGGCGCGCAGATAAAAAATAGCGTCAAATCTATGAGAAGATTTTACGACATTGCGGATCAAATCCGCGTAAAGCTCGCTTTGCGCAGCTTCGTGCCTTGCGTCTAAAGAAAGGATAGTTTCTTTTAGAATTTCAAGCTCGCTAAAAAGCGACTCGTCGGTATTTTTAAGTAAAGTAATCGCCGTGCGCGTCCGCAAATCAAGCTGCGTAGCGATCCTAGTGCGCAAAAAGCTAATCTCGCAAACTACTACAAGCGTAAGCAGCGCAGCGCCTAGAATCAAGGCGGCGTTAAATCTTTCGGTAACGAAGTCTTTTTTGTTTTTCATGCCAAATTCCAAATTTTGCAGGATTTTAGCAAATTTCGTTTTAAAGCCTATTTAAGCTTTGATTTTTGCTCCGCGCGCGCCCAAAAAATGCATAATCAAAAGCACTGCAAAGCTAAAAATAAGCATCAGCGCCGAATATGCGTGAGCCTGCGCAAAATCCAGCGTCTCAGTCGCTTCATAAATCGCAATGGAGGCAACCTTGGTCTGCTCGCTTACGCTGCCGCCGATCATTAGCACGACGCCAAACTCGCCCATCGTGTGCGCGAAACAGATCACTAGCGCGCTAAGCAGGGAATGTCGAATCGCGGGCAACGCGACGCGAAAAAGCTTGGAAAAATAGCTCTTATCCAGCGAATCGCACGCCCAAAAAAGCGAGCGCGGAAGCGAGCGAAAGCCCGAAACTAGCGGCGAAAACATAAACGGCAGCGAGTAGATACAGCTCGCGATCACGAGCCCGCTGAAATTAAATACGAGCCGAAGCCCGAAGTGTTTGTCAAAAAACTCCCCTAGCACCGAATACGGCGATAGAAAAACGAGCAGGTAAAACCCTAGCACCGATGGCGGAAGCACGAGCGGAAGCGAGATAATCGATTCGATCACGCTTTTGCCGCGAAAATTTTTTCTCGCCATAAAAAACGCGAGCGGCACGCAGATGATAAACAACGCAAATGTCGTTAAGCTCGCAAGCTTTAAGGAGACGAGAAACGGCGTGTAATCGAGCCCCTTTAGAATTTCAAACATTTATCCTCCGAGCCGAGCCGCTGGGCCCAAACTATAAAATTTTAAAAGCCTAGCTCTGCTTTAAAATTTAGAGGCAAAGCTGGATAGAATTTACGCAAACCTCATAGTCATAAGGCTTTGCAAAATGAAATTTTAAAAATTTCTGCGCAGACCTAGCTGCACAAGAGCTTTAGCGAAATGAAATTTTAAAATTTCGCGCAAGCTAAAGCGAACGGAATTTTATAAATTGCTTAGCTAACAAATTCCTTCAAGCGTTCAAATCCTGCTGAACCTTTAAGCTCTACCAAGCTGGCAAATTTTTAAGACCACGAATTTTGCCTAGCCAAATTTCAAAAAGCTTCAATAGGCTTGAAAACTTGAGCGGGCAGGATTCATCTGAGCGCAAATTTCACGCAAGATAGGCTAAACGACGCCCTCCGAACGACCTAGCGAAATTTCATTGAGTCCGACAAGACGAAATTAAAATTTCGCATAAATCTAAAAAACCGGGTTAATGAAAACCTGTCATAGCTCATTAAGCGAGTTTAACGCGCAAGCTTCGAGCCGTTAGAGCTTTTCAAATTTCAAAGCCACAAAATTCGGGCAAAATTCCAAATCTAAAAATTTTAAGTTTTTGCGAAGCTTTACATTAAATTTTTACCAAGATCGCATGATAGAATTCGCGTAACTCCTGCCAAAAAAGTAAGTCAAAAGTCGCTAAATTTAAAGATAAACCCACCACGCTAATTAATAAATTCAAAGGAGAAATTTAACGATGCCTGTCTGCGCAAAATCTAAAATTTAAAGCTTAATTTCCCCACGCTATCTAGGCTCGCATTGCAATTTTGCTCTAGCCTGCGTTTAAATTTTGTGTTTCATGAAAATCTAAGCGCGATGCGAATGAAATTTTAAAACATCCCCGTATTTTACGGACAAATCTAGCTAAAATTTTGCAAAATTCCTCTTCTAAATTCTACGTAAAATTCCATAAGAGTCTACATTTAAATCTCTAATCCAGTTGAAATTTCTCACCCAGGCGCGCCCAAGCTTGCCTGCAAGTTTAAATTTTACGCAGAGTGATATTAAAGGCTTTAGCGCCTGTTTTAACCTCATCGCCTACTTGCAAGCCCTCGGCTTCTGCACCACTTAACACCACTTCGCACAGCTGGCTACCGATCGCTACGACAGCTACTTTGATCCCGTCGCGAGCTTGCAAATCGACAACCTTGCCCACGAAAGAAAACTTCTGTGAGCCGCTAGTTTTAAGAAAAATTTCCTCCGGCGTACCAGTGCGGACGATCCTGCCGTCCTTCATCTCATAAACTCGCTTGCAAAGTCTATAGATCTCGCTTACGTCGTGGCTTACTAAAATCACGGTCTGATGAAACTGCTCGTGGATTTTTAGCAGATATTCTTGGATTTTTTCGCGCATCGTAAAATCAAGCGCCGAAAGCGGCTCGTCAAGTAGTAAAATTTCAGGCTCTTGCATCAGTGCGCGAGCAAGCGCCACGCGCTGCTTCTGTCCGCCGCTAAGACCCTCGACGCCGGATTTTGCAAACTCACTAAGCTCTAAAATTTCAAGTAGCATCGCAGCTTTTTGCGGATCGTTTCTAGCAAAAAGTAGATTGCCCGTCACACTCATATTCTCAAAAAGTGCGTAGTCTTGAAATAAAAAGCCGATTCTACGCTTGCCTGCGCTTAAGAATTCATTGCCTTCTTGCAGCACACGATCGCCGTCTTTTATGCTACCGCTATCTGCGCGCAAAAACCCCGCTAAAATGCGCAGCAGTGTAGTCTTACCGCTGCCGCTGCGCCCATATAGGCACACAAACGAGCCTTTGTTAATCTCTAAGCGAGCATCAATCGAGAAATCATCACTGATTTTTTTCTTACAATCAATCGTTATCATATTTTTCTATATATATCGCAGTGGCGCTAATGTATGCGAAAACCTCGTCGCCCTCGCGTAAAGCAAGCTCCTGCGCGCAATGCGCGCTAATGAGCACATCAAAGCTTATCTTGCCTTCAAACCTGAGCGTGCATAGAATTTCACCTAAGCTTAGGCTCATAATCTTGCCGTGAATTTCATTTTCGCTAGATACACCACTTAGGGCTTCGCGAGATAAAAGCACATCGGTGCTTTTAAAACCCACGTAAACTTCGCTACCCACCTTAAGCTCGCTACTTAGCTGCAGAAATACGCCACGTAGCTTGATGCCGCCCGCGATAAATCCTACAGAATGGATGCCGTCTTTTTGTAAAATTTCGTTGATTCTCGCTCTAATCATTAAAACTCGTATCCGTATTTAGCAAAGATCGCCCTGCCCTTATCGCTTAGGATAAAATCATAAAACGCCTTGGCTTCGGCATTGTCTTTGGCGCGGTTTAGCATGACCATACCTTGAGCTATCGGCTCGTAGAGGTCGGTACCGACCAAGACGAAATTTTCGCCCTGCTTGCAAGGCTTGCCGTTGCAGCCGTCCTTTGCCATCTTAGGCGCATACATCGCGCTAGCCACGATAAATCCGACGTCGGAAGCTTTAAGCGCTTGCGAAAGAGCCTCGCCGATCGATTTTGCTTCTACGATTTTACCTTTAATCTCATCGTAAACTCCCGCTTTTTGGAAGGCCTGTACGCTTGCGGTGCCGTAAGGAGCGGTCTTTGGATTTGCTATGGAAATCGTTTTAACGCTAGGGTCTTTTAAAATTTCAAGCCCCTTGCTAAGATCTACGCCGCGCACGCTAAACATCGCCACTTTGCCTTTGGCGTAAGTTTTGGCAGGCGCCGTCGCAAAGCCCTCTTTATGCAGATCGTCTGCAAATTTCATATCCGCCGCCATAAAAATATCAAACGGCGCGCCGTTTTTGATCTGCGTGCTAAGCGCACCGCTGGCACCCAAGCTCACGTTTAGCGTGGTTTGCGGATGCAGCTTGGCAAATTCTGCCTTGATCTCGTCAAACGCATACGTCGTGTTCGCAGCGGCTGCGACGCTGACCTCTCCGGCGCCTAGCACGCCTGCGGTTAAAATTCCTAAAAGCACTGCTTTTAACTTCATTTTATGCCTTTCGCTTCGGCTCTCACCGAGAATTGAATTGTATCTAAAATTTTAAATTTACGCCTTAAATTTTAAAATTTTGCGCACCCAATTTCACCCTATTACGCGCCAATAATGATCTCGCTAGGCTCGATGATCGCCGTTACCTCATCTCCTACTCCTAGAGCCATCGCGGTGGCAGATTCTCGCGTGATGATCGCGGTGATGTTTTGATGCGAGCTTGTGCCTAGACAGATCTCTGCGTTTACCGCGCCGATTTTGACCTCGCTAATCGTGCCCTTGATTTGATTCGTCGTACTAAGTTTTAGCTTCTCCGAGCTTCCTTTGGCAATGATGACGCTTAGAGCCTTAAATAAAAACAGCACATCCTTGCCCACCTTTAGCTCTAAATTTTTTTCGCTCTCTACGGTTACCGTCGCGCATAAAATTTCGCCACCTGCGAGTTTAGCCGTGATTTGAGAATTTACAGCGCCTGTTTGAACATCCGTAATCTCAACACTTAGCTGATTGCGCGCAGAAAGCTTCATACCGATCTTCTCTAAGCTTAAAAGGCTCTCTTCGGTGATCTCGTCAAGCTTTAAAATTTCACTCAAAAACGTCTCGCCCGCGTGGCTGATAGCATCATAAGCGCGAATCAGCTTGTGAGCGTATGGAGTGAGCTCCGAGCCGCTATTTTTCTTAGTGCCTTGAGTGCGGACGATGAGCGGCTTTTTGCTCGCGTTGTTGATTAAATTTAACGCATCCCAGCCGTTTTTATACGACACTCCTACGATCTCTGCGGCCTTTGTAATACTTTTAGTCTCGTCCACAGCCTTAAGTAGCTTAATATGCTTGGCTAGAAGCGATGTTTCCTTACCAAGTAGGAATTCCAAAGCAAATTTTGCGTCCATTTTCATCCTTTCTTATTTACTTTCGCGTGATTTTATAATATATCCTCTGATATATTTCTTAAAGAGCCGCAGGCTTTATTCTACGATATAAAGAGGGAAATTCTATACGAAATTTTACCCTTATTGACAAAATTTCTTTAAATTTGTAAAATCGCCACTTTGATTTATAAAGAAGGGTCGCATTTGAAATTTATAAAAATTCTATTCTTAGCCGCGGCATTGGCATTTTGCGGTTGCTCGCAAAAGCAAGACGTAGCGCCTAGCGATACGGATGGTTTTGATGAGGAGTTTGCCAAGCGTGAGGTTTTCGATCCGCTTAGCGGCTATAACCGCGTAATGACGGGCTTTAACGACGTATTTTACTCATACATATTAACTCCCGTAGCCAGCGGCTACGATTACGTAATGCCCGATCCGATCCAGGGCGCGTTTTCAAATTTTTTCTATAATATTTTATATCCGATGAGGCTCGTAAATAACCTATTGCAGGGTAAATTTGAAAATTCTTGGGACGAGACGAAGCGATTTTTAATCAATTCGACCGTCGGCTTCGGCGGGCTTAACGATATGGCAGGCAAATACTACGGGATTCCGCGCCACGACGAGGATTTCGGGCAAACGCTCGGGTATTGGGGCGTGCCGGCAGGTCCGCACATCGTCTGGCCGATCTTGGGGCAAAGCAATCTACGCGATACAGTGGGGCTTGTAGGAGATTATTTTTCAAACCCGATAAATTATATTAAAGACGGCACTGTTCGAAACTCCGTCAATGGATTTAGAATATTTAACGACTACTCGCGCGATCCGAAATTTTATGAAAAAATGACCAAAGATGCGGTGGATCTATACCCATTTTTACGCGATGCTTACGAGCAAAATCGCGAGAAATTAATAAAGGAATAAAAATGAAAATTTTAAAAGTTCTAGCGCTTTGCGGAGCGCTTTTGATTTCGGCGCACGCCATTAGCGACGCGGACATTGAGTCCGTGATGAGCCAAAAGGTCGCCGAGGCCGTGAGCGTCATGCGAAGCAGCACTCCCAAAGACGCAAAACCTGCGAAAATTTTCGCGCTTTTTGACGGCTACTTCGATTACAAGATGATGGCAAAGCTCTCTTTGGCCAAACACTACGCAAACTTGAGCCCCGCGCAGATCGAGGAATTTAACAAAGCTTTCGAAGCGCATCTTAAGCGCTCGTTTATCGAAAAGCTCTCGCTTTACACCGATCAAGACATGAAGGTGCTCGGCAAACAAAGCCCGAGCGATAAGCGCCGCGTGCTAAAAACGCAGATCATCGGCGAGCAAAAAAACTATGCCATAGATTTCAAATTTTATCCTAACGGCGCGGACTGGCGCATCTACGACGTCGATATCGTGGGCGTTAGCCTCATTCAAACATACCGCTCGCAGCTAGGCGACGTCGCGCAGAGCCTGGGCTTTGACGAGCTCATAAAGCGATTAAATTCCACCGTCATCAAAAGCGGCGAATAGCGACGCGCCCGAAAGAGCGGTATTTGAAAAAAATTTTTCGCCTAATCGTCGCATTTCCAAAAAGCACGCTTGCGCTATTTACGGCGCTGGCGCTGTTTTTCGGCTACTACTCCACCAAGCTTGAGATCGACGCTTCGAGCCAGACGCTACTGCTCGATAACGACAAAGACCTTCAAATTTGGCGCGAAGTATCCAAGCGCTACGAAACGCCGAATTTCTTGGTGCTTGCATACACTCCCGCGGGCGATCTTTTAGCGCCCGAGACGATCCGCAAGATAGCGCAGATGGATGCCGCTTTTTCTAAGCTGGATTTCGTCGCCAGCGTCACGGACATCACGAACGTACCGCTTTTACTAAACAAAGGTGGCGGCATGAGCGAGCTGCTTAAGCACATACCCACCCTTACCGACGCGGACGTAAATTTAACTGCGGCTAGGCACGAGTTCGCCACAAGCCCCTTTTACGCATCAAATTTAGTAAGCGCCGATTTTCGCACTACCGCAATTTTAATAAATTTAAAGCCGCAGACCCGCTACGAGGAGCTTCTGCGCCTAAGAGACGGAGCCAAAAGCGCTCTAAAGCAAGCGGAGCATGAAGGCAACCGCTCCAATGCCCAAATTTCACAGCTTAAAGACGCGCTTAAAGTTGCGGAGCAAAATTTCAAATCCTACCGCGACGAACTACGCGAAAAGGATCACCGCGACATTGTGGCTTTGCGTTCGCTGATCGCGGGCTTTGAGAAGGAATTTGCGGGCGACCAATTATTTTTGGGCGGACTAAATATGATCGCCGACGACATGGTAGGCTACGTCCGCTCGGATCTGGCGACCTACGGACTCGGCGCCTTGGTGCTTCTGCTAGCTTGCTTTTGGCTCTTTTTTAGACAGGCGAAATTTATCCTGCTGCCGCTCATCATCTGCGCGTATTCGGTCGTGCTTGCAGCGGGATTATTCGGCTTTTTGAGCTTTGAGGTCACGGTGATTAGCTCAAATTTCATAGCGCTTCAGCTCATCATCACGGTTTCGGTCTGTATCCACCTAATCGTCGCCTACCGCGAGTTTAGCGCGCACTTTCACGCCTTTTCACAGCGCCAGCTCGTTTATGCGGTGCTGTGCGAGCGCGCAAGACCCTGCTTTTTCGCAATCTTTACGACCGTTATCGGCTTTATGTCGCTAATTTTTTGCGATATAAAACCCGTAATTTCTCTGGGAATTATGATGAGCGTAGGCATCAGTATCTCGCTAGTTACGGCGTTTGGAGTATTCGGCGCAGTTATGTCGCTTCTGCCGCGCACGCACAATAACCGCAGCTTCGAGCAGCACTTTAAATTTACGCTTTGGTGCGCCGAAACGGCACTACGTAGCAGAGGCGCAGTCTATGGCATTTGCGCTGCGGCGGTGATCTTCGGGCTTTACGGTATCTCACAGCTGCGCGTCGAAAACAGCTTCATCGGCTACTTCAAAAAAAGCACCGACATCCGCGCAGGTATGGAAGTCATAGACACAAATCTCGGAGGAACGATCCCGCTTGATATCGTCGTTAAATTTAAAAGTGCGAGCGGCGCAAATCCCGCTAGCGAGAGTGAAAATTCCGCAAGCGGCAGCGCGAATTCTAAGAACGGCGAAAATTCCAATCCCGCTGGGAAAAATTTTGCGGCAAATTTTACTCGGCAAAATTCTATCGCGCAAAATTCCGCCACTCAGAATTCTACCGCCACGATACAAAATTCTATTGCAGAAAATTCCATACCTCAAAATTCCGTCGCCGCGGTGCAAAATTTAAATGATCAAAATTTTATCGTGCAAAGCTCCGTTACGACATCGCAACCAAGCGAAGCCGTAAATTCAGATCAAACCCACGCCGCAAATTTAGAGCAAAATTCCACCGCGAGCGACGATTTTGGCGATTTCGAAGCCGAATACGCCGCCAACGAAAACAAGCCGCAGTATTGGTTCACCTCCGAAAAGATGCGTATCATCGGCAAAATAGATGATTTTTTGAAGGACAAAAACATTACGGGGCACGAGTTTATCGGCAACGTAAGCTCGCTCGCATCACTTTTAAAGCTCGGCAAACAGATTAATCAGGGGCGCGATCTGGACGATCTGAGCCTTGCTTTGATCTACTCTGAAATGCCCGCAAACTACCGCGAATTGGTACTTTCGCCCTTTGTTAATATCGAAGCGAACGAGGCGCACTTTAGCATCCGCACGATAGATAGCGATCCAAATCTTCGCAGGGCGCAATTCCTAGCCGATCTTAAGCACGATCTGAACTCCCTGCTCGCCAAAGATAACGTCACGGCGCAGATCAGCGGCATAATGGTGCTTTATAACAATATGCTTCAAAGCCTGATGAGCTCGCAGATAGACACCCTGGGTATCACCGTGCTCGTGCTTTTCGTGCTTTTCGTGATCATCTTTCGCTCGCTGTCATATGCGCTTATCGCGATCGTCGTAAATTTGATCCCGCTTTGCGCCTGCTTCGGCATCATGGGGGTTGCGGGCATTCCACTGGATATCATGAGCATCACGATAGCGGCGATTAGCATCGGTATCGGCGTGGACGACGTCATCCACTACATCTACCGCTACAAGCGGGAGTTTGCGCGCAGCGGCGACGAGGCTGCGGCGATCCGCGCGAGCCACGCAAGTATCGGATACGCGATGTATTATACGTCGTTTGCGATCATTTTGGGATTCAGCGTGATGATGATGAGTAATTTCTGGCCTACGATCTACTTTGGGCTACTGATATGTCTAGTGATGAGCCTTCTACTTTTGGGCGCGCTCATAATCCTGCCGTCGCTAATAATGAGCCGAAAGGGATTAAAATTTAGCCTCTTTAAAGCTAAATAAATTTTATCTCGCTATAATTCCCGCATTTGGAGAGGATGGCGACCTGGTGGCGTCTGCGGACTTCAAATCCGATAGGAGGGCGGTTGACCGTTTTCCGGGGGGTTCGATTCCCTCCCTCTCTCGCCAAATTCTTTCATAAAATTTCACTTTTACGATTCTTGATCTCTAGCGCTTTGCGAATTTATTTCAAGTTTTAGCTCTAAATTTATCCATTATTAAACAGAGGCGGGTAGCATTGCTCGTTAACTTTTCTTGAAGGAGCGAGTATGAAATACGTATTGGGCGCTGCGCTTGCGGCGTTGATTTTTGCAGGATGCGGCGATAACGATGTGGAGCTTGTCAAAAACTACACCCTGCCCGATTTTAAATCTATGAGTATCGGCGCGGCGATCGAGGGTTCAAAAATCTGTAAAAATATCACGTGGAGCAAAGAGGAAAACGACGGATTAAAGACGGTTAAGATGGTCTGCGATGTGGATGTAGAGCAGAGGCTTAAATCATATAAACAAGAGATGTTGGACTCGTCTTTAAAAAGGGTTATGACTTTTTATGAGGGCAAGGCTTACGACGCGCAGGGTTTGCTTAAGCTGGCAAAGGAATACTGCAAGTTAAACGAAGTCAAATTTCAAGAAGCGCTTAAAACCAAAGGCAAAATAGAATTTGAAGAAGAATGGAAGTCGGTCGATTGCGACGACAAATTAAAAGGGGAGATACTAAAAGAAAGCAATACCGAAATCTACATAGACTCTATTGTGGAGCGCTTAAAAGCAGCCGCTTATTACTCGCAAATAACGGCAGAGCAATTGGACGCAAGCTTCGGACATAAAGAAGGCGGATCATCAAAGCTTGCTATCGAGCTAAATTTTATCGTAAATGCTGATAAAAGCGTAAGTCTGTCCGATAAATTTAAACTCATCACGAACGGCAAAGAAGATCCCGTAAATAAAATGAAGTCAAAAGATGTTATAGCGGGCTTCTACGAAAGACAATAAGCGCCCTATCTCGCGGCTAAATTTGATGAAATTTTAAAATTTAGCCGCCTTTTTTGTATCAAAATTTCATTCAAAATTTCAGGCGTGATTTTAAATTTAAAGCGCGACGGAAGTAGCTTCGCCCGCCGCGCCGTGAAATTTTACGCCGAAGGTAGGTTTATTTATCGTGTCCTTGCAGATACGCAATCGCGCTAAGTGCGGCAACCGCACCGTCGCCCGCCGCGCAGACGACCTGTTTAGGCGCATCCTGTCTCATATCGCCCGCCGCAAATAGCCCGTGCACGCTTGTTTGCATCTTTAAATTTACCGCGACCTGTCCGCCCGGTGTGACGTCGCAGATGAACTTGCCATCATCGCCCTTTAGTACCTCGTTTCGCACGTCAAGCCCCACGAATACGAAGATCCCAGGCAGCTGCAGCTCGCGCGTGGCGTCACTTGTTTTATCCTTGACTACGACGCCAGTTACCCCGCTTGCATCGCCCTTTATCTGCTCTACGAGCGTGTTTGTGATGAGCTCGATATTCTCACTTTCGCGCACCTTTTGCACGGTCGAAGGCGCAGCGCGAAACTCATCGCGACGGTGAATCAAATAGACTTTAGAGCAAATTTTAGCCAGATACAGCGCCTCCTCTAGCGCCGTATCGCCGCCGCCGAGGACGGCAACCTCTTTGCCCTTGTAAAAAAACCCGTCGCAGGTCGCGCAGGTACTGACGCCGCGACCGAAAAACTCATCCTCGCCCTCGATCCCCGCGCGGCGCGGAGTAGAGCCCGTAGCGACGATAACGGCACGCGCGCGTCGTGTTTGATCGCCCTCGAGATAGATCGTAAAATTTCCATCGCCGTCTTTTGAGACGCGCAGCACGCGCACCATCTCATGCTTTAAGCCAAAGCGGAAGCACTGCTCCTGCCAAGGCGCCATAAAGCTCATCCCGTCGGTTACCGCGGCGACGCCCGGATAGTTTTCCATCTCGGAGCTTGAAGTGATCTGCCCGCCGGGCATCCCCATCTCAAACATCACGACGTCCTTTAAACCGCCTCTTGTAGCATAAAGCCCTGCCGCTAGCCCCGCAGGACCGCCGCCGATAATTGCTAAATCTAACATTTTTTCTCCTTAATTATTTTATTAAGTAAAGCCGCAGGCGTTAAATTTACGAATTTAATTAATAAAACGATGAGTGGAAGAAAAAAGGGCGAAAGCCGCCCTTTTAAAATCTACAGAAGCGAGTTTAACTTGTCGGCTATGATCTGCTTAGATTGCGCGCCGATGAGCTGAGCTTTTAGCTCGCCGTCTTTGAAAAATAGTATCGTAGGGATCGAGCGAACGCCGAATTGCACCGCAAGATCCTGCGCTTCGTCGGTATTTACTTTGCAAATTTTAGCCTTGCCCTCGTAATCGTTCGCAAGCTCCTCGATGATCGGGGCGATCATACGGCACGGCCCGCACCAAGGTGCCCAAAAATCGACTAGCGCGACACCCTCTTTAATAACGTCGAAATTCTCCGAAGTAAGCTCTATATACTTTCCCATAATGTTCTCCTTGTGTTAAAATTCCGCGAATTATAGTTTATTATCTTAAATAAATAATAAAAATTCTAATTTAAAAAGATATGTTGGCGATAAATTTTATCTGCTTTGGATAAACTTCCACGACGTCGATCTGCCACGGCTCGTCCGTATCACAGCTCATCAGATAAAATTCCGCCGCCTTTAAAATTTTAGCCATCTTAGCGCCCGTCACGCGCTCTGCGGCGTCATAATCGCCGCTCGTAGCCTTCACCTCTATAAAGTGCAAAATACCGTCTTTACGCGCGACGATGTCGATCTCGCCGAAGCGGCAGCGGAAATTTCGTTTTAAAATTTCAAATCCTTCGCCGCGTAAAAATTCCGCCGCACGGTCCTCGCAGGCAAAGCCGAAAATGTATTCTTTTAAGCTCAACTTAGCTTTCGATCCTGATCATAAAAGGCTTCTGCGTGATGAAATTTTCACCGCCGATCACGCTTATGGCGCGCTTTATGTCCTTCTCGCAGCACGTATGCGTCGTGAAAAACAGCGTCACCTCCTCATCCGTTTTGAGCTTAGGCTTTTGCAAAAAGCTGTCGATCGAAAGATCGTTTAAGCTCATAATGTTCGTAAGCTTCGCAAGTACGCCTTTCTCGTCGCGCACGCGCAGCCTAAAATAATACTTCGTGCGGATCTGCTCGCTAGGCAAAATTTGCATAAAATTTTCGCTCGGCAAAATTTTATAGCCGAGCATCGGATTTTTGTTATCGCGCGCAATATCGATGAGATCGCTTATAACCGCACTTGCCGTAGCGCTGCCGCCCGCGCCCGGTCCGTAATACATACTCTCGCCGACGCAGTCTCCGTAGATGCTCACGCCGTTCATTACGCCATCGACTTTTGAGAGCATTTGATCCTTTGAAATGAGCGCAGGATGGACGCGCAGCTCGACTTTGTTGTCGCTCGCGCGCTTAGCTACCGCAAGCAGCTTGATTATGAAGTCAAATTCGCGCGCAAAATAGATATCCTCCTGCGTGATCTCCTCGATCCCCTCGATTAGGATATCTTCGGGGTCTCCGTGCACGCCGTATGCGATGCTAGCTAATATCAAGAGCTTATGCGCCGCGTCGAATCCGCCGATGTCAAAGCTAGGATCGGCTTCGGCGTAACCGAGCTCTTGAGCTCGCTTTAGCGCGTCCTCAAATTTCTCATTTTTTTGCATCATATTCGTAAGGATGAAGTTGCTCGTGCCGTTTACAATGCCGATTATTTTTTCGATACGATTGGCGCTTAGCCCCTCGCGCAGGGTTTTGATGATCGGAATTCCGCCCGCCACGCTCGCCTCAAAGCCAAAAGGCGTATCGCCCGCTAGAGCCTGGAGCTTGTAGCGATGATAAGCCAAAAGCGCCTTATTTGCGGTAACGACCGCCTTTTTGCGCTTTAAAATTTCACTTACGATCTCATAGGGCTTTTCTACCCCGCCCATAAGCTCTACAAAAACGTCGATGTCGTCGCGCTCGATAATGCTTTTTGCGTCGCTGCTAAGCGGAATTTTCACGTCGCGCTTTTTGCTCGTATCGCGCACGAGCCCGATTACGGGCTCTATGCTAACGCCCGCGCGCGCAAGGATGATATCTTTGTTTTTTATCAAAATATTTGCAACTTCGCTACCTACGGTACCGACGCCTAAAATAGCTACTTTCATCAAATCTCTTTCAAATATTTTTTTATATTTCTAGCGGCCTGGCGGATCCTGTTTTCGTTTTCGATAAAAGCGATCCGCACATAATCGTCTCCCGCCGCGCCAAAGCCAACGCCCGGACTTACGGCGACGCGCGCTTTGGTAAGAAGTTGCTTGGAAAACTCCATACTCCTTAGATGAGCCGCCGCTGGCGGCAATTTCGCCCACGCAAACATCGACGCGCTAGGTTTAGCGATTACCCAGCCCGCATCCGCAAAAGCATCGATCAAAAAATTCCTACGCTTCTCATAGCTCGCGCGGATATCCTCTACGCACTCTTGCGGCCCGTCTAGCGCGATCGTTGCGGCTACTTGTATCGGCGTAAACATGCCGTAATCAAACCAAGATTTGATCTTTTTAAGCGCGGCGACGAGCTTTTTATTACCGCTAACAAAACCCACGCGCCAGCCCGCCATGTTGTAGGTTTTAGAGAGAGTGTATGCCTCGACTGCGACGTCTTTTGCGCCCTGAACCTCAAAGATCGAGGGCGTTTTGTAACCCTCAAAAGCGATCTCTGCGTAAGCGATATCGCTGATGATATAAAACCGCTCCTGTCGCGCCATCGCCACGAGCCGCTCGTAGAAGCTCTTTTGTACGACGACGGTGGTAGGGTTATGAGGGAAATTTACGATGACGTATTTTGGGCGCGGAATGCTCTCGTCGAAAGTTTTTTGCAGATCGATGAAAAATTTATTCTCGTTAAAATTTAAATTCTCATCATAGGCAAGCGGGATTTTAACGACGTTGCCGCCCGCGATGATGAAGGCTTGAGTATGGATCGGATACGCGGGATCGGGCACCACTGCGACATCACCCGAATTTACGATCGCGCTAGTTAGATGCACGAAGCCTTCCTTAGAGCCCATCACGGCGACGATCTCACTTTCTGGGTCCAAGATCACGCCGTATTTGCGCTTGTACCAATTCGCGCACGCAAGTCGCAGTTTGTAGATACCTTGACTTACGGAGTAGCCGTGCGTCTTGTCCTTTTGCGCGCTTTCGCAAAGCTTGTCGATTATATGCTGCGGCGTCCTGCCGTCGGGATTGCCCATCGAAAAATCGATTATATCCTCGCCGGCTCTGCGCGCCGCCATTTTTATGGCATTGACCTCGGCAAAAACGTAATTGGGCAAACGCTCGATTTTTGAAAAACGGATTTCGTCAAACATCTCAAACCTCTTATCTTAAAGTAATTTTCAAGCTTTATTTAAATTTAAAATTTTGCGCCTTAACGCCGCGATCTGCTCGCGCTGCACGGAGGCTAAAATTTCAAGCCTTAGCGTCGATGCGGCGGCGCTTTTTATATTGCTCGAGCAATTTAAACTTTTACCTCGCTAAAATTTTAAAACCGCGGGGGCATTGATTGTTTAAATTTAGAGCATCACGACCCTTTGCGGCGCTGTTTAAATTTACGTCCGATCAAAACGATAACGATTAAAGCTGCCGTTTTGCACGGCGCCGTGGACGACGCCTCTTAAATTTAACACTCAGGCGCCCACAACGCTTAAAATTTTATATACACCACTTGAAATTTTATCCAAGGCAGCGCATTTTAAAACTCTTTAAATTTACGCTCCTAGGTTTAATTTAGGTCGCACTCGCCGCAGAAAGCCAAAATTTTACTCTCGGTGGCGGCAAAAGCCCTACGAGCGAGAGCTTTACCACTTTTTGCCCTTGTTTAGGCGCAGAAACTCATCGGCTGAAATTTTAGTGATATTGCCATCTTTGACGTGGAATTTTTGAGTGTTTCTTTCGCTGAAAGTTACGTTGCCATCGGCTTTACCGAGCTCAAACATCCCGTGACCGGTAGAGATTAGTAGCTCCTCATCTCCTTGCGAAGCGACGACGTAAGGGGTATTGATGACCATCTCGCGCTTCTTGCCACTTTTTAGATCGATAATGCCTATCCACATCTTACCGCGCGGGCTAAGCACGATATCTTTGCTGGGTGCGGGCGCGCTTTGCGTGGCGTTTTCATCGGTAGAATTTTCCTCAGTCTTAATGCTCGCGCGTTCGATCCTAATAGAGCGGTCCAGCGCGTTTAGCGAGCTTAAATTTTCATCCGCAGCAGCGGCTGCATTAATATCCGATTTTAGTGCGAATTTTTCATCTGTAGCGTTGTGCGAAACGACGTCGATACCGATGTTTTCAAGCTTTTTTTGAGTGTTATTTACGATTGGAGCGTCCGAGTAGGTGGTTTTGTTTTGTTCCCATAAAAGCGAGCCCAAAAATTCGCCGAAGCTTTTATAAAGTCCGAAATAAAAGATTGCGCCTATGATTAATACCATCGCAAGCAGCCACATAAGCCAACCGCTGCCGCTTTTGTTAGGGCTAACCCTTTGACCATAAACCTGCTCGACTTTAGCCTTTTTAACGGGCGCGAAGCTCGCTTTGGCGCTCTCAAACTCGCTAAGCCAGTCCGATAGATCCAGCCCGAACTCGCGCTCTAAAATTTTAATATAGCCCCTAACGTTAAAATTCGCTAGCTTCTCGAAGTCTTTGTTGATGATGTATTCTAAATTTTGCGCGTCGATACGCGTCGTGCGCGCTATCTCGATCAGATCCATAGATTTTAATTTATCCAGATCGCTATTTTTTGGCTGCTGTGTTTGCTCCAGCTTCTCGGTTTGTTCCGCCTGCTCGTCCGTATTATTTAACTTCTCTTTTACTTCTTCCATTTAAAATTCCATCGCATAGTATCGCAAATGCCGCGCTTACGTTAAGCGAGTCCCAGCCTTCGCGCATCTTTATCGATACCGCGCAGTCGCATTTTTTAAGCGCCCTAGCAGGTATCCCCTCTTCTTCGTTCCCCATTACGAGTGCGTTTTTTGCGCCGAGCTTTAACTCCTTAAAGTTCGTCCCGTCCGCACTCGCGGCGTAAATTTCAAAGCCGCTTTGTTTAAGCTCGTTTAACACGCTAAGTCCGTCTGTAACCTTAACGACGTTTAGCTCATACGCCGCGCCCGAGCTTGCGCGCACTACGCCCGCCATATTTAGACTATTTGCGACGACGATCACGCTGTCCGCGCCCAAAGCATAGGCGCTACGCATTATCGCGCCGATGTTTCCGACGTCGGTAAGCCCGTAAAGGATCGGCACGAATTTATCGTCTTTGACGCTAGCTAGATCGCCGAAGCTAAACTCCTCCACCTCAGCCAAGAAGCCTTGATGGTTGCCGCTGCGAGCGAGGGCTTGAGCTTTTTTCGCATCGGCGCGCTCGATCTTTACACCGATCGCGGCGATCTTTTTAAAAATTTCTTTCTCGCACTCCTTAGCAAGGATGATGCGGATAAATTTCTGCGGATGCCGGTTTAAAAGGTGCAAAAACAGCTGCTTGCCGTAAATAATCATTTTGGGATTTTAGCGAAAAACGGTTAAAATATGACTTAGCGTATCAAATTTTTATATATTTCTTTGGCGGGTTCGCCGTTTATTTTTGAGAGTAGTTTTGCTTTTATTTTCGGCGCGATCTCAAGCGAGAGAATATCTTCTTGCGTGATTTTTTCAAAGCTTTTCTCGCCTGCGCCGTCAATCACGACGCACCATTCGCCGTTTAAATTTGCGCTTTTCAGCTCCAGCAAGAGCTCCGCGGCGCTACCGAAAAATTTGGTTTCAAATTTTTTAGTAGCTTCTTTGATCGCAAAAATTTTGCGCTGTGCGTCGATCCCCGCGATCTGCTCAATTAGCTTTATCACGCGCTTTGGAGATTCGTAAAGTACGCATGGATATGGACTTTGCATTAAATTTAGGATCTGAGCTTTGCGCTGCGCGCCGTCATTATTCAAAAAACCTAAAAAGCTAAATTCTTTCTGCACCAGCCCGCTTGCGGCGGCTGCGAGTAGCAGAGCGTTTGCGCCGCTAAGCACTTCGTAAGGCACGCCGCTTCGTTGCGCAAATTTAACGAGCGCAATTCCAGGATCGCTGATGCAGGGCATGCCGGCGTCGCTTACGTATGCGCAAGCTTTTTCGCGCAAAAGCGCCGGATCAAGGCCCGCGAAAAACTCCGCTTCATTGTGCGTGTGCAGAGAGTAAAACTGTAAAATTTTAAATGAAATTTGAAATTTATCGGATAATAAGTTTAGAAGTTTTTTTGAAACCCTCGTATCCTCGCAGATTAGGATTTCGCAGCTTTGCAATACCTCAAGCGCGCGGCTCGAGATATCGCTTAGATTTCCTATCGGCGTAGGAATGAGATATAGCAACTATTTCATTCCGTATTTTTGCTTAAATTTCTCGACGCGGCCCGCGCTATCTACGATCTTCTCGCTGCCGGTGAAAAACGGATGGCAATTAGAGCAGATATCGACGCGGATCTCGGCCTTGTTCGAGCGCGTTTTAAAAGTATTGCCGCAAGCGCAGGTAACGGTCGTTTCGACAAAGTTAGGATGGATATCTTTTTTCATTTTTGATCCTTTTTGATGATTTTAAAAGGTTGCGATTATACAACTTTTTTATCTAAAAAGCAAATTTAAAGGGTTTTTTAAAACTCTCGGCGAAGTGGGGAATTTTCTTCTCAAATATGCTTTTTGTATGCTTTTTAGACGCGAAATTTTAAAATTTAGCCCGATTTGCTGGTAAAAATTTTGATTTACCGCGACCTGCGGCGGCGTGCAAAATACAGCGTGCAAAGATGCGCCGCGGCAAATACGCGTCGCGCGTCAAGCCGCAGATAAACATAGCGGATCGCGCAGAGCAAATTTTAAATTACAAATTTTAAAGCGCATGATCTTTTTAAATTTTAAAATTTGCCGAGCGCTTAAAACATCAGCTTCGCGCAAGTTGCGATCAGCGCGGTGTTTGAGCGCAAAATATAGGGGCTATTAAGCGCATAGGCGTTTTTAAATTTCTCCCTTTCGCGCAGCGAAAATCCGCCCTCAGGGCCGATGAAGGCGATCTCATCGCCGCCGAAAATGTCGATGTTCTTGCCGCCAAAATCGATCAGACTTACGTTTTCATATCTTTGCGCTAGCTCGTCCGAGCCGCCCAAAACCTCGATCTGCATGATGGAATTTCGCCCGCATTGTTGAGATGAGTTGATCAAAATCCGCTCCATCCTCTGCGGATCGAGCCGCACGTTTTTCTGCGACAGATCGGCATAGACCAAAACAAGCCGCCAGACGCCCATCTCGTTTAGCGCAGGCAGGCTCTTTTCGATCACGGCGCTCTCGACGACCGCCCAAGCGACGCAAAAATCGTGTGGCGGCGTAAAAACCGAGCTTTTAAAAACTAAATTCAGAGCTGCGCCCTTGCGCGAAATTTCGGCGATCTCATATAGATAACTCGCCCCGTCCTTTAGATTTCGCACGTCTATGCGCTCGCCCGCCCTTGCTCGCCTCGCCTTTAGGTGCAAAAACTGATCATTCTGCAAAATCAGGCTCTGTTCGCCTGCAAACTTATCGTAAAAATATACCATCAAATAACGCTCGCTATCAAAATTATCGCTAAGTTTAGCCCCAAAATCACCCGCATTTTGCGCTGATACGGCGCAAAATTCTGGCTTAGATACGCGATTTTCAGCCGTTTGTACGATACCGCGCTAAGCGCGATCATCGCTAGCGATCCGACCGCCATAAAGTAAATTTTAAAGCTCAGATCAAAGCGCAGCACCGGCAGCATCACGCTTCCGCTAATTATCAGCGCCGCGAGAGTCGCATAATAGATCGGCAAAAACAGCCTGATGCGCCTAAGAAATCTAAGCCCTGATCTACTCTTTTGCTTTAAATTTTTAGCTTGCGGCGCGGAGGCGGCGGAATTTAAAGCCTCTTTGCGCGGACAAAATTCTGCCGCCGCATCGATCTTAAGCTGGGTAAAAATCAGATAAATTATCGTTAAAATCGCCGCAGCTAGCGCGAAAAATTTATGAAAACCCAGGGCGCTTTGATACAGATAATCCATCACTTCCGCCAGGGGGTTAAATTCGCAGGATAAAATTTTACGCGGCTAGAGCCGAAACGACCGAATTTTAACGCAAATTTTTTCGGCGCGAGATAAAGCAGACCTGCTCCGCGCCTTTGAAATTTTAAAAACCCTTCAAAGCGACCGCAGCTATTTATTGCGCCAAAATTTACCGCGTGCGCGTTCAACCCCGATTTCGCGCCGTATCTCTCGCGCCAAGAATGAAATTTCGCAGATAGAGCTTTATAGAATTTAAAATTTCTCTGCGCAGATCGCACGGACAAAAATGACGCTAAAATCGCGCTCGCACGCCGCATACAAACTACGCAAATTTTAAAAATTTTCAAATTTAGCCGCCGATTTTTCAACGCTCCGTCCTATTCGGTCACCGGAAGAGGCGGCATATCGGCATTTATATCGACTTTAGGCTCGCTAGGCGCGATAGGCACGTCCTTCGGCACCTCGCTATCTACCGGCGGCTTTTGCAAGGTGTCCTTTTTCTCATCGTTGCAACCGCCCAAGGCAAGCGCGCAGGCAAAGATCGCGCACGCGGCAAAAACGCGCACGAACCCCGCGCCAAATTTAAAGAAATTTCTCATCAGCAGTCCTTTGGATAGATGATTTTTTCGCCGCGCAGTAGCTTTTGCCAAAGCTCCGGCTGCCTCCACTCCTCGCGCACGGCGGGCGAGAATTCTATCTCATCCAGCGCGATCTCGCCCATCTGCGCGTTATAGGCATCCTCACGGAAGCACTGTGCGTAGCCGGTGGCCGTTTCGTGCACGATGACGCTGTGAAGCTTTACTTCGCGCTCGCCGTTTTGCATCTGAGTTAGGCTCAAAAGTCGGTCGATTAGAACGAAAAAAATTCTACAAAACTGTTCCGCGCTCGGATTTAGCGGTATCTGCACCCAGCGCGCGCTGTGTTTTTTCAGATCCGCGATGTAGCTGGCATCATCGCGCGCGTAGATCGTCGTGGCGTGATCGAAACTATCGATAAGCTCGCGGATACCGAGCTTCATATAGCCAAAGTCGTAAACCATCCCCGCTTCATCCAAAAAATTTGAGCTAAGCAAAATTTCGCATCTGTAGGAGTGGCCGTGAATGCTCGTGCGGCACCGCTTCGAGCCGCACAGGCGCACGATGTGAGCGTTTTCGAATTCGTATAATTTCCTGATTATCATACCCCGTCCTTCTCGCCCCAAATTCTAATATGCAGGCGATCAGAGTAATTATATCCGTTTTTTAGGCAAAAATCCACGCAAAATTGCGCGCCGTTTTCCAGCTCGCGACGATCTGTGCCGCGCGGCATGCAATAAACCTCGCTCTCGCACGCCGCTAAAATTTCTCTGATCTCGGGCTGCGCGTCAAACTCGGGCGAGACAACGAACTTGTAAAAGCTATCTTTTGCGTTTTGCTTTAAGCTTCGCAGCGCGGCGAAGTTTAACCTGCGTTCGCGCGGCTCGGCGGAGTTTGAAAGCTTAGGCGAGACCGCAAAGACGCAGCTTTTGTAGGCGGGAAATTTTTCAAAATCCACGAAAATCGTGCCGTTGGTTTCGAAGTGCACCGCGTGTCTGCACGCGAGCAGCTCGCAGACGAACTCGTAAAATAGCACCTCTTTATAGTGCAGTAGCGGCTCGCCGCCAGTGATAACGATGATGGGCTTTTGATAAAGCTTAGCGCTCTGCGGCGAGGCGGAGCTTTGCGACTTTAAATTTGAGGAATTTTTCGCCGCGGAATTTAAAGAATTTTCACTTGTTAAATTTAAAGAATTTTCTGCGCTCTTGCCTGGGCGGAGAAGTGTTTGCGCGGCGGCGGAATTTAACGTATCGCTTTCAGAAAAAGGCTCGGCGTCGCAAAAACCTAGCGCAGAGCACACGGGTGCGGAACAGGACGGATCTGATAAATTTGGAATTTTATTCAAAAGCTGCGCTAAATTTAAAATTTCTTCGTGTTCGAAGTGGTTTGCAAACACCGCGCGGATCGTATCGCAACCGCGCAAGATCTCGCCGGTCTTTGGCGAAATGCGCTCGCCGCCGAAGCCCTCGCAGCGCAGATTGCAGCCCGCAAAGCGAAAGAAATATGCGAGCCTGCCCGCATACTTGCCCTCGCCCTGGATACTTAAAAAGCTCTCTACGAGCCTCATCCGCCCGTCTCGTAAAATGCGCGGCTTGAAATTTCATTCGAAGCGTCCGTTTGCCAGCGATTTTTTTCGGGCTTATTCGCTAAAATTTTAGCCAAAATTTCGGCGGCTGCGGCGATGTCGCCCTCTTTGACCGCCTTTTTGATACTTAGCGCATCCTCGAAGTAAAGACACGGGATCAAAAGCCCCTCGGCGCTTAGTCTGATGCGGTTGCAACTCTCGCAAAAATCGTGCTTGTGCGGATCGATGATACCGAAGGTGTAGCCGTCCCCGAGCGCGTAAAGCGACGCGGGCGAGCTTTGCGATTTCGGCAGAGCGGTAAAGATAAATTTACGCCTTAAAATATCTAAAATTTCATTTGATTTTAATCCCGCAAGATCGCCGGCATGGGTGTTTTCCATAAATTCTATAAAGCGGATCTGACAATCCTTCTCGCGGGCAAATTCCAGCAAATAAATAAGCTCGTCGTCGTTGATCCCTTTTAGAGCGACGGTGTTTAGCTTGACTTTTAGTCCCGCTTCAAGTGCGGCGTCAAGGCCCTCCAGGACGTTATAAAGCACGCCGCGCTGAGCTATAAATTTAGCTCGCTCCGGTCGCAGCGAGTCAAGCGACATATTAATTCGCTTTAGCCCGGCGTCTTTCAGGGCGCGCGCGTAGTTTTTGAGATAATATCCGTTGGTAGTAAGCGCAAGATCGATACCCGGAGCGTAATCCGCGATCATCTTTATAAAATCCTCGATCCCCTTTCGCACCAGCGGTTCGCCGCCGGTGATACGGATCTTTTTTACGCCGCCGTCAATCGCAACTTTGACGAATAAAAACATCTCCTCAAAGCTTAAAATATTCTCTCGCGGCACCCAATTAAACGGCGTAGCAGGCATGCAATATCTGCATCTGAAATTACACCGCTGCGTAACCGAAATGCGCAAATAATCGATCGTTCGTCCAAATTTATCAATTAGCATATTTTGCCTTAATATCAATTTGCGGCGATTATATAAAAAACAAAGCGATTTTGCAAAATTTTATTTTTATATTGCTCTGGCTATTTTCTTACCGAGCCGATGAGCTCTTTAAGCTGATCTAGTAGCGGTCTGATCTGCTTTTCTACCCGCTCGTCGATCATCGTAGGCACTACATCTAGTCTCTGCTCTATCGTCTCGTCGATCACGTCTGCAATCGCGTTTATATCGATATTTGGAGCGACTTTACCGCCCGAATCGATCATCTCTTTTAGCTCCTCGACCTTCTTTTTAAGCAGATAGTTTTCCTGCATAGCGTCAGTCAGCACCTGATCGAAGCGTTCGAATTTTTTATCCGCTTGCTTATCCTTAAAATATATGACGAAAAACATCAAAAATATAACGACGCAGAGTCCTAAAATGATGAGAGTGTTAAGATCCATAGGGGTTCCTTAAAATAAATTTACAAAAATAAAAGCGAAAAACGCAATGCCCAAGTAGCCATTCAGCGTAAAAAACGCACGATCAATCTTGCTAAAATCACTACGTACGATCCTATGCTCGAAGTACAGGATCGTCGCGCACGCAGCCACGCCTAAATAGGCAAAAAAGCCTAAATTTGCCGCTGCGCAAAACAGTAGCCAAAAAAGCACTGCTACGGCGTGAAAAATTTTAGAGATAAACATCGAAGCTTCCTTGCCATAAAGCGCAGGGATACTGTAAAGCCCGTTGCTACGGTCAAATTCCATATCTTGAAGCGAATACAGCACGTCAAAGCCGCCCACCCAAAACACTACCCCGAGGCATAGCAGCACCGACCACAGCGGAATTCCGCCGCTAACGGCGATCGCCCCCGCAATCGGCGCAAGCCCCAAGCAAAAGCCCAGCATTAAATGCGCGGTTTCGCTAAAGCGCTTAAAATATGAATACCCACCCAATGCCGCTAAAATCGGCACCGAAAGCTTAAGCGCCAAAGGATTTATAAACGCCGAAACCGTTATGAAAACCACCGCGTTCGCGATTATGAAAAGCAGTAAATTCCCGCGCCCGATCCGTCCGTCCACGCTAGGACGCGAAGCGCAGCGCGGATTGGCGCGGTCGATATCCTCGTCCAAGTAACGATTTAGCGCCATTGCGAAGCTTCTCGCGCTTACCGCGCATAAAATTCCCAAAAAAAGCAACTTCCAGCCGAACCATACCGAGCCGTTTTGCAGCTTGCTCGCAGTAATCATCGCCGTAAAGATAAACGGCAGCGCAAAAACCGAGTGTTTAAAAACTATTAATTCGTTGATGTCGGATAAAATTTCTTTAAATTTAGCCATTTTGCCCCTTATTTTGGGCACCATTGTATCAAAAAAAAGTAAGAATAGCTCTAAATTTGATATAATTTGAACGAAAAATTTACGGAAGGAAACGCCTTGAGCCAAAATCAAAACTCGCACGCAAGCCCGCAGATCGCGATCATCGGCACCACAGCAAGCGGCAAAAGCAATCTTGCGCTAAGTATCGCGCGCGAGACCGGCGCCGTGATTTTGAGCCTTGATTCGCTCTGTATTTACCGGCAGATCAACATCGCAAGCGCCAAGCCAAGCGAAGAGGAGCTACGCGAGATCAGGCACTTCGGCGTAAATTTAATCTATCCAAACGAATACTTCAGCGTCGGCGAGTTTATCAAAGAATACGCCTACGCGCGGGCTTTTGCAGGGCGTAGCGGCGCGCCTTTGATAATCACGGGCGGCAGCGGGTTTTATCTCAAAGCTATGCTAAGCGGGCTGGCGCCGAAGGTTCCCGATTTTAAAAGCGAAATTTCAAACGATGAAATTTACGCCCTAGCGCAGCGGATCGATCCGGAATTTGCCGCGAAATTTAGCGCGGCGGACAGTTTTCGGTTAAAAAAATGGCTAAGCATCTATAAATTTTGCGGCGAGGCGCCGAGTAAATTTCTGCGCGAAAATACCGCTCTGCCCGTCATTTCGGATATTAAAATTTTTGAGATCGACGCGCCCAAGCAGTGGCTTGCGCAGCGCATCGAAGCGCGCACGAAGGCGATGTTTGAGCGTGGGCTTTTAGAGGAGGCGGAGTTTTTATTCGCTCGCTACGGCGCGGAGTGCAGGGCGTTAGGCTGCATCGGGCTAAAGGAGTGCGGGCAGCTTTTGCGCGGGCAGATCTCGCGGGCGCAGTGCGAGCAGCTCGTAAGTCTGCACACGGTACAGCTTGCAAAGCGCCAGCGCACCTTCAACCGCTCGCAGTTTGCGGATAAAATTTCAGCGCCGCTCAAAAGCTTATATTCTGAAATTTTAAAATTTCTTCGCCGCGAGATTTAAAATCGAAATTTATCAAAATTTGCGCGTTTGCTAAAAAACAACGTAGTAAGGGAGTAAAATTTAGATTTAATTTACCGCGCTGAATCGCGTCTTTAAAATTTTGCGGGTCGCGCCGAGATCTTGTGCGGCGCGAAGCTCAGGTTAAATTTAATCACCTTCGCAAATATTAAAGCTAAATTTATAGTTATCAAGCCTACTAAAATTTTGATTTTCCGCGCTTGCGTTGCGCTTGAAAATAAAGGCGTAGCCGTATTTCTCGAAGTGCTGCGAGCTGTTTTTTAGCCCAACGATGCAAAGCTCGTAAGTGCCGCTTTGCAAGCCAAGCTTGAGCGTGGAATTAAATTTTCGCATCTTGCCCGCAGCGCCGCTTTGACACTCATAGCCTAGCTCGAGTTCGCCGCTTTTTAGCGTACCAGCGCGATACTGCAAAGTATCGAAGCTCGCCAGGATCACGGAGTCGCTTTGCGGGGCGAAATACAGCCTATCGCGCTTGAAAGCTACTTCGTAGCCCGCAGGCGGCGCAAAATCCCCGTCTGTGCAAACGAAGATCTCATAGCTGCGCACCGTAAGCGGGTAGAAGGGTAAAGCTTTAGCACCCTTTACGGCGTCATAAAACAGCTGCTTGTGCGCGTCCCAGCAGCTTAGAAGCTTTTTTGCTCTGCATTTTCGCTCCTTTAAAAACTCACTCAAATCGCGCACATCAAGCAGCGCAAAACCGTAGGCGTCAGCACTTAGCTCGCCCAAAAACATATCTCTCCTTGCCAGCAAAGCGCGATGGGTTCAATTCGCGCTTAAAATTTTAGCTCAATACCCGCTTAAAAAGACGAAATTATTTACCGCGCCGGTTAGGAATTTTACCAAAAACGGCGCCAGCACGCACGCCACGCTAGCTATCACGACGGCGAATTTTATCTGCACCGAGACCGCGCTCAGCGAGCCGTCAAGCTCCGCGTCCTTTCGCGGCTCGTGCAAAAACATACGCACGATGAGGCGCAGATAGTAATACAGTGCGAGCGCGCTATTTACCGCCATGATGACGGCGAGGGCGAAGTAGCCCGAATTGACCGCTGCGCTTAGCAGATACATCTTGCCCCAAAACACGCTAAACGGCGGAATGCCCGCAAGCGAGAGCATAAAGATCGCCGCGCATAGCGCAAAGAGCGGATGGGTGCGGATCAGACCGTCAAATTTCTCAAACGGATGCTCGAAGCGAGCCGCGAACTTGGAGCTTTGCTCGCAAATTTTGGCGCCGGGCTCGCAAGTTTTAGTGCCGAAAAGGCTCGCTTCCACGCCGGGCTCAGTCGCTTTCAAATTTGACCCGCCTGCTTTAGAATTTTGCTCGGTCGTTTTAAAATTTTGCTCGGCGCAGACTGAATCTTGCCCGCTTGAGCCTAAATTTAACTTGCCGGCAAAGCTCGGCTCGCGATTTTGCGAAAAAGCGGGCTTTGGGTTTGAGATAGAGCTCTCGCTCCCCTCGCCGTTTACGTTTAAATTTAAAGCCGGACTTTGGGTTTTAAATTTTAAATTTAACGAGCGCGCACGCCTTTGCCGCACGCACCAGATGAAGGCAAACGCGCCGAGATTTGCCGAGGCATATAGGATCCAGTAGGTGAGAAGTGCGGCGTTTGCCTGCGTCGAGCCGATCACGATCGCGCAGAGCACGAAGCCTGCGTGCGAAATGGAGCTGAAAGCCAGCATCCGCTTGACGTCGCGCTGTACGAGCGCCATGAGGTTCGCTAAGCTCATCGTAAGCACCGCTACGGCGTAGAGCACGATGTTTAGCCACTGCACGCCGATGCTTTGCAGCGCTTCAAATAGCCTGATCGCCACGACAAAGCCCGCGATCTTGGGCACGACGGACAAAAAGCCCGCCATAGCGGAGCTCGCGCCCTCGTAAACGTCGGGCGTCCAGGTGTGAAACGGGATCAGCGAGAGCTTAAATCCTATCGAGACGATCATAAACGAGCAGGCGGCGAAAAGTAGGACGCTGGTTTGTAAATTTGAACTCTTGGCGATCTGCGCGATATTTGAAATTTCCATAGAGCCGGTCGATAGAAAAAACATCGCCGCGCCGAATGCGAAAAAGCCCGATGCCAGCGCGCCCATTATGAAGTATTTTAGCGCCGCTTCGACCGATCTGGCGCGGTTGTGAAGCGCGATTAGCGTATAAAGCGCCAGCGAGCCTGTCTCAAGCCCAACGAGGATCATCATTAAGCTTTCGCTCGCGACCATAAACTCATACCCCACGAGCACGAATAAAAACAGCACGAAAAACTCCGCCGTGTGGTACTCGTGCGCGCTTCTTGCGCCCAAAGATAGAAATATGAAAAATATCGAGCCTGCGAGCATGATAAGCATCGATAGCGTCGCGATTCCGTCCACCAGCATCACGTCGAAAAGCCCGCGTATGCCGCTGTTGTATCCAAAAACGAGCCCAAAGCCCAGCGCCAGCGCCAGTATCGTGATGACGGCGTAAAATTTATACGATAACGTGCGCGCAAAAAGCGAAACCGCGAGCATCAGCAGGGCAAATCCTCCGAGTATCGCCATAGGCGCGATCGAGGCTAAATTTAAAAGATTATTTTGCATCGCTTCTTACCTTAAAATTTGCTTTTTCCATATAGGCGCGAGTCGCGGTCTGAGAGGCTTTGTTAAACATCAGCTCAAGGATTTGCGTCACACTAGGCTCGATGCTCTTTAACATCAGATTCGGCGCGACGCCCAGCACTACCACCAACACGCAGATCGGGATGATAGAGCAAAGCTCGGTTCTGTTTAGATCTCTTAGCTTTTTATTCTCATCATGCACGAGAGCGCCGAAGAAGGTCTTTTTATAAAGATTCATCGAATAGATCGCGCCCATTATGATGCCGAGTCCGCCCAAAAGCGCGTAGCTAAAGCTTATTTTAAAAATCCCCGCAAGGCTTAGGAATTCTCCCACGAAGCCGATCGTAAGCGGAAGGCCTATCGAGCCTAGTAGCACGACGCAAAAACAAAACGCATAAAGCGGCATCACCCGCGCAAGCCCGCCGAACTCGCCAAAAAGCTTCGTGTGCTTGCGGTCGTACAAAAAGCCTACGAGCATAAAGAGCCCTCCGCTTACGATACCGTGGCTTATCATCAAAAATACCGCGCCGCTCATTCCTTCGCGGCTCATTGAAAAAATTCCAAGCATTATGACGCCCATATGCGCGATCGAGCTATACGCGATTACCTGTTTGATGTCCTTTTGCGCAAAGGCGATGAAACTCGCGTAGATGATCATAACGATCGCTACGACGCACATTATCCCGCTAAAATAGACGCTCGCATCCGGAAACAGCGGCAGCGAAAATCGCACGAAGCCGTATGTGCCCATCTTAAGAAGCACCGCGGCAAGCAGAACCGAGCCTATCGTAGGAGCCTGCCCGTGCGCGTACGGCAGCCAGGTATGAAAAGGAAAGCAAGGCGTCTTGATCGCAAAAGCTACCGAAAATGCCAAAAACAGAGGAATTTGCGTGCTAAGCGGTAGCGACAAGCTCTGCCAGTTTAGGATATTAAAGCTATACTCGCCCGTAGCCTCGTGATAGAAATAGCTCATCGCTACGAGTCCTACGAGCAGAAACATCGAACCTAGAAAGGTGTAGATGAAAAATTTCACGGCAGCGTAAATTCTTTTGCCGCTGCCCCACGCGCCGATGATGTAGAGCATCGGAATGAGCGAAAGCTCCCAAAATATGTAAAACAAAATCGCATCCAGCGCCACGAAAACGCCCACCATCGTCATCTCTAAAAACAGAATGCAGATGATTAAATTTTTGGCGCGCTCTTTAATGCTTAGACTAAGCAGCGCCAAAAATGTAACCAGCGTGCTTAGGATCACTAAAAACAGCGAAATTCCGTCCACGCCGATGAAGTAGTTGATGCCGTATTCGCTTATGAAAGGGTGCAGCACGCTAAACGCGATGCCGTCCACCGGCTCGTAGAGTATCCACAAAACAAGCGAGAGCACGAACTCTATAAAGCTCATCGTAACGGCGTAGGTCTTAATGCTCGCTTCGTCGATCAAAAAGCCCAAAACCGCAGCTACCGCCGGAAAAAATATAACCAAACTTAAAAAGTATTCCATGCCCACCTCACAGCGCAAACGCCAAAATCAGCAAAATGAAAGATCCCAAAACCATCCACCTTAAATTTGCGCTCAAATCTCCGCTATTGCTTACGCGATCCGCTCCTTCGCCGCTTTTTACCGCGATGCGAGCGATCAGATCGACGCTGGCGTCTATGATCGCGCCGTCGCATTTAGCGCAGATTTCGCTAAGCTTAGCGTATCCGCGCACGATCACGCGCTCGTAAATTCGCGGGATAAAATACTGCGCGATCAAAATTTTATAAAATTTGCAGTTCTTTAAATTTTGGCTAAATTTACCCTTGCCGTATGTCCAAATCGTTCCGATCGCTACCGCGCTTATCATCGCTAGCGTTAGAGCGATCAAAATTACCTCTACGCCGTGCGGGATCGAAGCTTTAAAGCCCGGAAGTATGCTAAGCACGAATTCCGCGAAATCGTGCTCGAAAAAGCCCGCTATCACCGCAGGCACGGCTAACACGCCCATCGCGATGAGAGCGAAGCCTTTCGCCTCGTGCGGATGGTGGGTAAATTTTTGCTTGCCGAAAAACACGAGCATTATTAGACGCACGCTGTAAAATGTCGTCATCGCAGCGCCCGCAAACAGCAGCGCCCAGATAAAATACGCGTCCGCGCTCCACGCCGCTTCTAAAATTTTATCTTTTGAGAAAAAGCCCGCGAACGGATAAAATCCGCAAAGCGCAAGCGAGCCTATACACATTAAAATTGCCGTAGGTCGCATAAACTTATATAATCCGCCCATATTTTGGATGTTTAGATCGTCCTTCATCGCGTGCATTACATTGCCTGCGCCCAAAAATAGAAGCGCTTTGAAAAACGCATGCGTCGCTAGATGAAATAGCGCGATCCAATACGCCCCGAGCCCCGCAGCTACAAACATATAGCCAAGCTGCGAGAGCGTAGAATAGGCGATGATTTTTTTAAGATCGTTATGAATCAGCGCCATCGACGCCGCAAAAACCGCCACGAAAGCGCCTAGGCAAACGATAAAGCCGCTTACTTCTGGCGCGAGCGCGAAAATAGCGTTTGCGCGGATCACAAGATAAACGCCCGCCGTAACCATCGTCGCTGCGTGAATGAGCGCAGACACGGGCGTCGGACCCGCCATCGCGTCGGCAAGCCAGGTATGGAATGGAAACTGCGCGCTTTTGCCCATCGCACCGATAAATAAAAGCGTGGCGATCAGAGTTAAAATTTCAGGCTCCAAGCCCGCCGCGTTCGCAAATACTACCTCGTAGCGCAACGAGCCGAAATTTAAATATATTAGAAAAATTCCAAGCAACATCCCAAGATCTGCGATGCGGTTCATTATGAAAGCTTCATTGGCGCACCAGCTGTAATTGCTCCTATCATACCAAAAGCCTATTAGCAGCCACGAGCAGAGTCCGACCCCCTCCCAGCCGATGAAAAGTCCTAAAAAATTATCGCTCGTTACCAAAACCAGCATCGAAAAAACGAAAAGCCCCAGGAAGCTGAAAAATTTAGCGAAGTTTTCATCATCCCACATATAGTAGATCGAATACACGTGCACGACGCTGGAAACGATGCCTACGACTACCATCATCACCGCACTTACACTATCTATGAGAAAGCTAAATTTTGCGTCCAAAAATCCGGTGCTTATGAAATCGGCTAAGCTTACGCTGATTAGGCGGTTGTCAGAGACGAGCTCCATCAAAGCAAGCGATGCGATAGTACTTAAAATCACCAGCGCTGAGCAGACTACGCCAATAAACATCTTATCTTTGGCGCGAATGAAAACGCCTGCGAAGATCGCCGAGGCAAGCGGTGCAAAAAGGGCGATTAAAAGCCATACAAAAACGGTATCAAGCATCCGGCCCGTCCTTAGAAGGATTTTTAAAATTTACGAAGCTGTCAAGTTCGATGCTGCCCGTTTTCTTATACCACAAGATGAGCAGCCCAAGCCCCACGGCCATCTCGCTCGCGGCGATCGCGACGATGAAAAGCGCAAAAATTTCGCCGTTTATGTTGTCGTAAAATTTCGCCACGGCGACGAGGGCTAAATTTGCGGCGTTTAATAAAATTTCGCTCGAAAAAAAGAGCATGATCAAATTTCTTCGCTTCATCATACCCGCAAGCCCGAGCCCAAACATCATCGCAGCGACGATCAGATAGTGATTTAGACCCATTTTACCCCTCGCTCTCTTCGTATGTCAGGCTCGCGTCCATCTGCTTATGCGCAAGCACGATAGCGCAGATCATCGCCACGAGCAGCATCACGGCGGCAAGCTCGAAAATCGCCAGATATTTCGTAAAGATAATCATCCCAAGCGCCTCGGTATCGTCGGTGTTTAAAATTTTAAGCGTTTCTACGTTGTTTGCGACCACCGCGCCGAGCACGATAATCACGAGCAAAAATGCAATCACGCCGCTAAGCGCAAAAAATAGCCTTGCCCCCTTTTTCGGCTCGCTTACGTTTTTATCCGCGCCCAAAAACATCAGCGCAAAGCCGTAAAGCACGATCACGGCGCCAGTGTAGACTATGATCTGCACTACGCCCAAAAACTCCGCATCCAGCAAAAAGAAAAATCCGCTCATAAAGACCATGCCGCCGGCCAGCGCGCTAAGGGCGTAAAGGACGTTTTTGCTAAAAACGCTGATACCGAAAAGCGCCAGGCAAATCGCGCTGAAAAAATAAAATGCAAGCGTTTGTATCATTGTTCTTCCCCCTGCACGGCGGAATCCGGCGCGGAGCTTTGCGTAGAATTCTCAGCGTCCGCGGCGGAATTCTTTTTGGAATTTGCCTTAGATTTTTTACCTCGCGCGGCGGAACTCCCCGCGTCTTGCATAGCGGAATTTTCTTTAGAATTTTCCCCGGAATCGTCGTTCGTAGCAAGACCGCCCGTGGAATTCTCGACGTGCGGCACAACCGAATTCTCTTTAAAATTTTTACTTTGAACGGCGGAGCTCTCTTTAGAATTTTCCGCCAAATTTTTACTATCCATAGCGGAATCTTCGGCGCTTTGCGAAGCAGAATTTTCTTTGGAATTTTGCTGCGAATCAAGCGTAGAATTTCGAGCGTCCGTAACAGAATTTTCTTTAGAATTTTTAGCGTCCGTGGCGGAGCTTTCCTTTAAGCTTGCCCGCTTGGCGTCTTGTCGCTCGGCTAAAATTTCGCCGCTTAAGCCTGCGTCCTTTGAAAATAGAATTTTATCGCTAGAGGCACCCTCTTTTTTAGAGCTTTCCGCGGCGCTTTTTAAATTTAAATCCGCGCTCTTTAAGCTTGGCTCGTCGCTTGCGGCGTCGCTTTTTATATAAGCGTTCGGCGTCACCTTGATCCGCGCGCCTGCGTTTTCATCTAGGCTGCCGTAGCCTGCAAACTCCTGCGCCGCGCCGTTTAAGCATAAATTTTCGCCGCGAATTAAAAGATCCTCTTTAAAGCCGTAATACGCGCGCTGTTCGCTCGCAAGCTCGTATTCACAGCCGTGCACGATAGCGATCTCGGGGCAGACGTCCGTGCAGAGCCCGCAATAGACGCAGCGCCCTAAATTTATCGAGTAGTTATCTACCTTTTTGCGACCGTCGCTACCGAGGCTTGTCTCCATCGCGATGCAGTTCGCCACGCAGATCTTCTCGCACAAACCGCATCCGATGCAGCGTTCGCTGCCGCTTTCAAGCAAGCGCATGAGCTTATGCACCCCGCGGTATCTAGGCGGCATGACAAATTTTTCCATAGGATATCGAAGCGTGTGCGAGCCGCCGCGCTTAAACATATTTTTTAGCACCACCCACAGCCCCACGAAAAGCTCGCCGTTAAAGGTGCGGGAGAGGAATCTACGAAACTTATCGCCGCCGGATTTAATAGGGGCTCGTTTATCGATCTGGACGTATCTTGCCATCACACCCTCCTTAAACGATCACTAGCGCGGTAATTAGCACGCAAGCAAGAGCTAACGGCATGCAGACTTTCCAACAAAGCCCCATCAGCTGATCGGGGCGCAGATGCGGCCACGCCGCGCGCGCCCATAGAAAGCAGAAAAACACGAGGCTTGATTTTAATACCATCATAATGCCGCCGGGGATAAACCAAAACGCGTTAAATCCGCCCAAAAACAGTAGCGTCGTAACGACGGAGTAGGTTATGATATTGGCGTATTCGCCGATAAAAAACATACCCCAGCGCATGCCAGAATACGCCGTCCCCGCACCCGCTACGATCTCGGTTTCGTTTTCGGTAAGGCACAGCGGCGTGCGGTTGCACTCTACGAAGGCGGCGATCAGAAATAGCGCGAAGCAGACGGGCTCTTTCCAGATAAACCACTTATCAATACCACCGCTTTGCGCGCTTACGATGTCTATAAGCGAGAGCGAGCCCGTGATCATCACGATAGGGATCAGGCTAAGCCCGTTTATCACCTCAAAGCAGGTTATCTGCAAAAACGCGCGAAACGCGCCTATCGTGCCCCATTTATTGTAGCTCGCAAGCCCTCCGATCAGCAGTCCGTAAACGCAGGTGCCACTAGCTCCGAATAGGAACAAAATTCCCACATTTATATCGCTTAAAATCGGCTGTATCGTCCGCCCGCCGATAGTAAACTCAGGCAGCAGCGGCACTACCGAAAGCGCCACGAAAGCTCCCGTAGCCGATATGATCGGCGCGATCTTAAAAAGAAACTTATTTGCCCGCGCAGGGATCGCATCCTCTTTTGTAAAAAGCTTTATCATATCCGCGCCCACCTGCAAAAGTCCCGCAGGCCCGACCATAGAGGGCCCGATCCTGCGCTGCATAAAGGCAAGTACCTTGCGCTCGGCATAGGTCGCAAGCCCCGAGAGCAGCGCGATGACGGCTAAAATCACGAGCGCCTTTAAGACGGTGGCTACGAAATAAAATGCACTATCGCTCATCTGCCCTCTCCTTTAGAATTTGAAATTTTCTCGATTTTTACGCTTGCGTAGCGTGAGGTTTTGAAAAATATCTTGCCGCCTAATTTCTCATCAAAATACGGCAGATACGCGCCGCTAAAGCCCCTATCGATCTTTACGCTAGCGACGATTTCGCGCTTTAAGCTTACGAGCCCAGTTGCGCCGCTTTCTCCATTTTCATTACCGGCGGCATCGGCTTTGCGAGCACCCCTTGCACGATCCGCTTTTTTTACATGGCTAGCGCCGTCCTTGTCGCTTTCATTATCAGCAGCGCCCGTTTTGCCCGCGCCGCTAGTTTTTTCACTATGGCCCGCATCGTCTGCTTGGTAAATTTTAACGACATCGCCCGCGCTTACGCCCAGAGCTTCGGCGATGCTAGGGTTTAGATACAGTGCGCCCGCTTCGCCCAGAGCGCTGCTTGCGCCGCTAAATTTATTGAATTGATGCAGCGGATTCGCCTCATAGATTAAAATTTCGCCCTCGCCTGCTCTAAGCGGCGCGGAAGGAGAAATTTCAAACTCCTCCTCGCTAGCGACAAACTCCTCATTTCGCAGCTCATATCCGCGGTGATTTGCGCCGCCGTTGTCGTAAAAATTTTCTAAATCGTCAAATTTAACCTGCTCAAAATCCGCGCCCAAGTTTGACGTATAACTGATCGCATGCTCCGCGCAAACTCCCAGCGCACAGGCGATGTCGTTTAGCTCGTATCCGCCGTAATCAAGCGCCGCATTCGTAGGCACTACGCGCTTGTCGTAGTTCGTAAACGTGCCCTCCTGCTGCACCAAGCTAGGCGCGTCCAGATCCGCTTCCAGCACGCCGAAGCTTATATCGCCCGCTTCGTTGTAGCCTAGCGTCTCGCCCGCATTTTCTTGCGCGCTAAGCTCGCAGATGAGCGCGACGCCCAGACTGTTCGTGCGCGGCGGCACCAATAGCACCTTAAATGGCGTGTAGCGCTGCACCAAGCCCGCTAGGCGCGCGAGCGTGGCGCTATTTGGCGTGCGGATAAAATCCTCGCCGATGATGAGCGAAAAACTCTCCTTTTTAGCCAAAAGATCATCCACTTTCTGCTCGTCCAGCCCGAGCGTGCGGGCAAAATTTGAAATTTTACTTTCCGTAACATTTTCGGAATTCTGCGCGGAATTTTTTGCGGGATTTTCAGTGCCACCGTCCGCGCTTGCGGAATTTTTGGCACCGCTCTCACTCGCAACATTCTCGGCGCCATTAGCCTCCGTAGAATTCTTGGAATTTTGCGAATCTGCGGGTTTCTCGTCTAAATTTTGCTTCGCCGCGGCGCGCGAAATTTTAAATTCCGCCGCGAGTTTCGCATCCAGCCACTCAGGCAGATTGCGCCCGAACTTTTGCAAGATCCAAAGCAGGATCTGTGCCTCCAAGCCCGCGGCGTGCGGCTGATGGATGAAATTTTTACCAAAGCCCTTAATGCCCTCGTCGCAAAACGGATGAAAATAGATCCCGCTTGCCTTATTTAACTTGCAGGCGCTATTTACCGCATAGCCCATATTTGGAGCGTCGCTGCGTAAAAACGTGCCGCAAACTACGATAAAATCGCTGTTTTTAACCGTCTGCGAATCCGCATTATAAAATTTCGTGCCGCTAAGTTTAGAAAATTCGCGCAGAAATTTTTGATACGCAAGCGCTTCATCGTTAATCAGAGCGAGCTTAAATTTTTGCCGCAAAAGCTCTAAAATCTGCGCTTCTTCGTTGGTGATGAAGCTATTAAATTTGATATTTTTAATCTCGCCGTCCTCGATGTCGCGCACGATGCGGTTAAAAACCGCATCGTTTTTGCTCGCCCGCTCGTTTGAAAAATCCCAGCCGAAGCGCGCTCCTGCATGCAGGACGCTAAAGTTTATGTCGCTACTAACGCGATAAATTCTTTCACGCGGCTCGCCTATGCCGCGGCGCTTGACCTCGTAATAAAGCAGTTCGCAGTCGCTGCTGTGCGGATTAGAAGCGGGAATTTGGCGCAGCTCCCAAGCGTTTGAAACATATTTAAACGCGCTCTCTACCAGAGCTCCCGTCGGGCAGACCGCCGCGCTCTCGCCGTAGTTTACGCAATCATCATTTTCATTTACCCGCGCGATTAGGCTTTTTTGAAGTTTGTTCCACACGGCGTAGGCGTCTTTGGGCATCGCGTCCTTTTGCTCCTTACTCGGCGCGTCTCCGCCGCGCGGAACGAGCTTAAACGCATCTACGCCCAGGCGGTCTTTCGCGGCGGTGATACAGCGCTCGCAAACGATGCAAAGGCTAGGATCATAGCTCAAATATCCCCAATCCTGCACCTCGCGCGCCGTATCGCGGATAGCGTAGCTTTGGGCATTTGTGCGCATCAAATGGGCTAAATTTTGAAGTTCACATTCGCCGCTTTGATCGCAAACCCCGCACGCCATCGGATGGTTGATGCAATAAACCTGCGTGATCGCCTCGCGCTCGGCGTCGATCTCGGGGCTGCGGCTGTAAACGACCATGCCGTCCTTAGCCTTGGCGTTGCAGCTATAGACGCGCTTGCTGTCCGCTTCGACCATACAAAGCCTGCATGCAAGCGTCGGCGTACCGCCGCTTAGATAACAAAGCGCAGGGATAAAAACGCCGCAGCGACGCGCGACCTGCAAGATGTACTCGCCCTCGTCGCACTCGCAAGCTTTACCGTCGATCGTGATTTTTGCCATTTTAAACCTTAGAAATTTCTGCGAGTTCGAAATTATAGCCGCTAAAGCCCCGTCCGCCCGAGCCTAAAAGCGCGATCGTGCCCTTTAGCTCCTCATCCAAAATAAATTCTTTTTCTAAATTTAGATGCGGCGTTTTGATGCGGACGCGATCGCCGTCCTTGATCTTTGCGACCATACAAAAATACCTTCCGCCGATGAGTTTATCGTTCGCATCGTGTTTGAAAACCACGGCGCCGTCGAAATTCTTAGGCTCTTTAAGGGGTCTTAAATTTGCCCGCCCTTGCGCGCCCAAATCAGCTCGCTCGCCGCATAAGCTTAAAATTTTAACCCCGAACTTCGCCGCTATGAGAGACAGAAAAGCTTTGATATTCCCCGCATCGGGATGAGTTTTAATAAGCGCATCGTCGATCAAAATCGCATCGCAGCCGCTTTGCAGAAACTCCGCGATCTGCTCGATCTCCTCCTCGCCCACGCTGCTTTCGCCGCTTAGATACTCCAGATCCAGATCCGCAAAATAGGGCTCGTCGCAAAAACTAGCGCAGATTAGCGCCAGCACGAAGCTTTGCGCGCCGATCTCGCATTTTATCAGCTCGCCCGGAAGATGCGGATCTTGCAGCGGCGATACGCTTAAAATTTCAGCGCTCTTAAAACCTTCTGCAAGCGCGGGATTTTGCAAGCTAAGCAGCGACGCGAAATTTAAAATTTTCATCCTCTCCCCTTTTTGGCGACAACCATCCAATCGACTTGGTTATAGCGGATCGAGCTTAAAAGCGTGGAATTTAACCCCTCCACCAGATCGGCGCTCTTTTGAACCGCGCTGAAATCGCCCATCTCAAACATAAAGATCATCGTCTCGCCGTGAGCGGAATTTTTTAAAATCTCGCCCATACGGTTTAAAAATTTATCGCCCAGATGCCTCAAATCGTAGCGTTTCATCGATCCACCTCGCCTAAAATGATATTCGTGCTGCCGATGATCGCCGCGGCGTCGGCAAGATACTGCCCGGGTAAAATTTCTTCATAGACCGCGCAGTGCCAAAAGCTCGGCGTGCGGATCTTAAGGCGGTACGGGCGGCTTTCGCCCATCGAGCGGATATAAAATCCAAGTTCGCCCTTAGGACTCTCGCTCGCGGCGTAAATTTCGCCCACGGGCGGGCGTAAGCCCTGCGTAACCAACACGAAATGTTGCATCAGCGAGTAGTTTTGCGTCATGATCTGCTCTTTGCTAGGATTTACGTAAGCGGGATCGATCGCTAAAATTTGCGGATCGCTCAGCGGATAGAGCTTCGCGCACTGACGCAAAATTTTAAGGCTCTCTCGCATCTCCGCCATATAGCATTTATAACGCGCGTAGCAGTCGCCCTCGCTCGCATACGGCACGTCGAAATCAAGCTCCTCGTAGATGAGATAGGGCTCTTCTTTTCGGATATCCCACGCATGCCCGCTAGCGCGCAGCGTCACTCCGCTACAGCCGCAGCTAAGGGCATCTTCGTGCGAGATCACGCCCACGCCCTCGGTTCGCATTAGCCAAATTCTATTCATATCGAGCATATCTTCAAATTCTTTAATGTCGCTTGGGAATTCGTCGCAAAATTTCAACATCTCTTCTAGCCAGCCGTTAGGTAGATCCAAAAATACGCCGCCGATTTTGACGTTATTGTGCGTAAGGCGCGCGCCGCAGTATTTTTCTATGAGATCAAGTATGTATTCGCGCGAGCGAAAGCAGTAGAGAAACACCGTCATCGCGCCGATATCAAGCGCGTGCGTACCCAAAAACAGAAGGTGCGAGCTGATGCGATTAAGCTCCAGCAAGATCGTGCGGATGATCTGCGCGCGGCGCGGCACTTCGATGCCGCAGAGCTTCTCGACCGCGGCGCAAAAGCCGTAGTTGTTCGAGCCTGATGCAATGTAATCGATGCGGTCTGTTACGGGGACGAACTCTGCGTAGATCATATTTTCGGCCATCTTTTCGATGCCTCGGTGCATGTAACCTACGCCGGGGCGGGCTCGCACGATACGCTCGCCGTCAAGCTCCAACACGAGCTTTAACTGGCCGTGCGCGCTTGGATGCTGCGGACCGAAATTTAAGATCATATTCGCGCCCTCACGCTCATACTCGATGTTTTCGAAAAAAGGTCTTAGCTTGCTTGGATTTTGCATTATTTTCTCTTTGTGATGATCTTGTAAATTCCGCGTTTAGCGCGTTTTACAAAGCGCACACCGCCCTCTTCTTGATATTCTTGTAAAATTTTATCTTGCGGGCGCGGCTCGCCTCTAGCACCCTCGTGATAGAGCCGCGTAAAGTTAAAGGTATCTTTTTCGTTCACGAATGCGGAATTTCGGTTCTCTTTGCCGATCCGCTCGCGCGCGCCGACCCCAAAAATTTTATCCACCTCGTACCACTTGGCAAACTCGTCTCCTTGCAGCGGATAGGACTTCAAAAGCGGGTGTCCGAACCAATCATCGGGCATTATTAGGCGCGCCAAATTTGGATGATTTTCAATCCAAACGCCCATCATATCGTATAGCTCGCGCTCCGCCCAGTTCGCGCTTTTGTAGATGCCCGCAGCGCTTTGCAAAAAGCTCTCATTCGGCACGAAGCACTTTAGCCGCGCGCGGCGCGCTCTTTTGATATCCAAAAGCTGATAAAAAACCTCGATGCCGCCGCGAGCCTCGGTAAAATCCACACCGCTTAGCTCGCATAAAATTTCATATCCCGCGCTCTTAAGCGCACGCAGCGCCGCTAAATTTTGCGCAGACTCCACATAGAGCACGAGGGTGTTAAATTCCACATATGAGTTTAAAATTTTAACGCCTTCAAGCGCGTCAAGATCGTCTTTGAAATCGCTCGCGCTTGCGTCTAGCTTCTGCGTCTCCTCGGGGATGAAAAATCTGTCTTTATAGTAATTTTTCTGGCTCGCATCGTTTTTTGGGCTATACTTTCTCATCAGATCAGCCTTTTTGCTTTCTGCGCGCGGCGCGGAGTTTGGGTGCGGATCTTTTTTTGTAGCACCATCAGCGCAAACTGCAGCGTCTCGGGGCGCGGCGCGCATCCGGGGAGATAAATATCCACAGGCACTATGCGGTCGCAGCCCTGCACCGTAGCGTAGGTATTAAACATCCCTCCGGTATTGGCGCAGCTACCCATACTGATGACCCATTTGGGTTCGGGCATCGCGTCGTATAGGCGGCGCGTAAACTCGGCGTGCTTTTTGCTAAGCGTGCCTGCGATTATCATCACATCCGATTGCTTGGCGCTTGCGCGAAATATCGTACCGAAGCGGTCAAAGTCAAATCTGCCCGCGCCCGCCGCCATCATCTCGATCGCACAGCAAGCAAGCCCGTACGTAATCGCCCACAAAGAGTTACTTCTGCCCCACGCAATCAGCTTATCGACGGTGGTGAGAACTACGGGAAGCCCGTTTTCGCGCGCGTAGTTTATCTTATGCTCTGCCAATCAAGCGCTCCTTTTTTCCATGCGTAAATGAAGCCTACACCTAGCAGTACGATGAAAAACACCATTTCCGCCAGCCCAAACGCACCTAAAATTTTAAAATTTACCGCCCATGGAAACATAAAGATAATCTCGACGTCGAAAAGTATAAAAAGTACCGCCGTTAAAAAGAAGTGAGAGTTCATGCGGTTGGGCTGTTTGACGGCCTCGGGTCCGCTTTCGTAAATTTCGCCCTTTAGCCGCTCGTCGCGCCTGTCTGCGAGCTTTGAGCCCACTACCGAGGAGAGCTTTACGATCAAAGAAAATATGCAAAAAGCCAAAATAAGCATCACGAAAATTCCGAAATACGGGTGCTCCATCGGTATCCTAGACATTTTTTACCTTGGTTTTAAATTTAGCGATGATTGTAACGAAGTATTGATTTAATAAAGCTTAGCGCGCGCCACTAAATTCGCTTTTAAAAGTAAAATTTAATATACCTCGCTCGTGCGATTTAGTGGGGATTAAGGCGCGTGTGGTAAAATTTCGCGGATTTTAAGGGAGAGCTATGAAATCTAGCAAGATAAGTCTCATTTTCTACGGCATATTCTGCGGCGTAACAATCTATTTTCTTATCTGGGGATTCGGTTTTATAGGAAGCGGCGATAAAATGCTATTTTTAGTTTCGGTATTTTTGGGCATCTTTATGGCCTTTAATATCGGCGGAAACGACGTGGCAAATTCCTTCGGCACTAGCGTCGGAAGCGGCACTCTTAGCATCGCGCAAGCCCTTTGTATCGCGGCGGTATTTGAAGCAAGCGGCGCGGTAATCGCAGGCGGCGAAGTAACCTCGACGATCCGCAGCGGCATAATCGATCTTAGCAAAATGGACGTGCATCCTAGGGATTTTATCTATGTAATGATGAGCGCGCTTTTTGCGGCGGGGGCATGGTTGCTTTTTGCCAGTAGAAAGGGTTTGCCTGTATCTACTACGCACGCTATCATCGGCGGTATCGTGGGTTCGGGACTTACTCTCGGAGCGCTGCTTAATACCGCAGAGACTTCCGCATTCTGGCTAGTGCAGTGGGATAAGATCGGCAAAATAGCGATCTCTTGGGTACTCTCGCCGATTTTGGGCGGAGTGATCTCCTTTGGAATTTTCTGGCTCATCAAACATTACATTTTGGATTACAACCGCTACGCTCAAATAAAGATCGACCGCATAAAGCGCGAAAAAAAATCCCTCCGCAAGCTGCATAAAAAGACCTTCGAGACTCTGGACGACATTCAAAAGATCGCCTACGCAGAGGCGCTAAATCACGATATCTACGCGATGCGCGATCCAGATTTCGACCCAAGCGAGCTTGATAGCGAGTATTATAAAAAAGTGATCGAGCTTGATGCGAAAAAAGAGAAGCTCAAATCCCACAAGGCCCTAGAGTACGGGATCCCTGCCGTAGCCGGTATCGGAGCCTTCGTAATCTCTGCGATGCTGATATTTAAGGGGCTGCATAATCTAAATTTCGGGCTTACGAATTTTTACAACTACCTCATCATCGGTATGTCGACGCTAATTACCTGGCTTTTGATGTTTATTTTCGCTAAAACCCTGCGCCGCTCAAATTTAAACAAATCTGCGTTTTTGATGTTTAGCTGGCTGCAGGTGCTCACCGCTAGCGGATTTGCATTTTCTCACGGCAGCAACGACATCGCAAACGCCGTGGGTCCGTTCGCCGCCATCATCGATACGATGGCTACGAATAGTATCAATCCTTCCACTCCCGTGCCGCAGCAGATTATGATAATGTTCGCAGTAGCCCTCATAGCGGGGCTTTGGTTCATCGGCAAAGAGGTGATCGCCACCGTAGGCACAAATCTTACAAAAATCCACCCAGCCTCGGGCTTTAGCGCCGAGCTCGCAAGCGCCGTCGTCGTCATGGCGGCATCGGTGCTGGGGCTTCCGATCTCCTCGACCCACGTGCTAATAGGCGCGATTTTGGGAATCGGCTTGGTAAATCGCAGCACAAACTGGTCGCTGATGAAGCCGATCGGGCTAGCATGGATCATCACTCTGCCCGTTTCGGCGCTGCTTTCGGCGTTTGCATTCGTGCTTTTGCGCCACGTATTTTAGGCTAAATTTAAAGATCCGCTCTCTTAAATTTTAAAATTTCGCAAAATTCTACGCAGGCTAAATTTTAAAATTTTACGGCGCCGAAGCGAGTAAATTTTACAGCTCTTCTTGCGGCGCATCACCGCATAAAACTCGCTAGCGGCGACACAGATCTCGCCCGCACGCCTTTGAAAATTTAATAAAATTTTAGCTAAAATCGCGCTTTTAAATTTAGGAAAGCTATGAGTAAATTTGAAATTTTCAGATCCACCCTCGCCGTGATGATGGGCTACGTGCCGCTGGGGCTGGCGTTTGGCATCTACGGCATCAGCCAAGACCTGCCCGTATGGGCGCTGGCGCTAACCTCGCTGCTTATATACGCAGGCAGCGTGGAGTTTGTGCTGATCGCCTTCATCGTAACTCACGCCTCGCTCGTAGATACCTTCGTCGTGGCGTTTTTGCTAAATTTCCGCCATTTTTTCTACACGATGTCGCTGCTGGACGAGCTGCGCTTCGTGCGTCATAAAATTTACGCCGTATATGCCCTTACGGATGAAACCTTTGCTCTGCTAAAAGCGCGCGCGTTTTTGCGCCCCGAGGAGCTTAGCGGCGAACAGCTCGTAACGCCGCAAAGGCTAAAAGAGCTTGATCTGCTTTATAATCTAACCGCGGTCTTAAATCATTCCTACTGGGTCGCGGGCGTCGTCGTAGGGGCTGTTTTGGGAGCAAGCTTGAAGCTTGATTTTAGCGGAGTCGAGTTTAGCCTGACGGCGCTTTTTGCGATGCTAACCTATGAGGTTTTTAAAGCAAATCCGCAATACAAAGTGCTATTGCTAGGATTTGCCTGCGCATTTGCGGGGCTTTTTATCTTTCCTACAAAATACTTTTTATTCGGTACTCTGATTTTTGGCACTGCGGTTTTGCTGCTCTTTCGTAAATACTTCGAGCGACCTTCGCGTACGGGACGCAGGCTGCGAAAATTCCTAAAAAGGAGCAGGTAGTGGAAATTTTACCCTATATCTTTCTGACCTCGCTCGCTACGATTTTGACGCGATTTTTGCCGCTGCTGCTTTTTAAGAAAAAGACCGCGAGTCCAAGCTTATCGTATCTGCAAAAAAACTCGGGCCTTTTGATAATGGTCGTTTTGACGATCTATGCGCTTAAGACGATGCTGCCTAGCTTTTCTGGCGAGCGAGCTTTTAGCGCGGACGCGCCGCAAACGACGATGCTGCTATTTTGCCTAATTATGGCGTTTGTCGTGCATGCTAAATTTCGCAATTCCCTCGTTACGATAGCGCTTCCTACGCTAATATATATGGCGGCGCTACGCTTTTTATTAAATTATTGATAAATTTATAAGTTAGTTTTCGATAAACTTCAAAAGTTAATTTTTAAATTTAAAAAAGGTTAAAGTTTTATGAATTTTATCAGTCAAATGGTGCATAGCTTCGCTAAAAAATACGCCGCCGAAACTATGCAGAAATCCCTATACAACTCCCTTAGAATCGACATCACGCAGGAAAATATCGCTAAAATTCCAAATCCTGATAAAAAATATATGCTCTACATGCACGTGCCCTTCTGCCACACGTTTTGCCCGTACTGCTCCTTTCATAAATACGCTTACGAGCGTGGTGCGTGCAAGGAGTATTTTAGCGCGCTACGCACCGAGATGCAGCGCACAAAGGACGCAGGCTACGACTTTGAGACGCTTTACGTAGGCGGCGGCACGACGCTCATCGACGAGGATGAGCTAGCACGCACGCTGGAGCTTGCCAAGTCGCTTTTTAGCATCAAAGAGGTCTCGTGCGAGAGCGATCCCAACCACATTGAGCCTGAGAGCTTGCTGCGATTTCGCGGGCTGATAGACCGCCTAAGCGTGGGGGTGCAGAGCTTTGATGATGATATTTTACGCAAAGCGTCGCGCTACGACAAATTCGGCTCGGGCGAAATTCTGCAAGAAAAGCTATCCCGAGCAGTCGGAATTTTACCGATTTTAAGCCTGGATCTGATCTTTAACTTTCCGTTTCAAACGCGCGAAATTTTACTGCGCGACATCGAAGCGGCAAAAGCGGTAAAACCGGAGCAGATCACGCTGTATCCGCTGATGAAATCGCCTTTGATGCGCGATCAAATAGCGCGAAGCCTCGGCGTTAGCAATGTAGATCACGAAGAGGAATTTTACTCCATCATCTGCAAAGAATTTTCTAGCTGGCACCGCAGCAACGCATGGGCCTTTGCTCGCGAAAAATCAAACATCAACGACGAGTATGTAGGCACAAACCACGAATACGTGGGCATCGGAAGCGGCGCATTTAGTTTCCTAGACGGCAGGCTGCTCGTAAATGCGTTCAATCTCGAAGAGTACGCAAGCAGGGTGCGCAAAAACGAAAGCACCGTCATCGCCACTTGCGATTTTAGCAGATCCGAGCGCGCAAAATATCTGTTTTTGACCGAGCTTTTCAACGGCGAGATCGACATCGCTAAATTTAACGCTGCAAACGATCTAAATTTGCGCCGCGAACTGGGCAGAGAGCTTAGCCTACTAAGGCTTGCAGGAGCCGTGCGGATCGAGGGCGAGATCATCTACACGACGGAATTCGGCGCGTATCTGTGCCTTGTTTTGATGAAGGAATTTTACACCGGCATGGACAAGGTGCGCGCAGCGTTTCGCGACGATGCCAAGATTAAGCGTGCAAAACAGCTCATCATTATGGACGAAAGCGAATCCGCCGCAGCTGGCGCGGCAAAAGGCGAGATAGCGTCGTAAATTTTGCGCCCTGCCACCGCTACTAGCGCTTGGGCACACCCGCGACTTGAGCGCAAATACCGTCTGGCATTTAAAACACAAACGAATTTTTGATTTCAAAATTTAGGAGCGCCGCTGTGAAAGGCAGAATGGTCAAACTATTCATTTTGTTTCTGTTTTTTGTCCTTGTATTTGAGCTCGTCGGCAATCTTTTTAACTTCGGTCGCTTCCCATTTCATAAGAGCTGCGAGCCGTTTATGATGATAAACCGCCATATAACCGGTGATTCAAACGATAGGTGCATAATGCAACTTATGGAGCAGGGCAACAAAAGAGATCTTTCGCTATATTACTATAAAACTAAATTTAATCTTGAGGAGCCATTGTCCGAACTGGATGAAAAAGCTATAAAATTTTTAAATATTCCGAACTCGAAGATAATCACCATAAATAAAGATGGCGTGGAAAAGAAATTTTTAATAAGCGATTAAATTTAAATAGCAAAGAAGCCCTGCTTCAATTGCAATATCAAAGCCTAACAAATCGAGAATTTTAAAATTTATAAAATTAAAGGAGGAGCAATGAATAATCTAAAACTCATACAAAACTGGTACGCTTCCAAATGCGACGGAGAATGGGAGCATGAATATGGCCTTACGCTGGAAACGGTCGATAATCCCGGTTGGTTGATTAAAATCGATGGCGAGAGCGGGAAAAAGCCGATCAAAATAAATATCGATAGAGATGACGAGGATTGGTTTTTCATCAATGCCACGGAAAACGAACTCAAAGGAAGTTGCGGAGCCGAAAATTTAGAGGAATTATTGGAGTATGTGGTAAAATGGCTAACGGATTAAAATTTAGCAAGACAAATAAAGGAGCCTAGATGATCGAAGTCGAGATAAAAAACGAATCTTGCAAAAAGACCGAAGTTACGCTTGCAAATATCGAAATTGTTAAGGACGCCGTAAAGGAATTCGCCTATAAAAGCTTTAAGGGCAGTTATCTGTTTTTTGATATTTACGGCGAGATAGATAGGAATTTTCGCGTGCTTGGAGTAATCAGCGAAGGAGATGAAAACAATATCGGAAAAATAGATCTTAAAAAATATGAAAAAAGCTCCTTGGGCGCCACCGACATATCGCAAGATATAGAGGGCGCGAAATTCTGCACCTATTTCAAGCTGGATCAAAGTGAAATTTTAAAGTAAATATTATATTATATAGCCTATGAAAGATTTGAAGGCGGTTATTACGCAAAGGGTAAATTTATAGGCAAAAACAGCGATGATCTTGTTTTTATCGGCATCTGCGGCGATGTAAAAAATTGCGCCGAAATAAAGAGCGCCGATTTAGATGAAATACTAAAAAGTATGCCTAAACTCTCGGAATCAAATAATTTTTATATTAGCGAGTTTATATGAGATCGATTAAACAGATCGATGAGGTAAATTTTATATCGCCAACCGATTAAATTTAAAAAGGAGATACTATGAAATTTAAAATTTTGAAACCGAATGAGCCAGATGATTGGAGTTTTAACTATGATGAAGAACTTTATAAGGCTTTAGGATTTGATTGTTGGATGGATTCGTTTGTTCGCATATTAGCTAAAATTCCGGGTGCCAGGAAAAAAGATATTTTGGATTACCTTGAATATGAAATCTTTGATTGGTACGAATGGTTTGAACTATATGGGATTATCCAAAGCGACTATAAGCTAGCGGACGAAGATAATCCTGAAATTTCAGCCTATCCGACATACGCGGGAGAATACTTCGGAGTAATGGGACAGCTATTTTTAGGGGGTATGATAGACTTCGGCATAGAGCGCGGAAATTTAAGAAAGAAATGGGCTGACTTCGATACGAATTTATCCAAGATCGATCTGGGTATGTCGCTTTATGAGAAGTGGATCTATTTTAGAGATAATTTCTTTTTTGGGTATAAATTTTTAGAGGAGGACAAAATAACTCCCCCAAGCAGAGATAACTTGGAAAGACCCTAACACATGGAGCAGATTTAGCCATTGGATATGTATGACTAATGCGGGCAAAGAGTATCGTGATAAAATTTTAAAGCCGAGGCTTTATGAAAAGTATAAGGATGTGGTTATCGAGGTGTAATTTAGCGATTACAAATAACGAAAATTTATTATGAACATGTTTAATCTAGCAAGCAAAAAAGGACTTTAAATGACCATCTTACCAATATCAACCTTCGACAATGATTTACAAAGAGGCGATATTATAAAATTTAACGACGATGAGCTTATGGTCTGCGATGAGCGCTGTTTCTGGACAGAAAATCCTTGCCTTTTAAATTTAAAAAATACCAGATATTTTGAGCTTCCTAGCGAGATGCTATCAAGCAAAGCGGGGTTTGTCGTGGATAAGGAGCAATTGATTCGTAATTTAGCAAATTTCGGCATCAATGCGAGCCCCCAGGAGGTATTTATATGCTCCGATAATTACCTTAGTAGCGATGAACTGAAAGATTACAAAGAAGACTGCGACGAAACAATCCCCGGTTTCAGACTGACAAAACCTAGGGATAAATTCGGACGCAATAGACGCATAAAGAGAAATCTAATGAAAAAATTTAGCATTCCTCTCTTAAAATTTCGCGGAAAGATCGAGGTTGGAGATATTATCGAGTGTAGAAAATCCAGCTATCCATATGAGAAAAATGTAAGCTTTATCGTAGTAAAAGCAAAAGACGATGATGGAGTAAATTTTATAAAATTGGTCGTAATTAGCGGCTACAAAGCAGGCTTATGGGTTCTGCCGTCTTTGTTTAAAACAGATAAAAATATGATAGAGGCAGACTGGCTAATTAAAAATTGGAAATATATTTTTTATAGATGCTGCGATATAAGGCACACTTATGTAAATTTACAAAACCGAAAAGAAATTTTAAATTTTACCGATAAAGAGTTGGAAAATTTTATAAAAATAAAGCGAAAGAGATTAAAATTTAAAAATAAGAAGTGATATAATTGCCTCGCCAATCGACATTATCAATATATACAGGCAAGAATACACACAAGGAGAAAATATGGTTAAAGCATTAAAATTTATAATTTACGCCGTAGTAATTTTGTTATTATTTATAATTTATGAAAGTACTTTGTGTGCAAAGTGCGATTATACGTTTTTTGTAGAGGAAAGGCTTATGGGTAGATTATTGATAGCAATCGATACAAATGATATAAATTTAGTAAGATATATTGCTGCTGAAGGTAGAGTTTGCAAGCAAGCCAATGTCTATAATAGAGCGCTTAAAGAATTAAGAAAAATGGAATCGGAAAATAATAGGACTAATGAGTAAACCGGTTTTTGCGGAACAATAGAGAGATGAAATTTACAAGATAGCTTTCTTGCTTTACTTTTACGCGCTTATCTGTTACCGCTCTGCTATCCCGATACTTCGCCGCTTTGCAAAATTTCAGATATAGGCGCTAATTTATGCGCGCATCTAAACACCGCATGAAATTCTAAAACTCCGCGTGAAATTTTAAAATTTCAAATCCTTTACGTCTTGCTAAATTTCTAAATTTTACAGTTTCTAATTTCGCAGACTAAACTCCGTACAAGATTATCGTATAAAATCGATCGCGCGAAAACGCGCGACAAACGAACCTCTAAATTCCGCCGCGCGCCTACTTTGACTCAAGCAGCTGCTCGCGCGAGCGGGCAACTTCGCGCGCAGGCTTTAAGCTACTCAAACCGGCGGCGCAAAGCAATTATAAGCAGCTATACGACGAAATTTACGCCAAAGTCTCGCCGCAAGCTTTATTTAAGCACCTTACCCAAAATCCCCGCACCTTTGCCGACGGCGCTGCTGCGAAGCGCGCTTTCTTTTTCCCTCATCACCGCAAATAGCCCGTCCAGCGTCTTTTGCGTTATGTAATCATTCAGATCCTCGCCCTGCTTAGGCAGATACTCGCTCGCACCCAGCCCGCGCGCGATGTTTTGCACCGCTTCATTGCCGGCGATCTTATTTTGCGCGAAGGAATTTAGCCCATTATACGCCGTCGCGAAGCTGTTTTTGCTCATCATATCGCTTACAATCGGCCTAAAAACCGCCCGCAGCTTCGCGCCCGATTTGCCCTGTAAATACTCGCTAAGCGCGGTGTCGCCGCCGCCGATGAGCTTTTTAACGTCGGCATCGCTCATAGATTTCAGATCTTGCAAAAATATCTTGCTCGCACCGCTCACCGCCTTGGTAGCGGCATCGTTCATACTCACGACGAGCTCGCGTTCCCATTTATCGCCGCCTACCTTTCTCGCAAGCTTCGCAGCCGCCTTCAGCGAAGGAGGAAGCTCGACTTTAGCGGTCTTGCTGTGGATGTAGCCCTTGGCGAGCTCGGCTACGGCGCGATTCGTAGCCGAGGCAAGCAGGTCTTTGTAGTTTCCGCTCTGAGTCGCACCGAGCACGTCCGCGCCCTGCTTTAGGATATCCGTTACGTCCGCATGTGCAAGCGACAGCGACGCAGCGGCGAGCAAAATCATAAATTTTTTCATATTGCAACCTTTGGATAAAATTTGCGCCATTATGCCGAACTGCGGTAAACGCTAGGCTCGCGCGGTGTAAATTTACGCGCTGCGTGGACGATTTAAGATAAAATTTAGGCTAAATTTAAAAGCGGATTCGAGGCTAAATTTTAAAAGCAGCGCTACGACGAGCTAAAATTTTAAAATCGCACTGCTTGGTGCTATTTAAATTTACGCAGCGCACACGATGCCAGCGTAAGGCACATAAGGCAAATTATAGCGATGAGCGGTTATATCCTCGGCGCAAACGATTAAAATTTTATCAAAGCAGCCAAAAAGCTCGCCGTAAATTGAAAGAGTTTAAATTTAAAAGCGAGCTGCCGCTTTTGACAAAATAAAGCGAGTTGAGCTTAAACTAGACCTTGATCCAGCATCGCATCGGCTACGCGGCGAAAGCCCGCGATGTTTGAGCCTAGCACGAGATTGCCCTCCGCGCCGAATTCCTTCGAGGTCTCGTAGCTGGTGCGGAATATGTGGCGCATGATCTCGCGCAGCTTGCTATCGACCTCCTCGAAGCTCCACGACGCCATCTGCGCGTTTTGCGCCATCTCAAGCCCGCTCGTAGCCACGCCGCCAGCATTCGCCGCTTTGGCAGGGCCGAAAAGAAAGTCTTTTTGCGCGAGCATAAAATCGATCGCCTCAAGCGTGCTTGGCATATTCGCGCCCTCGCAAACCATGCGACATCCGTTGGCATAGAGAGTCTTTACGTCTTGCAGATTAAGCTCATTTTGCGTAGCGCTCGGAAATGCCGCGTCGCACGGCACGCTCCACACGCCGTTGCGGCCTGCGGGATAGGCGCTAACTGGGATAAATTTTGCGTTAGGACGCTCCTTGGCATATTCGCAAAGCCCTACGCGCAGCTGCTCTTTTAGCTTTTTAAGAAGCGCCACGTCTATCCCATCGGCATCATAGATAAAGCCCGTGGAATCGCTTACGGTGACGGGCTTAGCCTGCATCTGATAGAGCTTTTCGGCGGTGTAGATCGCGACGTTGCCGGCGCCCGAGATCGTGCAAATTTTACCGTGCAGCGAATCGCCCCTGGTAGCTAGCATCTCGTTTGCAAAATAAACCGATCCGTAGCCCGTAGCCTCGGTGCGCGCGAGGCTGCCTCCCCAGCTTAGCCCTTTGCCCGTAAGCGCGCCGTCGAATCTGCGGGTGAGCTTTTTATACGCGCCGTACATATAGCCGATCTCGCGACCGCCCACGCCGATGTCGCCCGCGGGCACGTCGGTATTGGAGCTGATTAGGCGGTGAAGTTCTAACATAAAAGCTTGACAAAATCTCATAATCTCGCCGTCGCTCTTGCCCTTGGGATCGAAATTCGCGCCGCCTTTTGCGCCGCCGATATTAAGGCCCGTGAGGGAATTTTTAAAAATTTGCTCAAACCCTAAAAATTTTAAAACGCCCAAATTTACGCTCGGATGAAAGCGCAGACCGCCTTTGTAAGGGCCCAGAGCGGAGTTGAACTCTATGCGATATCCAGTATGCACGCAGGGCTCGCCGCCGTCGCTCATATAGACGACGCGAAACATCATCGTGCGCTCGGGCGCCAAAATACGCTCTAAAATTTTATTTTTCACGTATCGCTCGTCGCGCTTTAGAAGCGGTATGAGCGAGTATAAAATCTCGGTCGATGCCTGGATAAAGACCTCCTGACCGGGATTGGCGCGCTTTAAATTTAGCAGCAAGCCGTCGATGTAAGATTTCATAGTTCCTCCTTTTGAACCGGATTAAATTTTAATTTTTTGGCTTTAGCGATAAATTTTTTCAGCGCCAGCTCCTCGCGGACGCCGATTTTATAGCTTATAAATTTCAGATAATTTAAAATTTCGCGCTCTTTTATGCCGCGCGAAAGGGCGTAGCTTTGCAGGATATATCTTGGAATTTTAATGCGCGAACGCAAAAATTTCGTCGCCAGGCGTGAGTAGGCTTTTTCGTTTTTCACGCAGCACAGCCGCCCGAAAACAAAGGGCAAGCCCGTGCGCTGCTGCCAAATTTCGCCCAAATCGTAAAATTTATCCCTGCCCTGCGCAAGCAGCGCCTTTAGAGCATTATCGCCGATTAGCACCTCGCCGCTAAGATCCAGCACGCGAGCTAGCATATTTGAGCTCATCGACGCGGGATCAAGCCTGGGCGCCGAGTTTTTGCGAACGAGCACGCTTAGCACCTCGCGCTTTGCGACGATTCCAAGAGGCAGCTTGCGGTATTTTGCGCGGCGGCTTTCGATGCTTGAGATCACCGCGGCATCTATCCTGCAATTATAAAGATCGACGCAGAGTTTGCTCGGCACCCCTTTTTTAAATTCTATCGATTTTTTAACATAAGACGGCAGCGGAAGGGATTTTAAAAATACGTGAAAAGGGAGCAAATTTAGATAATCGATTTTGCCTAATAACATGACTTTCTCCGAATTTAGCGCAGGAAAGAGGTTAAATTCCGGCGCTAAATCGGAATTTAACCAAAAATTTTAAAGTTTATTTGACCTCGGTGATCGGGATAGATTTGTATTTGCTAAACTCCACTATGCCCTCACCTTTTTTGAAGTGGATGCTCACTCCGTCTTTGTTCTCCATATAGATGCCGTCGGCGGCTCGGTCGCGCTTGAGGTTGTAACTTTTGCCGCTATCGTCCTTTAACACGGCGGTATTGAAATCGTCGTTTGAACTAAGCGATAGTTTTTTGCCCTGCTCATCGACGAAATAGAAGGTCTTTGCGTTCTCTTTGGTTATGGTTTTTTCGCTCTGTGCTTGCTTATTCATAGCGCTATCCGGGGATTGGCGGAGCTGGTTTGAGCCGCATCCTAGCAAAACTAACGCCAAAGCGGCGCACGATAGAACTTTAAACATATTTTTCCTTTAAATTTAGGTTGCACTCGTTGATGAGTGATTTTCGGATATCCCAAAGCTTTTGAGAGAGATCCACTTTATAGCTTTGCGGATGGACGTTGCGAAGGTGCTCGAGCCAAAATTTACTCTTCTGCTCCTTGCTAAAACGCGCGATCTCGCTTACCGTGCGGCGCACGCCTACGAATTTACCCTCCTTAAAAACGGGACGTAAGAGCTTATGCGCGCTGAAATTCGTTAAAATTTTACGCTTGTAGGTGTAAAGAGGGTGAAAAATTTCAAGCGGCGCGCTATCGTCTATGCTCTCTCCATCAAGCGCGATCAGATCGGCAAGCGCCATGCCGTTATCCTTGTCGAAGAGCCTAAAGACCTGCTTATAGCCCGGGTTGTTGATCTTGCGCGGATCGTTTGAAATTTTGATCTTAGCCACGATCTCGCCATCTTTTTCGATACCGCTTAGCTTATACACACCACCTAGACTCGAACTATCTCCGCCGGTGATGAGCCTCGTGCCGATCCCCCAGCTATCAATTTTGGCATCAAAAAGCTTGAGTTGATCGATCGCGTATTCGTCCAGATCGTTAGATGCGGTGATCTTTGCGTTCTCAAAGCCCGCAGCGTCGAGCATCTTACGCGCCTGCTTGGTCAGATACTCCAGATCGCCCGAATCGATGCGGATTCCAAGCGGCTCATAACCGCTTGCGCGCAGCTCCTCAAAAACCTTGATCGCATTCGGCACGCCGCTTGCGAGAGTATCGTAGGTATCGACGAGCAAAAGCGTGCTGTTCGGATAAATTTTAGCGTAGGCGCGAAACGCCTCCAGCTCGCTATCAAAGCTCTGAATCCAAGAGTGCGAGTGGGTGCCGATCGCGGGCACGCCGAATTTCTTTGCGGCGAGCACGTTTGACGTGGCACTGCAGCCCCCTATAATCGCAGCTTTTGCGCCGTAGATGCCCGCACTTCGCCCCTGAGCGCGGCGCAAGCCAAACTCCATCACCGAATCACCCTTAGCGCTAAAATTGATGCGCGAGCTTTTCGTGGCGATTAGAGTTTGAAAATTTATAGTATTTAAGATCGCAGTCTCGATGAGCTGCGCCTCCATGATATTTGCCTTGACGCGAATTAGCGGCTCGTGCGGAAATACGATCTGCCCCTCATCCATGGCGTAAATTTCGCCGCTAAATTTAAAGCCTCTTAGAAATTCCAAAAATTCAGGCTTAAAGAAATTTAGACTTTTTAGATATGCGATGTCGTCGTCGCTAAATTTTAAGTTTTCGATATAATCCACAACCTCGTTTAAGCCGCAAAATATCACGTAACCGCCGCCGCTTGGGTTTTTACGATAAAAAACGTCAAAAACCGCTGTCTGATCGGGCTTTGTTAAAAAATAGCCCTGCATCATACTAAGCTGATAAAAATCGGTAAGTAAAGCCAAATCTTTCATTTACGCCTCTTAAAATTTAATCTCGCCTCGTGCAGGAGCAAGAAATCATATCTTTTTTGCTTCCAGGCTCTTTTTATAAGCCGCAGCGTCGAAGCCTTTGACGCGAGCGACGCCGTCATCCACCGCAGCTTTTGCGACCGCCGTCGAGATCACGGCAAATACGCGCGGATCAAAAGGATTTGGGATCACGTAGTCTTTGCCGAATTTTAAGTTATCCTTGCCCAGCATCTTGCGGATTTCTGCAGGAACCTCTTCGCGAGCAAGATCCGCCATCGCGCGAGCGGCCGCAATCTTCATATTTTCGGTGATCTTTTTGGCTCTTACGTCAAGCGCGCCGCGGAATATATACGGAAAGCCCAAAACGTTATTGATCTGATTTGCAAAGTCGCTTCTGCCCGTACCTACGATCGCGTCGTTTCGTACTTCCTCGACCTCGCTTGGATAAATTTCGGGTACCGGATTTGCAAGCGCAAAAATGATTGGATGCGGCGCCATAGTCTTTACCATCTCTTTGGTTAAAACGCCCGGCTTACTAAGTCCTAAAAACATATCCGCGCCTTTCATCGCATCCTCTAGCGTGCGATCTGCAGTGTCTAGGGCAAATTCTTTCTTTTGCTCGGTAAGATCGGTGCGGCCCTTGTGGATCACCCCTTTGGAATCGAGCATTATGATATGTTTGGCGCCTAAATTACGATACATCTTTGCGCACGCTATGCCAGCAGCGCCCGAGCCGCTAACTACGATCTTCATATCCTCGATCTTTTTGCCGCTGATGAGGGCTGCATTGATTAGCCCTGCGCCTGTAATCATCGCGGTGCCGTGTTGATCGTCGTGCATGACGGGAATATCGACGACTTTTTGCAGCTCGCGCTCGATCTCGAAGCACTCGGGAGCTTTGATATCCTCTAAATTTATACCGCCGAACGTAGGCGCAAGCGCTTTGCAAATTTCAATTATCTTTTTTGGATCCTTCTCGTCGATCTCGATATCAAACGCATCTACGCCCGCAAATTTTTTAAATAAAACCGCCTTGCCCTCCATTACGGGCTTTCCGGCGATAGCGCCGATATCTCCGAGTCCTAAAACTGCCGTGCCGTTGGTGATGACGGCTACGAGATTGGCTTTATTAGTGTATTTAAATGCGGCTTCGTGATCATTCTCGATCACCTTACAAGGTTCCGCGACGCCCGGCGTATATGCAAGCGCCAAATCCTCCGCCGTAGCACATGGTGTTTTTACATTCGTTCCGATTTTACCACCTATGTGGTACTTCAAAGCCGCTTCAACGTTTACTTTAGCCATTTTATAATCCTTTTTTGATTAAATTTGAAATTCTCGTTTTAACTTCGTCGCTTCCTAAAATTTCACAAATTTCAAAAATCGACGGACTAACGCTTCCTCCCGTGATCGCAACGCGCAGAGGCTGAGCCAGGTCTTTCAGCTTGGCGCCGTTTGCGTCCAAAAACTCCATCGTCCTTTCCTCGCACTCCTTTGCATTTAAATTTGCGCTTAGAGTATCCGCAAATTTTGCGAGTAAGCTTAGCGAACTTTCGGTTACAAATTTCTTATACGCCTTCTCGTCGTAGCAGCTCGGGCGATTTAGAAGAATTTTAATGCCCTCAGCCATCTCCACTAGCGTCTTTGCGCGCTGTTTGTACTGCTGCGCGATGAGATGTTTTTTCGCGTGCGAGCGGATATCGACGCCGAATTCCACAAGCTGCGTGGCAAGCTCGTCGTCGCTTGAACTTTTAATATAATGCGCATTGAGCCACTCAAGCTTGGTTTGGTTGAAAGTGCTAGCGCTCTTGCTGATATGGTTAGGATCAAAGTATCGCTTCATCTCCTCCATGCTAAAAATTTCATCATCCCCGTGGCTCCAGCCCAGACGTACTAAGAAATTTAGCAAAGCTTGCGGTAGATAGCCCATGCGCTTGTACTCCATCACGTCGGTAGCGCCGTGACGTTTGCTTAGTTTGCTACCGTCGGCGCCGTTAATCATCGCGACGTGGTAAAATTTCGGGATTTTAAAGCCCAGCGCGTTATACAGCACGATCTGCTTTGGGGTGTTGCTTAGATGATCGTCGCCGCGGATCACGTCCGTGACGCCCATCAGCGCGTCGTCGATCACGACCGTGAAGTTGTACGTAGGCGTGCCGTCGGAACGCGCGATGATGAAATCGTCCAAAATATCGGCGGCATTAAATTTTATCTCGCCCTTGATGCCGTCACTAAATTCTATCGTGCCGCTAAGCGGGGCTTTTATACGCACTACAGGCTCGATCCCAGCAGGCGGCGTGCCGGTAAAGTCGCGATAGCGGTTATCGTAGCGCGGGCGCTCTTTGCGAGCTTCCTGCTGCGCGCGCAGCTCATCCAGCTCGTCCTTACTCATATAGCATTTGTATGCCTTGCCCTCATCTAGCAGCTTTTGGATGTATTGTTTATAAAGATCGAAGCGCGAGCTTTGATACACGATCTGCCCGTCATAGTCCAGATTGCACCACTTAAAGGCTTCCTCGATCGCCCTAGCAGCCTCCTGCGAATTGCGCTTCAGATCGGTATCCTCGATGCGCAGCAGGAATTTACCGCCTTTTGCTCTAGCGTAAAGATAACTAAAAAGCGCCGTTCTAAGTCCGCCGATATGTAAATATCCCGTAGGACTCGGCGCAAAACGAGTTACTATCATAAAAATTCCTTTGCAAAAATTACCATTTAATGTTATAATCGCGATCTTGTAATTATAAAGCAAAAAGACTAAATAAAGGTTAAAAATGATAAAGAAACTGCTTTTTTCCGCGATGATCTGTGCTGTTTGTGCAAATGCCGAAGTAGTAAACGGTGTCATCGCCGTGGTAGATAATGAGCCGATCACCGGCTACGAACTAGCCAAAGTTCAAAAACTAACGGGCACTTCGCCGCAAGCCGCGATGGAAATTTTAATCGGGCAAAAGCTTCAACAATCCGAGATTAAACGCCGCGGCATCGCGGTAAATGACGCGGAGATCGATGCGAGACTCAAAGCGATCGCCGATCAAAATAAGCTTAGCTTAGACCAACTCAAAACCGCTGTGCAAAAGCAAGGCATGAACTACGATGACTTTAAAGCAAATGTCCGCCGCACACTGCTTGAAGAAAAGCTCTATGGCTCGATATTCGCAGACGTACAGCACCGCACGACCCCTGAAAATGTCAAAAAATTCTATAGCCAAAATAGTTCATTATTCACGACTTTCGACAGCATCACGCTCACCCGCTATATCGCAAAATCGCAAGCTCCGCTCGATAAGATCCGCGCAAATCCGAAGCTCCGTCCGAGCGACGTGTATGTGATGAAGGGCACCCTCAAGGCCAATCAAATGGATGAGGGGCTCAAATATATCGTCACAAACGTTGAGCAGGGCAAATTTTCGCCGATCATCCCTACGCGCAACGGATATGAGATGTTTTATGTAAACGACAAAAAAGGGCTTCGTACGCTTGATTTTGACAGCGTGCAAGAAAAGGCGATCGAAGGCTACGTGACCTCTGAGCGCAAAAAGGCAATCACCGAGTTCAATGACAGACTCCGCTCAAACGCTAATATCCGCATTATCGAGCATCCGCAGGCAAAAGCGCAAGGCACAAAAACCGCTCCGAAAGTTAAAGTGCAAAAAAGGCAGTAAATTTTAAAATCCGATGCCGTACATTAAATTTTATAGAATTTAACGCCGATAACGCAAGGGCAAGCGCGGGTTCGCCCTACTGTACGTTAAATTTGATAAATTTAAAGGATTTGCGTGATAGTAATCAACGATTTTACCGAACTTAAAAGCGATCCTAGAAGCGGCGGCATAAGCGCTGCGGACTTCGGTGCAAGCAAATTTTGCTCCCACATCGATATCGCCTCAAACCTAGTAGCCGTTTGGGGCGACGAAACCGGCGACAGGATCTAAATTTAAAAATTTATATAAATCTGCTTGGAACAAATTTACTTTTGATGCATTGCTTAAAGCCCCATCTACCGAGCCTCATACGCGCTTTGTAGTGCCCAAACTTTATCTTGCAAATCCTTGCGTTGCCTATCTCCACTCATTTAATAGTATCTCCTAAAAAATTTTATGCATATAAAATGGGGATGCTGCCGATAAAATTTAGAAATTTCATACGTTAATTTCGTAGCAGAATTTCGCTTCCTAAAATTTCATCGCAGCATGGTGCCGGCGGAGGCCTGCTCGCGCTACCTGCCGCTTAGATACTCCTGCAGCGTTTTAACTTCAAGCGCGGAGTCGTCCTTTATCGAGCAGATCGAGCGCGTAGCGGCGATCGCCGCCTTCATCGTCGTAAAATACGGTAGTCTAAAGCGCAGCACGCTCTGGCGGATCTTCGCGGCATCGGTGGAGTTTGATTTGCTATCACTAGTGTTGATGACAAGTGAAATTTCGCCATTTTTGAGCTTGTCCTCGATATTTGGGCGACCCTCGCTGATTTTATAGACAAACTCGCACTCCACGTCGTTTTCTCCCAGCAGCTTGTGAGTGCCGCTCGTAGCCGCGATACTAAAGCCTGCTCTCGTAAACGCGCGTGCAAGCTCTACGGCTCGCAGCTTGTCGTGATCGGCTAGCGACAAAAATACCTTGCCGCCGCTTGGAAGCGCGTTGCTCGCGCCGATTTGCGATTTAGCAAAGCTTTTGGCGAAGCTCTCGCCGATACCCATCACCTCGCCGGTGCTTTTCATCTCAGGCCCTAGGATCAGATCCGCACCTGCAAGCTTGTTGAAAGGAAAGACGCTCTCTTTTACGCAGATATGGTTTTTAATACGCGGCTTTAAAATTCCCTTCTCTTCGACCAGCACGCCGAACTCGTCGTAAAATTTCAAAGCCTCGCGTAGACCGCCTTGCCACATTACGCGGGTAGCGACCTTTGCCATCGGAATTCCGGTCGCCTTGCTGACAAACGGCACGGTGCGGCTCGCGCGCGGATTTACCTCTATAATGTAAAGCTCGTTTTCAAAAATCGCGAATTGAATATTCATAAGCCCCACGACGCCGAGATTTAGCGCGATCTCTTTGGTTTGGCGACTTACCAGATCGATCATCTCCGCGCTTAGACTAAGCGGCGGCAAGATACTCGCGCTATCGCCGCTGTGGATGCCCGCCTCTTCGATATGCTCCATTATCGCGCCGATATACACGTCGCGCCCGTCGCAGATCGCATCCACATCAAGCTCGGTCGCGTCAAGTAAAAATTTATCTATAAGCACCGGCGAGTGATCGCTCACGCGCACCGCCTCGCTCATATACTGCCTAAGCTCGGCTTCGCTATGCACGCGCCGCATCGCGCGACCGCCGAGCACGTAGCTAGGGCGCACGAGCACCGGATAGCCGATCGCAGCGGCCTTTTCAATTGCTTCGGCTTCGCTTATGGCGGTATCGTTTTTCGGCTGCTTAACGCCGATACTTGCGATAAACTCGCTAAATTTTTTGCGATCCTCCGCTACGTCTATCGTGCGCGCGCTCGTGCCAATGATCTTGGCTCCCACGGTGCTTAGGCGCTTGGCAAGCTTTAGTGGCGTTTGACCTCCGAAATGCACGATCACGCCGTCTGGGTTCTCGGCCTCGATGACCGCTCTAACGTGCTCGAAATCGATCGGCTCGAAGTATAAAATATCGCTCGTGTCGTAGTCGGTGCTGACGGTTTCGGGGTTGCAGTTATACATTATCGTGGTGATGCCCATATCGCGTAGCGCGTAGCTAGCGTGCACGCAGCAGTAGTCAAACTCGATGCCCTGCCCGATGCGGTTCGGACCGCCGCCGATGATGAGGACCTTT
>ERZ773100.7-NODE-7-length-157609-cov-78.220052_pt1 | contig 157609 bp, 158 predicted proteins | sample MGYA00511119_ERZ773100 | MGnify/ENA primary metagenome ERZ773100 (study PRJEB29015, sample SAMEA2738000) | human oral metagenome | biome: human oral; feature: human-associated habitat; material: dental | place: China | collected 2111 ...
CGCGAGCTGGGTTCAGAACGTCGTGAGACAGTTCGGTTTATATCCGGTATGGACGATAGGAAACTTGAGAAGATCTACCCCTAGTACGAGAGGACCGGGGCGGACGAACCTCTGGTGTATCGATTGTGGCCACCTGCTGCATTGTCGAGTAGCTATGTTCGGAAGGGATAAGCGCTGAAAGCATATTAAGCGCGAAGCCCACTTCAAGATTAGGTTTCCCTATGAGGACACTGAAAGACTATCAGTTTGATAGGCGCAAGGTGGAAGTATAGTAATATATGGAGCTGAAGCGTACTAATAGTCCCATCGCCTTTTTATGTCCTTGTCTGTGGATGTTTATTATATATAAACTCTACGGATAAGGTAGGCTTGACTAGTGATTGGTGTATATCACACCAAAGTCAATTTAAAAACTTTCCGTGCAACATTTGGACATCGAAGCTAGGCTTTTGACCCACTGATTATTATAATCAGCACAAAGTGTCTTAAAAAGCCTTACTTCGGTGCCCATAGCGAGGAGGAAACACCTGTTCTCATTCCGAACACAGAAGTTAAGCTCCTTAGCGGCGATTATACTGCGAAAGTGGGAAACTAGCACGGTGCCGAATTATATAAAACCTCTGGTAAAAACCAGAGGTTTTATTTTTATATCTATAAATTAACAATTTGCAATTACAAAGCGTGATATAATGTCATATGTAATGTGTATGATGTGTAGGGCTATGTACGGGTTTACTGCTGCGACTATGATTACTACTCCCGTGTATAATATAGAATCTTTTAGTAATAATATAAATGCGCAGAAATCTGTCCAATATAATATATCTAAGGTGCAAAAATTACCTAGCACCTTGTCTAGACTGGCGCCACCGCCTTCTAATCAGCCAGAGTGGTATAAGTCTCATCTTCAGAGAGAAAGACACTTAAATAGGCTATCTAAGCCTATAAAATCTGAAGTCACGTACACAATTTCTACTAAAGGAAAGACAAGCTCTGATTTAGCTGAATTTTCTAGACAATCTAATGAAACTTTAAATGACGCGCGAGGTTGGGCGCGACTTGGTGTAAAATTTAAGCAAGTTGATTCTGGCGGTGATTTTGACCTAGTCTTAAGTCAACCAGAACATATGACATCATTTTCTTCATATTGTAGCTCTGACTGGAGCTGTAGAGTTGGTAAGTCTGTGATTATTAATGATAAGCGCTGGCAGAAGACTAGTAAAGCTTGGGGCGAGTATGGAGGGTCTATAAGAGATTATAGACATATGGCTATCAATCATGAAATAGGTCATTGGTTAGGTCATGGACATCAAAATTGTAATGTCTCGGGTGAATCAGCAGCGGTTATGCAGCAACAATCAATAGATCTACAGGGATGTAAATTTAATCCTTGGCCATTAGAAAGTGAAATATGGTCAACTACTCTTGGGGTAAGAAAAATATGAAAGTAAATGGAGTATTTAGCAAAATTTCAGAAAGGAATTGGAAAATACTTTTAATTCTGATGGTCTGTATATTTAGTGTTATTGTATATATTGCTATGAGTGTAGTTTATTGGCGCGAGGTTGATGAATCTATAGTTAAGAGTCAATTATCAACCAAGGATATATTAGTTAAACTTCAATCTGATGATTTTTCCCATAATACTATATATCAGGTGAAGGAATCTTTAGATAATACTACTAATTGTAAGGGTAATTTTTTATTTAATTGGCAGTCGAGCTTTATTGAAAGAATTAAGTCTAAAATGAATAAGTGTACCTTAGAATCAGATAGACTGAGTCGCCAGAAGGAAGCTGTCTATAGGTTGGTGTACCAAATAGATAAAGAATCAAATTTATCAACTATACTCGCAGAAGCAACAAGGAAACTTCATAATGTAAAAAATACGGAATACTATAAATGTAAACAAATCTGGCGTGAAGTTATTGAATCTACAAATAAGATACCTGGCAGCGGTATTGCAAATAGTATTATATTAAAAAGCCAAAAACTAATAACTGCATATGATAAATTAGAGAAATACGATAATGAACAAAACTTTAAGCTGTATAATTCGGCAATGGACGAGGTTGCTCAAATATATAGCGAAATTGTGGGCCTACAAACACAGGCCATCAAAGAATATGACGAAAAAGTATCGGATCTAATAAAATCCTATAAAGTTTGATTTTAAATTAAATCCTTATATTACTCTAAATAAATATAACCCCTCTCGCAGTTGGGGTTATATTTTTGTATAGATATCCATTATCTATATTGGAAAGCTATACAATTTATTTATTTAAGTAGATTCGGTAAGTGTATAATTACCTCCTCTATAGATATAATAGCGTACAACTTAGAGTAGTACAAGAGTTTTTCACAATAAAATGTAATATTGTAAACGTTGACAAAAAGCACAAGCTGTGTTATATTATATACCATACACATATCATATGTGAGTTAAAATAACGGGATTTCTGATATATTTTATGTGGAAATCTCATATAATAATTGAGGAGAACTGTTCAAAATGGCAGGAACAAAAGCTGGTGGGCAAAAAGCGGCCGCAACAAATAAAGCACTACATGGAAGTGATTTTTATGCTAAAATTGGCGCAATCGGTGGTAAAAAAGGTAGGACTGGCGGTTTTGCTGCTAATCCAGCCTTAGCACGTATAGCGGGTGCAAAAGGTGGACGTATTAGCCGTCGTGGTAAGAAAATTACTGCAGATGCAGTATAATGTGGTCTAGTATATTTTAGGTAATTATATTTAAAACAAGCATCCTAGTGATGCTTGTTTAGTTGTGTGCGTTTTATGTTGCAATTTCTAGCTTCATTTACTTTCCATTCGCGTCCACAGGCTGGGCATATATACTGACCTTTATTTTTTTCAAATCCATTTAATCCACAATTTGGACAGGAACTTTTGTAGTGTAGCCAATCGCGGTATGTGTCTATATGGTCTTCTATAAAGTCTTTATCAATTTGTATTCCGTATTTTAGAGCTAGATTTGTGTTTGCAAAATTCCATGCATCACGTTCCTTGGATAGAAGCTCTATATCTCTTGTGTAGTTTTTATGGTTTAGAATTGCATGGGAAATTTCATGCAATAATATCCAGTCGCTATGCTTTATATTATCTTCATAAAAAATAGTTTTTTCAGTATAAGACCAATGTGAAATATTACTTTTGCAGAATTTGAAGTCAGGGTAGTCTTTTTTTAGCTTACTTATCAGAGATCTTGCTGATTGCATATTCGTAACCTCCAAAGAGAACGGCTTGTTCTGGGTGTGCTGCTTTTAATATTTTTGGTCTTACGATATATTCTGGTAGATTCTTACTTAATAAAATAGTTAAGTTTTTTTTGAATTTTTGAGTATATGTTCCTATACTACCTCCAAAAATTATTACATCAGGCTGTACTAGAGGAATAATTACGTACAAGCCAGATGCTATAGCTGAGGAAATCTCTAGCCAAGTTTTTTCGTCGCTTATGTCGCATCCAAACTTTTTATATTTATCGTAAATAGCTCGGCCGCTAGCAAAACTGCTCCACGATTGCATTATACCGTTGTGTTCTAGAATCATTTGTCCACCCTCGCTTAATTGTAGAAAGGGGACGATTTGGTTATTTTGAATAAAACCAGTTCCTACTCCAGTGCTAACCGTTACATATAGAACTTTTTTATTTCCTACGCGTTGTAAAATTGCTTCAGATAGGCCACCTAAATTTGCATCATTTTCTATAAAAATTGGTGTGTGTGGAAAGTATTTTCTTAATCGATTAATTACATCAAAATTTTTCCAACCTAAATTTTTACACCAAGCAGCAATATCATTTTTTATAATTCCAGGTATTGCTATAGTTATAGCTGATATATCTCCGTTATGAGACATATTTTTGATTGAAGTAGAAACTGATTTTATGTATTCCTGGGTAGATTTTGGTGTAGGAAATTTTGTACAGCTTATAATTTCTCCAGAATTATTAAAGGAGGCTATGGCTGTTTTTGTTCCACCGGTATCTACAGCTATAATCATATATTTAGTTTACCATGGTGTGTGAGAATAGTTTAGTTGCTATTTTACCTAAAATAAAGTATAATATGAGTTATATTGTTTTGTTTTTTGTAAAAGGTTAGGTTATGTTTATGTCTAGAATTGTTGACCAGAAAAAACAGCAAGGATCAGTTGCATCTTTTATTGTTACAGGTGTCTTGCTTTCAACAGTGTTTATTGGTAGTATTGTTGCTGTTAAAAAGCAATTTGGAACTAATAAAAGCGACTCAAACGATGTTACGAAAATAGCTAAGACTGAAGATAAGAAGATAGGTGATAATACATCTACATCTACATCTACATCTAAATCTAAAGAATCTACTGGTAAAGATACTGGTAATAACAATAAAGAAACCGAATCTCAGAAAAAACCAGACTCTTTAAAGAATAATCAAGCTGAACAGAAGAAATTAGAGGAGGAAGCTAAGAAGAAATCTGATACTGAAAAGCAACAGAATCAGACAAGTGCGCCTCAGCAGAGTACCTCTAATCAAGAATTGCAAAATCAGAGCCAACAGACTCAGTTATCTGGAGCTAGTTCGGAGGCTTTGCCAACAACTGGTCCTATAGAGGATATATTTATGATGGTAATTGGCGCAGTTGCTATATTTGGTTCTGGTTATGTTTACTATCATTATGGTTATGGTAGAAAATAAAATTTGTTGCTGACTTATTTATTGACTTGAGATTGTATTGCGGTTATAATAATGGTATTATCGGGGCTTTATTTTTGTGTTGCGATAAAATAATATCAACTATAAGGAAGGAGTTTTGACTGTTTAATTTATCTTTAGACAGTCAGGAGAACTTTATGGCAGACGCCAAAATTACAATGGATGAATTGCTCGCTGGTGCAGATACTAGTGCTAAGCAATTAGTAGCCGGTGAAGTTGTTACCGGAAAAGTTTTAAGTTTAAAAAAGCACGAGGTTTTAATCGACCTTGGTGCGCAGGGTGTAGGGTTTGTACCTCGTCGTGAAGTAGGATTTTCGCGCAATATCAGCGAAGGCGATGAAGTTAGCGCTAGTGTAGTAGATACAGAGCTTGAGAATGGTATGAGCTTATTAAGCCTGCGTAAAGCTGTTAAGGATCGCGGCTGGGAAGAGGTTTCTGCCCGTCTCGAATCTGGTGAAGTTATTGATATTCAGCCATATGATGCTAACCGTGGAGGTTTACTAGTTGAATACGAGGGTGTAAGAGGTTTTCTACCCGTATCACAACTTTCAGCTGAACATTATCCACGCGTTGGTTCTTCTGATAAAGATGAGATTTTACAGCGCTTGAATAATCTTATTGGTAAGACTATGAAAGTCCGCATCCTAGACGCAGATCGTAAGTCTAATAAACTTATCTTTAGCGAAAAAGAGGCTGTAAAAGACGGTTTAGCTGAACGATTTGAGAAGCTAGCGGTTGGCGATCAAGTTGAAGGTGTCGTAACTGGTGTTGTTGACTTCGGTGTCTTTGTTAACGTTGAAGGTATTGAAGGTTTGGTGCATATTTCCGAGATTAGCTGGGAACGAGTCAATAATCCAAGTGATTATGTAAAGACAGGTCAGACTATCAAGGCTAAAATAATTGCAATCGACAAAGATCGTTTAAGCTTGAGTATGAAACAGCTTACTCAGGATCCATGGCTGACAGAAGTACAAAACTTCTCAAAGGGTGATAAAGTTGAAGGTACCGTTACTAGAATTACTCCGTTTGGGGCCTTTGTTCAGGTTAGCCCAGCTATTGAAGCACTGGTTCATATATCAGAGTTAGGTGATTCTAATAATGTTGATCCTGAAAAAGTATTTACTCTCAATGAGCGTAAAGAGTTCGTTATTCTTGATATAGATAAAGAGAATCGTAAAATTAGCCTAAGCTTAGGTGAGTCTAATAAAAAATAATAATAAAGATTAAAGTTATGTAGGTGAAATTCCTATATCGTGATTGCTGAACGAAGAGTTGTAGCAGAAGAAAAGGAGCGTTTTATGCAAGAGAAGATTGTTTCTATCGGTGAATTTATTACTGTAGGAGAGCTTGCAGATATGCTTAATTTACCTGTTACAACTCTAATTGGCGAGTTGTTCAAAAATGGTATTGCTGCAACTATAAATCAAAAAATAGATTTTGAGACGGCCACTATCATTATTGAAGAACTCGGCATTGATGCTAAATTGGAAAAGAAAACTACTAGTATTAATGATAATATAGGGCGATCAAGATACGAAATATCTGATAATGCAGTTGAGCGCCCTCCTATCGTGGCTGTTATGGGTCATGTTGATCATGGTAAAACTAGTTTGCTTGACGCATTGCTTGATACTAAAGTAGTAGATGGCGAGGCTGGTGGAATAACACAGCACATAAGTGCATATCAGACTACCAGGGGATCTCGGGTAGTTACATTATTAGATACTCCAGGCCATGAAGCTTTTGCCGCATTACGCCAGCATGGAGCTATTTTGACTGACGTTGTGATTATTGTAGTTGCAGCCGATGATGGCGTAAAGCCTCAAACCGTTGAGGCAATTAGATTTGCGCGCAATGCTAATGCGAAGATCGTAGTTGCTATTAATAAAATAGATAAAGATACTGCTAATCCGCAATTAGTTAAGACACAATTAGCTAGCGAACATGGTCTCACTCCAGAAGAGTGGGGAGGCGACACTATTATGGTTGAAGTGAGTGCCAAAAAGAAGATAAATCTTGATAAACTTATGGATACGGTACTACTAGTGGCCGATATGGAAGAGCTTAAGGCCGATATTGATGTCCCTGGGCGTGGATTGGTAATAGAGGCTCATAAAGAGGTGGGTAAGGGCTCTGTAGTTAGTCTATTGATAGAACAAGGCCAGTTGTCGCCAGGTAAGTTTTTAGTTGCGGGTACCACTTATGGAAAAATTCGTACATTACTGAATTATAAAAATGAAGCTATTAGAAAGGCTGGTCCTTCAACTCCTGTTACAGTTACTGGATTTAAGGAGTTGCCTCAGTTCGGTGATATTTTTGTAGTTGCTAAAAATGAAAAAGATGCTCGTCATATAGCACAGAAATCTAAATTGGAACAAGAAAAGGCTGCCGCGAGCACTAATGTTACTGGGGCTGATTTACTGAAAATGATGAATCAGCAGTATGATAGCCAAGAATTTAATGTAATAGTTAAGGCTGATGTTCAGGGGTCTCTAACGAGTGTTATGGATAGCTTACGTCTAGTTGATACGGGTGGTGCTGTGAATCTGCATATAATTGGTAGCGGAGTGGGCGATATTAGTGAAAATGATATCAGACTTGCTGCAGATGAAAAGACGGTTATTTACGGATTTAATGTAGATTTACCTCCAGCAGTGAAACGTTTAGCGGTTCGTGACGGTGTAAATGTTCGCTTGTATAAAATCATTTATGAGTTATTGGATGATGCTAAACGTAGTATGGAAGATATGCTTGCACCCGAGGTAGTAGAAAACAAGATTGGAGAACTTGATATAAAGGGTGTATTTAGAATCACAAAGACCGAAGCTATAGTTGGTGGTGAGGTTGTGGATGGTAAAGTGTATGCGGGTCTTCTTGTACGTATTAAGCGTGATAATGATGTTGTTTCTGAGGCGGAAATAGAAAAGGTTCAGCGTCAGCAGCAAGAAGCGAAAGAGGTTTTTGCTGGTGAGATGTGTGGTATTAGCTTAAAAACATCCAAGAAAATCCATATTGAAGAAGGTGATAAGTTAGAGTTCTTTACACGTGAGCTTGTAAAAAGGACGCTTGGCTAGTATTATATAAGAAAGGTTTATAGGGGGATAAGATGTTTCATTTAGACGATAATTTTCTGCAAGAAGTGGGATTAGAAGCGTTACCGCAAAATCAGCGACAGGCTTTCTTAGAGCAGGTGTATTCGTCGCTTGAAGGTCGTGTGGGTGTGCAATTAAGCGAAGGTTTAAGCGATAATCAGCTAGAAGAGTTTGAATCGATCATTGACCGTAATGAGGATAGTGTGCGTCAATGGTTGAAAGTTCACGTTCCTGATTTCCAAAACGATCCTATATTTGCGGGGTTACTCAGACAGAATCCTAATTTACAGCCAGATAATATAGCACTACAATCTGAATATGCTGCGACTAAATGGCTAGAGGTTAATCGGCCAGATTATAGAGATGTAGTTGCTCGTGTTATGCAGGATCTAAAAAATGAGATAATGAATAATCGCGAAGCTATTTTAGCGTCCGCTCAGTCTCATTAATTATTAATAGTACGTTTATTGCGTATGCCATTTAAATAATCTTTTATTTTTATATGTTTACCACTAGGTGCAATTATTTCGTCTATTGATAGTAGAGTATCATCTTTACACGCTATAGTTGACTCCGATGGTTCTTTTGCGATATGAGATCTTGTAACTATAAGATTATTTTGTAAAAATGGAAGCTTTGTTTTTGGATAGTCGAGATGAGCTCGAATAACACGTTCAATTTGTTGTGCTGTCATTTGGTGTGGCTGTATAAGAGAATCGTCTTTTGATAATAGAGAACAATAGGATGCTTTTGATTCGTCTTGATCTTTTGGAAGTATAGATTCATTTAAAATACCTGGTAAGGTCTTAATAATCTCATTAGCACCAATTTTCCCAAGTGTGTTATATAAATCTAGCTTAGTTTCTTTGCCATTTAGTGCATGTTTCACTTGTCTATATATTGGACCTGCATCCATACGAGCGTTTAACTGTATTATGGATATACCAGTTTCTTTATCTCCGTTTTTTATAGCGCTTTCTATAGGTGTTGGTCCTCTATATTTTGGCAGTAAAGATGGGTGTATATTTATTATTCCTGGTGTAAATAAATCTATAATAGACTGAGGTATAATCTTACCATAACTAACCAGTATACCAACTGGTTTACCTATCTTTTTAATATCGTCAACTATATCTTTTAGATTTTGTGGTTGCCATACCTGTATATTATGTTCATTGGCGTAAATTTTAACAGCAGGTTGGCTTTTTTTGGTGCCACGACCGCGTCTTGCATCAGGCTTGGTAACTACTGCTCCAATATTAAAATCAGCTTCAACTAGAGCTTTTAGTGTTATAAGGCTAAAATCCTCAGTCCCAAAGAATATGATTGTCTTTGATTTCTTTTTCATAATCTAAACTCTGTAGTTCACCTTCGCTATCTAATTTATAGAATGCATCTTTCTTGTTTTCTATGTGATCTATAAATACAATACCATTTGTGTGGTCAATTTCGTGCTGTAAAACTCTTGCTAGGAATCCCTCAGCTTTAATTCTTATTTCTTTGCCATCTTCATTCAACGCTTTTACTCGTACTTTGTTGTATCTTGGAACTTTACCGTATACTTTACTAACACTTAAGCAGCCTTCGTAATCATAGGTAATTTCGCCTTCATATTTAATAATTTCGGGATTAATTAACGCAGTAAAATGATTATTATTTTTATTATCAAACTCGCTACGCACAATTACAATTCTTTCTAATTTATCTACCTGTACTGCTGCCAGTGCGGCGCTGATTTCGTGTGGGCGTGACTCTTCCCAATCGATAGCTGCGCTTGTCATGTCTGAAATTAATTTTTTTACCTCATCTGTAATTACGTGTATCTTTTTTGACTTTTGCCGTAAATGTTCGTTTGGCAGAGTAATTATATCTTCTTTCTTCATACTACTAACTAGTATACGTAAATCTTTTAAAAAATAACAGAGGTAGATGCTAACTACCATCCATATAAACTTTTTACTATGTGTTCCTTGTTATCTTTTTCAGATCGCCAACGGATTTCATATTTGCTACATGTATTTTCACTATCTGGACATATATTATAACCAGTCTTATCATAACCTCTGTATGTGTACTCATTTATATTACTAGGTCTATTATGATACTTATCGCCTCGTAAGCTGAATTTAGTTCCACCAAATATTGCTGGTGCATTACCAGTAGGTGATGTAATTGCAGCTTCAGTTAAACCTAAAGGTGGTTTGCCGCTCAACAGGGCACTATTAATATCTCGAGTATGAGGATATCCTCCTTCTTGATTGTAATAACTTTCAAGTTCTGCCTGAATTGCTTCTACATCTGCTTCACGTTCTTTATCTCGTGTTCCTTTTTGCATGCCGTTATAGCTAACTATGGATATACCAGCTAAAATACTAATAACTGAGATTACAATCATTAACTCTATTATTGTGAAACCTTGATTTATATTTTTAAGTAATTTGCCCGCCATGATACTTATAACTATAGCAACCTACAAAAACAAGTACAAGCTTATAGGAGGGATATTGGGTCTATTTCGTATTGCCAATATTGTTGAGGAATTTTAGATATTAGATCCAGTAATTCATATCTTTTGGGTGATTTTGCAATAATCTGCCATCTGTACGAATTATTTTGTTTTTCATAAAAAGCTGGAGCTGGTCCAAAAAAGGATATTTTTTTATTTGATGATTCTAATTTTAGAATTTGTAGTAGTTTTGTAGAGTTTTTTATTGCTGCAGCCTCTGTTTTATATGTACATGTTATGCGCAGTAGAAAAGTAAATGGTGGTAAATAATTTTTTTTACGTTGAGATAGCGTGTAGTTATAAAATTCATCGTAGTTTTGCTTTATACCTGTTTTAATAGCTATACTATTTGGTTGGTAGCTTTGTATCACAACTTCTGAATCATTACCATGTCTGCCAACTCGACCAATAACCTGAGATAATAGCTGAAATACTCTCTCTTCTGAAGTATAATCTGGTAGAGATAAATTTGTGTCTGCTTGCACTACGCCAACAGTATTAAGTTTTGGTAGATCTATACCTTTAGCTACTACTTGAGTGCCTATAATGATGTCGATTTTACCGTTGTAAAGTTCTTGATAACGCTCATCTAGTGATTCACCTTTTTTATTATCACCATCAAAACGGGCGATTGTCGCATTTGGATAAAGTTTTTTTAATTCGGATTCTAGTAATTTTGTGCCTATACCTTTATGGATGATGTCAACATTATTGCAAATAGGACAACAGGTAGGAACTTTTTGTGAATATCCAGTAATATGACTAATTAATAAGTGCTTGTCTGTATGTAATGTTAATGGTGTATCATTTACTGGATCTACCGCTATCCATCCACAATTTCCGCATAGTGTTATAGGAGAGGTTCCGCGCCTGTTGTGAAAAAGTAGAACTTGATTATTTTTTGACAACGCTTTATTGATTGTCGATATGAGAGTATCAGATATAAATCTGTGTTTAAGGAAATTAACCCTTTTAGTCATATCTACTACAGTCAGTTTTGGTTTAGTAACATTTAACGCTGTTGTTGACATTTTAACTATAGGGGATGATGATTTTTTTGCTATATACATTTCTACAACTGGTGGTGTGGCACTACCAAATATAGCTTTTGCATTGTGATAATTACATAACATAGTAGCTACTCGTAAAGTGGAATATTTAGGCTGTTTGTCTTGCTTATAGCTTGGCTCGTGAAATTCATCAACAATTATAGCTCCTATTTTTTTAATAGGTAAGAATAATGCAGAACGTGGACCTATTATAATTTTAGGGGTGTTACTTTCTAATGCCTGTTTCCACGAAAGGTGACGTTCAGATTCCGTTTGTCTGGAATGTGTTACAATTATGTGATCCTTAAATTCTTGCATAAAATCATCAATAATTTGTGAAGTTAAAGATATCTCTGGTACTAGAATTATTGAAGACAATCCTTGTTCAAAATTAAGCTTTGCTATTTCTATATATACATTAGTTTTTCCAGAACCTGTAATACCAAATAGAATATTGGTTGTATGTTGTGAGTCTGAAATCTTTTTTATTGCATTAGCCTGGTCTTTTGTTAGTGAGTATTTTTTGTGTACGCGTACTGGGTTATATTTTGTTAGTAAATATTTTCGTCGTGTTTTTTCTATGCCTGCAGGAATTAGTAATGAAAGGCAGAGGGCTAGGTGTACATTGTAGTAATTGCTCATCCACTTAGCAGTTTTAATAAGTTCTTCGGGAATTGGTGTTTTGTAAATTACTTTTTCTATTGGTCTTGTAGCAAAATTTGGTTTCTTTGCTTCACCAATAACTATGCCAATACAAGATGTTTTACCTATTGGTATTCTCACCAAACTACCTATGGCTAGCGGATGATTGTTGTGATATGTAAAATAATACTTATCCTTGCGTACGAGTTTAAAGGGTGCTATTTCAAGATAATTCATACATAACAAGTATACTCTAATTTAAAAATGCCAAAAATCATAAGCTTTGCTACTTGAGACTTATTAAAATGTTGTGTAGAATGGATACAAAGGACAGGTGGTGATTATATGTTAGATATTTTTATAACTTCTAGGGTCAGGCGGAAAATTATCGTAGTATATGCAAAGTACCCAGATTTTAGAACTCATGTACGTGGCTTAGCTAAGTTGATTAAAGAGGATCCGGGGAATATTCAGCGTGAATTGAAAAAACTGGAGAAATCTGGTTTTTTGCTTAGTGAGAAACAAGGTAATACTAAGGTGTATGGCGCGAATAAGGAATTTCCTATATTTAAAGAGTTACAGAGTATTGTTATAAAGTCTCAGGAATATTCAGAACGCTCTAAACGATCTAATAATCAATAAGTAATTATTATTTGATTGATGACTCTGTTTGAAAAAATTTTAGCCTCTCGTAATATAGATAAAGATAAATTAAATTCTTTTTTATCTCCAGATTATGACCTAGAAAAAGGTGATCCATATTTGCTACCTGATATGCAAAAAGCAGTAGATAGAATTAAAACTGCTTATGAAAAAGGCGAAAAAATAGTTATATATGGCGATTATGATGTAGACGGTATAAGCGCAACCGCCCTTCTTTTAGATGCTTTTGAATATTTTGGATTTAAAGATATACAGTCTTTTATACCTAATAGATTTGTTGAGGGATATGGTATGACCATCGGTGCTGTCGATAAAATAAAGTCAATGGATGCAAATTTAATTATAACGGTTGATTGTGGTAGTTTATGTCACAATGAGATTAACTATGCTAATAGTCTTGGTATAGATACTGTAGTTACAGATCACCATAATGTTGCAGAAACCCCACCACCTGCCGTTGCGGCTGTTAATCCGCGTTTTGGCGGTCATCTCTATCCATTCAGTGATTTAGCTGGCGTGGGTGTCGCGTTTAAATTGGTGCAGGCGTTGCAAAAAGAGCTAGATGGTCTACCTGAAGGCTATGAAAAGTGGTTATTAGATCTAGTAGCACTAGGCACCGTTTGTGATATTGTAAAACTTACTGGCGAGAACCGAGCAAATGTTTATTGGGGTATAGAAGTTATGAAAAAACAACGTCGTACTGGACTAAAGGCTTTAATGGCAGTCGCAAATATAGATAAAGCTGATATTTCGGCGAAGACTTTAGGATTTGTATTTGGTCCGCGTATTAATGCTGCTGGTCGAATGGAGACTGCTAGTTTAGCTTTAGATATGTTAATTTCAAAGAATGGTGACGATGCCTTGAATAAGGCTAATTACATAGATAATTTAAACTCCCATCGCCGTCAAATGCAGGATAATATTTTTAAAGAAGCTTGTAAAATAGCACTAGATTATAAAGATGATGACGTTTTGGTTATAAATGGTAAAAATTGGAACCATGGCATTATAGGAATAGTAGCCGCTAAAATATTAGAGAAATTTAAAAAACCAGTATATATCCTTGCGGAGGATGATAATGGCGAGACCAAAGGTTCGGCGCGGAGTTTCGGTGATTTTAGCGCGGCAGATGCTGTGCGGGCGGCTGACGATATTATCATCAAGGGTGGTGGGCATGCAGCGGCTGCGGGTGTAACTTTAAAAAATGATAAGATTAGCGACTTTCGTCAACGTGTGAATGAATTCTATAGTTCGTTACAACTCAATAATCAAGAGAGATATTTATTGCCAAAAGCAGACGTAGAGATTGATGATTTTTCTGAAATTAATGAAGATTTGGTAGGTAAAATAGCAACAATGGAGCCGTTTGGTAGCGGAAATCCGGAGCCTGTAATAAAAATAACAGCAGCAGATATTGTAAATGTGCAGCATATGGGTACAGATGGTCAGCACATTAAACTTTCTGCCCGAGATTCAGATGGAGTAGTTATTCGGATGCTAGCTTTTAACGCGCCAGAAAACTTTTTATGTAAACCAGGGGATACTGCTTCAATATGGTTTCGACCAGTTATTAATGAATGGCAAGGTATCCGATCAGTGGAGGGTGAGTTACTCCACTTACAATTGGTACATCCTGTTAATTAGATTATATTTTAGCTATATATACCTTGAGCTAATTGCAAAGTGAGATTATTATGTGCTATAATGGCACAAGTTATGGTTCAAGTTACACGTAAAGATCAGAAAGAGGCGAATGAAAACATTATTCGTCGTTTTAACCGTAAGGTATTACAAAGTGGTGTGTTAGCTAGTGCTAAGGCAAGTATGCGTTTTAGTAAAGAGATTAGCAAGACGGAGCGTCGCAAAAGCGCTATTATTCGTCGCGCCCGTAAAGAAGAAAAAACTCAAAAAATGCGCTTAGGAGTACGTTAAAAGTGTCTTTAAAGGAGCAAATCCAGAAAGATATGAAAGCCGCTCTCCTGAGCGGCAACCGTTTTGAAGGCGAAGTCTTACGTAATCTTAAGGCAGCGATTCTAAACGAAGAAGTCTCTAGTAATAAGCGAGATGTTGGTTTAGAGGATACTGAGATTGAAAAACTAATTGCTAGGGAGGTCAAGAAGAGAAAGGAGAGTATTTCTCTTTATACTCAAAATGGTCGTGATGAGCTTGCGGACGAGGAAAAGTCTGAGATTGACATCTTGTCTAAATATTTACCCGACCCAATATCCGAAGAGGAATTAATTAACATTTCTAAGGGAGTTATTGGCGATCTAGGCGCTGATAATATGCAACAAATGGGTAAGGTGATTTCTGCTGTAAAGTCTAAGGTTGGTACATCTGCTGATGGTGCTACTATAGCTAGAATTGTGAAAGAGTTATTATCTAATTAAGGTGTAATATGATTTTGTTATTTGGTCCAACTGGTGCAGGCAAAAGTGTTCAAGGTCAGATGCTAGCTGTTCGTATGGGTTGGAAATGGCTTTCAACTGGTCAGATGCTTCGCGATAGTAAAGATCCAGATGTCATAAGGATTTTAAAGAGCGGTGAATTGGTTAGTGATGAGCTAACTTATGAGGTTTTTGATCGAGCAATAAAAGACGCTAAGGAAAAGAATTACCCAAGAGTTATAGTTGATGGTTTTCCTCGTACCAAGAATCAAGCAGAGTGGTTAGCGGGATATTTAGATCGTATTCATGAAAAAATAGAACTGGTACTGGTTATAGAGGTTCCAGAATCTGAAATTATGAGACGGCTCGCTAAACGTGCTCGAATGGAAGACACTCCAGAAACAGTTGCGCGTAGGATGTCTATTTATCGTCAAAAAATGTATCCTGTATTGGGCACTTTTGCTGAAGATGGCATAAAAATAGTACATATGGATGGTACAGGTAAGGCTGGCGAGGTCCATGATAAGATATACGAAGAAGTGATGCAAGTATGCCAGAACTGATAACTGGTAAAAAAACTCAAAAACAACTAGATGCCATGCGAGAAGGCGGCGCTATTTTAGCAAAGATATTTGCAGATATTAAAGATTTTGTAAAACCTGGTATCAGTGAAAAAGAAGTTGATGAATTTACCGCTAAAAAGATTATCGAATATGGCGCAACACCAACTTATCGTGAACCTGTGCCAGATTTTCCTGGCGTGATTTGTATTAGTACCAATGAAGAAGTGGTTCATGGTGTTCCGAGCGACTACGTTTTTGAAAGAGGTGATATAGTAAGCTTTGATATGGTTATAACCTACAAAAATATGAAAACAGACAGTGCTTTTACTATGGTTGTAGGCGAAAAACCTAGTGGAGCAATTAAACACTTATTAAGCGTGACAGAAAAAAGCCTATATGCTGGTATTAATGCTATACATGGAGATGGTACTAATACAGAAGAGATCGGTGCGGCTATTGAGGCTGTCCTAAAGCAAGCTAAACTTGGTATAGTTCGTGAGCTTGTTGGCCATGGTGTTGGCTTAGAGATGCATATGCCACCTGATATTCCTAATTATCATATTAAGGGGAGTGGTGTGGTTTTGCATGAGGGTGACACTATTGCGATTGAACCTATGGCTACACTCGGGAGTGAAAAAATTAGAACAGACAGTCAAGATGGCTGGACTATAACTACTAAAGATGGTAGCCTAGCTGCGCATTTCGAACACACTGTTTTGATTACTAAAGATGGTGCAGAAATATTAACTAAAATACGATAATTATAAATATTGCAAACGGATAAGCATAACTGGTATAATTATACTTATGCAAGATAATTCTAAGTATGCTGTAGGTATAGATGTAGGAACTACAACAGTTAGATGCGCAATAGGATTGGTTGATTCCGAAACTGGTGTACCATCTGTTATTGGCGTAGGCGAGGCTTCTAATAGCGGCATGAGAAAAGGGCTTATCAGTAAACTATCTGGTCCAGTTAAGGCTATTGATGACGCTTTGCGTGATGCCGAGCAGATGAGCGGTTATCAAGTTGATATGGCAACTGTAAGTATAAATGGGTCGCACATTATCAGTACTAGAGTTGATGGTACTGTATCTGTTAACTCTCCTGGCAATGAGGTTACTGAGGACGTTATAGCCAGGGTAGAAGAAATGGCTGTAACTACTGGTAAAAGGATTCCTGCGAACCGCGATATTATCAATATAATACCGTTTGATTACAAACTTGATGGTCAGGACGGCATTCAGGATCCACTGGGTATGGTTGGGACTAGATTAGATATTAGTGCTAATGTTATCTCTTCACTTAGGCCGAATATGGATAACTTACATAAGGCTGCTGAGGAGGCGCAAGTTAAAGTTAATGCTACTGTCCCTAGCGTAGTTGCGGCTGCTAAAGCTGTTCTTACGGAAAAGCAGATTGAAGGCGGTGTGGCTGTGATCGATTTCGGCGGGTCTACTACAGGTATAGCCATTTATGAAGAAGGCGATCTACAATATATGTCCGTTTTGCCTGTTGGTGGTGATAATATTACCAATGACTTAGCTATTTACTTTAAAATAGCTCCAGAGATAGCTGAGATTATAAAATTGAAACACGCCTCTGCTCTTGGTTATACATCAAATAAAGAGGTTTCTGTTAAATATAATAATACCGTAATGAAATTTAATACTGAGGACATTGACGAGGCTGTTGGTGCTCGGCTGGAAGAGATATTTGAAGATATAAATAAGGAAATTGATAAAGCTGGTCGTCGTGGTAAGTTACCTAATGGTGTCGTAATCACGGGAGGAGCTTCACAGCTAAGGGATTTGCCTGAATATGCAAAGAAAACACTACACCTAGCGACAAGAATGGGTAGAACTATTGGTGTAAGTGGTGATCTAGAGCAGATTAATAAACCTGAATATATCACGGCGATGGGTCTTATGCTATCTGATATAGATAACGCTAATAGTGCGAGCTTCCGTAGATCGGATACTGCTCATGTTGCTTTAGAAAAAAGCGGATCATTTATCAAGAAGTTTATAGGGCGTTTTCGTGTATAGTTGCTTATGACGTGGTATACTTATACTAGAAGATGTAGGAATAGCAGGAGAGGTAATAATGCCTGAAATAAAACCAAGTGATATACAAACATTTGCAAGCATAAAAGTTGTTGGAGTCGGTGGTGCAGGGGGCTCTGCTATAAATCGGATGAAAGAAGCTGGGCTAACTGGTGTGCAGTTTATTGCAATGAATACAGATGCGCAAGCTTTGCATAATTCTAAGGCTGATGTAAAAATACATTTAGGTCAGGATACGACAGGCGGTCTTGGTGCAGGGGCTGATCCAGTTGTTGGTGAAAAAGCAGCCCTTGAATCAAAGGAAGAAATTCGTGAAGCACTTGAAGGTGCTGATATGGTATTTGTTACAATTGGCGCAGGTGGCGGCACTGGTTCTGGTGCGGGTCATATCGTGGCTGAAATTGCCAGGGATTTGGGTATTTTAGTTGTTGGTGTCGCGACTCGTCCGTTTAGTTTTGAAGGGGAAAAACGACGCCGTAATGCTGAGTGGGCTATTGCTCATCTAGGTAATCAGGTTGATACCTTAATATCAATTCCTAATGATAGGCTACTACAGACAATTGATCGCCGTACACCTCTATTAGAAACATTCAAGATTGCTGATGATGTTTTACGCCAAGGTGTACAGGGTATATCAGAACTAATTACAGAACATGGTACAATCAACTTAGATTTTGCTGATGTCAAGGCTATTATGAGTAATGCTGGATCGGCATTGATGGGAATAGGAAAGGCTAGCGGAGAAGATCGTGCGGCTTTGGCTGCTCAGCAAGCTATAGAATCTCCTTTGATAGAGGTTAATATAGAGGGAGCTAAAGGTGTTCTGTTTAATGTAACAGGTGGTTATGATATGTCTATGGCAGAAATTCAAGAGGCCGCGGAGATTATTACTAATGCAGTAAGTCCAGACGCAAATATTATTTTTGGTACAACTCTAAAGCCAGAGCTTCAAGATGAGCTTATAATTACAGTAATTGCCACTGGCTTTGATAACGAATATTTTGCCGAGCAAGCTGCCACGCTTGATACGCCAGACGACGTTGAGGCTAAGGATGATGAAGACAATACAGAACATTCAGATGTTTCTGATGATGTCGTTGAGGAAGTTGATATGACACTTGACCAAGACTCGGTAGCGGCAGATTTTGCTGACGATAGTATACAAGATATATGGAATCATCCTCCACAAGAAGAGGAAGACGAATCGGATATGCCAGCATTTTTGCGTCGTCGTAAGAAGAATAATAGGGAAGAATAGATTATGGTGGGTCGAGATTACAGAATTGGCGACAGTAAAGTACTTGAATCTCGAGAACTTGGTGATGGTAAAACGATTCGACGTCGTCGTGAAACACTTGATGGTAAATGTAGATTTACTACATATGAACGAATTGAGCGTCCTGATTTATCGGTCATTAAGAAAAATAGTAAGAGAGAACTTTTTGACAGAGAAAAACTCGCTAGAGCAATAAGCCAATCTGTGGGAAAGTTTTTTACTTCTGAAATTGAGGTGGAGCAAATTATTAACGAGACTGAAGAAGCAATCTATAACTTGGGGGAAACTGAAGTATTATCAAGCGCGATCGGTGATATAGTTTTGGATATATTGGCAAAGAAAAATGAGATTGCATATGTGCGGTTTGCTAGTGTTTACCGTGACTTTAAAACTCTTGATGAGTTTGAAAATATATTAGCTGCTCGTAGGCGTCAAAATAAATCTCAGGGATAAATGTAGATGCGTGTAGTTGTTGTATATAGGGATAATAACGAATATACGAGAAGTGTCTATGATTTCTTACGTGATTATGAGGCAAGAACTGGCAAACAACTAGAAACAATCAATCCTGATACTCGTGAAGGTAGTGATTTTTGTAGGCTTTATGACATAGTTGAATATCCTAGTATTGTTGCTGTAACAGATTCTGGTAGCTTGCAATATATGTGGAGAGGTTTACCGTTACCGTTAATAAATGAGGTGAATTATTATGATAAAATTTATTAATTTTTTAAAGCATAAAAATCAAGATCTCAGAGACGATAGGCATATATTTGCCAATATGTTAATAGGGGCAATATTGAGCCTGGTGGCTTCTCTTGTTCTTTCGATTGAGGCTATTCACTTAGCACAGAATCCAAACGCGGTTTTGTCTTGCAGTATAAATTCAGTTATAAATTGTGCTACAGTAAGCTTACATCCGTCGGCTTCAATACTTGGCTTCCCAAATAGTTTTTTGGGACTTATAGCTGAGCCAGTCGTTATAACAGTAGCTATAATAGGGCTTGCTGGTGTGGTCATGCCACGTGGCTTTATGTTTGCTGCTCAGATTGGTTATACTATCGGATTTATATTTGCCTATGTACTATTATATTTTAGTTTCTTTATAATTCGTGCATTATGTCCGTGGTGTTTATTAGTTACTTTAACTACGACCTTAGTATTCTTTTCTATGACTCGTTACAATATTAAATACAATAATTTATATTTACCAAAGAAGTTACAAAAACAACTCAAAAGGCTAGTTGATAGTAATTATGATCGGTTATTAATGTGGACTCTAATTGTGATAATTATATCTGGAATTATCGTAAAATATGGTGCTGATTTGTTTAATTAGCTAAAATTGTTATGTTTTTATCTTTTATTGCAAAATAGATGATATAATATTTGTATGAGAAAAGATCTTTTAGCTAGAGCGTTTTTTGGCGTTATGATTGTAGCGCTCGGCGGGATTTTGTTATTGCAGAATCTCGATATTATTAAGTTTAATAACTGGGGTATATTCTGGGGTATATTCTGGGGATCTGCTTTTATTTTGGCTGGTTTATCTGCTATATTCAGCAAGCGTCCACTTTGGTTTTGGGGAATTTTACTAATAGTCATAGGATTATTTATTGGACTTAATTTATCTGATATTATTGATGTTAACTTCTGGAGTATATTCTTCCCAGCATTAATTATATTAGTTGGTGCAAGTGTAATATTTAATATTAAGCCTTCGACTTCCAAGAAAGGTGAAGATGATGACTCATCTGATGGCGAGAAAACTGCTATATTCTATGGACAGGAATCGCGAGTAAAAGGTGATTATGAAGGCGGTGCTTTAACTGCTATATTTGGAGGAGTCGAACTTGATTTGCGTCAAGCGAAAATTAAAGATGGCTCTGTAATTAGTGTGTTTACATTTTGTGGTGGTATTACAATAATGATGCCAGATGATGTTGTTGTAAAAAATGAAGTTCGTGGAGTGTTTGGCGGTAGTGAAGATAAAAGTATTGCTAAATCTTCTGCTAAAAAAGAAGTCTATATTCAGGGTGAATGTATTTTGGGTGGCTTAGAAATTAAGTAAACGTTGTTGCATTGTTTTTTGAGTAAAAATGCCTTACTATATGTGTAGGGCATTTTTATATTGAGTATTTGAGAAATATAAAGTGAGCGGCTATCAACCGTGAAGCCTGCGGGAAGAAATTGGTTTTGCTAGCTGAGATTAGACCCCGCCGCGTATGCTGCGACAAAGCAATAATCAAGTGCTGAGAGAGTTGATGTGCTGTGATAGCCTCGCGCGACAAACGAGAGAATGCAATCTAAAATCACTTCTTTTGGAATCGAGATGGTACCGTCCGTTTGAAACACCTCCAGCGGATTCTCGAAGTCAGAAGAGGTGATTTTTGTTTGAGGAGAATAATGACAAAAATAACGTATTATCCACCGGAATACAGTAAAGATGAGTTTAATTGTGCGCATTGTAAGGTGTTTGCACATCAAGAATGGGGCGGTAGTTTGAGTTGTGGCAATATATTTAATTCACACTTACCGTCAGATTTACTTACTGTATCAAAATGTAAACACTGCAATAAATGGTCTATCTGGATTGAGGAGTCTTTAGTTTATCCGGCACAAATTACAGTGGAAGATCCGAATGATGATATGCCGGATGAGGTTAAAAAACTATATAGAGAGTCTGCTCAAATTTTGTCTATTTCACTACGTGCGACTGCAGCACTGTTGAGACTAGGATTGCAGATACTTCTCGGCGCTGTGGGGGGCGCTGGTAAAAATATAAATGATGATATAAAGAAAATAGTTGCGTTGGGTGTTGAATCTGAAATACAAAGGGCCCTAGATATTCTAAGGGTGTTTGGTAATAGTGGAGCTCACCCTGGGGAGATTAAGCTTGATGAAGATCCTGGCCTGGTGCACAAAATGTATGGGCTAATGAACTATGTTACCGATAGGCTTATCGCCCAGAAGAATCAGATAAATGAATTATTTGAAGGTTTGCCAGAGGGGGTTAAAAATCAGATTGAATCACGAGATGGTAAAAATAAGAATGAGGAGAAAATATAATGAAATTCAAACACGGAACACGCCGCCGAGCGGCAGAATATGAAAAAGATTGGGTGCAACGCTGGAAGGATGATCAGACATTTGAAAAGTCAGTGGTGCAGCGGCCGGCAGATAATGCCTACGTTTTTTATGACGGGCCACCGTTTATTACTGGCGTACCGCATCATGGTACGTTACTGAGCTCAATCGTTAAGGACGCGGTGCCGCGCTACTGGACGATGAAAGGCAAGCGTGTGGAGCGCCGCTGGGGTTGGGACTGTCATGGCCTGCCGGCAGAGAACTTCGTCGAAAAGCAGATGAATATTATGGATCGGCGGCAGATTGTGACGAATAGCGACCAGTCAGCGCCTCTGGATAAGGACGGTAATCCTTTGCCGACTATCAGCCTGGAAAAATACATCAACAAGGCCCGCGAAAGTATGGTGGCCAACAGTGAAACCTGGCAGGGCGTGATTGACCGGATTGGTCGCTGGGTGGATTTTAAGGGCGCCTATCGCACTATGGACAAGGACTTTATGGAGAGCGTCTGGTGGGCATTTAAGCAGCTCTACGAAGCAGGCAAGATTTACGAAGGCGAAAAGGTGCTGATGTACGACACCAAGTTCGCCACCCCCGTTAGCAAGGCCGAAGTGACTATGGATAACGACGCCTACCAAACAGTAACCGACCCGAGTGTGTATGTGAAGTTTAAACTAGTTGATAGCGATTACTCGATCCTTGCCTGGACCACCACCCCATGGACGCTGCCAGCCAACCTGATGCTGGCGGTTAATCCAGAGATGACATACTGCGAAGTATTGGTCGACGGTGAAAAGCTGATTATCGCCGAAGAAGCTTTCGAGCGTACTTTACAAGACGAAAAGCACCAGCCACTTGATTACGAAGTATTACGTAAATTCCCGGGTAGCGAATTGGTGGGTAAGAAATACCAGCCGCTGGCTACTGGCTCGACCTGGCCAGAAAATGACAAGATTCACACCATTTACGCGGCAGATTTCGTCTCGCACGAGTCAGGTACGGGCATCGTGCATATCGCGCCAGCTTATGGTGAGGACGACTTTGAGCTGGCAAAGAGTCTTGGTATTAACGCCTTCCATGTCATTGATGATAATGGTTACTACGTTGATTCGAATTACAAAGGTCTGGAAGTTTGGGAAAACAATAAGTTTATCGCCAAAGATTTGAAAGAAAAGGGAATTGTTTGGAAAATTGAGTATATTCGCCACGAATATCCGTTCAATCCTCGGAGTAAGCAGCGTATTATGTATCGGGCTATTCCGTCGTGGTTCTTTGCGATTCAGGGGCAGAAGCCGCTGATGCTGGAGCAAAACGAGAATATTAATTGGTTCCCGAGTCATCTGAAACACGGTCGATTCGCCAAGAATATTGAGCAAGCGCCAGATTGGAATCTGAGCCGCGACCGCTTCTGGGCGACGGCCATGCCAGTTTGGAAGGGTGACCGTGGTACCGTCAAAGTGGTTGGCTCATATGCAGAGCTCAAAGAGCTAAGCGGTGTGGAGCTGGATGATTACCACCGCCCGTGGGTGGATGATATTACCTTTGAGATTAATGGCGAGAAATTCACGCGGATTGATAAGGTGCTGGATTGTTGGTTCGAGTCGGGCAGTATGCCGTTTGCGCAGCTGCATTATCCGTTCGAAAATCGGCAGAAGTTTGAGGCGAATTATCCGGCAGATTTTATTGTCGAATACATTGGCCAAGTGCGGGCATGGTTTTACTATGTGCATGCGGTCAATACGGCGCTAGCGGAGATCGGTGCCTTTGGTCCTGATTGCCAGCATAAAAATGCCTACAGCAATGTCATTACCACCGGCGTGGTGGCAGGTAACGATGGTCGCAAGATGAGTAAATCTCTCGGCAACTTTACCGACCCGAACGAGCTGATGGACAAGTTCAGCGCGGATAGCTTGCGCTTTTTGCTGCTCAGTAGTCCGCTGCTCAACGGTGAGGATTTTGCCTTGCACGATAAGAGCGTTGGTGATGTGGCTAGGAAACTTGCCATGATTTGGAATATGTATGACTTCTTCACGATGTATGCTGAGGTGGATGGCTGGGAGTTTGACGGCGAATTGAAAGATCCGCTGAGTGAGCTGACAAACCCGCTAGATATCTGGATTATAAGCCGCTTACACCAGCTGGTTGCCGAAGTTGAGCGCCATATGGATACCTACAATATCCCCGATGCACTTAGCCCTATTTTGCCGTTCCTGGATGACGCTTCTAACTGGTATGTTCGCCGTAGCCGTCGCCGCTTCTGGAAGTCTGAGGATGACGGCGATAAGAATGACGCTTACCGCACGCTGCATTACGTGTTGGTGCGCCTGAGCTATATCTTGGCTCCATTTACGCCGTTTTTGGCTGAGGAATTGTATCACAATCTGACGGGCGATGCTGAATCGATTCACTTGAAGGATTGGTTGTCTGCGGGCGAAACTAACAGGGCAATGCTACGCGATATGAACGCTTTGCGTGCTGCTGTCAACGATGGTCTATCGAAGCGTGCCGCTGAGGGGATTAAGGTTCGCCAACCGCTGGCTTCCGCTAAACTTGTCAGCACTATTTCGCAAAATACACCAGAAGAAGTTGCTCAGTTTCTAGTCGATATTGCACGGGACGAGCTGAATGTTAAGTCGGTGGAAGCAGTGACCGGTTCAGAACTTGATATTCCTGAAGTGTCTGCTCAGCCAAGTGTTGTCTATGATCTTAATATCACCCCTGAGCTCAAACGCGAAGGCCTGATGCGCGAGATTGTTCGTCACGTTCAGAGTGCGCGTAAGAAAGCGGGCTTGCAGGTTGATGATCGTATAATCCTGCAGCTCACAGCCAATGACGATCAGCTTCGTCAAGCTATTAATGAACACCGCGCGACGATAGCTGCCGAGACTTTGGCATCTTTTGGTGAATCTAATAGTAATAGATCAAAAGCTACCATTGAGGGCGCTGAGTTTGATATTGCTCTTCATATTGCCTAACAATTTGGTGATTTGGCTATTATACATAGAATATTGTAAACTATAATTCATGTGATAATAATTTTACTCATATTAATGGGGGTGTATTTATGTTAAATTCAGATAGAGATATTAATAATAGAATTACGGTTAATGAAACACCTGATCAACCACAATTTCAAAATCTACAACACGAAAAGTTGAGAGCCTCTCACCTACACGCACCTTTATTAAAGGCTGCGTTAATGGCGGATGTGCCTGTTTGGTTATATGGCGAAGCGGGCAGTGGTAAATCTACAGCTGCAGAACAGATGGCAGATGAACTGGACTTATCTTTCCGCTCTATTTCGCTTGGTCCATCAACTTCCAAGGCTGATCTTATGGGCTATCGTGATGCTACTGGGGAATATCGCAGTACAGCATATCGTGAAACATATGAAGACGGCGGTGTATTTTTATTTGATGAAATAGATAATGCTCACCCATCTGTATTAACTATATTAAATAACTCAATCGCGAATAATCAAGGTGAGTTTCCAGATAAGCGAATATCTCGCCACGATGATACTCGTTTCATTGCGGCTGCAAATACGATTGGTCGCGGTGCAACTGCTGAATATGTTGGTCGTACTCCGATTGATGCAGCTACCATTGACCGTTTTGCGTTTGTACCTATGGATATTGATCCCGAGCTAGAAGAAGCTTTAGTATTAGGTGATCAAGTTAAAGATTCTTATGTAGATATTTCTTCTGGTGGAGTACCTAATGCTAGGGAATGGTTGGCGGTTGTTCGTGCGCATAGAGAGGCTGTATCTGAATTGGGAATTAGGGCAATTATCGGTCAGCGTGCTGCTCTTTATGGAAAACGTTTAGCTGAGCAAGGGGTTGGAAAAGACTGGCTTAGTGAAATGTTACTTTATAAAGGCATGAAGAAATATGATCGTGAAAAGCTGGAGAGTGCTGCGGGTAAATTAGTTGGAAAACATCAGAATAAGCTTAGAGACTCTCATCCAAATTCAACCATAAGTTCAAGTCGTCATCAATCATCTTCTAATATGAATACAAATTCTATTCCATCGACTCAAACACATTTATATAAATACGATAGAGATGAAATAATACAAGATTTAATAATACAAGATTTACCTATAAGTCCAAACATAAAAACTTTACCTGATCGTGATTCTAATTTGGATGAAAATCAAGAAGTAGAGCGGGATTTGTGGTTTGATGCACCAGATACAAAAATTATAGTCAGCGAAGACGATATGCGTAATATAGCCTATGGAGGATATCTTAAAGAAGCAAAAGAATTTATGTTATTTAATTATAAAAAGAAATATAGTAGCAAGAGATTTAATCGTGAAGGAATGATGAATTCTCCTAAAATGAAAACCCTACTAGCTATGTGCTGGGCTTTCGAATCGACTAAGTCTATTGATGGTGAAAACGTGGGTAATCCAACATCTTGGTTTGGTGCTCGACCTTTAACAGAATATGGAGATTCTGAAATCTCTGTAAAAGATGCAGTTGATAAGGAATATTTTACATTCGTATATGAAGATGGTGTAAAGTTATTACCATGGGAGCTTTCTTCTGATAGAGTTGAAAAAGTAGCTTGTAATTTCGAGTCTTTAAGTGAAGAGGATGTTATATATTATGTACGCCAGTTTGAGTCTAAGTATAACTTTACTCCTGGAGCTATCACTATGATTAATTGGTTAATGCAAAATCCAGAAGTTAATAACAAAAATAGGTAGATGAGCTGATGCGCAAGTGTAAATATGTGAGAAATGATGGTAGTGTTGCCTATGTAAGACACCTCGACGGCCTAAGCGAAGTCGTTGATATAATGCGAAATTCCAAAGAAAACGATAGAAATTCTAGCCTTGAATCTAGTAGTTGTGAAATTGATTCAGATAGTAGCTGGTATGGCACTAGTAGTATGGAAGAGGCTATAGATTTAATGCATTATGGATGGGAAGAAGGAAGATCAAAATTAAAGAAAGCGATAGGTAAAATAGCGATTGATGAATTAGTGGGAAAGCGCTGCACTGTTGATCAGATTCCGGATTACACTGGTGATGAGGTTGATATTGATAGATTCTTATCTGGTGATCCAGAAAATATGGTTGAATATTATCTAGAGGATAGTAAATACGGAAAACAAGCTAATATGCTAGTTAATTGCTCTTTATCTTCAAGTGTCTCGCCAGAAAGAATTATTAAGCGCGGGGCTGCTATCTATTCAGCAATTGAAGCTTTACGTGCAGAAGGTTATGCGTTGGGTTTGACTATGGTAGAATCCAGTAAACCCGAAAGACACTCTAAAAAACATAAAATTTATGGTATAGAGTACTATATTCCAATTATTGAACCAGGAAACTATCTTGATATTGATACAGCATCTTTTTGTCTGGCTCATCCTTCTTTCTTGCGGCGAGCCATGTTTGCAGTTAATGAAACCGAGAAAGATAAAATACGCAAGGTTGCTGGTTTTCATAGCGGAGGTGGGTATGGAGTGCCTTCAAAAATTTTTTCAAAGATACCACCAAATAGTTTTGTTATTAATAAAGGCGAAGGAATTGATCTTAAAGGAGCATCAGAGTGTCAGAAATTTGCCCAATCCATTGCAGATAGAGCCCTAAAGGCATTAGGTGTAGAAGTATGTGATAACGAGAAATATTAATAGGTTATCGCTTCGTTGCTTAGGATTTACAAAACATGATACAATGGATTTAAACAGTAAGGGGAGAATATGAAGAGAGTAATATTTGGTTTTATAACCATTACCGCATTGGCTGTATTAGGTTTTGCGCCGTTTGCTAACGCACAGCAGGGAAATCACAATAAACAGAGTACCGATATTGGATATAGTCTACCAGCTGGCAAAAAGCATAGTGGTAACATATATACCTCATCTCGGAATATACAGATTAATGGAAATATTGAAGGTAGTTTATACTGTGCTGCTTCATCGGTACTGGTTATCAATGGTAGAGTTAGCGGTGATGTAGTTTGTCTTGCTTCTAAGGTAATTATAAATGGTGAAATTGGACAGGATTTACGTATAGCTGGATCAGATATTTCTCTGAAAGGTAAGGTTAATGGTGATGCATCAATTGCTTCATTAGATAAAGTTAACCTCGCACCAGAATCGACAATCAGTAAGGATCTGCAAATTTATGGTAGCAGTACAGAGATAAGCGGTGAAATTGGCAATAATGCTTATATTTCCTCACGCAATTTAAAGGCTGGTAATATGGTTAAGATCGGTGGTGATCTTAGCTATTCATCTGTTGATGAAATTAATTTTACTAATGGTCAAGTAAAAGGCAAAATTAATTATAGTCAAGTACAGAATAATGATAACGCGGCGCTGTCTGTGATTATGATTATGCTGATGTTGCTAGTACTATCTATGATAGTAGTCCTTGTTGTACCTGGTAGAGTACATCGTTCCAGTGAGATTGTTAAAGGCAACTTTATTACAGTGATCTTAGCTGGTGTGGCTACAGTATTTCTAGTTCCTATTGTAGCTATACTTTTGGCACTATCTGTTATAGGTATACCTGTTGCAATAGTTATGGGATTCGCTTACGTAATAATCCTTATTATGAGCGCTCCTTTCTTTGTATATTTGCTTGGTTCGATTTTACTAAGCGGTGTTAAAAATATTTCATTACGTATGTTGGGTGGTGTAGTATTCTTTGTGGCACTTTGTATGATTCCATTTGTTAATGTAGTTGCTATACTATCATCTTTGTTTATAGGCACTGGTATAGTTATTCGTCTTATAACAGATGGATATAAAATGCCACGTTATACTCTGAATCCTCCAGCACCTAAGCCGCCAATGCCAGATGCTTTATTGGATACATCAGATAATCAAGATACAGATATTACGAAAAATAGTAGTGAAGCGACACCTAAGTATGCTAAGCCATCAGCAAAGAAAAAAACGCCAAGTAAATCATCTGTTAAATCATCTAAAAAAGAATCAGAATAAAATAGGAGGCTAGAATGACCATACAAAAGTCAGCTAAGATAGGTATAATCACAGCGACTATCTCTTGCATGGTACTTAGTGGTCATGTTGCTTGTGCTCTGAACGAGGGGGAGTCTCAATCTACTCCTTCTAACCCAGCAGCAAATGCTCCAACTATTCAAAATCAAGCAGGGCAGCCAGTACAACCTACTGAGATACAGATAGAATTGATTTTGTTGCCAAAACAATATTTTTATGGAGATAATCTTGATCTTAAGGCTAAGATTATAAAAAATAATACAAATTATAAATTAAAGCTAAAAGTCACTAGGGTAGATATTCCAAATTCGCCTCCAAAACTAATTAATATAAATGAGACTGCAGGCGAGATTAACCTTGCTAATTATCTAAGAAGTGATGATTTACTGCATGGTGATTATGTAATGGAGATTCTTGCTACATCTAATGATAGTCAGAGTGAATTATATAAATCTAAAGAGGTTAATTTAAAAATTTTACCAAAAATTACACCTCCTTCACCACCTAATGAAAATTCTGCTTCCAATCATGTAGCGCCTGCGCCACAACCAGCTCCTCAACCACAACCAGAGCCAAAAGAGGCTATAATAAATAGTAAGCCTCTAAAAACACTTGAGCCTGTAAAGTCCGATACTCATCTTTCGACGAACTTTTCAGCTCCATATGTGTTTGGAGTAACATCCTCTAAAAAGAGTGGCTCTATAACTGCTGTTACACCTACTAGAGTCACTTCTAGGAGTGAATCTACTATAAATACGATAAATGGTATAACTACTAAATCTAATAATGTAGATAAACTTACAGATCCAGAAAAGGTTATAACACTTACAGCTAAAAAGTCTAATACAGCACCGCAAAGTAGTAAGCTAACCAACGATAAAAATCACAATAATAATCCAAGCCAAACCAATAATTGGTTAGACTGGCGAGTGATTGGTGCGGGGATAGGTGTACTTACTGTAGCTACTATTGGATTTTGTCGATTTTTTATTATGCGTAAATAGATAAATTTAAATTCAACTAAAATAAATTGAGAGGTTATATGATTACAAAAGCAATTATATTGGCAGCTGGTTGGGGTACGAGACGTCTTCCAATAACTAAATCAGTAGAAAAGTGTATGCTTCCAATTGGTAATCGTCCAGTAATAGACTATGTGGTACAGGATGCTATCTTAGCGGGTATAAAAGATATTTATTTTGTCGTAAATTCTGAAGATAATCAGATAGAAAAATACTACAAACCATACCCAAAGCTTGAACAATATCTAAATTTTGCAGGTAAGCCAGAATATTTGCGCTATATTGCACCTCCGCAAGGTGTTAATTTTTACTTTATCGAGCAAGAGGTTAACACTAAATATGGTACTGCTATACCTGTGGGGCTTTGTTTTCCATATATACGCCCTGGTGAATCGGTAGCAGTTTTGACTGGTGATGATTTTATTTATAACTATGATGGTAGTTCCGAACTAGCTCGTTTAATTATGCAAACACCTCAAGGTGCTAGTTCAATGCTTAGTGTAGATGTCGACCCTAATAGAGTGGGGGAATATGGAGTGATTGAGTTTGATACGCAGGGTAACTATTATCAAATAGTAGAAAAGCCCTCTCCAGAAAATTCTCCAAGTAACTATATAAATATCAGCAAATACATTTTAAATTATGAGGTTTTGCAAGCAGCAGCAGCGTATTCAAAAGTTGATATTACAGGAGAGTACGCACTTACAGAACCTATTAATCAATATGTTTTGACTGGGGGTACTATGAAGGTTGTATTATCTCAGGGTAAATATTTTGATTCAGGTAATGCTTATGCTTGGGTAGAGGCTAATAGAACAGTGCTAGGCGTATAAATTAAATAACATATATTTGCTCAATAGCCTAATTTATTGTTAGGCTATTGATTTTTTATAATAATTATGCTAATATTCATAAATAAGGAAGTTAACATAAACATTATTAAAGTTAAATTAAAAAATAAAGCTTCCCTAAAAAGGAATAATTTATGCGAGAAAAGTCTCCAGTTATCACGATTTCATCTGAAGATGTGGTTGAGCCTATAACGGTACATCATAATCAAACACCAGATTCACAATTGCACGTTGCGGATCAGGGTGATAAAAATGTAAGCTATAATACTCTTAATAGTCTAAACACCGATGAATTACTTAGTGAACAATCGCTAAATACTGATAACGATATCGAAGATCAGGAAGTAGATGATTATCAGGCTGAATACGAAAATTCGCAAACTGAAGCTATGGATATGGAGAGTATTCGTCAAGTAGCTGAAGAAGAAAATAAAAAGCCTAGATGGACTAGAGTTCGTAAGATGTTGGGTACAATTTCATTAATACGTACTTTAAAACCTGGTAAAACCAAAGAAACACCAGAAAATAACCTCTCTAATCACAATAAACAGGAATCTCAAAAGCTTGTTAAAGATTTAGGTATGAATATCATTAACGAAGGGTATATAGATAAAATAGACTCCTTGAACAGTGATGAATTAGAATCATTAAGTAAAAATTTTGCTGCTCTAGAAGAAGAGTATGCTAATATTGATGACTATATTAAGGAAAATAGTGTATCCTTACAGCATATAGCAGAGCATGCTAAGTTAAATGATAAGGATAATATCTTAAAAGCTATTCAAGCCAGAAAAGAGCAGTTAGAAAATTCTACAGATAATAGTGATGATGATAATGAATCTAACAAACCTCGCCATGCTAAAGAGGCATTAGTTGATGACTTAGATACATCAGAAATAACCCAAGAGGAAAAAGATAAATTAATTGAAGACTATAAAGAGCTAAGTAAAAGCATAAATGAAAGATTAGAAGATGATAAGTTCTATAATTTAACCGCTAGTGAGTTACTTACCTTAATTACTGATAATACGCAAATGATGCTAAAATATTCTTCACCAGGCTTTAAGGGTATTTTAGAAAGTGAAGGAATAACGGATGATGTAGCAGAAAAAGTACATTCCACATCAGATAAAGTTCTAGACCGTTTAACAAAGATAAATTTTGCAGCAAGTACGTTTGAATCAGAAGAACATAGAAAACCTACTGAACAAGAAGCGGTTGAAGCGGCTAATAAAGATAGTCTATATTAAAATAAGAATTAGATTGTGCTATAATGCAAGAATAAAGTATTTAAAACAAAAATAAGATTTTACTAACCCAATAAAAGGAGAGCTTACGCTCATGTCGGCAGAGAAAAATAAAATCAAGCTTTCAGCGCCAGAATCGAGTATTTCTGAGCAATCAGGCGAGAAAGAAAAACCTAAGTTTTCTAATCGTGATAAAACAATTGCCCACTCTATAAGTTACCGTTTGAATAAGCGATTAAGCGAAGAGGATATACTAAATAGCGAAAACCAAGACATAATTGACCTTAGAGAACATATTAACGCAGGTCTAACAGATGTAATAAATGAAGCTAATAGGCAACAACTCAAACCAGGCTCACAGGAGCGTATAGAGTCTATAAAAGATGGTGCGCGGGATTTACTAAATAGTATTGATTTTGATAGCTTTGCAGATAAACTTGGGTTACCTGAATCATCAAAAAATAAAGAACGTAAGTTAGATAAATGGCGACAATCTGTATCTAGAAAGATGGGCATAGTCGCGACTAGGGGAATTGGCGCGATACAATCTATGGGCAAAAAGATTGAATCTGTTAAAGATGCCGCCGGTGATTTAAAGGAAAAGTCTGCCAAAAATAAAGCTGAGAGAATTGAGGAAGCTAAGAGGAAAGATATTACAGAATTTTTGGATTCTGCTGGTGAAATTGCCTTCAGGCTACATTCAATTAAAGCAGGTATTAGTTTAGCGTCAGAAGCACTTTCTAATATAAAAACTGAGTACAAGCATCTTAGGAGTTTGTATTCCAATTTAGGTGAAGATATTAATAGTGACGTAGCTGCTTCTTATTTTGCTAAGGATTTAGGCTTTTCAGACAAATATCACGAAAATATAAAGTTATTAAATAATGAAATTAAAAAGCGTAAATCCGATGAAAAGGAAGCTAAGAAGAGCGCTAAACTAGCTGAAAAGCAGGCTAAAAAGGATGCTAAGCAGGCTAAAAAACCTAAACACGCAAAACCTAGAAAGCCGATTTCCTTAGATTCTATACCACTTATGCGCCGTGGTGAACCTGGCGAAACAAAACAGGAAGAGAATTTGCGGTATCGCAAGAATATATACAAGTTAGGCGCTATAGCTTTAACTGGTATAATTACTCTTGGTGCTGGCGGTGTTTATTCTTATAATAGATCTGTTAACATAAAACCTTCTGCCGAAATTAGTACAAATTATAATATTAATAATAAAAGCACTGAAGAGGCGGCTACTAGCGCTACTAAAGCGCCTGAGACAGCGTCTCCAGAAAAAGTCGCAGAAACTAATATAACTGAAAAAGAAACTTTATTTAATACTTCTAAAGAGGGTAAATACGGTAACTTATTTAGTGGGTATAATGCCGAAAAAGATATCGCTGGCATGAGCGGGAAGATAGATAAAAATGACTGGCGTAAACCACTAGAAGGCGATAGTACGCATGAGCGCGGAAAAGACTTTTTAGATGGACTAAAATCTAGCCCTTCCGAGCTTGCTACAGTTCTTTCTAGGCTTGGTTCTTTACCAGAAGGTATGACGGTAGATGAAGCTCAGAAAGTATTTTCTAACGATAAGGATCGTGCTATAACCCTAGCATCGGTTTTAAGCGAGGGAAAGGTTGAATTTAAGCAAGGTTCTGCTTTGGGCGAGAATGAGGCTTACGGCAGTTACTTTGCAGTTAAAGATGTAGATGGCGTTTACCGTACCTATTATGATTCATATGTTGATGGCAGCCAGCCTAGCAATGTGCTTGAAATGCATGTTACCAAAGATGACGGAAGTACTCATGTTTTAGAAATCCGTGAGGCTTGCGGGCAAATTATTGATCGTATTGATTCCAATCTTGACGCATAAATATAAACAGTATTGACTTTTATTCATTATTATGATAAAATCTATAACGTAGTAAATAAAAATTACAAAATAAAAATTACAAAAGTAAAGGACAGTGAAGTTTTATTATGGCAGAACAATTATCTAAATCTATACAAAATATAATGAACACCGACCCTAGTAATATTGATAGGGAAAGTGATGAGTTTAAAGAATTTTTACAAGATGGATCTCTTGACGATTTAACTCAGCTTGCACACAATGCTAAGTTTGATGGAGAAGACGATCTATTAGGCTCGGTTTATGGAGAAATAAAAGATCGCTTAGATCAGGCTGTGCGTGATAATTTTATTACTAAAGAAGAGCTTGACGACAGGCTTAATAAGATTGACTCTATTATAGAAAGTGATCCTGCGAATAATAATCAACCTGCCGTCCAAAAACTAGCCGCAACTGCAGTTACAGCGGCTAATAAGACAAATAATTTAAATACCAATAGTGCAAATAGCGGTAAGGCTGCGAATACACTATCTAATTCCACAAAATCCAAGTCTCAAGCTCCGACTCCGCTAATGATGCCATCTAAGATACCAAAACCTAAAGTAAAGAGAAAATCTGGCAGTAATGTTTCTAATTCAAACAGTAAAGGTAATAATAATGCTGCGTCTGCAAATACAGCTTCTAGCAAACCTGCACCAAATCCAAATAACGCACCTGCTACCAACCCGAATACAACCCCCGCAGCTAACAAAAATACGTCTCCTACAACCAATCCAAATACCGCACCTATAGTACTATCTGCAAACCAATTAAAAAATCTGCTCAACATAGATCCTAATACAACTAATACACCAAATCCAAATAACGCACCTGCTACCAATCCGAATACAACCCCCGCAGCTAACAAAAATACGAATAACCCAAATACTGCACCTAATTATAACAAGGCTCCGGCAAATAATCCAAACAATTCAAATCTACCTCCAACCCAACAGCTAAATGCTAATGCTATAGTAGCTGGCGCTAACTTGGCTCCAAATCCAAACCAAGATCCAACAAGTATTAATGAGCTTATAGAAATAGAAAATGAGCTAAATGAAGCTAAAAATGAATATGCAAGGTTAACTGCTAAGGATAGAAAATCTTATATTAGATCTGGTAGAGTAGCTCGATTTCTTGCAAAAATACCTGGACTTAGAAGATTTGCAGAAAAGCGTGATCAAAGTATAGAGACAGAAGAGGCTAAGGAAAGATATGATGCTGCTTCTAAAGCCTTGATTGAATGGGAGTTAAAGAGCTTAGAGAGTGCGGGCTATGATGAGGATGCTAAGCGTCAAGAAATCATAAACGTGTTAGTTGATCGCGATCTTGAGTTTGAAAACGAGGTTGTAGAACAACGCATGCAACAAAGTAAGAAAACAAATAAGTTTATAAATTCGTGGGTAAGGCCAGGTGGAATGACTAAGATCCTTTCAGTTGGCGGAGTAGGATTTATTACTGGTGCTACGATAAAGGCCTTTCATGGTGCAAGCTTATTTAGTTTGCCTGGGATTGCTACTAAAGGTGCTGGTGCGGTTACAGGTGGTCTTATCGCTGGTTATGTTAGAAAGAGGCGGGCTAATGCGGAAGTTGAGGATGCTAATGGTAATTTAGTAACTTTAGCTAAAGCCCAGAGTAATGAAGACCTTAATGACAAGAAGACTATAATAGAAAATATCGTTAATTCTGCAGATATTTCAAAAGGTAGCGATAGTATTGATGTAGGCAGAATAAGCCATGCTACAGAGCAACGTACAAAGAGCGAAGTTGGCGGTAATATAAAACGTTTGGCGAAGACGGCGTTCTTGGGTACAAGCGCCGCATCTCTTGGCGAGGTGGTGACTGGCGGTGTTCAGTCTATGATGGCTGGCGCAGATACAAATGCCCACCATATCGTAGGTAATACAAATGATGCGGCTATGAATAACTCACATAGCACAGCACCATCTGCTGAGTCTGCACCTACAACATCTGGTGCTGAACCTACAGATACATTGTCGGCTGCTGAACCCATGCATTCACCAGACACTACAGGTATGGTTGAAGGTCATAACTTCTATGTACAGGATGGTAGCGGTTATAGCCAAGAGTTGATAGATTTTGCTAATGCAAATGGTCAAACTTTAACACCTGATCAATCTATGGAGCTGCATCAACACCTGGTAGATAAGTTTGGACCTGACTATATTAACATAGATGGTGTTACTACAGATACGTACCTAGATGGCAACGATATACGTTTGAGCGCGCCAGGTAATGCTTCTTGGGAAAACGGTGTACCTGATGCTGTCCGTGAGTGGATGATGAATAACGGTTTATGGAATAGATAATTATTAAATAAAAATTAAGGAACAAATAAAATGAATAATGAACAACAAATTATACAGGCTTTAGGTTTACAATCTGCATCGCCAGAAGTTCAGAAAAATATTTTACTAAAAGTTAATGGAGTTGTAGACCGCCGCCTGGTGCTTGCGATGGATGAAGTCTTAGACGATCGGCAGCGAGATGAATTCTTCAAGGTACAGGAGTTGCAGGGCGATGATGCTGCGATTGCGTGGATCGAAGCTAATGTTGTGAATATCGGTGATTTACGCCAGGCTATTCTTCATGATTATCTAGAAGAAAAGCTAAAAATGCTCGGATCCTAAGCTATAAAATACAAGTATTGCAAATCACGTCTATATCTGTTAAAATGGTTAGGATTAGTTAAATAAGTAACAGAGGAATTTATGGCAAAAAAAGCAGTCATTAAAGTAGGCGGCAAGCAGTATCTTGTAGCTGAAAAAGAGACCCTCCTGGTGGACCTCCTCCCGGAAGGCACAAAAGAGCTCAAGACTGAAGCATTGTTGTTGATCGACGGTGATGAAACTACTGTCGGTACTCCAGTTGTAAAAGGCGTAAAAGTAACAGCTAAGGTTGTAGACGATTTAGTAAAGGGTAATAAACTACGTATTATTCGCTATAAGGCTAAAAAGCGTATACATAAAGAAACTGGTCACCGCCAAAAATATAGTCGTATAGAGATTGCTTCTATAAAATAACTATATAAAACATGAAATAAAACGCTCATTTGGAGCGTTTTATTTTTTATGATATTATTAGTGTGAAAGTTAGATAAATTATATAAAATAAAAATATATTATGGAAAATAAAGATAAAGAACCACAATCTAAACCAAATTCATCTATACAAAGTGAATCTCAATCCCAAAAAGAGGTGGCAAGTACTACAAGTAGGCTTATCTCTGGAATGTTTATAGTTGCTGGAATTATTACTTTCTTTGCGATACAACTTGCTATAGAATCGTCATTTTCTGGTTCTGCTTATTATAGAAGTTCGCAGAATGCCACTACATATTTGTATATTAATAGCTTATTGGCGTGCCTAGCTTTTATCTTATCTTATATCGTACGCAAATCTATAATAAATAAATCTGGTAATTCTAGTGCGCAGGCAAGTACAAGTAATATAGCTAACCTTCATATTATGCTATTTATTATGGCATCGTTTTTCATTATTTCTATACCGTTTCACTTAGCGATTAGTATGGTAGGGTATGGAGATGTTGGTATGACCTGTGGTTTATTCTTAGCTTCTGTGGTGATATTTTTGTATAGCAGGGTTGCGTCATATAGCTTAGCGTTTAATATTAGTATCATAACGTTTTGTGTTGGTGTAGCTAATTTTATACTTTTACTAACGCATCGTGCCTATATTCCTATTCCAGAAACTTTAATTTGGGTTGCACTGGGAGTTTTTATACCCGTGGTTGCCAAGTTTATTAATGATAATATGTCTAAAAAGAATAGTGATCTTGACCAAAAGACAGACATGAAGTTGGACGATGAATCTAAATCCATTAGTAATATTGATAGTAATTCTAAAAATGATCCTATTAGCGATATCTTTATTTTAGTTGGTTATTCTGTAGCTCTCTTTAGTTTATGTAATGCTGTCTTTATAAATAGTGTATTTGTTGATGGGATGCCAATTGGACTGTACAACATAGTATGGATAATATTACTCATCGCTTTTATATATTTTTGTTTTTCAATAAGTTTTCGTAAACATGATAGAAATTTGTTTTTGATTACATCTTTATTTACGGTATATGCTTCTATAGGTACCTGTATAAGATATTTAAGCCAATTTTCTGTGGCCTTAAGTTTAGCTTCATCTGCTATCATCCTTGTAATTTGTGCAATTATTTTAACAAATGTTCATAAAAAATATTTTTCCACTAGTAGTTGATGCTGTTTTAATCTGGTTATGTTATAATACTACTATTACGAGGGAAAATAAATAATGTCAGTAGTTATTTCTATAACCAATCAAAAGGGAGGGGTTGGCAAAACAACCAGCGCGGTTAATCTTGCTTATTACCTAGCAAAAGCAGGTAAGAAAGTTCTGTTAGTAGACTTTGATCCGCAAGGTAATGCAACTAGTGGATTGGGCGTGGATAAGGATAAATTAAACATCACTATGAGTGATGTTATGTTAGGTAAAAAGTTACTAAAGGACACTATTATTGCTACTGACTATAAAAATTTATGGCTAGCACCTAGTACACCTCACCTAGCAAATACAGAAGCTGAGCTTGCTCAGGCAGAGAGGCGATTTAGCAGACTTAAAGTTGCGATTGAATCTGTCGCTAATCAATACGATTTTATATTAATTGATAGCCCACCAAGCCTTAGCCTACTAACTGTTAATGGGCTGATAGCGGCTAGGTATATTTTATTGCCAGTCCAGGCTGAATTTTATGCTTTAGAGGGGCTTGGACAATTATTGGAGACAATGAAACTTGTGCGTAAGAATATTAATCCAACGCTTGATTTATTGGGTGTATTGCCAACTATGATAAACAGCAGAACTAGTCTTAGTCAACAGGTTTACGAAGAAATTAAACAACATTTCCCAGGCAAGGTATTCAAACAGACTATTCCACGTAATATTAGGTTGGCTGAGGCTCCAAGCTACGGTGTACCTATTGGTGAATATGATAAGTGGAGTAAAGGTGCCCGGGCATATAAAGCTGTAGCAAAGGAGGTGATTGAGCGTGTCGGCTAAAAAGCGTGGTTTAGGTAGGGGATTTAGCTCATTAATACCAGACGACATTTTAGATGAATCGTTTGACCCTACGGCTATTGAAGATGAAAGAATCAGCGATCTTCGACAAATTAAGATTTCGCAGGTTTTTCCAGATCCAGATCAGCCGCGCCGTAATTTTGATCAGGAAGCGCTTGATAGATTAGCTATTTCTATTGGCGAGCATGGAGTTTTGCAGCCTATAGTGGTTATCCCTCGTGGTGATAAATATATGATAGTCGCGGGCGAGAGGCGTTGGAGAGCGGCTAATATTGCTAAGCTTGATAAAATTCCAGCTTTGGTTAGAACTTTAAGCGATCAACATAAACTAGAACTATCTTTGATTGAGAATATACAGCGTAGTGATTTAAATCCTATAGAGACAGCTACTGCTTACTTGAAACTGCGAGATCAATTCAATTTATCGCTTGATGTAATAGCTAAACGAATGGGTGCTAAATCTGTGAGTACTGTTAGTAATAAAATGCGCTTATTAAAGTTGCCAAAATCTGTACAAAAGAAACTAGCTAGCGGTGACATTAAAGAAGGTCAAATTCGTCCATTAATTGGGTTAGATGAATCTGTTGTAGTTGATATAACCAATAATATTATTAAAGAAGGGTGGAGTGCCCGCAAAGTTGAACAACTTATTATTGCAATGAAAAAACAACAGCCGAAGGAAACTCCTGAACCTAAAAAAAGAGTAGAAACTGCGGCTGCAGTATATAATAAGCAGATCGAAAATATTAGCAACAAGCTTGGTACAAAGGTAAAAATACGCAGCAATAGCAAGGGGTCTGGTATGATTTCTATTGCTTTTAAGAACGCGGAAGATCTAGAGCGTATCGAAAGCATGCTTACTAGCTAATTGATAAGATTAGGAAGAGAAGTAACCAACCTTATTCAGCGGCCATATTCTAACAGAGACTGGACCTACAATTCTATACATAGGTATGTAGCCAAGTCCGTTTCTTGAATCGTACGAAAAGTTATCATTGCGGTGATCACCTGATACAAATATTGAACCTTGTGGCACCTCACCATTAAAATCACCCGAGGTAGGTGTGCTGAGTGTTTTTGCATAATCTTTATCTGGATTAAAACCTTTTGGATTTTGATTATTAAATACAGTTAATGATCCGTCTTTAACAACTACGCGTTCGCCTGGGAAGGCGATTACACGTTTCACTATGTATTGATCATTCCTAGATTTGCTAGTACTATCGTATCTAGGATTTTCAAAGACTATAATTTCTCCACGTTTTGGCATATATAATTCATTTTTAAGACTACTCATTGTAACGGGTATACGATTTACTATTAAACGGTCACCTGTGTGCATAGTAGGCTCCATACTTGGTCCAACTACAGAAAATGTGCGGAAAATAAAACTATTTATAAAAATAGTACCAACTGCTACACAAATGGCAAAAATAACTAGATTAAGAGCATCTTTAACATTTGGGTGTCGTTGTGTAAAACTTAAATTCATCTCTGTTTATTATACAGGTGCTTAAATAAAATTGCCAATAGGTCTTTTATAATTGTAAAGGCTTATGTATTATAGATAGAGAGTTAAGGGATTTATGAATAAGAATAATAACTTGAACAACGGTTTTACTACACGTAAGAGTGTTGACGGTATGGTGGGTGTGCCACGTACACAGGGTGTTGGTGGTATGATTAACAGTAACAGCTCCCAGTATGCGTCACACGGTAAGATTTTGAATAAAAAAACTATCCAGATCAATCCGTCTAATGATCTTGGTAGGCGAAGAGCAGACGCTCGGTTGAATAATAAAATTAATCCTGCGATTGATGCTAAACATCGTGTTTCGGCTCAAGACGTTATAAATCGTGGAGCTAAGCGAGATCTTGATGATTCTCTGAATGCGATTGATTTACAAGAGCAAAAACAAAACAAGAAAGATGATCCAAAACGCAAGGCTAAACGCCGTAAGATTATAAAATATATATCTATTGTTGTAGGTGTTTTAATTGTTTTAGTTATTGGCTTTATAGTGATTAAGGCTATATTGGCTGGAAATAAGTCTTTCCAAGGAGGCTTTTTAGGATTTATTCAAAAAGCAAAACTCAAGCAGGATGCCAACGGTCGATCTAATATTTTGATCTTTGGTACCTCTGAAGATAGTGATGGTGGTAATCACCCAGGCGGTAATTTAACTGACTCCATTATGGTTTTAAGCGTAAATCAAACCAAGAAGGATGCTTACATGGTGAGTGTTCCACGCGATCTTTGGGTTAAGCTTGATACGCCGTGTGATATCGGCAGAGAAGAAAAAATTAATACAGTTTACATGTGTGCTTCTAGTGATGGCAAGAATGATCCAAAAGGTTCAGACGCTCTGCGTAAAAAAGTTAGTCAAATATTGGGGCTAGACGTTCAGTACTATGCACATTTGAACTATAAAGTTGTATCTGATGCTGTTAATGCTGTTGGTGGTGTTGATGTGAAGATCGAAACTGATGATCCGCGTGGTATCTATGATCCAAACTTCGATTGGACCTGTAGTTATAAATGTAAAATGGTTAATTATAAAAATGGTCAAATCGCCCATCTTGATGGTCCACACGCTTTGGCCTTGGCTCGAGCAAGAAATGCTCAAGGGGGCTACGGATTGTCAGGTGGTAACTTTGACCGCGAACGTAATCAACAGAAGATCCTAAGGGCATTACAGGAAAAATCTCTAAGTGCTGGAACATTAGCAGATGTAAGCAAGGTTATTGGCTTAATTGATGCGCTTGGTAACAACTTGAGAACTAACATAAATACAAGCGAGGTTCGTACATTAATGGAAATAGCTCAGAGTATTAAGGGTGATAAACTTAAATCTATTTCTCTTGATGAAGAGGGTAAGGCTGTTGTTACAACTGGTCAATATTTAGGTAGGAGTATAGTTCGACCGGTTGACGGTGTATATGACTATTCTGGTATTCAAGCTTTAGTGGCGAAGAATATTAAGAATGAAAAAACTCCAGCAAAGGAAGATGCAAAAGTATCTGTTTATAATGGTTCGGGAATTGAGGGTTTAGCTAAAAAATCAGCTGACAAACTAAAAGCTCAGGGCATATCTATTGGAGAGATAGGTAATGCACCTGGTGTAAAAAGGCGAGACACGGTCATATATCAGGTTCAGGATGGCTTTCCATCGACTAAATCTCTTCTAGAATCTCATTACGGAGTAAGTGTTGTATCTGGCGGGAATATTCCTGTACCGTCTGAGGGGGTTCAGTTCGTAGTAATACTAGGTACGTCTGCCCAGTAGAGATATGTTATAATATAAGGTATATTTATGGATATTTTGGGTAAGCTAAAAGGTAGAAATATTACGAGTAGTATCTTGCATATTTTGTTTAATGCTGTATTTGCCACCATGGTATTTTTGGCGATAAATATTGGCGGACAAATAGAAGTAGCTTTAATACTTATTTTAGTAAGTAAGTGGCGTATTTTCGCAGTACGTTCGCGCTATTGGGGTGTTAATATTCTAGCTAACTTAGTTGATATCGTGGTTGGGTTTGGAATGGTTGGCTTAATATATCTTGCAGGTGCCATACAGGGTCAGCTTGGTTTTTGGACTCAAATCTCCATTACTTTACTCTATGCTATCTGGTTAATTGTTATTAAACCGCTTTCAGGTAAAAAGGCTGCTCGTATACAGTCTGGAATTAGCTTATTTGTTGGTACGTGGGTGGTTATGGCAGTGGCTCATAATTTCTCAAGCATACCTTTTCTGGTTGAGTTACTGCTCTTTATTATAGGTTATAGCTCTGCTCGCCATGTACTTTCCACTCACAAGGAAGAGCAAGTTCAGATCCTCTCGCTGATTTTTGGGTTAATAGTAGCCGAGATTGGCTGGCTAGCATCTCATTGGACTATAGGTTATGAATTTTATCTTTCAAGCGCATTTAAGTTGCCACAAGTAGCTATTATAATTACTTTATTAGGCTTAATTTCTGAGCGTTTTTATTCATCCACTCGCACTGGTCGCTCAATCTGGTCTTCGGAATATAGTGCGCCAGTATTATTTTCTGTATTGGCAATTATCGTAATGCTTATATATTTTAGCTCGGCTGTAAGTATATAATTGAAAATCTAAACAAAGGAGGTGTATGGGTAATAAAAAAGTTCTGTATGTTATTTTAGCGGTTATATGTTTAAGTTTAACGGCATGTGCTGGCGCTGGTGTTATGTATTCACTAATGTCGGCTAATCGTTCAGAATTAAATTCTAGCAGCATTGATGGCAATAAGTTGCAATTAAAAAATGAAACCAGTATAGCTAAAGTTGCTTCAGATGTCGCACCAAGCGTAGTTTCTATAACGACGAAGTCTGGTGCTGGCTTATCGTCAAAGCAAGGGGCTGGTACTGGTATTGTTGTTAGTGAAGATGGCTATGTTATTACTAATAAGCATGTTATAAAAAATGCATCTGATATCGCAGTTACAACCTCGGATGGATTGATTTTTGATAATATTAAAACAATAGGGGAAGATCCACTAAATGATGTCGCCTTTCTCAAAATAAACGGTGCAAAAAAGCTAAAGCCAGCCAAACTTGGCAGCTCTAGCACCCTGCAAATAGGTCAAAATGTTGTTGCAATTGGTAATACGCTTGGTTTGTATCAAAATACTGTAACTAGCGGAATTGTTTCTGGACTTGGACGTCCTGCTGCTGCGTCTTCTCAATCTGGAGGGTCGGCTGAATCGCTAAATGATCTTATACAGACTGATACGGCTATTAATCCAGGTAACTCTGGTGGTCCATTAGTGAACTTGGCTGGTCAAGTAATAGGTATAAATACTGCCATAGTCAGCAATGCGCAAGGTATTGGATTTGCTATCCCGATTGATGTGGTAAAAGGTATGCTTGAGGGTGTACTGAAAAAAGGTAAGCTTGAGCGTGCATACCTAGGTGTGCGTTATGGCGAGATTACTCCAGCAATTGCCAAGCAGAGAAATCTTTCGACTAACAGAGGTGCATTAGTAGCTGAGGATGGCGTTGAATCTGGTGGTCCAGCCGATAAAGCTGGTATAAAGCCAGGTGATATCATTACAAAAGTCGGTGATTTGGTAGTCGGTGAAAAGGGTAATGTGAGTAGTTTAATTTCAAGATATAAACCTGGAGATAATGTAGATATCGTTGCACTGCGCAATGGTAAACAGATTAATTTTAAGGTGAGATTAGGTGTACTAAAATCTGGCGCAAAATTAAATAATTTACAGTCAGACGATGAATCGAAAGAGTTAGACTCTGATTCAGATTCATCTAATAAAGGAATGAGTTTAGAGGATTTATTTGGATTTTAATCTGATAACCAGGCAGTAATTGATTTGTAGAATTTTTGTAAAAGAATATTGGTTGGCATATTTTATTATTGCATCGTGTTGAATAGGGTCGGCTTCAAGAAAAATGAGTCCGTCCCTATTTAGATGACTAGGAGATTGCCTAATCAATTTAAAAATCAGCTCCAACCCCGATTTGTCTGCGTAAAGAGCTAAAGCAGGTTCGTGTCGAAGGTCGGGCGACGTGTCTTGCCATGATTTATCGACATAGGGTAGGTTAGCTATAATATAGTCAAATTTTTTATTAGTCTCACTTAATAGACTAAATGGTTTATTTATATTTACCTTAGCTTTTAGATTAGATGCATTTATTGAGGCTATATTGAGCGCTTCAGGGCTTATATCTGATAAGTCAACTTTAATATTAGGGTATTCAAGTGATGTGGTTATTCCTAGTATACCGCTACCAGTGCCTATATCTATGGCTGATTTAGAAACTGTATCTTTATTTAATATTTTTATCGCATTAATAATATCTTCTGATTCTGGGCGAGGTATCAGAGTTGCGGGTGTAACCTTAAATTTCCGCCCGTAAAACTCTTTGTACTTTAAGATATAAGCGATTGGTACGTAATCCATTCTTAAACTTAAACGAGCATTTAATATTGGTAAAAAATACTCAGGAATAATATATTCAGGGTGTGCTCGCAAAAAAGTTTTAGCTACACTAAGAGTATCTTGTAATATTAGTTCTGCATCAAGTTGACTGGATTTAATATTTACAGATTTTAGTGATTTAGATGCATATTTTAACCAGTCTAAAACTGTTGTCGATTGTCTAATCATTAATATTTTTAGCTAGAAGCTCACGTTCGTAAGATTGTAGATGTTCAGTTAAGTCGTTTATATTACCGTCCATGGCTTGTGGTATACCACTGCGACTATAGCTGATTCGATGATCAGTAATGCGATCTTGTGGAAAATTATAAGTGCGGATTTTTTCGCTACGATCTCCGCTGCCAATTAGACTACGCCGTTCGGCTGTCAATTTAGCTTGCTCCTTTTCAATTTTAGATTGCAGAAGGCGACTTCGTAAGACGCTCAATGCTTTCTCTTTATTCTTAATCTGTGATTTCTCATCTTGATTTGTCACTACTAAACCTGTGGGCAAATGTGTTATTCGAACTGCTGAATCTGTAGTATTAACACTTTGTCCGCCATGTCCGCCAGAGCGGAATACATCAATTTTTAAATCATTTGGATTTATTTCTATGTCTGTTTCTTCTGCTTCAGGAAGAACTGCAACGGTAACGGTGCTTGTATGGACGCGACCCTGGCTTTCGGTGGATGGAACTCGTTGCACTCGGTGTACTCCAGATTCAAATTTTAGCTTTGCGTAAGGGCTATCGCCCTTAATTGAAAATATAACTTCTTTATAGCCACCAGCATCATTTGGTGATTCACTAATAATTTCAGTTTTAAAATTATGTATTTCGCAATATCGTAAGTACATTCTATAGAGTTCACTGGCGAAAAGGCTAGCCTCATCTCCACCTGCACCAGCTCTGATTTCCATAATTATATTTTTGTCATCATTGGGGTCTTTGGGTGTGAGCATTATAAAGATTTCATCTTCAAGCTTGGCAAGTTTTGATTGGCTTTCTGCCAATTCTTGCTTAGCTAATTCTGCTAGCTCGCCACTATCACCAGTTAATTGCTTAGCTTCTTCGATATTTTTTATAAGTCGTTCGCGCTGCCTAGCGATTTTTATTAATGATTCTAGCTCTGAAAAACGCTTATTTTTAGTAGAGAATTGAGGGTCAGAATAGGCATTAGGCTTAGCTAAAAACTCACTTAGGCGTTGTCTCTCATCTGTTAACTCATCTAAATTTAAAACTATTTTTGGCATAATTATATCTAATTATAGCATATTATGATCTTTAGAGACTGGCGCTACTTGATTGAAGTATGCTTAAATAGCAATATATGGAATATAAAAGTTGGCGGGATTTTATAGAGTCTCAGGCGGAAGAGTCTTATTTTAGAAGGTTAATGAACTTTGTAGATCAAGAGAGACAAATTAAAGATATTTATCCTCCTAGAAAAGATATGTTCTCCTGTTTTGCTGCGTGTCAACTTAGTGACGTAAAAGTTGTGATCATTGGACAAGATCCATATCACGGTCCAGGTCAGGCACATGGCATGAGTTTTTCTGTGAGAGAGGGTGTAAAAATACCACCAAGTTTGGTTAATATTTTTAAAGAATTACAAAGTGATTTAGGTATATCACCTCCAAAGAGTGGATTTCTACAGAAATGGGCAGAATGTGGTGTATTATTAATGAACACCAGCTGGAGTGTAGAGAAAGGAAAACCTGGTAGTCATTCAAGGTTAGGCTGGATGGAATTTTCGGAACGTATTTTAAAAATACTTAATGATCACAAGGATCCCATGGTTTTTATTCTATGGGGCGCTCATGCCCAGAAGGCTGGCCGTGTGGTTACAAATCCAAAACATCTTATAATAAAGAGTGCGCATCCGTCGCCGTTTTCAGCTGATAGGGGATTTTTTGGTAGTAGACCTTTTTCGAGAGCTAATAAATTTTTAGAAGAAACTGGTCGAGGTGCCATTAATTGGGATTTAAATTAAAATAAAACCCTCATAGATGAGGGTTTTATTTGAGTTACTAAATTCTATTTTAGGCAATAGATTTTTCTGCTTTTTTAGCTCTGTTAGCAGCAGCTTTCTTAGCCTTATTTGCCAGTGCAGCTTTTTGCTGTGCAGCCTTTTCCATGCGTGCCTTAAATCGATCAACGCGACCTTCTGTGTCGATGATTTTTTCTTCACCAGTGAAGAACGGGTGAGATGCACTAGAAATATGCATTTTAACTAATGGGTAAGTTTGACCGTCCTCCCATTTAATGGTTTCTTTGGTTTGCGCAGTTGAACGGGTCAAAAATGCAAACCCAGCGACTTCATCGCTAAATACGACAAGTCGATAATCTTGTGGGTGTATACTGCTTTTCATATCCGTGTTATTTTAACATAATATATCAATCTGTGTCAAAACAGTAGTAAAATATTTGATATTTTGCTATAATACTATCTGTAAATTTATTAAATGATACAATTTCTTGCGTTACTTCTAAATTTTAAGTGCGAGAAATGAAGAAAAAGGAGTAAATATGGCTGTGAAAGTTGATATTAAAGCTTTGCTTGAGGCTGGCGTTCATTTTGGACATAAGACGAGTCGCTGGCACCCAAAAATGGCACCTTACATTCATAGTAAGCGCCAAGATAGCCACATTATAGATTTAGTGAAGACGGTTGAAGCATTAGATAAGGCATTGCCTTTCTTGACTAAGGTTTCTACATCTAAACCAGTTCTATTTGTGGGTACTAAAAAACAGATTAAGCAAGTTACTAAGGAGGCTGCTGAATCTGTTAATCAACCTTATGTTACAGAACGATGGATAGGTGGAATGCTAACCAATGTTTCTACTATTACACGTCAACTTAAAAAGCTTAAGAATCTTGAAAGACGAATGGCGAGTGGTGACCTAGAAAAGCGTTATAATAAGCTGGAAGTTCAACGCTATCAGGAAGAAATTGATTTGCTGAATCAAAAATACGGCGGTATCAAAAACATGAATGGCCGCCCAGGTGCTGTAGTGGTAACAGATGTTATTGCTGATGCAAACGCTGTACGTGAAGCTAAGACGCTAGGTATACCAGTAGTAGCTATTGTTGATACTAATGCAAATCCTGATGGTATTGATTATGTAATTCCTGCTAATGATGATGCGGTTAAAGGTGTAAAATTACTTTTGGATTATTTTGCTGCAGCTATTAATGAAGGCGCCGGTACAGCTCAAAAGATAGAAAAGAAAGAGGTAAAATAGAATGGGTATTTCACTTGAAGACATTAAAAAGCTAAAAGAGCTTACGGGTGTAGGTTTAACTGATGCAAAAACTGCATTAATTGAATCTAATGGCAATTTTGATAAAGCACTTGAAGCTATGCGTAAAAAAGGTCTGACTCGCGCTGAAAAGAAGAGTGATCGTGAAGCTCGCGAAGGTATTATTGAAAGCTATGTTCATAGTGGTAGAATTGGCGTTGTCTTAGAACTAAATTGCGAAACTGATTTTGTGGCACGTTTAGATGATTTTAAAAAGCTTGCACACGAGCTCGCTATGCAAGTTGCTGCAATGAGTCCGCGCTATGTAACATCTGATGATATACCAACTAGTGAATATGACCGCGTAAAAGCAGAAAAACTAGAGGCTATTAAAAATGAAGGCAAGCCTGCTGATATGGCTGAAAAAATAGTTGAAGGTCAGTTGAAAAAATATTTTGCTGAGCAAGTTTTACTAAGTCAGGCTTATATTTTGGATGATAGTAAAACTGTTCAAGATCACATTAAAGAAGCTATTGCTAAATTGGGTGAAAATATAGTCGTAGGTCAGTTTAAGCGCATAGAACTTGGCGTTAACGGATAGTAAAAATCTAACTAAAATCAGCGGGCTTTGTATGGCTCGCTGATTTTATTATTAGGCATTAGTGGTATTAAGTTAACTGGTGGTGTATACTAAAAGGAGCTAAAAGAAGAGGAATTATGTTTGATACTGATATTTATAAAGATAAAATGCAAAATGCCCTAGATCATTTTAGTGAAGAGCTGAAAAAGGTCCGTACTGGTCGTGCTCATGCAAATATGCTTGACGGTATAGAGATAGAAGCTTATGGGGTAAAAATGCCCCTAAACCAAGTTGCTAATATTACAGCACCAGAAGCGCAGATGCTGCTTGTCACTCCGTTTGACCCGAGTAATATTACTGCGATTGAGGCTTCTATTAGAGCAAATGAGGCGCTAGGATTTAATCCTAGTGATGACGGTAGAGTTGTACGTATACCTGTTCCACCTTTAACAGAAGAACGCCGCAAGCAAATGGTTAAACTAGCTAGCGAGAAAGTCGAAGATGTGAGGATTTCAATGCGTAATATTCGCCAAGATGCCTTGAAAGAAGCTAAAAATCTTAAAGAAAACAAAGAGCTTTCAGAAGATGATTTGAAGCTTATTGAAAAGGAAATTGATAAATTGATGAGCGAAATGCAAACTAAGATTGATGCCATTTTCGATTCCAAGAAGAAAGAGATTTTAACTGTATAATGCAAAATAGTCCAGCTTCGTGCAAACATATTGGTTATATTGTCGATGGTAATCGCCGTTGGGCGAAATATCATGGTTTACCAGCTTACGAAGGGCATTTGGCTGGATATAATACAATAAAAGATATCGCTAAAGCTACTTTTGATGCTGGGGTAGAGTATGTAAGCGCTTACGTATTTAGTACTGAAAATTGGCAAAGGACTAAGGGCGAAGTTAAGCATTTAATGGGTCTAGTTTTGCGTTTATTGACAGATGATTTACCAGAATTTGAAAGACATAATATTCAGTTGAAAATACTTGGTTCGCGCGATGGAGTTGATGTGAAGATTCTGTCGGCAATAGATAATGCTGAAGCTAAAACTGCAAATAATCATTCTGGTACGTTAGCGCTGTGTTTTAATTATGGTGGCCAACTAGAAATTGCAGATGCTTGTAAAAAGATTATAAATAAGGGTATATCTGCTGATAAAATCACGCCAGAGTTGATTGCTAATAATCTATACTGTCCTGATATTCCCTCTCTTGATCTCGTTGTGCGTACTAGTGGTGAACAGCGGATTAGTAATTTTATGTTGTGGCGCGCAGCGTATAGCGAATTTATGTTTATAGACAAGCCGTGGCCAGACATGACAAAAGAAGATGTAGGTTTGATATTAAATAATTTTGCCAGTAGAAGCAGGAGATTTGGAAAATAATGATAATAGGAATAATTATCGGATTAATTGTTTTGACGCTTTTAGTGGCGGCTCATGAACTTGGTCATGCGATTGTAGCGCGCCGAAACGGTGTTATTGTTGAAGAATATGCTCTTGGCTTTCCACCAAAGGCAATTGGAAAAAAAGTTAAGAAGAGCTTTTTAGGCAAAAATGTTGAGTACCGTATAAACTGGCTTCCTCTTGGAGGATATGTGCGCATGAAAGGTGAATACGATGCTTCTAATAAAAAAGGTGATTATGGTGCCGCTAGTTATTGGGCAAAAACTAAAATTTTATTTGCAGGCGTAGCTGTTAATTGGCTAGTTGCTGCTTTAATTTTAACTGTTTTAGCTTGGATAGGACTACCTAAGATTATAGATAATCAATTTTCTATAAATGGTGATTCTCGAACCGTTATACTTGAGCCAGGTGAGGTTAGTATCGCTTCAGTTGTATCAAAATCTATCGCTGAAAAAAATGATATAAAAACTGGCGATAAACTTATTAGGGTAAATAATCAAAAGGTAGAATCTGCTGCTACTGTATCTAGATTAATCAAAGAGAGTTCAGATAATTCTAATAAAATTACTATTGAAATTGAGCGCTCAGGTAATAAAATTACTAAAGTTGCGCCTATTGGTAAAGGAGAAAAACTTGGTATAGCTATGGGTGAACGTAAGGCGCGCGAGATGCTTTACAGTACATGGTCGGCACCTATTGTAGGTGTGGGTACGACATTACAATTTACAGGTATGACTTTTACGGGGGTTGGAAATATACTGGGTAAGTTGGTGACTGGTATAGTTGATAAATTTAATTCAAGCGAGATTGTACGCAATGGAGCATCTCAGAAGCTAAATGAAGTTAGCCAAAGTGTCACTGGCCCAGTAGGGATTTTGGGTGTAATTTTTCCACAAGCTGGTCAGATGGGACTGCAGATGATATTGTTTTTGGCGGCTATAATATCTATAAGTTTAGCCGTTATGAATGTTCTACCTATACCAGCGCTTGATGGTGGGCGTTGGCTTGTTATGACTATTTATAAGCTGCGCGGGAAAGTATTAACTAAAGAACGTGAAGAAAATATCCAAGCGATAGGTATGATAACTTTGCTTGCTCTAATGGTAGTAATAACCTATTTGGATTTTACTAAGTTAAAATAATTATGCACAAGAAAGATTCTATAAAAAATTCTATTCATAATAAAATTAATCGATCTAAAAAACCTCCACATATTAGAGTTGGTATGTGTGTGGCGTACTGTATTTGGGTTATTACAGTATTTATGGCGGTAAATTACATAACTAGCGCAATTATAGGATGGATAGTTCGCTCTGGTCATGGAGATTGGCTAGGCAATGCTAACGTTGCACAAACTTTAGCATCTGTCTTTATTTATGTAGTTACAATTACTATAGCGATCTACTTTCCTTATAAACTATTTCATGACAAAACAGAGATAAAAGATCTAGGTCTAAAAAGAAAACTACCAAACTGGGTAGATGTAGGTTTAGCGCCAATTGCTTATTTTACATCGTTACTTTGTATATTTGGAGTTATGTATTTGATTAAGCAATTTATACCTGGTTTTAATATTGAACAGCGGCAGCAAGTTGGATTTAATCCTTCAACAATCACCACACAATTTGAGCTAATTTTAGTTTATTTTACTTTGGCTGTTTTAGCTCCAGTCGCAGAGGAGACATTATTTAGAGGGTATTTGTTTGGTAAGATACGTCGTTATTTTTCAGTAGTACCGACTGTATTTATTACTGCATTTATTTTTAGCGTAATGCATTTGGGAGTTGGTTTTTTGACTGATTTACAGTGGAATGTAGCTTTGGCTACTTTTGTACTTGGTATTACCCTTGGGTGGTTGCGCGCAGCTACTGATAATTTATGGGCTAGTATAGTTCTGCATATGTTACAGAATACGGTAGCTTTCTTGCTTTTATTTGCAGTACCTTTCACTGTAGGTAGATAGTTTTGGTATAATAGGTATATTATGAGAAGGACAGAGCTATTTACTAAGATTAGTAAGACATCTCCATCTGGAGAGGTCTCAAAGAACGCACAGCTATTAATTAGAGCTGGATTTATTGCAAAAGAGATGGCTGGAGTCTATGCATTTTTGCCCTTGGGTTTGAAAGTTGTCGAAAATATCAAAAGCATTGTTCGTGAAGAAATGAATAAAATTGGCAGCAAAGAATTACTTATGACAAACCTTCAGCGTAAGGAAGTCTGGGAAAAAACTAATCGTTGGAATGATAATATTGTTGATATCTGGTTTAAAACTAAACTAAAAGATGATACAGAAGTTGGTTTGGGTTGGAGTCACGAAGAGCCAATTGTTAATATGATGCGCCAGTTTATCCGCAGCTATAAAGATTTGCCAGTTAGTGTATATCAATTCCAAAATAAAATGCGTAATGAATTGCGTGCAAAAAGCGGTATTATGCGCGGGCGCGAATTTGTTATGAAGGATATGTATTCATTTCATGCTACTAAAGAAGATCTAGAAGAATATTATCATAAAGTCATGGAGGCTTATAAACAGTGTTACAGACGCTTGGGTGTTGGTGATGATACATATGTTACGTTTGCTTCTGGTGGTGCGTTTACTAAATTTAGCCACGAATTCCAGACTGTTTGTGATGCGGGTGAAGATGATATCTATATAGTACCAAGTATGAATATTGCTTATAATGCAGAAATTGCGCCAGTCAAGGCATCTGCTAATCCCGTCGCTAATGAGTCTTTAAAGCAGCTAGAGATTCTTGATGATGAATCTGTTATTGGAGCCGAATCTCTTATTAAGGCATTGGATATTCCAATAACATCAAGTACTAAATCAATGTTTTATGATACTGATAGAGGCTTAATTTTAGCGGTAGTGCGTGCTGATTATACTATCAATGAAGATAAATTAAAAACAGTAGCTGATGTAGAATGGTTAAAACTAGCTTCTGCAGATTCTGTTGAAGAGGCTACTGGTGCTAAACTCGGTTTTTCTGGCTTATATAATTTACCCATGGGTCCAGATATTAGATTAATAGTTGATGATTCATGCCGTGATATGGTTAATTTTGAAACTGGAGCTAATAAAACGGGGCAACATGCCTATAATGTTAATTGGGAGAGAGACATACCTCTGCCAGATCAATTCTTTGATATTAAGCTGGTGCGCGATGGTGACATATCTCCAGAAACAGGTGAACCATATATCCGCAAAAGAACGGCGGAAGTTGGTAATATATTTAATTTTGGAAGCCAAAAGACTGATGAAATGGAGTTGTATTATACTGATTCAAAAGGTGAACAGAAATCAATATTTTTAGGCTCTTATGGAATAGGTATAACCAGGATTATGGGTGTGATTGCTGAAAAACTTTCTGACGAAAAAGGGTTGGTTTGGCCTGTTGATATTGCTCCAGCTAAAGTTTACTTAGTTAGTATTGGTAGCGGAGATGCCATTAAAGAAGCTGATAGGCTTTATGAATTAATGAAAATCAAAGGTATAGAGGTTATTTATGATGACCGCGATGTACGCCCTGGCGAAAAATTTACCGATGGAGAATTAATGGGTATCCCGCATATGGTTACTGTTAGTGATCGTTTAATTAAGACTGGTAATTTTGAACATAAGTTACGTTCAACGGGTGAAGTTAGTTTATTGACACAAGATGAGCTATTTGATACTATTTCACAATAGATTGACCAGGCTTTATAATAACTTGTTAAATGAAGGGGAATTAATATGAATAAGGTGTATCAGATTACCGAAGCTGGTAAAAATGAGCTGAAAGACGAACTTGAAACGCTAAAAGGTCGACGTGGTGAAATTGCTGAAAAGATTGCTGAAGCACGCGATTATGGCGACCTAAGTGAAAATGCTGAATATGATGCTGCACGTGAAGAGCAGGGTATAGTTGAAACCCGTATTGCAGAGATCGAAAACATATTACAGAATGCGGCTATCATTACGGGTGGAATAAGTGGTCAGGTTGGCTTGGGTTCTGTGGTTGAGCTTATGACGGGTTCTAAGACTGCAGTCTATACTGTTGTTGGTCCAGTTGAGGCTGATCCTCTTGAAGGAAAAGTAAGCAATGAATCGCCTATAGGTGCAGCTTTGATGGGTAAAAAAGTTGATGATACAGTAGAAATAAATACACCTAAAGGTAAACTAGAATACAAAATTATTTCCATTAAATAGTTAATAATAGTAACTATATACTTATCTGTATGCTTGAGGTAAGTTGTTATCTGATGTATACTTAACCTAATTATGGCAACATTACAAGACTACAGAAATGAAAGATTACGCAAATTAGAAGAACTACAAAAGCTTGGTATAGATCCATACCCAGCTAGAAGCGAGCGCACACATACATGTTATCAGATCGTTAATGATTTTGAAAATCTAGAAGGTAAAGAAGTGTCCGTAGTTGGACGCGTGATGAATCTGCGTAAATTTGGTAAATTAGCTTTCATAGTTTTAAGAGACTCAAGTGGGCAGGTTCAGTTATTTTTGCATGGTCCAGATGTAACTGAGCTGGATGCTAAGCGCGGTATTCTAGGTATGAAGCAATTATCTTTACTAGATTCTGGAGACTATTTGCAGGCAACTGGTATTGTTATAAAAACTAAGACAGGTGAGATATCTGTTGGCGTTCGTGAGTTGCGTTTATTAACAAAGTCACTTAGACCTATACCAGAAAAACTTGAGAATAAAGAAGAACGTTTCCGCCGTCGATATCTTGATATGAATGTTAATCAAGAAGTTAGCCAGCGATTTATTCGCCGTAGCAAATTTTGGCAGGCGACCCGAGACTTCTTGAATAATAATGGATTTATTGAAATTAACACGCCAGTCCTTGAATATACGACTGGAGGTGCTGATGCTAACCCATTTGTAACTTATATGGACGCTTTGGATAAGCAACAATTTTATTTGCGAATTAGCCAGGAGCTACCGCTAAAAAGATTGATTGGTGCTGGTTTTGAAAAGGTTTATGATCTAGGTCCACGTTTCAGAAATGAAAGTTATTCAGATGAACATTTACCTGAACATATTGCTATGGAGTGGTATGCTGCCTACTGGGACTGGCAGAAGGGGCGTAGTTTTATGGAGGATATGTATAAATATGTTCTCAAGGAAACTTTTGGTACGCTTAAGTTCAATATTAAAGGATTTAATATCGACATGGGCAGAGCGTGGGAAGTTTGGGATTATGCCGAAGTAATTGCTAAACATTATGATATTGATGTACATAATACAACTATAGAAGAGGTTACTAAAAGACTTAAGGAAAATAATCTTGAAGTTAAAAAGACTGATTCAATTCCACGAGGAATTGACAAGCTTTGGAAAAATATCCGCAAGGATGTTGCTGGACCAGTTTGGCTTGTAAATACTCCAAAATTTATTTCGCCTTTAGCTAAATCTAATGTAGATAATCCTCTCGCTGTTGAGCGTTTTCAGCCTGTAATTGCTGGTACCGAGCTAGGTAATGGCTATTCTGAGTTGAATGATCCGATTGATCAACTTAATCGCTTTACTGAACAGCAGGCGATGCGTGATGCTGGCGATGATGAAGCAATGATGCTTGATATTGATTTTGTGGAAATGTTGGAATACGGAATGGCTCCTACTTGTGGTTGGGGATATTCAGAGCGTGTTTTTTGGACTTTTGAGGGTGTAACTGCACGTGAGGGTGTGCCTTTTCCTCATTTAAAGCATGAAATTGATGAATCTACTAAAGCAATTTATTCTAATCTAAATTTAAACTAAACTATGTGCTAAAATAAGATATATGCAGGTGTGGCACGCTATTATTCTGGGTGTAATTGAAGGTATTACTGAGTTTTTACCTATATCTAGTACGGGACATTTAACTATAGCTGAAAAAATGCTAGGGTATTCTATTAGTGATTCTAGTATTACAGCATTTACTGCAATTATTCAAAGTGGTGCAGTTTTGGCGACCGTGGTCTATTTCTGGAAAGATATTTCGCGGGTTTTAATGGCATGGATACGTGGTTTATTTGTAAATAAATATCGCAAAAATAGTGATTATAAATATGGCTGGGCTATAATAATAGGTTCTATACCTATAGCTATAGTCGGTATCTTATTTAAAGATGAGATTGAAACGGTTTTGCGTAGTTTATGGTTTGTTGCAATAGCCTTAATTTTATGGAGTTTAGTTATGTGGTGGGCGGATAAAAAGGCTAAGCAAAATCTACATGAAGAAGATATAACTTGGCGTGATACGTTAGCGGTTGGAATAGCGCAGTGTTTGGCGTTAATACCTGGTGTGTCCCGTAGTGGTGCGACGATGTCGGCTGGTTTATTGCGTAATTTTGATAGAGTGGCTGTTACAAAACTTAGCTTTTTCTTAAGTATACCAGCTCTCTCGGCAGCGGGTATTTTACAGATAATAAGTAAGCATTCTGCTATAGGGGCTAGCGTGGGATGGACTGCAACTATAATCGCAACCTTAATTTCTTTTGTTGTAGCTTATATTTCTGTGGCTTGGTTGCTAAAATTCGTAGCTAAACATGATTACTCGGTATTCATTTGGTATAGAGTTATTGTAGGAGTATTACTGCTTATAGCTTTAGCTACTAATTTTATTAGTGCAAATTAGATTTAGCTTTAGTATTGACGATGCGTAAAATATTTATTAATACTTGACAATATTTACTACTTTGTATAACATAGAACTATGGAAGAAGATAGTAATAATAAAGATAATACAGCTGGAACTGATCAACAGTATCAAAAGGCTGTTAGTTACGCTGATAATTTATCTATTCAGTTACGTAAGGGCTTTATTGCTTATTGCGTATTGGTAATTTGTGCGCAGCGTCCACATTATACTGGCGATATAATTAAAGTATTAAGAGAAGCGGAAATGGTGGTAGTTGAGGGGACTGTATATCCGTTACTAAGTCGTTTGTATAAAGATGGTCTATTAAAATATGAATGGCAGGAGTCTGAACAAGGCCCACCGCGCAAGTATTATGAAACAACTGAACTTGGCGAATACACTTGTCGGGAGCTAAAAAATCATCTAAAAAAACTAAATTTAACGCTAAAAGCTTTGGAGAAAGGATCTAAAAAATGAAAGAAATAACACGTATTCATCTGGCGAAAACGCCTTATGATATTGAATTGGATGCAAAAGAAGTTCTGCAAAAATATCTATCCGAAATTAAGCAAATGATGGGTTCAGAGGATACGATGTATGAAATTGAAGCTCGCATGGTTGAGCTACTTGGTGAGCGCGGCGTTCAGAATAATGGTATTATAACTATGTCGGATGTGGAAGATTTACGCTCCAAAATGGGTCTACCTAAAGAGTTTTCGGATAGTGAATCTACTGAAGATAGTCAAGCTGATTTAGCACCAAGTAATTCACCTGCCAAACGTTTAATGCGCGATACCGATAATGCAATCTTTGGTGGAGTTTGTGCTGGAATTGCGGCTTACTGGGGCATTAATCCTCTGTGGGTAAGATTGTTATTTATAATTTCACCATTTATAACGTTTGGTACAGCGCTTTTAGTATATATTATAATTTGGATTAGTTTACCCGAGGCAAAGACTGCGGCAGAAAAATTACAAATGCGCGGCGAACCAGTAACTTTAAATTCTTTAAAGAAAGCTGCTAATAATAGTGAATCAAAATATCGTGCTAAAGAAACATTAGCAAAGATTTTACGTATTTGCTTGGCTCTTGGACTATTTTTCACAACACTTGGACTTCTAGCTGTTTTGGTGGTAGGTTCAATTACGGGAATTATGGCAATGCCATTCATTAATGAATTTACTCATGCGCAGCCATGGGCTTGGGGATTACTTATATCATTAATAATTGCTGGAATTATGGCAGTGGAAATGTTTGGCGTACTAACATTTAGTGTGGCTAGGATGAAATTTACTAAAGCTGTATTAATTACACTGGTTATTACATCTGTAATAGGTGTTTTAAGTATAGCTGGTATGGTTATAACTGGCAGTAAACTATCTAATGAAGTAGTGCAAGATAGACAAAGATTAACAAAAGTTATTCATGCGAAATTACCTAACAATGTAGAAGGTGTAAAATATGTAGAATTAGAAGGTAATCACATGACTAGTGAAATTATCCCTTCTTCAAATCTACGAGTTGAGGCTGAATATATTAACTATAAAGGTTCTGAAAAGCCTAAAATCGAAATTGTTCGTGATGGCGATACCTTAGAAATAGAGTTATTAAATCGAAACAAACCGTGTAAAAATTCCACATTATTTTATTGTGTAGATTCGCCAGTGCATATTAAAATTTACGGACCAGTTAATTTTAAAAATGAGGATATAGATCATGATAGAAGTTAAAAACGTAACGAAGATCTATAATAAAAAGAATGCCTTTACTGCGCTAGATAATATAAATCTTACAATCCCTAGTAATACGAGCGTGGCGATTTTAGGTAAATCTGGGTCTGGAAAATCGACCCTCATGCATGTAATCTCTGGGCTTGATAAACCACAAAAGGGTCAGGTTTTGGTTGATGGTGAAGATATTTTACGCCTAAAGCCGCGAGCTACAGATAGGTTTCGAGCTAGTAAGATGGCGTTTATTTTTCAAAGTTTTTTCGTAGAAGGTGGAGAGAGTTGTTATAACAACGTTAGTCTTTCTCTGGAGACAGCTGGTGTACCAGTTAGAAAGCGCAAGAAATTAATTGAACAGGCTTTGCAATCGGTTGATTTGGGTGATAAAATTAAATCTCGTGCAAAAGATCTTTCTGGAGGTCAAAAGCAGAGACTTGCGATAGCTCGAGCGATCGTTGGTGAACCTGAAATTTTATTTGCAGATGAGCCAACTGGCAATTTGGATTCTGTAACTTCAAAAGTTATTGAGGATTTATTGTTTAATTATCAAAAGAAAAATCGTGCAACTTTAATTATTGTCACCCATGATGAGGAATTAGCATCGCGTTGTAATACAGTTATAAATATTAAAGATGGAAAAATTGTAAGTCAAAGCACAGAGGAGTCAAAGAAATGAGAACTTTGGATATAGTAGCTCGTGCGAGTCGTAATTTACGGCGTGCAAAAATGCGTACATTTTTAACCAGTGTAGCCATCGCGGTCGGAGGTTTTGCTATTACTGCTAGTTTAATGGCGGGTGAAGGTGCTCGCCAGTATGTAAGCCGTGTTGTGTCTGGAAATATTGATCCAAAAGGGTTGGTAATTACAAAAAGTGATGAAAACTTTACTACTGGGTCTGGTAGAAAACTACATGAATATGATCCAGATTCTGGTATATATAATGGTCGTAATCTTAAGGCTGTTACTGATCAAGAATTGCAAAGATTGCGCTCTAGAAAAGACTTAAAGAATGTTGAGCCAATGTATCAAGTTCAGCCAAAATATATGACTTTTAGTGCAAAGCCAGATAAAAAATATGTTGGCGAAACAGTAATGCGAGATAGTGCAATTCGCTTGGAGGTTGCCGCTGGAAAGACTTTGGAAAAAGGTATTCAGCTAAAGGATGGCGAGGCTGCTATACCAGATGATTATGCTGAATCTCTTGGAGTTTCGGCACAAAGTTTGATAGGTAGTAAAATAACTCTTAGAGTTGAGCAAATACCTCAAAGGATTAGCAATGATGAGATTGCTAAAGTTTATGCTGAACGAGGTGAAGATGGTGTACGTGAAATTACCGAACCAAAAATTATGGATAAGAATTTTACTATTGTTTCGGTAGTAAAAAAGACTCCTGATCAAACTGGTAATATTTCACGTACTTATATTAGCCCTGACTCTGCTAAAGAGCTCTCTGAATTTAGTACTTTAGGTACTGATCAGTATAAAAAATATATAACGATTATGGCAACTGTAGCGGACGGCAAAAATCCAGAAGACGTAAAACAAGAATTAAAGTCTGAAGGCTTGAACGTAATGACTGCGAATGATATTCAAGGAATGCTATTTATATTTGTAAACTTGTTGCAGAGTATAGTGCTTGGTTTTGGTGTTTTAGCACTTGTTGTCAGTATATTTGGCATAGTGAACACACAATATATTTCAGTTTTGGAGCGTACTCAGCAAATTGGTTTAATGAAAGCTCTAGGTGCATCAAGGCGAGATATAGGGAGGCTATTTAGATATGAAGCTGCTTGGGTCGGATTATTAGGTGGTACTCTTGGTGTTATCGGTGCATGGTTTACTGGGTTAATGTTGAATCCTTGGATATCTAAAACTATAGGATTTGGAAATTACGACCTTTTGGTATTTCAACCTATTGCAGGTGTAAGTGTGATCGCACTACTAATTGTAGTAGCTATTATTGCGGGATTTTTACCAAGTCGTAAAGCGGCAAAGCTCGATCCGATTGAAGCACTGCGTACTGAATAGATGAGTTTTAGTGTTATAATGATTGTATGTTAGATATTAACTATATTCGAGATAATGCTGATCATGTACAAAAATCAGCTGAAAATAAAGGTTACAATCTTTCGATAGCAGAACTTTTGCAGATTGATGATAACCGCCGTGAACTTCAGAAAAAGGTTGACGCTTTACGTACCGAGAGGAATTTAATTGCAGCGGAGGTTAAGCAGTCTTTAGGAAAACCCAGCGAAGAACTTCTAGCGAGAGGTAAACATGTAAAATCTGAGCTTGCAAATTTGGAGGCTGAATATAAATCTGTTCAATCTGATTTTGATGCAAGAATGCGGTCAATTCCTAACCCAGCTTTTGAAGATGTTCCACTTGGCGGTGAGGATGATAGTGTAGAAATTAAAAGACACGGCGGACAACCTGTTGGAGCAATTGATCATCTTGATTTTGCCACTAAGCATGATTGGGTTGATTTTGAACGTGGCGCAAAAGCGGCAGGTGCTAAATTTTATTATCTAAAAGGTGATTTAGCCTTGCTAGAAAATGCAATCATGCAATTTGCGCTTAATTTTTTGATTAATAAGGGCGCTAAATTTTTGACAGTACCTCATATGGTGAATACTAGAGTAGCGGAAGGAGCGGGTTTTGCTCCAAAGGGCGATACTAGTGGTAATGAGTATTTTATTGAAGGTGAGGATCTAACTCTGATTGGTACAGCAGAAGCACCGCTGACTGGTTATCATGCTGATGAGATCTTAGAAGAAAATGATTTACCGTTGTTTTATGTTGGCTATAGTCCATGTTACCGTAAAGAAGCTGGCACTTATGGTAAGCATGCTAGGGGTCTTTTTAGGGTGCATCAATTTAATAAATTAGAAATGTATATGTACTGTTTGCCAGAACAAAGTCGTGATATGCATGAAAAGATTCTTTCTCTTGAAGAAGAATTGTGGCAGGCAATTGGTATACCGTATCGTGTGGTGAATATTGCCGCTGGAGACTTAGGCGCCCCAGCAGCTAAAAAATATGATATAGAATATTGGTCGCCTGCTGATGAAAAGTATCGTGAGTTAACTAGTTGTTCTAACTGTACTGATTTTCAGGCACGTAATTTAAATATACGTGTACGCCGTAAGGATGGTTCTATAGAGACTGCTCATACATTAAACGGTACCGCTGTAAGCTTAGCGCGTTCACTGGTAGTTATTTTGGAAAACTTTCAAAATGAGGATGGCACATTAGCTGTGCCAGAAGTTTTGCAGCAGTATATGCAGAACCGAAAATATATATAAATATTTCGATAAACATAAATTATAAGTAAATATGGTATAATTAATAAGTAAATAAAACCATGTATGTCTAAAGGAGGACGCATGATTGAAGCATTAACAATCACCGGTATTAAGTATGATGTTGATGAAAAAACTAAAAAGTATGTAACTAAAAAAATTGGTACACTTGATCGTTATCTCCCGCGTCATGCTCGCAAGAGTGTGAAAGCTGCTGTTCGTATTGAGAAGATTGATCAAAAGGATGGCAATAAATACGAAGTAGAAATTGTGCTAACAGTGCCAGAAAAGGTTATCACCGCTAAAGATACTACTATGAACGCTTTAGCTGCCGTTGATATTGTGGAGGCTAAATTGACTGGCCAACTACGTAAATATAAAGAAACCCGTCTTGCTCATGTTGGCAAACAAGGTATAATGGCTAGATTTAAGCGTAGTTTCCGCCGCGAGCAACAATAGACTTAATAATTCAAATAAACTTTACAGCCCTGGGATAATATTCTTGGGGCTGTTTTGGCTACCCCACTATTTAAAGTTGAGAAGTAAAAGTGTATAATATATATCAGTTTTATAGATTCAGAAAATTGAGAGGGAAACTTTATGGTTAGTAGGCAGAAAGTGCTATCGAAAGTATTCGGCGATCCACAGCGTCGTATTATTAAGAATTTGGAAAAGCGTGTTAAAGAAATCAACGAGCTTGAATCTAAATATCAAAAAATGGATGATAAAGAATTGGCAGACCAGACCAATATTCTAAAAGAAAAGCTTAGTGATAAAAAAACAACCCTTGATACAATCTTGCCAGATGCATTTGCTTTAGTGCGCGAATCTAGCCGTCGTATACTTGGCATGCGACATTTTGATGTTCAGATGATCGGTGGAATGGTACTTCATGAAGGTAATGTAGCTGAAATGAAAACTGGTGAAGGTAAAACTTTGGTAGCTACTTTGCCTGTATATTTGAATGCTCTTGAAGGCAAGGGTGTTCATGTTGTTACTGTAAACGACTATCTGGCGCAGCGTGACGCTAGTTGGATGGGAGAGTTGTACAATTTTTTGGGCTTGACAACTGGTGTGATTATAAATGACGCGTCATTTATATACGATCCTGATTATGATAATGAAGCGCATGATGATGAAAAAATGCGTAAACTTCGTCCGGTTGGCAGAAAAGAGGCTTACAGTGCTGATATTACTTACGGGACAAATAATGAGTTCGGTTTTGATTATTTGCGTGATAACATGGTTAATGATGTTGAGCTATTACGCCAGCGCGAACTAAATTTTGCGATAGTTGACGAGGTGGATTCAATATTGATAGACGAGGCTCGCACACCGCTTATTATTAGTGCTCCTGCTGAAGATAATCCTGATAATTATATTAATTTTGCTAAAATTGCTAATAAAGTTGCAGCCGATAAGGTTAATTATATTCTTGATGAAAAACGCCGCTCTGTTAGCTTGAGTGATGAGGGTGTTGAAAAAGTGCAGAATATGCTTGGTATAAAAAACTTATACACACCAGATAATGTGCGAAGTGTTTATCATATGGACCAAGCATTAAGAGCTGAAACTTTATTTAAGCGAGATAAGGATTATGTTGTTACAACTGATGGCGAAGTTATTATTGTTGATGAGCATACTGGTCGTTTGATGCATGGGCGTCGATATTCTGAAGGCTTGCATCAGGCTATTGAAGCGAAAGAACAGGTTAGAGTGCAGAACGAAAGTATGACTTTAGCAACCGTCTCATTCCAGAATTTCTTCCGTTTGTATAAAAAACTTAGCGGTATGACGGGTACGGCGTTTACTGAAGCTGAAGAGTTTCAACAAATTTACTCACTTGACGTAGTACAGATTCCACCGAACAAGCCTATTGCTCGTATAGATAAGGAAGACTTGATATTTAAGACAGAAAAAGCAAAGCTAAAGGCTGTTGCAGAAGCTATTAAGGAATATCATAAATTGGGCAGACCAGTTCTGGTTGGTTCTGGTTCGATCGTAAAGAATGAACTAATTGCCAAATGGCTTGATAAAGAAGGTATAAAATACGAGCTTTTAAATGCAAAGAATAATGAGCGTGAGGCATCAATTATTGCTAAGGCTGGCGAAAAGGGAGCTATTACATTAGCTACAAACATTGCTGGTCGTGGTACGGATATTAAGCTCGGTGAAGGCGTAAAAGAACTTGGCGGTTTGGTGGTTATTGGCTCAGAGCGCCATGAGTCACGCCGAATTGATAATCAGTTGCGCGGTCGTGGCGGGCGACAAGGTGATCCAGGTGAGACGCAATTCTATGTATCAACAGAAGATGATTTAATGCGAATATTCCAGGGTGAAAGAATAGCATCTTTAATGGATCGTCTAGGCGTGGATGAAGATACTCCGATTCAAAATAGAGCCGTAAGCAAGACTTTAGAAGCTGCTCAGAAGCGTGTAGAAGGCTACAATTTTGATACTCGTAAAAATGTTGTTCAATACGATAATGTTATTAACCGTCACCGTCGAGTTGTTTATGCTATTAGGCGTAAGATTTTAGAGGGCGATGATATCAAGAATGAGATTAACCGCCTAATTCGCGAGGCTATAAAAAGCCTAACAGTTGTGCCTGCTAAAAATAATAAAAAATTTGCCGAGGAGTTTGATGCATTATTCCCAATTGGTAGTGATAAAATTGAAAAAATTGGTGCTGAACGTAACGACAAAAAGCGATACAATATCGCACTTAAGGCTGCTAAGGACTTATATACTGAGCAAGAGAAAATAATTACTCCCGAAACTTTACGTAAGCTTGAGCGCGAAGTTTATATGGAGGTTCTTGATCAACTTTGGATGCAACATCTTGAAAATATGCATCATTTGCGCGAAGGAATTCACTGGCGAGGTGTTGGTCAAAGGGATCCGTTGGTCGAATATAGAGTGGAGTCGCAAAAATTATTTGAAGGGCTACAAGAAGCGTTACGGATGGAAACATTACGTATTATTATGCGCGTTCATCCAACAGATATTAAGGCTAAAAATGTAGATGATGAATATGAAACTGAACTTACTCGTTTAGCAGAAACAGCAGTTGAACAAGGGGTTAACGAGGCTACTAGTGTAACTCATGTTAGTGATGATGATTTTGGTAAAATCAAAAAGGATAAAACCACCGCTGAAAAAAATCATACTAAGAATGTTGCTCGTAAAAGGAAAAAAGCGCAACGTCAAAATCGCAAAAAGAACCGCAGGTAAGTTATGAAACATACTGTTGAAGAGATTCGCCTAAGTAATGGGGCGCGAGGTCTGTTAATTGATGTACCTGATGCTACAGTGATGAATTTTGAGTTCCAATTTAGAGCAGGTAATCGTTTCACTCGCAGTAAAGATATATATGAAACCGCTCATATTATGGAGCATATGGCTTTTGGTGCTAATGCTAAATATAAAGACGAACATGAATTTGAGGCTGAGTTTACAAAGAATGGTGCCTATCATAATGCATTTACGAGTGATGTTAGCATGGTTTATGCGGCAGAATGTGCCGATTTTGAGTGGGAGAGAATATTACAGCTACAAGAACTCTCAATCTGTAGCCCTCGTTTTAACGAAACTGAACTTAAGGCAGAAAAGGGGAATGTTAATAGCGAATTAACGGGTTATTTAGATAGTCACTTACATTTACTTTGGATTAAGATACAACAGTTACTTGGTGAAGATATTTTGACCATGTCTGAACGCCTTAAGACTATACCAAATATTACCTTAGATGATATAGAAGAGCATTATAAACGAACTCATACTAGCAATAATATGCGGTTTGCAATTGCGGGGCGTATGCATGGTCGTAAAAGCGCCATTAAGCGTTATCTAGAAGGATGGAATTTGCCAAAGGGTGAACGTTTTTCTGTGCCTGTAGATAAATTACATTCTGCGAAGCCTACTTTAATAAAGCGTAAAGAGTCATCAAACATTAAGTTTGGTTGGTCAATGATTTTGCCAAAAGTTCTTTCTGATGAAGAATATGTAGCTATGTCGCATTTGAATCATATTTTAACTGGAACTATGCATTCTTATATTTTTGGTACTGCTAGAAAACGTGGCTTGGCTTATGGAATGTTTAGTACGACAGCTAAATATCCATATTTTTCTAGTTGGGATTTTGGCGGAGAAGTTAACCATGAAACTGCAGCGCAGGTTTTTGATATTATGTACGATCAACTGAAAAAGGTTCTTAGTGGCGATGTTAAAAAATCTGATCTAGAAATGGCTAAAAGTTATATGCTTGGGCGATATCAAATGAATGCTCAGACAGTTGGCATGATTTTAAGTTATTACACTGGATATTATTTTCCAACGGATAAAGTCTATAAATATGATGATATTCCAGAGCGAATTAAGAAAGTAAAATTTAGTGATATGATAGAGGTAGCTCGTCAATTTATTGACGCTGATACTTGGTCATTAGCGATGGTCGGATCTGGTGAACATGCTAAGCCTGCTGATTTAGCTAAAATAATTCAACCTTTATATAAAAAGGAGCTCTAAAGATGAAAATAGCAATAGCAGGATATGGTTTGGAGGGAAAGCAAAATTATAAATATTTCAACAAACCAGGCAATGACTTAACAATTGTAGATGAACGTGCAGATATAGATATACCAAGCGACGCAAAGTATATTACTGGTGATGGTGTATACGATGATATGAGTCAGTTTGATATGGTTATTAGAACTGCTGGGCTTAGCCCTTTAAAAATTAAAAAAGCTAAATTAGTATGGTCTGCTACTAATGAATTTTTTGCCAAATGCAAAGCACCGATTATAGGAGTAACAGGAACTAAAGGTAAGGGTACTACTTCAAGTTTTATAACAAGTATCTTACGCGCGTCTGGTAAGAAGGTTCATTTAGTTGGGAATATTGGCGTGCCAGCATTATCGGTTTTGCCCGATATACATCCAGAGGATTTTGTGGTTTATGAGATGAGTAGCTTTCAGCTTTGGGATATTAAATATTCTCCGCATATAGCTGTTGTTTTAATGATAGAGCCTGACCATCTAGATGTGCACACTGATTTTGAAGATTACCTTAAGGCTAAATCTAATATTCGGCGCTGGCAGAATTTGAATGATATCTGTATTTATCATCCTTCAAATCCATTTAGTCAAAAAATTGCTTCAGTTACACTCGCCACTCTAGATCAAACAACTAAGGGTGATTATCTAAATAATATACATCGTTATGGTATTAAAGATGACGGACTTGTGTATATTAAAGATGATTTTTTTTATACAAACGACCGTAAAATTTGCCCGATTAGCTGCGTTAAATTACCTGGTAAGCATAACCTAGAGAATGCTTGCGCCGCCATGAGTGCTGTGCTGGAATTAAAATTAGATATTTCAGATAATCAGTTCGCCGAGGGCTTACAATCATTTACAGGATTGCCGCACAGATTAAAATATGTTAGCGAAATTAATAATGTCAAATTTTATGATGATAGTATATCAACAACGCCAGGTAGTGCAATTGCTGCAATTAAATCATTTACTTCGCCAAAGGTTCTAATCCTTGGTGGATCTTATAAGGGTGGTGATTTCACTGATTTGGTAAAAGAAATAAAGAAAAGTAATATTCGTCAAATTATATTAATGGGCGATGAAGCAAATAGAATCGAACAATTTTTAAAAGATGCTGGTATAGTAAAATATGTCAATTTGGAGCGATGCTCAATGTTCGAAATTGTATCTAAAGCCGCTGCCGCAGCTAGTCCTGGTGATGTAGTTATCCTTAGTCCAGCATGTGCAAGTTTTGGAATGTTTAAAAATTATCAAGATAGAGGCAAAAAGTTTATCAATGCTGTTGATTTATTGAAGAGTGGAGAAACAATATGAATGTACCGCAAATAGTAAAAGATGCCAATAAAAAAAGTGACTATATAGTTTTTTGGCTGTCAGTTATTATTTGTATTACGATTATAATCGCTACAGTTTCGCTTGGATTTATAGCCGCATTATATGCTGCACATGAAATTGATGAAAATGGTTTTTCGCAGTTTGAATCATTCTTTACGCAAAACATAATCTTTTTACTAACTGGTATAGCAGGATTTATGTTATTACTGGTTTCTATTAGGATAATGCGCCAAACTTATCTAGGAAACGCCTTGCAGGTAGAATATAGCGATTGCGTATGGCTAAGAAACTGGTCTAACAAGGTTGCAAAAGATTTGGAGATGCCTGAAGTAGAAATCATGGTAACTCAAGATCCAGTGATGAATGCTTTTGCTTTTGGTTTCATGAAGCCGTATACGATTGTGCTAAATTCTGGTTTGATACGCTACGCTGCTGACGATGAGCTAAAAGCAATCATTGTACATGAGATGGCGCATATTAAATATGGTCATACCAAAATGGGCACCTATTCTAGTATTTTTAGATTTATGCCTGGTCTTGGGTCTGTATTCAGTTGGATACTTGATTTTTGGGGGCGTCGGTCTGAGTTTACAGCTGACAGGCTAGCTCTAGCTTATTTAAAGAGTAAAGAGCAGGTGAAGCGAGCACTAGTGTGCGTACATATCGGACCAGATATGGCCAAGTCATTTAATGATTTAGCTCAGCAGTGGCAAGTTTACAAGACGGACTCATCATTTAATCGATTTTCACAGACGTTTTCATCTCATCCGTTTTTGGTTCGTAGGTTGCAGAGAATTGATGGTTCAAACCTAATCAACGATACATTACCTAAAATTTCTGAATCTAATGATAAAAATAATACCAAAATAAAGGATGTTAAATATGGATCAGATTCATAAAAGGTTGGATGAATTACGTTCAGATTTCCATCATGTTTATGAAGGGCTTTCAATTAATGATGAGCGTGCCAAGTTAAAACAAATTGAGCAAGAATTATTACAGCCAGAAATTTGGAATAATCCATCTCATGCAGCTAAACTTAACAAAAAAGCCTCAGATCTTCACACTGCATTGCAGCCGTGGTTGGCGCTTGAAATGCAAATTAACGATATTACCGAGCTAATGGAGCTTGGCGGAGAAGAACTTGAGAAGGAATTTAGAGACCAGCTAACGGCAATGGAAAAGGATTTTACTAACTTAAAAAAGCTACTGGCTTTTTCTGGAAAATATGATAACTATAATGCCATAATTAGAATTACAGCTGGCGTAGGTGGTACTGACGCACAGGATTTCGCTGAAATGCTTGAAAGAATGTATTTACGTTTTGCTGAAAAATCTAGTTTAGAAACTAAAATAGTGGAGCGTTCTTCTGGTGATGAGGCTGGCTTAAAAACTAGTGTTATAGAGATTAATGGTCCATATGCCTATGGAAGATTACACAGTGAACATGGCGTACATAGATTAGTGCGCTTAAGTCCATTTAATAGTGATAATTTGCGCCAGACTAGCTTTGCTTTAGTGGAAGTTTTGCCGCAAATAGAAACTGCAGACGAAGTTAATATTAACGATAAGGACTTACGTATAGATGTATATCGCAGTGGTGGCCGTGGTGGACAGGGTGTAAATACAACTGATAGTGCAGTTAGAATTACCCATTTGCCGACAGGTATAACGGTGGCGATCCAGAATGAACGCAGCCAAATTCAAAATAAAGAGACTGCTTTAAAGATTCTAAGATCTAAGTTGGCGCAGATTCAGACTGAGCAACATGCCGAAACTATTAACGATTTACGGGCGGGTGAGAGTGCTAACTGGGGTTCACAAATTCGCAACTATATTTTGCATCCATACACTTTAATAAAAGACACACGTACCAAATATGAAGAGAAAAATGCTAAAGATGTGTTGGATGGTAAAATTGATGGCTTTATAGATGCATATATTGAATCGAACTTACAAGCTGATTTATAAAAAAGATTAGAATAGACTAATTAGCGCTTATCCTAAAAAAATGCTATACTGAGAATATATGATTTTGTTGGATAGGGTAACGAAGACTTATGATAAAAATCATAATCCTGCTCTAAATAGGGTTAGTCTACATATTAGCCCAAAGGAGTTTGTGATTTTGGTAGGTACAAGCGGTGCTGGTAAGAGCACATTGTTAAAACTTTTAACTCGTGAAGAAAAGCCGTCAAGCGGCAAGATTGTTGTAGGTGGAATTGATTATGACACTCTAAAGGATAAGCATATTCCGTTATTGCGCCGTAAGATAGGCGTAGTTTTTCAGGACTTTAAGCTACTGCCGCAACGTACTGTATTCGAAAATGTAGCTTTTGCCTTAGAGATAGCAGGAATGACAAATCGCGAGATTAAAACTACCGTTCCAAAAGTTATTGAATTAGTAGGTCTTAAGGGTAAAGAGAAGAGTTTTCCTCATCAGCTAAGTGGTGGGGAACGTCAACGTGTGGCTATTGCTCGTGCTATTGTTCGTCAGCCAAAAATTTTAGTTGCAGATGAACCTACTGGTAATCTTGACCCAAAACATAGTTGGGACATAGTAAAATTACTTGAAAAGATTAATAAATATGGTACTACAGTACTGCTAACTACTCATAATGCCGAGATAGTTAATAAATTAAAACGTCGGGTGGTTGTGCTTGAACATGGTAAAATTACTAGTGATCAAGTACAGGGGAGTTATAAACAATGAGTCGAAAAAAGAAAATACCCGCTAAGGAATTTGCCTTACAAAAGCGTAAGCGCCGCCAGTGGATTACCTTTGTGCGTATGTGTAGATATGGTGTCCATAACTTCAGCCGTAATGCCTGGTTGACTGCGGCTGCTACGGCTATGATGACACTAACTCTTTTTGTAATAATGGTATCATTAATTGCCCGAAATGTTTTAATTGACACGACTACTGTAATCCGTGATAAGGTTGATATTTCTCTATATATCAAGCATGATGCACCGCAGAAAGAATTAAATAAAATGCAAAATGACATTAGTAAACTTAATGGTGTAAAGACGGTTACATTTATTACGCCTCAGCAGGCTAGGCAAGATTATATTGAAACAAACAAAGATCGCCCTGAACTTATTAACGCTTTAAATATAGCGAATACAAAATTTTCTAGCGTAATAAGAGTTAATTTAACAGATGTTAATAATACTGTATCTCTCGAAAAATATGCTGCTGAAAATAAAACTTATTTAAAATATAAAGATCCAAAAAGAGATGCTTCTTTTGCTGGTGATCGTCGGGTCGCTGTAGATAGTATTGGACGCTGGGTTAACTTCGCAGAAAAGATGGGGTTGGTTATTAGTGTCGTCCTTATAACTATATCTTCGTTGGTTGTCTTTAATACTATAAGGATGGCTATATTTAATCGTAAAGAGGAAATTCAGATGATGAAACTCATCGGTGCTGATAAGGGTTTTATTCGTGGTCCATTTATAGTGGAGGCTATTGTGTATGGATTCATAGCAGCTGTAATAGCTATGGGGCTAGGAGTTTCTGGTCTTATGCTGTCTCGAGCAAAACTAGAGACTTACGGAATTCAGATTGAATCTACGATGCATATCATAATTGCATACGCACCTTTTGTTTTACTTGGATTGATTGTAATCGGCGCGATTATTGGTATCATTTCTTCTTTATTAGCAACCAGGCGTTATTTAAAGATTTAGGTTGCTTTTATAAACATAATCATTTTGTTGACAATATGTAAGTGCTTATAGTAATATAGTATTATATGAAACTACAGTCCACCACAATGTCAGTTTCGAAACAGTCTCTTGCAGCTCGTGCGGCTTATATTGCTTGTGCTGTTTTAGTTACTGTTTCGATGCCAATTCAGTTAAGTAAAACTGTTTTTGCTGATCAATATGATGATCAGATCAAATCCGCTCAAAACGAAGCGAATGAGAATAATTCTCAAGCTAACGAGTTAGCCATGATGGCATCCACTTACCAGGAAGAACTTAGGCAGCTAGAATCGCAATCGCGTTTAATTCAAGAACAGATTACCAAAAGCCAATCTAGATATAATCAACTATCTAAAGACATTAAAACTAGTCAGAACAAAATAGACGAAAGTAAAGATGCATTAGGTGATGTGATTGTTGAATATTCTATTACACAGAGTATAACACCTCTTGAAATGGTGGCAAGTAAGGGTAATATTGCGGATGTTGTTGATAGTATTAGCCAGCAATCTGCTATGCAAAAGAAGCTTACTGAAACTGTAGATGAAATAAACCGTTTAAAGAAGAAACTTGAGGGTCAGCAGAAGGCTGTTCAGCGCGAACTTGAGACGCAGAAAGCTCAGCGCGCTCAATTAGCTGCAAAAGAATCTGAGAAGCAAAAACTTATAGAAGATACTAAGGGCGAAGAGAATGCCTATCGCGAAAGGGCAAATGCTAATAATCTGCGCGTAGAGCAGCTTCGCGCAGCTCAGGCTGAGGCTAACGCTCGTGCAGCCCAGGCTGCCATGCGCAGCAATGGTAGTAGTAGTCAGGTGTCAATTCCAGCTGGTGAGCCAGGCGGCGGAGGCTATCCAGGCGCATGGGCTAGTGCCCCACTAGATGCTTATATCGATCCTTGGGGTTTGTATACTCGTGAATGCGTGAGCTATGTGGCATGGAAAATTCATAGTACTGGGCGTTATGTGCCACATTTTAATGGCGCAGGAAACGCTAATGAATGGCCATCAACGGCCGCCCGTCATGGTATTTCCAGCGGCTTTACGCCAAAAGCTGGAGCAGCAGCGGTTATGAATATTGGTTATTATGGACATGTTATGTATGTAGAGTCTGTAAATGGAGACGGTACTATTACTGTAAGCGATTATAATTTTGCTTGGGATGGTTTATACCGTAAATACACTCGTTCAGCTGCAGGTCTTACTTACGTTTACTTCTAATATATAAAACGTTAAAGCTTTGTTATAGCGTACATTATGTTTGTGCGCTATAATTATATAGATGAGTGAGAAAGATACTAAATCAAAACGGAATTTTAGCACTAAATTTTTAATTCTTGCGGTTGTTTTTGCTCTTGCGGCTGGGCTATTAGCTGGTACTAGCGGTTCTAATTTGATAGTAGAAGCAGCTTCCCGTGTTGGCTTGAAAATTCCAGTCATAGGGTCAGATTCGCCAGATTTTAGTGATGCTAGAAGTATTTATTACATGCTTAAATCTAAATATAATGGTGATATTTCTAATGAAAAGTTAAAAGCCTACTTAAATAAAGGTGTAGCCGCAGCAGCCGAAGATCCTTATACGGAATATTATACTGAGCAAGAAGCGCGCGAGTTAGAAAAAGACTTAGATGGTACTATAGGTGGCGGCATTGGTGCGGAACTAGGAATGCGCAATAATAAACCTACTGTAGTGCGTCCGTTGAAGGATTCTCCCGCCGAAAAAGCTGGCTTAAAAGCTGGAGATATTATTTTAGCAGTTAATAACAAGGCTACTGCTAATATGTCGATTGAAGATATAGTGCGGATGGTTCGTGGTGAGGTAGGTACTACTGCTAAAATCACTATTAGGCGTGGTAGTGAGCGTATGGATATTTCTGTTAAACGTGAAGAAATTACCTCTCCAGATATTGAAACGCAGATAAAAAATAAAATTGGTATTATAAAGTTAAGTCGATTCGGTACAGATAGTGCGGCGAAAGTTAGGGCTGCAGCTGAAGATATGAAACATCAAAATGTAAAGGGTGTGATCTTAGATTTACGTGGTAATGGCGGTGGCTATTTACAGACTGGTATAGATGTTGCCGGAGTGTGGTTAAATGATAAAGATGTGGTTAGCGAAAAAGGAAAATCTAATAATCCAAAAACATTAAAATCGGGAAAACAGGCTATTTTAAATGGTATGCCAACGGTTGTATTGATTGATTCTGGCTCTGCTAGTGCTAGTGAGATTGTTGCGGGAGCGTTAAAAGATCATCAAGCTGCTACGTTAATTGGTGAAAAATCATTCGGTAAGGGTAGTGTTCAGGAAATGATAGATCTACCAAAAGGTGATATGCTTAAGGTTACGGTAGCAAATTGGTATACTCCAAAGGGTAAGAATATTAGTAAAGAGGGGATAGAGCCTGATAAAAAGGTTGAGCTTTCATCTGATGATATTAATAATAACCGTGATCCACAATTAGATGCGGCGGTAGATTATCTACAGAAGTAAGACCAGGTATATAGTAACTAAAAGTTATAGTCTACCTCGTGAATAAATACCAGGTTTATACTGGTATTTATTTTATATTTTTGTGTTTTTTAAAACCGCTCACTAAAGAGCGGTTAAAAATATAATTCATTTATAATACTTAATTACAATACTGTAACTTGTGTGCGTGGTACATTGCGACCTGTAAATAAAGTCTTTTTTACCTTCTTAAATGTTACTACGCCATCCTTAGCTGCGTGTATAGTGTAATTTCGACTCATATAAGTACCTTCGCCAGCAATCTTGGTTGCACCAGTTTGACGCACTAAAACTTCGCCTGAACTAACTTTTTGTCCGCCAAATCTTTTTACACCTAGGCGCTGCCCAGCATTATTGTGAATATTTTTACTCGAGCCGCCAGCCTTAACTTTCGACATTTAACTCTCCTTGATGTTCAATATATAATACAATCCTTTATATTCTACTCTAAAGCGTGACAATAGTCAAATATTATATTAACTAGACTATATCGGAAGTTGACAATTTTAATCATAAGGGTTAGCATTATATTTAGCTATAATGTAGGGAATAGGGTAGGTATGGATAAAACCAAAAAACTAAATGATACCAGTACTGGGAGTGGATCTAAAAATAGTTCCAGGGATGAGTTAGAGCGTGAACTTGCACGGGTTGAAAGTATAGAAGCAGCCTATTATAATAAAATGCCTACTAATGAGGAAACTATTTCTATCTCGGATACTGGTAAAGTAAATAAGCTTGAAGAGTCTCCAGAAGAGATAAGTGTTAAAGCAGAGTCGGACAAACCTCTGGTTAAGAGTAATATTAGTGAGACTAAACAAAACATTATTCCTAAGCAAAAGCAAATTCCCGCTAGAAAACCAATCACCATAGGAAAACTAGAAAGACCTAGACATGAGATAGGTACTAATAAGATAAAGCCAGAAAGAAGAAGTAAAACACGCACTCTCGGAACTTTTTTAGCTTTTATTTTGTTTTTTTCACTAATTGGACTAAGCGGATGGTTGTACTATCAGCAGTTATTACTTAAGGATCAGTTAGAAACCACCCAGGATCAACTAAATAATCAAGAATATAGATTATCAGAGGTTAGACTTGCAGGTGAGAGAAGAAACGCACTAGCGGGTGCGAATGGTTATATGGAAATACCTGAATGGAAAGTAAAATATAGATCAGATATAAATACCGCGGGTTCAGATAAGGATATAAAATATAAGTTTATGATTAATTCCACAAGTGGCGTAGAGTATCTAGGATTTTATTCAGCTGAATTGGCGCGCACTGCTACTAATCGTAAACTAATAAATAATTCACCTAGTATGAAGGCTGAGGTTTATGGCTGTGGTAAAGATGCTTATTTTGCCACTATTTATCGCGTGAAAGCAAATGATATAGAAGTAGATGGAAAAGTGAGTGAAGCTAAATTGCGTGAATTTTATAGATTTGCAGCGAATCCTAATAGCTCTATATATAAAAAGATTGGTGATTATTACTATCTAGCGACAGATACATATGTAACGGATGGTAATTTTAAATCTTGCCTACCAGATGGCTCTGAATATAAAAAAGAACAGGATAAAGCCAAGGATATTGCCAGCTATGCTAAAAAAATTGTTCAAAATTTAGAACAGTCCCAGTAGCAACTTATTAAGAAGAATACATTTTTAGTACTTATGTTTATCGGGATTTAATTTTGGTTAGAATTAGAATATCACGTGCTACAATTTGGTTTTCTCGGAAATAGAGTAGGGGATTTTTGTTGTGCAAATTATACCCTAGTTTATCTATATGTTTAATTAACGGTAATCTGTGAATGGTGTTGATTTCTGTATCACGCCATGCGGGTATTGCTATACATAAGACCGTTTTTTGATTTATTTGTGAATGAATATTTTTTAGGAAGTTACTAATAATATTATTACAATTACCTTTGACTTGCTCTAATTTTGTTGGGTTAGGTGTTGAATTAAAGGGTTGCCCTAAATATGTTTCGCAGATCACTGCATTTAATTCATTAGCATAGTTCCATGTATGAATAGTAGCATCACCTTGCTGTATATGTAGTTTATAAGCTTGACTTTTAGTAAGCCAGGCTATATTTTGTTGGGTATAATTTACCATCTTTGGATTTAAATCTGTACCGTATATTTTGGCACCACGTAAATAGGCTTCTTGCAATATTACGCCAGTCCCACAAAACGGATCCAGAATGGCTGGCTGGCTTAGCTTTTTATTTAAAATAGATTGGCTTTTGCCAATAGCCATGTTATACATCATTAAAGCTAATTTAGGCGGTAGCATACCCACAAAAGCATCTCGCTTAGGTCTTGTTTGATCTCGTTTTGCTAAGGCAGTGATATTCTGTGCTCCAATACTTTCGGCAATTATTGTTCTGCTATTATGTTGAATTATGATAATTTCTTTTTTATTTTCTCTCAAACCTAACTTATTATGGTGAGATGTAGCAGTATTTAGAATCGGGTCGTTATTTGGTATTATACGCACAGTTCCGCCTAATTTTTTGGCATTAAACTTTATGGCGGCGCCTATTTTTTTAATCTGTGTTGTTTTTATATTAGTATTGTAGGCGCTAATTCCGATTGTTAGTTTAGATAAATCTTTTCTGATTACCCGTTTTGAATAAGAATCTATAATTTTATGCGATATTTCTGATATTTTCGCATTATACAAATTATAAACAACACGAGCCGCCTTTTGTGAGCCGCCCAAATTCTGAATATCTAAACGGTCTATATTTACTAGAGCAGCTTCACTTCCAAATCTAGTAACTTTACCAGGATAAAGAGATTCCAACTCAGTTAATCCTAGCTCTGGTTGACGTCCTAAAATGCATAAAATCACAATACTAGTATACCTGATTCTTAAAATGTCGTATAATAATCATTATGATTAAGAGAGTTTCTGGGCGTGTATGGCTAAGTTTAGCTACGGCTGTTATTTTAGTGGTGATAATTTATCTTTCACGGCACGAGATTATGCAATCTTGGCATTTACTAGGCAAAGTTGATATGAGTATAATCCTGTGGTTGATTCCGTTACAGTTTTTATCTTTTTATTCCATGGGTGCATCAATGTTTTCGTACTTGCGTGCTCAGGGTAGGGCGCGTCACATTTCTGCCCCAGATCTTGCTAGATTATCATTAGAAATGAATTTTGTTAACCATATTTTACCTAGCGCTGGAGTAAGTGGTGTGTCTTATATTGGCTGGAGACTCAAGTTTTACGGTATTTCGCCTAGTAAGTCGGCCGCTGCTCAATTGATTAGAATTGTTGCTACGTTCATTGCTTATGTAGTGATACTGTTAGTTTCTGTTACCGCCATGCTATTTGATGGCTCTCTAAATAGGCTAACGGTGATTGTAACTATAGGTCTAGCTATATTGATATTTGGTGTAGTTGCAATAGTTGTATATATTCTGGAGTCTAATAACAACTTCGAAAATACTGCCAAGAAAATCATAAATTTTGTAAATAAATCTATTCAAATAATTACATTTGGGCGCCATAAGAAAGGTATTAAATCTTCTAAGTCCTTAGCTGGGTTTCTAAATGAGCTTCAAAAAGATTATTGCCAGGTAAAGTCTAAGAAAAAGATGATAATAAAGCCATTTTTCTGGGGTCTTGTACTTAATTTATCTGATATTGCGATGTTCTACTGTGTATTTTTGGCGCTTGGTCACCCTATAAATCCAGCGCCGTTAGTGGCTGCTTATGGTCTGGCTGGCGCTTCAAGTATTTTTATGGTTACACCAGGCGGAGCTGGTGCATATGAATTGATTATGGTGGCGTTCTTGGCGGCTGCAGGTATTGATAATCAGGCTGGTATAGCTGCAATTGTATTGACCAGAGTTCTTTTAATGGCTGGAACAATTATTGGTGGCTATGCGTTTTATCAACAGGCGATAGTTAAGCGAGGTAAAAGTGATGATACCGACGCTAACAGTTAGTGATTTTATCGCGATAACAAACCAGTCTTTTGAAACTATCTACCCAAGTATTTTTATTGAAGGAGAGATTGAATCTTTTTCTATAAATCAGTCTAAATTTGTGTTTTTTAATCTAAAAGATAAAGAATCAAGTGTGAACTGTTTTATGATGAAATTTGCTCTACATATTTCAATTGAAGATGGTATGTATGTTAGAGTTAAAGCTCGTCCAAAAATAACTCAAAAAGGAAAGTTTAGTCTAACAATTGATAGTATAAGACCAATTGGTGAAGGTAGTGTAAAAAAGAGTTTTGAACTTTTACGTGCTAAATTAGCCGCAGAAGGTCTGTTCGATGAGTCGCGTAAGCGAATCTTGCCATGGTTGCCCCGTAAAATCGCGGTTATTAGCAGCAAACAAGCTGCTGGATATATAGATTTTATGAAGATAGCAGATTCGCGTATAAAAGGTGTTGATTTCATAATCTGTAATGCTCAAGTCCAGGGTAATGATGCACCTGAGTCAATTGTCAATGCAATTGAAAAGTGTAATAAAATATCTAATCTACCAGATGTTATAGCTATAGTGCGCGGTGGCGGTAGTGCAGATGATCTAGCTACTTTTAATGACGAGAGGGTAGTTCGTGCAATTGCCGCTAGTCGAGTTCCTGTTATAACTGGAATCGGGCACGAGATAGATACAACTTTGGCTGATCTGGTGTCTGATATAAGAGCTGCGACGCCCACTCATGCTGCGACAATTTTATTACCTAGTTTAGATGATGTGCGGTTGAAAATTAGGCAGAGTATTTTACGAGTTAAACCCACTTTACATCAAATTATATCAGATAATAAAGCCCATCTTCATAGTAGAAAGCTAACTGCGAGATATCATATTTTAAATTATATTGATCTTCAAAAAGCCAAAATTGCCGCACTTGGCAAAATAGCAAAATCATTAGATCCGCGTAATGTTTTGGCACGCGGTTATGCAATTATGCGAATGGAGAATGATATTTTATCTAATGGTGCACAGATAAATGTTGAAACTAAAGATTATTTCATAAAAGCAAAGGTAATAGACTATGAAAGAAAGTAATCTAACATTAGAAGAAAAGATAGCAAAAATTGAGCGAGAAACTGCCTGGTTTGAGGGTGATGATTTTGTGCTCGAGAAGGCAATTGAAAAATATAAGGAAATTATTGCTTTAGTTGCAGAAGTAGAAAAGGAACTGACTGAATTAGAGAATACAATAATAGACTTAGAGGATAATTAAGATTCTATGTTAGAGAGTGTAATAGGTATAGTAGTAATTTGTGTGTTGATTTTTTTATTAACGGCATTATTTGGTGCGCCCTATGTTCCTACACAGAGAAAACAGATAGAATCTGTTTTTAGTAAGTTACGTCCATTTAAAAAAAATGATGTTCTGGTAGATTTAGGTAGCGGCGATGGTGTAGTTTTATATGAAGCTATTAGAGCTGGTGCTAGTAAGGTGATTGGCTATGAAATAAATCCAATTCTGGTATTAATTTCATGTTTGCGACTACGTAGTAATAGAGGGCGATTTACTATTTTTTGGCGTAGCTTTTGGAGGATTAATGCGCCTTCTGATGTTAGTATCGTTTATACTTTTGGTGAGTCGCGTGATATTAAAAAAATGTATGACTTAGTACAAAAATGGTCCAACCAGTCTGGGAGAGAAATTGATTTTATAAGTTATGGGTTTGAAGTGCCAGGATTCAATTATTATAAAAAAGAAAATGCCCACTTTTTATACAATATAGCGCCTTTACATAGCCAAAAAACATAAGTATAATGACATCATGGATAATGTAAATAAACAACATGGTAGTGTAATTTTGGGTGTTTTGCTAGCTGTAACTTCAATTTTAGCGTTGGCTTTTGGCGGTCTAGCTATTTGGGCTTATATGCAGTATAACACCGCTAAAACAGATGTAGATTCTCAAATAAAGGTAGCGGTTATAGATGCAGAACGTCGCCAGTCTCAAAAGGAAGAAGCAAAATATGCTGAGCGCGAAAAAGAGCCAAATCTTGAATTTTCAGGACCAGCTGATTATGGTAGACTAACTTTTAAATACCCTAAAACTTGGAATCTTTATGAGGCAACTGATGTTGAATCTCGTGGTGGTGAATATAGGGCGTATCTACATCCTTCAAAGGTCCCTCCAGTTGTTGCTGATCAACAATTTGCTTTGCGCGTAACTATTGAAAACAAGGAATATGATAAAGTAGTACAGCAATATGATGCTTTGGTTAAAAAAGGTGATTTGCGTAGCTCTAGTACAAGTTCTATGGGCAATACAGGCACTCGCTTAGATGGTAATTTTAGTAAAAACATACGCGGTGCAGCTGTTATCTATAAGGTTAGGGATAAGACCGCAACTGTACGTACAGATGCGAATGAAACGTTTAAAGCTGATTTTAATAAAATTATCCAAACTATTAATTTCGAATAAAGTAAATAATATCTGCCAATTATTTTTAGGATGATTATTTTGTTGCCATGCTAAAATGAATATATGAATGAACGGCTGCAGGGTAGTAATAGTGATAGATTGTTTCTAGGTGATTATTTTGACGTAGTTGCTGCTGCTCATGAATTGAAGAGTCCAGTCGCCTTAATTCGTCAATTGGCGCTTAATCTGAAAGATTTAGATAATTTAACCGAGTCTACTCGTCAGGATTATATAAGTAGAATTATATTGACCAGCGAACGTTCGTTACGCTTGACTAGTATTTTAACTCAGTCAGAAAAAATAAATGAAGAATTATTTAATACAGAGCCTATTAATATAAAGCAGCTTTGTGAAGACGTAGCCCATGAGCTAACGCCTCTTTATAAAGCTTATGGGCGTAAAATTATGGTCAAAGGCCGCCGTTCTGCGCCTTTAGTGGTGGCAAACCGTGATCTTCTTCGGCGAATTTTACTAGGTTTTGGCGATAATGCTTTACATTATTCAAATAAAGAAGCTGTATTTAATCTAGCGCATAGCGCTAATAAAATTAGGGTTGGATTGCGCGATTTTGGTCCCTCTCTTTCTGGTATTAATATAAATAATCAGATAAAGCAACAACGAATTTATCGTCCAGAAAGCAGTGGTTTGGGGCTGGTTATTGCTAAGCGGTTCGCTGATGCCATAAATGGCAATATTGGCACGATTCGCCATCGGAATGGAATGACATACTATGTGGACGTTATAAAATCGGAGCAACTATGTCTATTATAGATAAGCCAAAAATTTTACTGATTGATGATGATATGTGGCAGAGTGATATTTACGTTAATGTTTTAAAAAATAATTACGAAATTAAATCTACACAAAACTTAAATAATACAATAAAACTAATTGAATCGTGGTCACCTCAGCTAATAATTGCTGATGTTTTACTATCTGGTGAAACAATATTTACTCTGTTAAATGAGCTACAATCCGATGTGTATCTTGGCAAAATACCAGTCGTTATTATTACTAATATAGCTGACCGTTTATCTGGAGTAGATTTAAGAGCTTATGGTATTAATAATCTACTTGATAAATCTAAAATTACGCCACAAGATATTTTGGCAGCCGCGAGGCGTATATTATGAAATCTGAAACTACTGAAGCAATTGTACTTAGACGTACAAATTATGGTGAAGCAGATAGGATTATTCAATTTTCAACACCGCTTGGCCGCCGCAGTGCAATGGCGCGTGGTGTGCGTAAATCAAGATCTAAACTGGCGGGTGGGGTTGAACTTTTAAGCCTTTCACAAGTAGTCTTGCGCCATGGTAGAGGTGAAATATCTACGCTCGTGCAGGCAAGAATGATTAAATTCTATAAGAATATTTTAGATAACTATGATAAATTACAATTTGCCTACGAGGCAATGAAAATGGTGGTATATTCTAGTGAAATAATCGATGAACCAGGATGGTTTAGTATTTTAAAGGAAACCCTAGAAGCGCTTGATAATAAAACGGTTAATTTTGCACTAATAAAAACCTGGTTTTATTTAAACTATGCTAAACTTTTAGGCAATGAATTGAGTTTAGTAAGTGACATATCTGGACAAGCGCTTAGTCAAAATAGGCGCTACATTTACGATAAAATAGAGCATGGGTTACGCCATAGTGAGAGAGGCGAAATTACGGCGGATCATATTAAATTACTTAGATTAATGTCTAGCTACCCGTTACGTGTTGTAATGCAGGTTGGTGGAATTGAAGGTATATTGCCAGATTGCTGGCTAATTGCCCGTAGCCATGCTGAACTGAACAAGTAAAATTATGCTATACTAAAATGCAGAGAGTAAAAATTTATTGCGCCTATTGTGCCTCAAACACAAGGAAGAGAAAGGAGACTTCTTGTGAATCAAGTAAAAATGGAAGATATTATTAGCCTATGTAAGCGTCGTGGTTTTATTTATCAGGGTTCAGATGTGTATGGCGGTCTTTCTGGAACTTGGGATTACGGTCCATTGGGTGTGCAGTTGAAACGCAATATTATGCAATTGTGGTGGCGCAGGTTTGTCGATGAGCGTGATGATATGTACGGCGTTGATGCGGCGATTTTGATGAATCAGAAGGTCTGGCAGGCCAGCGGACATGTCGATACTTTTGTTGATCCGCTATGTGAGGATACGGTTAATCATCGTCGCTATCGTACTGATCATATTCTCAAAGACAATAGTGTTGACGCCGATGGTATGACAATGGAGCAGATGGATGCGGTGATTGCCGAAAAAGGAATTAAAAGTCCTGATGGCAATCCATTGAGTCAGTCGCGCACGTTTAATATGATGTTTAAAACGCACGTCGGCGCTACTGAGAGCGAGGACAGTATTTCCTATCTTCGCCCCGAAACTGCCCAAGGGATCTTCACTAATTTCAAAAACGTCGTCGATAGTTTTTACCCTAATTTACCGTTTGGTATCGCTCAACAGGGCAAGGCGTTTCGTAATGAGATTGCGCCGCGCGATTTTGTCTTCCGTTCCCGCGAGTTTGAGCAGATGGAGATTGAATATTTTGTTGATCCTAGTAAATGGCAGGAAGCTTTTGATGAGCTATTAGCTGCAACACATGCATTTTTGGCAGAACTGGGCCTTAGACAAGAGCATATTCACGAGCTAGATGTGCCGCCAGAAGATCGAGCACATTACAGCAAAAAAACTATCGATATTGAATATGATTATCCAATTGGTCGTGAGGAATTGATGGGTATCGCCTACCGGACTGATTTTGACCTGATGAACATCCAGCGGGTCAGTGGCAAAAGCATGGAGTACACCGTCAAGGGGACGAACACAAAATTTGTACCACATGTTATTGAACCTAGTTTTGGCGTGGAGCGAGCGCTGATGGCGGTGTTATCGGGCGCGTACCGTGAGGACGAGCAAAACGGTGAAAAGCGTGTGTATTTGGCGCTGCCAGAGTATTTGGCGCCAGTCAAATTTGCTGTGTCACCGCTACTCAAAAACAAGCCAGAACTAGTGGAAAAAGCCCGCGAAGTCTACGCCCAGCTTGCCAAAGCCAATCCTGGCCGAGTGATGTGGGACGACAACGGCAACATCGGCAAACGCTACCGCCGCCAAGACGAAATCGGCACCCCGCACTGCGTGGTCATCGACTTCCAGACGCTAGAGGACGGCACAGTGACCGTGCGCGAGCGGGATACGACGGAGCAGAGGCGGGTGAAGGTTGAGGAATCCGACACGGATATCTTAGTCTAAAAAAATAGATTAGCGCGCTCCTTGATAAGTTAAAAGTAACAGCTTATACTTTAAAGTAACAAGTTAAGTAAAGTGTGAAATGGGGAATATGGCAACGGAACATCAGCGCGCACAACTCGAAAAGCAATTGCGGGAGTATCGCAAGAAATATCTTGGCAAAAATAAGCCGACTGACATGAATGAATCTGGGACGCGTATTAGTGTCAATGAGTTTCTACAAGATGTACTTGGTTATGCATTTGGTGATGAGATTAAGACGGAATACGCTATTAAGGGAGAATATGCTGATTATGTGATCCAGCTTAAGCGCAAGAAGCATTTTGTTGTTGAAGTGAAAGCTATGGAGATTGACTTAAATGAACGACATCTACGTCAAGCGTTGGCTTATGCTTCAAATGAGGGGATTGACTGGATTCTACTCTTTAATGGTCGTCAAGTCCAGCTTTATCGGGTTATCTTTGGTAAGCCGATTAGGACTCACTTGGTATTCGACTATGATTTATCCGATTTATCTATTATGCGGGCGGCATCGAAAGATTTTATTAACCTTGCAAAGCGTAGCGTGGAAAAGGGAGATTTGGAGCTATATTGGAAGAGGTTTGATGCTTTAACGACAGATAGTCTTGTCAAGACAATTTATACGGAGGACGTAATTCGAGCTATTCGTTTGAAGATTAAGAAGCAATCTGGTATTAACTTTAGCCAAGAAGATGTGCTTGATGCAGTACATCACCTAATTACGGTCGAATGTAAGGGGGCTGTTAAGCCGCGTGTACTAAAGTAATGTGAGACTATACAACACTCTCGAGAAAAAGTGCTATAATTATCTCCATGACAAAAATTACCAACGGACACCTCATTACCCAAGATTCGGATGGAATAACTCATTCGGACTATTTATACCGCATCTCGCTCAAAGCCTTGATCTACAATAATACTGGGCAAATTTTGGTCGTTAAGGAAATTAATCGGACGTATTGGGATTTGCCTGGTGGTGGTATGGATTTTGGCGAGACGATTGAATCGTCGTTGAAACGCGAGCTGTACGAAGAGGTTGGCTACAAGGGCGGTTTGCGTTATCAACTTTTTGACGCGTCGGACGAGATGTATATTGAGCGGATTGACGCTAATCAGATCTGTTTTTATTGTCGTGTTTGGCCAGAGAATTTTGATTTTATACCAGGTGAAGAGGGTGACGAAGTAATGTTTATTAACCCTGAGGAGTTATTGCTTCAGAAGGGCAAGATTGATGCGCCAGCTCGAGCGTATAGAGCTCATATGAAATGGCAGGAACTATATAATAAGCAGTAAGTATTGTAAAGATATATTTAATAGATTTAGTAAATAAGGGAATATTTTATGATAAAAATACTCGCAATAATTTCCACCCACGGTAACGAATTATTAGGCCCAAATGTGCTAGCATATATGCTTTCTAAAAGGTCTAAGCTACTGGAGGATATAGAATTTATCATAGCTAATCCGCGCGCTTACGCAAAGAATGTGCGGTATACCGAATCGGATTTGAATAGGAGTTATGGGCTTGGTTTAGATACTTATGAGAGTCAGAGAGCGAAGGTGATTGAGGAGCGTATTCGATTACTGAAGCCGGAGTTGGTATTGGATTTTCATACGACCACTGCCGAGCAGCCAAATATTTTGATAACGGCAGATAAAGATAATGAAGTAGTGCAGAGGTTTATCAACTCTAGCGCTGTGAAAGACGTTCTGGTAGTTAAGCCGCTTAATGACATCACGATGGTGGTGCCGAATTTCGCGGCTTATGAAGTGCCAAATTCGCATTTGAACGATGATTTGTATGAGCAAATATGCACCGACATAGCAAGATATTTGGACGAGGAGACAGTTGACCAGGAGCGAACTTTTTATAAGATGACGGGGAAGATTTTGCCCGAGGAAGAGCGAAATATTGCCGATCTTGAAAACTTTGTCTATAATGACACATTGCAAGCTATTCCGGCGTTCCTTGGCGAGGAAGCCTATAAGCAGGATGGAACCTATGCTGGATTTAAATTAGAGAGGCTTGTTTAAAGCTATGATATAAGTTTTGTGGTTACAAACTAAAATAGCCTCATTATTTTAATTGAGGCTATTTTAGTTTGATGTTAGATTTACTTCTTTTTACTGTGTGACTTAACAGCTATCTTCTTTGGCTCTGGTGCTGGTGTTACTGGTATAGTGACCTTTAAAATACCATCATCCAAATGTGCCTCTATAGAATCAGCGTCAGCGCGTTCTGGCAATTGAACACTACGGTAAAAGCTGCTGCTTGATTCACGTACAACGTATTTTTTATCCTTATCTTCTTCTTTTTCATGGCGCTCGGCTTGAATTACCAAATTACCATGTTCTACTGAAATATTAACATCATCTTCATGGAAATTTGGCAAATGAGCCTCTACGACTAATGTATTATCCTTAAGATATACATCAGTGGTTGGCAGCCCAACTGAGCGCATCTGGCGTGGCGTCCAGTTATCATCATTAAAGAAACGGCGTTGCAAAGCATCCATCTCTGCAAATGGATCGAATCGAACGAGTTTATTCATTTTATATACTCCTTTCGTTTAGTTTGGTGAGCTTTCGCTCTAATTTTATTGTAATTTTTTAGCACTCATATGTCAAGAGTGCCAAACATAAGCATAATGAATGTTAGCTAATTTGTATAAAATAAAAAATTAATTATAATAAAAGTTTATGATTAAACCTTTTTTATTATTACAGTCACGTCCAGAAGATTCCGCTTCAGATAGCGAATATAAGGCTTTTTGCCATTTTGGTGGATTAAACTCAAATGAACTTGAACGTCTAAGATTAGATACTGGCACTTACCCAAAGATTGATTTAAATAAATACAGTGGAATAATTATGGGCGGAGGTCCAGCTAATTTTGCTTATGATTATAGTGAAAAATCAGCTGATCAAATCAAATTTGAAAACTACATACTACCATTGATGCGCCAAATTATTGATGAAGATAAACCATTCTTAGGGGCTTGTTTGGGTATGGGGGCGTTAGTTTCAGCTCTTGGTGGAAAGCCTAGTTTTGATTATGGTGAAGATATTAGCGCAGTGGATGTTCAACTAGAGCCTTCTTCTAAAAATGATACTTTAGTATGTGATTTGCCAAATAATTTTAGGGCCTTTGTCGGTCATAAAGAGGGGGTTGGTAGCATAGAAGGTCTGAACAATTGTGTAGTTCTAGCGAAATCAGAAAAATGCTTACAGCTGGTGCGCGCTGGTCAAAATGTTTATGCAGCTCAGTTTCATCCAGAATTAGATGTTGAAGGTTTAATTTTACGGATTAATATATATAAATATGCTGGTTATTTTGATCCAAGTGAAGCTCAAAATATAATAGATAAAATCACCAAAGAAAACATCACAGAACCTGTTAAAATTCTAAGAAAATTTATTGATAAATACGCCCTAAAGTTAGACTAACTTATTATGCTAAATATAGATTTTAACTAGCTACTATGGTAAAATGTAGATACCTTATCATTTGATTAGGTAGTTCTTCTATAAGTTGAGGTGATTTTATGTCTACTAAGGTAGATACTAAACTTGATATTAGCAAGATTTTAAGCATGCTTTCCAGTGCTTATTCAGTATATGGTTATGGTTGGAAGCTTAAAATATCTGCAAAGAAAAACCACAATCGCAAGTCACATAAGCAATTAAAATTCTTAATTGCTGAAGAAGACTGTCCAGAAAACATTAAGCAAAAAAATGCTTACAGTAATATGGATAGTAGCCGCGATAAGAGTTTGCATGTTGCAAAAATAGCAAAGCGAAGGCTGCGTAATTTGGAAAGTTCTACTAAATCGGCATATGAGGCTGATTTAAAGGTTGCCGCACGTGATATCAATGCACGTAATTTGCACGGTGAATCTTTTGAAGAGATCTGTGATGATTACGATTGTAGCGATATGTATACCCATGCTGATAAATATAGTTTTAACCAGAGGCGTATATCTAAAAGTGTAAATATAGCTAAAGCTGGATTTCAACGCGCTCGCTCTAATCATCGCAAAGTCAAGAAAAGCGCCAAAAGCGCCATACGCTCTTACATGCAATGGGCTGGTTGCTTGACAGAGGAGGTGGTTAAAATTTTGGGGATTCCAGCACATTCTCAGGAATGGGTCATTATAAATAAGGGCCGTTACCTTTATCACGGGAGTAGCGCTAAAGAAGCCGCTCTGCATGTATATTTTGGCGATAAATGCCACGATATGAAAGATAAAGGCCATGGCCATTATATTATTGGCTTGGAATCTGGTAAAATACTATACGCGCGCAATATGTGTGGACCTCGAGGGCCACAAAATAACACTACTAGCGATATGCCTAGCAGTGATTCAGCTAATTATCTATCTCGACCGTGGTTACGTGTTGTTAATAGTATACGCAAGAATAGCTCTACTGCAGATGATTCTTTCCGCAAGGTCTCTAATTCTGTAAGTAAAGAACTTACAGTAGCCTAAACTTATAACTTCGCTCAAAGAAAGGAGTGGATAAAACCTGTTTTTAAACAGGTTTTTTATTTTGAAAAGATATGACTTATTGCTATAATTTAGAACTATGATTTCTCTTATAAGATTATATAGAATTTTTCTAGTTAGTGTTTCAATGGCAATATTAGTCGTGGCTTTAAAATATGCTTTACATATTTTAGGTTTTGAGCCAGTGGAGCAATCTTCTCTTCATAATAGCGTTATTTCTAGTGTTACATTTGTTATTGGTTTTTTGCTTTCAGCTACAATAGCAGACTACAAAGAATCCGAGCGTATTCCATCAGAATTTGCCGCTCAGGTAGAAAATATGTATGATGATGCTGCATCTATCTACCAAAACTATCCAACCTTTGATATTGAAGGATTTCGCAGTCAAATGTATAAAATCGCTACTGGATTTACAAAGGATGCCCGCCGCCGTTCATATGATGTACGAAACGATATACGGGGGTTGTTGCCGTATTTTATGGAGATGGAAAAAGGGGGAGTGCCAGCTAATTTTATAGTAAAATTGAAGCAACAACAGATGGCGCTTTTACGTAGCCGTCACCGTGTAAATTATATTCAGCGTATTAAATTTATACCATCAGCTACGATCTTGGCTCGTTCAATAGTTGTAGTTTTGATTGCGTTGCTACTTGTAACAAATGTAGACCCATTTTATGGCGGCTTAGTGATGATTGGTTTGATAAGTTTTATACTGATTTACATGCTAATTTTAATCAGAGTTATCTCAACGCCTTTTCATAAAGCTGGGCGTACACAAGATGATGTTAGTCTTTTCTTGATTAAAGATGCGGTAAATTATCTAAAAAATCAAGCAAATAAAACTAAATAGTTATAAAATTAATCTCAGTTTGACAAATTAAAACACTTGGCATATAATTACTAACCGTGTGAACTTTAAAATAACGAATCCTGCAATTTTGTCATCTACCTAAGGAGACTATTATGTCATCTTTACAAAATCGGGCTGCAAAGCCAAAGTCCAAGAAGAAGGTAACGTCCGTCGTTTCATGTGTGGAGAAATTTCTTCACGACGGAAGTACAACTTCTGCAATGAAACGAACTGTTCGCGATAAATTGGAGGACTTGAAATCTGAATTTGAGTCTCTCATTAATAAGCTCAGTTCTGCGGCTGAAAACAAAGCAGAAAAAAATAAACTTAACTATCACTATGTTGATATGTTTAAGTCCATTTTCGATGCTGCTTCTAAGGACATTGAATCGAATTTGAAGTTTATCCCTAAGCGTAAGCCTGACAGCGAAGGGGACGTCAAGTACTTTTCCAAGATTGTATTGGATAAGGCTTATGATTTCATGGAGTTTGTCGAAAATGTTGAAGAGATCGCAAATCTCGATCCCGACAAATGTAAACCCAATGAGGCAGATGAAAAAGCTAAAAAAGCTCTGAAATCTGTTCAGGATAGCGTCTCGCTCTCGCACTTGGTACCCAACTCTAAGGTCTGTCATCAAGAGCCAGAAGTTTTGCTTGTGAAAGAGGATCTTGTAGGGTGTCACACCCAAACCGTCTAAGCCTATAACTATTGTAGTTGTTAGGCGAAAGGGTTTCGTTAAATAAAGTTCATATGCCCCCGTTTTACGGGGGTTTCTTCTTTGCTAAAGTACTTAATATTGACAAATATCAATAATTGATATATAATATGCATCGTAGAACCTTAAAATATAACTCAATAGAGGAGTCTATACGTTTAGGCGTGGCAGATTAGCTATTTAGTTAGGTAGCGTGTCTGCTGCGCCTAATTCTAGCGTAGCAAATACCTTCTATACCACCAAAGGAGTGATATTTATGACTGCCAAGCCAGTCTATAATCCGATAGAATCGGTGTCTACGCTTGCTAGTGTGATTCATGACATAAAACAGGCTTATGGGAAAGACGTAGAAAGGCTTCAACCTGGTATCGTTTCCCGTCAATCTCTTGCAATTTTAAAACCTCTTATGGATATTTGCATGGAAAAATCTAAAGAGGTACGTAACGATAAGGGGTTAGATTCCTGTCATGACATTGTTTGTGATAATGTCTGTGTGATGGAGGACGATTTCGAGGAATTGAAGAGTTTTCTGCTTATGGATGATACTACTTACAACTACGGCTATAGTAAAGATGACTATGTCGATCGTTGTCATTTTCTTCTCAATCAACTAAGGTCTTCTATTGAATGTGTTGTGTTTTATCCTAATGTCTGTATTGGTCGTTTGGTACGGGACGCAGCATAGTAAAGGTCTCTACGTGCCGCCTTGAGGTATTTATATTTATGAATATATTTATCGCTTGGCGGCTTTTTCCTTGAAAATAGAAAAATTTATTATATTTATACTTGACAAATTATATTATATACTCTATAATAGACAAACGTAGAACCTTAAAAGATATAACAGACATAGATTGATGTATGCATTTTGATGTAGATTTTCGCTTAAGTAGGGCAGATTGCTGATTTAAATAAGTTAGATTAGTAATCCGCCTTACCTAGGCGAACTCCATAAGGAGTATATTCCATCTCATTGAAAGAGGTTGCATCATGACTCGCTGGTCTGATGAAGAAAACTGTATCTCACTACCTACGCTTTATGTGCGTGATGTAGATCGTATCGGTCGAGAGCTTAGCGCGCTGCGTGGAAAAAAGTTGAAACAGAAGAATTCGGAGAATACTTACGTCCTGTAATTCGTCTGTGTAAGAAGAGCGTTAATTCTCGCATTGGTGCCGTTGAGTATTTCATTAAATGTCGTGCTTTCAAGGGTATTGTAGTTGATCACCGTAAGATTGAAAGTGCTGTTCGTAAGCTACAAGAAAAAATTCATTGGTTGGACTCTATGACTGATGAACTGGTTCGAATTGACCCTGAACGTGAAAACGACTTCAAGCTGTCTCGGACCGTTGCTTCCACTGGTATTTTTGATAACTGGGAAGAGTCTGAATGTGACATTGATCAACTTATTTGTGAGATTCGCTCAGACTTATATGATATGGTTGAAGCGATCGACCTCATCGATTTGACACTACTCAAAGCCAGTGTTTTCACCTACAAGGATTACATTAATCATTACAATGATTAAATGCTCCTGAAAATCTAAAGGTCTGTCCTTAAGGTTTTACCGCCACCATACAATTTGTATAGTAATAAATATAGATTGTCCCTGGTGGCTTTTTACTTTTCTCTTGACAATTAATACCCATATATCATAAACTAGATAACCGTGGTACCTTAAAAGTGTTAAATGCAGCAATCTGTTCATCATGTATAAACTAAACCCACACACATTTATTAGTTTAGATGGGCAGATTGCTGCATTTAAAATGAGTGCGGTTTTATCTCTAGAAAGCGTAGATTGCGTTTTCTTTTACACGCCTAAGGAGGCTTTTCGTGGAAACTGAAACTACTAAAGGAAATGAGCCTACTGTGATGAAATCTATTGTAAAGGGGACTCTGAACGCAGTATATAACGGAGAGCCATTGAAGCAATATATCTTGTGTTTGGTCCGGCGTACAGTAACCAATGCCCAAGTAGATGAAGCGATTGATAAATTCCATCTTGAAAATGAGTTGGATAATGCGTGCTATATCTACGATGATATTGATACGAAGATTTCATCTTTTGAAAGTAAGGTGAAAGAGTATTCTGAATATGGTATCTTTGAGGAGCATGACAAAACCTGTAAGCTTGATGATTATATTAAGAAAGCTTCAGGTTCACTAGATAAAGCTTCTGCTCTTGCTGATGATATTATTAAGCAGGGTAGTGGGGTAAACAAAAGGAATCAACTGTCTAATCTTAAGAGCTACTTGCGTGATTCTATTGTCAACCTTCGTAATGCCGTTGGGTTTATCATTGCAAAAGTAGAGGGGTGTTCTTATGAAGATCTGATTAAGCATTTCTATAAACAGCGTGATTATGAGTCTGTAGACAAGACAAACGCCATCAAGACTGATTATAATTATAGTCTTACATCTGGTCTGTATTGGCATACCGCATAGATAAGGTCTGTTTGTACCGCTGCAACTTATTTGATTTGCAGCGGTTTTTCCTTTTATAAAAACAATTACTTCTTGACAAAATATATAAATATGTGTATAATAAGCGATGGTTGTGTATATGATACATAGCCTGCGAACCTTAAAATCCGTTGAGGTGAGCTTCCGTATCTATTTGTAAGGAGGCCATTGTGGCACCTATTACCGAGCGAATGTTCTTCGATCTGATTGATAACGTGGTTACACACGATATCCTGATTGAAGAAGTTCGTAGTTGCGAGACTAAACATCAACTTGATGATGTAAAGAATCTTGCTAATCGCGAGATGTTGCATATCAGCGTTGAAAACTTCTTCCATAAGCTTGAAGAAGTTTCAAAGAGCGTCGGGATTTACGATCTTAAATCACGATTACTGTATACGTCCACGTATATGATGGAAGCCTTACAGGCTGTTCAAAAATGCTCTTTAATAATTAAGTTTATTAGTGAGAAAGAGCGACTATCTAATGATCATGTCAGGTCTTCTCTTAGCGAGAAGTTCGCGCTTTTTGATAAGAGTCTGATCTATGTATGTTTGGACTTGGTCAAGACCACTGCTTCTATTATTGAGGAAGTTGGTCTTGAAGAAGATCTTGCGTTTAAGATTAAGAATCTTGATCTGAATGAACTGGCTACCCATGGACTTGAGTTGGTTTTGAGTAAGTATCCTGATCAAATTTTCCCCAATGAATTCTGTGCTAAATTTGATTTCTTCCGCCACAAGCTTGACTCAGTCTTAAATATGCTCCCCGAGGAATATATCAATTAAGGCTCGTGTCTGACCGCTGTATGATGCTACTATTTAGTGTCGTCTGCAGCGGTTTTTCCTTTTATAAAAACAATTACTTCTTGACAAAATATATAAATATGTGTATAATAAGCGATGGTTATGTATATGATACATAGCCTGCGAACCTTAAAATCCGTTAAGGCGCTTTCCATCTATCCCTAAGGAGGATATTTTGTCAGAACCGTTGTCTGAGCAGGAATTGTACCATTTACTGGGTGTTTCTGTAACTGATACCCACATCACTCACGCCACGTATATCAATGAACTCAAAGAAGCTCCTAACAAGAGTGATGTCTTGTATAGGTATATTGATATCTACAATAAGGCAAGAGAGTACCACAAGACAACACTGGAATATGCAAAAAAGGCTGGTTTTGTCGATGAGAGTTTGGCATCTTTTATCTTAGAAGATAAAAATTGGATGCCAGATGATTTCAATATTATCCAAAATTGGTATAATAATTGTACCGAAGAAGATCGTATTGATAAGATGCTGGTTTCTGCTTACAGTCACATTCTTCATGCTTCATCGCAGCTATCCTACGCTGCAGATATTGTCAGGGAGATTCCCTATAATTTACGGGAGAATTATCGTGACATCAAGGACTATTACGCTCAGTTTGAGTGTTACTTGCGTAAGTCCGTTTTTGTCACGACATTGGCTGTTAATCGCATTTTTGAACGTTCAAGTAACGGTAAATATGTTGTCGCTGGTTTGGCGCAAGAGTTTGAGCATAAGCTTTCGTATCATCCAGAAAATGTGGTTGGTTTGTATTTGGGACGTTCCCCCAAACGCAAGTCTGATAAGTCAAACTAAAGCGCCTAACGCCTAAGGTTGGCTCAATGCCGCTGTTAAATATTATTTTTTAAGTAGTATTTGCAGCGGCTTTTCCTTTTTTGTGCATAGAAAACAGGCTTGACATATGCCAGTAAGATATTTATAATTATCAATTGCGAACCTTAAAATCCGTTAAGGCGCTTTTCGTCTACTTTATAAGGAGACCATTAATGGTAACCAAAATTTCTGGCGAGGATTTTTTCCGTTTGCTGGATCGTGTTGTAACTCATGAGATGATTGATGAAATGTTGAATAAACATGAAAAAGAAGTCATCGACGATGAGATGCTTACTGGGTATCAGAATGTCTATAATGCTATTTGCAACTTTTTTAACAAGACCATAAATCTTGCTGAAAAAGTTGGTTTTTCGGCTAAATCACTGATAATTCAGAGCCCTAATGATTTTAGCCATATTCCGTCTGTGGATATTAAGAATCTATTTTCTGAACGTAATGATGGAGATAATATTCTCGGTATTAATATGACTGAAGCCCTATTCTGTCTTTCTAATTCCGAGGAAATTCTTGCTAAAGTTTCGGAGAAAATTCACCAAGAGTTTATCGATTCATCATCAGAACAATTTGTAAATCTTCTACTAGCAAAGGTAGAAAGTTTGCTGCGTAAGGCTGCAAATTGTCTGCGTAATTCTATTGCAGAGCTTATCTTTGAGGCGGGTATTGATGGTGATATAATGCTTTCGCTTTTTGAAGAAACATCTGATCTAGCCCTGGTTGGTTTATCGGTTGTTTTGAATGTAAGTTCTGGCGATAAAGTTATCCTTTCGGAGGAAGAATTAAGAAAGATTCATGAATCTTTCGATAATGAGGGGAAAGTAATCTACACTTCAGAGGAGGAGCGCCGTAAGGTATGCGAAGTCTTGGGTTCTAAGGAATTATATAATGTATACATTCTAGAGTCAGAGTTCGATGAAATCTATAATTCCTACTATAAAAAGGTTATGGCTATTCGTCTGCTAATCGAAAAAGTCTGTCCTTGTTATATGTGTGAGTAATGTTCGCTTTGCCGCTACATGATGCTAATTGTATCGCCTGTAGCGGTTTTTCCTTTTACTATTGCTTTTTTTGGATTTTAGTGTATAATCAGTAAGGCTGATTATGAATAAGATTACCCAAGAGCGTCAGCAATATTCCCATAACGCTGCTATGCGTTCAATTAATTATTTTATGGATGAAGCGTATGCTGATGATTTAGAAAAGCGCACAGAAGCGCTTAATAGAATAAGTCGAGTACGTGATTATATAGATATATTTGCTGGTGATGTTATGTCACCCGAAGCAGCTCATGCTGGTATACTTTATGAAATCAAAAAAGAGGAAAATTCAAATATTGAAAATGCTGTTGCATCGGCTACTGCGTTGATGGAATATTATACATATCCAAACACGCACGAAGATGCTGCTAGTTATACGGCGGCGCTACTTAACGATATGGAATATATGGATAATTACGCCACATATTGCAGAAATAGCGATACATATATGAGCCATAGGGCAAATAATAACGATAACGAAGCTTGGTGTAAGACGTCTGCACCGATTGATATAAAAGAAATGGGCCGCTTGAGTGATGAAGTAAATATTGAATCAATTATAATTAAATCTTGCATTGTTTTAGATAAACTTGTTGAGCCTGTTCGCGAAGTAGAGGAGAGCGGGGATTTAAGCAGATTAGACGATAAAGTTTTAAAGAATATTACTGAGGCAGAGATTTTTTATGGACCATTATGCGAAGTATTTGGTTTTGATGGTCTGGCAATGGATTTACGCAGTCAATCGCACGTACTTAGGCTTTTAAAGAACGGCAAGCTGGAGGATGTCGCAAAAGTGCGGGAATATTGCAATTCTATGCGTGAAATTGGTCCGCAGGCTGTACTAAGTAATATTGTGGAAGGTAACTTTGCTGTGTTTAATGCAGTTAAAGATGTTGATTGTATCCATGATTATGATTCAGAAATTCCATATTCAAGTATCCAGCTTGGCGAATTTGTGACTGATTTTGGTAACTTTTGGAGTGGCAAGGAAGGGGATCATATGCTAACGGCTGGTAATTGGCGCTTAAAAAGCGTTGGTTCGTTAGCAAATAAGATACAGAATTCCGAAAAAAGAGGATTCCCAATGGACGTGATGGGCTTTACTTTTATTCTTAAAGACGAAGAAGAACTGGCTGATGTGTTTGCGTGTGTAATAGAAAAAGTAATTTTAAGTGAAAATCTTGAATGTGTGCCAGCGCCTTCAAAAGAAAATTGGGTTTTTGTGCAAGGCGATGATAATTTTCGCAGATTGATACGCAAGAGGTTTAGTTATGATTTTATTCAAAAAAATATCCAAGTTATGGAAAAAGATGTGCATTATCGTGTAGCTAAGCTGACTTGTATATTGCTGGATGAGGAAAAGAATAGACAAATGCCAGTAGAAATGCAATTTTTAACTAAAGAAGATAGAAAAAACGCCAGAACAGGTACAGCGGCGCATATTATTTATAAAGCACAAAGTGAAGGAATTTTTTACTCTGCAGATGACCGTGAGCGAGCTTCAAAAATATTAACCAAGATGTATAATCGCAAAACTCATATGTATGATAGTGTAAGTACTCTTGAGGCAAATACGGAGTCTTTAATTCGCGGTACTGGCGATATGGATCGGGTTTATATGTTTAGCTGTCCAAAATAAAATGTTATAATCTACCTTATGATAATTTACTATACTGATGGTTCTGCAGTGCCCAATCCTGGTCCTGGTGGCTTTGCTGTAATTAAGGATATGAAGCCTCACATTTTAGGTAAAGACGATGATACTACTAATATACGCATGGAGGGGCTAGCTATAATCGCTGCACTTAAGGATTCTGCTGGTGCGCCATGTGAAATTTATACAGATAGTGAATTTTGGGTAAATGTAATTACAAAATGGGCAGCGGGTTGGCAATCTAAAGGTTGGAATAAAAAAGGCGGTGGCGAAATTAAAAATCTAGACATTGTAAAAGAAGTGTACCCGCTTTATCAAGCCTCACAAGCTAAATTAATCTGGGTACGCGGACATGTTGGCCATGAAGGTAATGAACTAGCGGATACTTGGGCAAATAAGGCGCGTGAAGGTGAAAAATTGACTAATTTCTAATAGCCTATTGACAATATAAAAAGTAGGTGATATAATCAATTTATGTGTGAACCTTAACATATCAAATGAGATCAGTTCAACCTGAGAGGTTTTTCCTCTCACAACCATAAGCCTAATCCCGGGCGACCATCTGTTTGAACACAGGTGTATTTCTATCAATAGGAGGGGCAATTATGCCTTCTTTACCAACTTCAGTTGAAGAACTGAATCCTTTGATTCCTTCTGGCGAGCAACTGCAAAAGGAGCTCAAGGAGGATTTTGAAGCCTCGATGACGGAAGTGATCAATAACCGAAAGGTTAGCGATCCTACCTGCATTCTCATTGAGGGTCTTGAATGTATGTTTGCAGACATGATGGACATTCTTCGTGGCTGCTGCACTACGGGCCGAGAAGAGGCTAATCGTAATGTTGTTGATGAGATCAAAGATTTCATCAACAAAGTCAAAGAGATGAAAGATCTTTGCGATAATAATCACGAAGATCATGTGAACAATGAGATCAATCAGGCAATGTCTTCTATGCATAAGCTTGATAACGTTGGTCATCTTGTAGCAAAGCATTTTCCTGGACGTTGCAATTGTCCAATCGAGTATCGTAATCGGAATCTTTTGGATGATTTCGACTATGCTGATCACGACTTTACTGAGGAAGGATCTCCTGACTCAGGAGAGTCTGATCAAGATTCCTATGAAGAGCATTCTGCTGCAGAATTGTCCGACAAAGATCTTTTGAATGGACTTTCTGTAGTTGAGCTTCGCCGTCAAGGTTCTTTTGAGAAATTTCCTTTGCCGAAATGTTCTGATGAAATGTAACTGATTCTCTTTGATATTTAGGTTCACCACCACCCCTGTATTTTACAGGGGTTTTTCTTGTGTTTGCATTTTGACGAATTGGGGTAATTAATATAGAATGGTTTTTGTGAACCTTAAAAGAGCGGCTTTTATATAGATAGAAAGGTAAGAAGATGCTTCCTTTAATGGGTTATTCAAAAGAACAACTTAAAGAAATTGCCATAGATGAGTACCATTCCCATGTAGATAGTAAAAAGAAGGCTACTAATTTATCTAATGATCATACTCTAACTGCCTATTGTAGTGATTTAAAACGGTTTATTGATGAAGCTAGCCGTCTTTTGCGTGTTGATAGTTCTAATTATTATAAAAAAGAGCTCCAAGACAAGCTAGATAACACTCTCCAAAAGTTAGGTAAAAATGAGACGCGGGAGGATTTTCTAAGTAGTGTGGATTTACTATATAGCCAATCCCTTCAGGCTGCTGATTTTGTAGCAGAAGTGATTTTACGGGATTTTGCTATCTCTGTTTTTGATGATTATTTTTTGGAGATGCAAAAGAATAATCTAAAAGGCGAGTACTATGGCATGTATAAATGTATTTTGCTTTTGATGTTTATTTATGACCATCAGTACTATGCTTTACGGGAATTTGAAAACATGTGGTGGCGTAAGATTTCTGAAGACCATAGTAATCTTTCGCGTGGAGTTGCTGAACGCGTGGCTAAGTTAATTCAGCGAGCGGGGAGTTTTAAAACTGGTGATTGGGCGAATATCTTTGAGAAAATTAATCGCGATTTTGCTGATTATGGGATTGAGACTCTAAAAGATGAGCAAGATTGCTTTGATTGGAAGAGTGCTCTAGAAGTAGGAAAGGATAAAAGCCGTACTGCAATAATTTTGCGAGATATCGGAGCTAATATTAACTCTAATTTAATTTATCTGGTTAAGTTAGCCATTGATCTTAATAAGGTTATTTGCAAGGATATGAAGCATTATTCATATAACTGGCTACGCTTTATGGATATTATCATAGATAAAGCATAGGTTGCTGTTATGTGAAGGCTTTGTATAGCCGTCCTATTGGGTTTACTATAATGCCAGGGGCGGCTCTTTTATTGACAATACATTGATTATACTATATAATTATCACCCGTGAACCTTAAAAAATAAGTATTTACCACTAATTCAACAAAGATCTACTCCAAGAAGAAAGGTTGTGAGGGTAATGAACCCTAACGATGAAGCTATTTCGTCTCTGCGCTCAGAAATGATTAAGGCTTTCGAATATGCACATTCCATGTTGCATATGCTTTGTGAACATGATAAATATGCGATATCTCAGGAAGAATTCGCATATCTTTATGAGCTCGCTAGTATGAAAAAAGATATGATTGCTAGCTTGGATGATATGTCTTATAAAGATATGAATAATCATAAAAAAGATATTGAGTCGACGATCGTTTCTATAAAGCGGCTTATTAGTTTTCATGTGCTATTTAAATTGGTTAGAACTATAGCATTCATTGATATGAATTTTGATATTCTGGAAAGAATTGCTCAACCAGATGATATACTTGATGATTTTGAGTCTGAAATTGATGAGATTGCTAATCAGCTTAATATTTTGTCTGCTTTGGACGCTGAGGATGTAAATTCTGATAATGGTCAATTTACATTACAACCAAGTCTTGCTACCTTGTCTAAAATACTCTTTAAAGATACTGAGTCGCAAGATATGGAGCCAGTTGGCGAAGAAAATATGGAGTTGACCAGTAGGGAAGAACTTATTAAGATGATACGCTGGATGTATGATGTTGATCGTGCAGAATCTAGCTCTCAGAAGTGTGATAAATGGCATATCATTTATGATCCAAAAGAATGTAACTTTACGCTATATATTTATAGTCGTAATCATAGCTATGATCTTAAGCGCGACTATACAAATGTATGGAGTACTGTTAACTATACTGCTCATCTTATTAGATATCCCTATAAATAATCCAGTGTTGAGTTGCCTTAAATAATTAGCGCTTGCCGCTTTGTGGTTGTACTTATACTTGGGTTTGCCTATGCCGTTTTCTAGAATATATTCAAAATATTCATGCAAGCGGTTCTTTTTTGTAATAAAATGTTTATACTTGACAAAATGTTAATTATACTTTATAATATAACATTGCAGAACCTTAAAATGAAATTGGTTAATTTAAATGTAGCAGATTGTTTGTTTTATATATAAAAATAGACGTTCTGCTGCATTTAAATCTGAATGTAGCTAGTCTGGTAGATGATTGCATTTACCCTGATCCGAAAGGAAGTTTTATGTTAAAACCCGATTGCTTGAATAGCAGCGACAAAGCTCGTGTAGAGATTGACGCAACCTCTTTATTGGATGATGGGCGGCTTATTACATTCAAACTGGCACTTTCAAACACATCGCTTCAGCTTTTTCATAATACTGTAGAGTATTTTGAAAAGCTTTCGGTAAACGCTGCAAGATATCTTGAAAAAGAGGAGCGTGAGCGGATAAAAGAGATGATTGAAGATATTGAGAGCGATTTTAATGGGGATATTGATGAAAATCAACTCCGACCAATGGAAGAAGTAGTTCAGCTTTTGGTGGATCTTCCACGGAGAGTCGATAGTATTGCTCGCAAAGTTGAAGCTACTGTTAAAGAAGCGTTTATGAGGAAACTCAAACAATGCATCGGAAGCCAAAACTCCAAGAATATGCCTCGTTTGATTGTAAACCATTACTACATCAGTAGCCCTAAGGTTGAGGCCGTTTTTGCTGGTAGTATGGGAACTAAAATTAAACCAACTATTAGTAAGTCTGCAAATGAGTTCGCTAAGATCTTAATGCGGAACGGTAATTTTGATTGCTTGAATAATATTAGCGAGCAGTTCGAAGAATATCTTAACCCCTGGGTTACTAACCAATTGTAGGTCTGCTTTAGCCGTTTGTTCAGTTTTATGAATAGGCGGCTTTTTTCTTTATTTTATTTTGGTGTTGAATGTATCAATCTGTTAAAATAAATATAAAGATAATAAGGAAAGAGTGATATGCAAGATACAGAGCAAGCCCCCGAGCGTGAGCCAGCCGATATATTTTTGTGGGCAAATAATGCTGACGCTTATAAAAATGAACTTGATGTTGAAATTTTTTTATTCAATAAAAATTACACGCCTTATAGCACGGGGTTTGCTACCGAACTGAATGATCAAATTAAACCTTTATTTTTATATGATATTTTAGGCTTTATCCAGATGGGGGCGGGTACTGGACTTAGTGTACGCGATTTTGAACTTTCTGATGGAGAAGAAAACGTTTTGCTTAGAACTGATTTAGACAAGGTTGGCAGGGCAGAAACTTTGATCTATGTGATTGAGAATCAGCGCGAAGATATTGTAGAATTCAGCGAAGAGGAACATGAATTTAAGCGTATAAAAGGTATTCTGGCGCGCTTCACGTTAAAAAACGATCGTAGTAAAACTTTTTATGTAATTAAATCAATTCAGCAGAGCAACGTACTTAAAGGCGCAACTGCTTGGGAATTTAAAGAGGGTAAGTTTGAAAGTTTTAAGGCAGAGGTAGGATTAAAGATACCTGTTGATAATCAAGTTTTAATTATTGGAAAAGATATCTTTGTGTTTAATCAAAGTAAATTTGAAAAACTATTCCAATATGAATATAAAAAACAGGCGATTGCCGATACGCGTGTTGCGGAAATTGAAAAGCAGTATAAACTTAGTTTTCCTGAAGGTATGACATTGCACGATTTGGTGAAAGATCGTAAAAAAATCATCAATAAACTGCAAAAATTAGAGGTTGGCGGCGTTACCCAGGAACAGGCTATTGATTATGCCGATGAGATGCAGCTGGAATTAATGACGGACGATGCTGGCGCTATAATAATTATGGATGGTAGTGATTTAGATACATTTGTAAATTTGATAAATGAAGATTATATAACCAGCCAAATAACAGGGAAACGTTACGAGATAAAAAGCAAAAAACTCCTAGACGAACCAGAAGGTGAACCGCCACGCGGACTGTAGCCGATGAATCAAGAGCTGGCACTGAAGATATTATTAGCTGGGCATAGCGCTCTTTTGACCGGCCCAGCTGGATCTGGCAAAACCTATACCTTAAATAGGTTTATTGATTATGCTAAAGATGCTGGCAAAAAGGTTGCGGTAACCGCTACCACTGGGCTTGCGGCAACTCATCTTGGCGGCAATACGATTCATTCATGGAGCGGCATTGGTGTTCATGATTATCTACCTGAAGGATTTATAGATAAAATTCCCAAAACGCGCCGTGAAACGATTATCAAAACAGAAGTACTGATTATTGATGAAATCAGTATGATGCATGATTTTCGCTTGGATTTGGTGGATGAGATTTGCCGTTTAGTGCGGGATAAGGATGAGCCTTTTGGTGGTATTCAGGTGGTTATGAGCGGTGATTTTTTTCAATTACCACCGATTAATCGCCCTAATTCTTTAAACGGGGGATTTATCGTTAATTCGCAGGTCTGGCAGGAGCTTAACCCAGTTGTGCTGTATTTGGAAGAGCAATTTAGGCAGGATGACGGTGATTTACTTGATATTCTAAATTCTTTGCGATCTAATAATATACGCAGACATCACGCCGAGACATTATTAAGTAGGATTGATATAGAACCGCCAGATGGAGATATTACAGAACTTCACACTATGAATATAGATGTAGATAAAATAAATGAAAAAAGGCTAGCGGAGCTTGATAGTGAGGAATATATTTATGAGCAGGTTACTACAGGGGCGGCTAATTATGTGGAAACTCTAGCGCGATCAGTACTTGCGCCGCCGAAACTTATTTTAAAACTCGGGGCTTTAGTGATGGCTGTAAAAAACTCACCCAATCGGCAATATGTTAATGGTAGTACTGGCGTAGTGGTTGATTTTGAGCCTGGCACTGATTATCCAATTGTAAAATTTAAAAATGGCCGCACAGTAACAATGGTAATAGATAGTTGGGAGCTAAGAGATGGCGATAGAAAACGAGCCTCCATATCACAGATCCCGTTGCGTTTAGCTTATGCAATTACCGTACATAAAAGTCAAGGCATGACGCTTGATGCGGCTAAAATTGATCTTCGCAAGGCTTTTGTGCCAGGCATGGGATATGTGGCGCTTAGCAGGGTGCGTAATCTTGATGGATTATATCTTTATGGTATAAATAAAACCGCCTTACAAGTTAGTGATGATGCCCTTATGATCAATGATAGCCTACTTGCTAAATCCCGTGCTGATGCTAAAAAATTTGCCAGTCTAATGCAAGATAAAAATGTTAATGAGCCTAACTCTCGAAGCACCTCTGCTGTTAAAAAACAATCTTGGGCGGAAAAGGTTGCTAAAATGCGTGAAACACATCCAAATGCATACAAACCTTGGAGTATAATTGATGATGATATGCTTAAACAATATTTTTATAATGGTGAGACTATCGCTGAAATGGCTAATAAGTTAGGACGACACGAAGGATCTATTAAAATAAGATTAAAGAAACTTTTTGGTGATGATTTTATTTCTTGAACTATTTAATAAAATTCTAAAAGAAATCGCCTTCATTGAAACAAAAGTCCGCGCAATGGAGTAGATTAGTATATAATAAAGGTAATATGCAAAAGAATAAGAGATCAACGTTCCCTAAAAGCTTCTTTTGGGGTGCGGCTGTTAGTGCACATCAAGTTGAGGGTGGTAATTATAATCAGTGGTCAGTGTGGGAGCTAGAAAACGCTAAAGTTTTAGCAACCCAGGCACCGCATCGTTACAATTCATTACCAAAATGGGACGAAATAGAAGCAGAAGCAAAAAATCCAGATAATTACATATCTGGGCAGGCATCAGATCATTACAACCGCCACGACGAGGACTTCACCTTATTAGAAGAGCTAAATATGAATGCTTTTCGTTTTAGTATAGAATGGTCTAGGATAGAACCAGAAGAGGGTGCGTGGAATGCTGCTGCAATTGATTATTATAAGAAATATATAAAAAATCTAAAAAGCCGGGGAATAGAGCCTATAGCAACCATGTTTCACTTTACTTTACCAGTTTGGTTTGCTAAAAAAGGTGGTTTTACTAAACGTAGTAATGTAGAATATTTTGTCCGCTTTGTGGAAAAAGTAATGTCAGAAATGGGCGCACATTTGCGATATATAATTACCATTAATGAGCCTTCTGTATATGCAAACGAGAGTTATCTTGAAGGTAACTGGCCACCAAATGCAACTAGTAAGCTTGATTTTTGGCTAGTTTTAAACAATCTGGCTTATGCGCATAAAAAATCACGCCAAGTTATAAAACAAATACAGCGCCGCGCCCGCGTATCGGTAGCGCATAATTCATCCTATGTTTATGCTGGCGATGACGCTTGGCTCTCACGTAAATTTGCTGCTTTAATGCAATGGTTTAAAGACGATTATTTTTTGCAAAAAGTTGCAAGGCATTGTGACTTTTTGGGTATTAATTATTACTTTAGTGATCGAGTTTATGGTTACCGTGTTCATAATCCAGAGAAAGAATTATCTGATTTAGGATGGGATGTCTCACCAGAGAACTTAGAATTTGCTTTAATTAGGTTATGGAATAAATATAAATTACCTATAATGATTACAGAAAATGGAATAGCAGACCGCGATGATGAGCTGCGCCAGCAATGGATTTTAAAAACCATAAACGCCATGCAAAATGCAATAAATAAAGATGTAAAGTTATTAGGATACCTACACTGGAGCTTAATAGATAACTTTGAATGGGCTTATGGAAAATGGCCACGATTTGGATTGGCAAGTGTGGACTATAATACTCTTAAAAGAGAACTTAGACCAAGCGCCAAAGGCTTTGCTAAAGCAATAAAATATATAAGAGAAAATAAGAGCGAGTAGTGGTGTATCTGTGCTTTTTTGCGCGCTAGAATTTCGCAAGAATTTAGAGTATTTTGACTGTGGATAACTTTTAAAAAATAGAGTTTTTAGATAATAGAGTTACGCTATATATGGCGTAGCTTTTTATTTATCCACAGAAACTGTGGATAACGTTAATTTAGGATGGAATAAGTAGTTAAAAAGTGGAAAAAAGGGGGTTGTAGTGGGTAATTGTGGGTGGTATTATAAGGTCAGTGGCAAACAAATAGAATAAAAATAAACAAGACCACTAAATAAATAGCCGAGGAAAGGCATGGCAGTATCAATAGATTATTTTGAGCGTAAGCTAGACGAGAAGAGGCGATTGACTATCCCGTCCGAGTTACGCCAGGAATTTTCTAGCGGTATAGTCATAACTAAGGGCTTTGGAAATTATCTCCATATCTACTCGCAAGAAATTTGGGATAATGAAGTAGAGCCAGCTTTACAAGGAAGTATTCTTGATGAGCAAGTTGCCGACCTAAACGTGAAGTTTAGGCGCGGTAAAACAGCCGATGAGCTTGACCAGAAGCAGGGGCGAGTTACAATAGGGCAGTATCTATTGGATTATGCTGGAATTGAGCGTGATGTCATTGCAACTAGAGCGGGCAAATATTGGCGGCTTGAAAAAGCCTGATTTGGTTATTTATAAAGATCTTTAACAAATTGAAAACCCTCGAGATAGCCAATCTGGCAGTGTGGCAACGAGAAATTCGAACTCGATTTAAAAACCGATGTACCTTTCTTAAAACACACCTCCCAAAACTCCACCTCACACACATAAGTCTCTCAAATTTTCTTCATGTACCGATCGCAAGCCGATCACACTAATTAGAAGAAACGACTTCATAAAACAAAAAACTTACAAAAACAAACACAAGCTATGCTGTCAGTTTGGTGATCTCGAGACCTCTAGTTTATACTAGAGGAATGAGTATTAAAGAACATCCACCACAACTTCATACTAAACAGTATGATTTACATGTTCCTGTATTGTTAAGCGCATCGCTTGATCTACTTAAACCACAGCCTAAGGAAAGATATCTTGATTTGACTGCGGGGTATGGCGGTCATGCTGAAGCTTTTCTAAATGAAACTCAATCCTACAGTAGCGCTGTTTTGGTTGATCGTGATGAGAACGCGATTGCCGAACTCGGGCGATTTTCCGCTTTAGGCGCGACGCTTATTAATGCTGATTTTGTATCAGCGGCGAAGCAACTTGTTTCTGCAGGGGAGAAGTTTGATGTAATTATGGTTGATTTGGGGGTGTCATCACCACAGCTCGACAATGGCGAGAGAGGGTTTTCTTTTATGTATGATGGTCCGCTAGATATGCGTATGGATCAGCGCCAGAAGTTTTCTGCTGCAGATATCGTTAATTCATATCCAAAGCAAAAATTAATCGAAATACTTGTAAGGTATGGAGAAGAGAGGCTGAGTTTTGCAAAACGAATTGCGGACGAAATATACAAGAGAAGACCGTTTACTAAAACTAGTGAACTTGCTGAAATGATTGTCGAAATACACCGCGGTGGCTGGCAAAAAATCCACCCCGCTACACGTACCTTTCAAGCATTGCGGATCGAGGTAAATCAGGAGCTCGCACAGATAGAGAGCTTATTACCGCTTTTACTACAGCTTCTAAATAGTGGTGGTAGAGTAGGGGTTATAAGTTTTCATAGTCTTGAAGATAGACTGGTTAAGAGGTTTTTCAAAGATAATTCAGGATTAAGTTTTGAAGCTGAACTTGAGCTTTTAAACAAGAAACCTCTCGATGGCGCAACTTACGACGCTTATAATCCGCGTTCACGTAGTGCTAAACTGCGCGGCGCATTGAAAAAATAAAAATAGAAAGGAAAAGGTTATATGCCAATCCAAATCAAAGTACAAAATGTATCAGCAGAAGAAATCGTAGCTGTACACGTAAAGTAATAGCCTTACTTAATTTATGTAAAGAGTAGTGTAGATAATACGCTGCTCTTTACATGCAAAATACAAATATAAACTAAAACCAAAAGAGATAAAATGTCATACCAAAGAACTTATTATGTGACTCGGCGGCAACAAAGCTGGGGACGAAATCAGAATACAACCAGGTTTATTTCTCGCGTTAAGCTTGGTCCAGTTATGCACACTATTATAGTTGCTCTTATGATTTTAGTTATGGGTCTGGTATACTTAGCACAGGCAGCTGGTTCAGCTAATTATGATTACGCAGCTAGTGATTTTGATAAAAAGATTTCTGAACTTTCAACAAAAAAAGCCGACCTAGAGGTTGAAAATGCCCGCCTAAGTTCACTTGAATCTGTTAAGAATAGCAATGTTGCTAAAGCTATGTCAGCTCCAAGTAGTGTTGAACACGTACAATGATTGGAATAAATTTTAAACAAATGAGTCGTTCGCAGTTTTTACTGTTCGTACTTTTATGTACGATGGTTTTAATTGTGATGCGGCTTTTTTATTTGCAGATAATTAGGCACGATTACTACAAAAAACTTGCGCGTCAAGAGCAGGTTAAATCACATATTATACCCGCTGAGCGCGGGCGTATTTATGCTATGGATGGTAATAATCCAGTTGAATTGGTGATGAATCAACAGGTTTATACTGTTTTTGCGGATCCTACTGTAGTTAATAAGCCGCGTGAGATTGAAGAAACTATTCGCTCTATAGCAGGGGGCGAAATAGTAAAGGGCGATATTCAAGAACTTTTGAAGGACAAAAGATCGCAATATAAAGTGTTGGCGCGTGGAATTAGTTTGCGCCAGGCGGAACTTATTAAAAATAAGAAATTTAAAGGCGTTGGTTTTCAAAAAAATTCACGCCGAACGTATCCAGAAGGTTCACTTGCAGCACAGACCTTAGGTTTTGTTAATAATGAAAATAAGGGGCAGTACGGCATAGAAGAAATGCTAGATTCTCGTTTGCGCGGTAAAGATGGTTTGCTTAAATCTGTTACTGATGTGGCTAATGTCCCATTATCTATCGGGAATGAAAATATACGGCAAAATCCAGTACATGGTGATTCAATTGTTTTAACTCTTGATAGGAATATTCAATCAAAAGCAGAAGAAGTATTAAGCGAAGGACTGCGCAGAACGGGCGCTTCAAATGGTAGCGTTTTGGTTATGAATCCTAAGAATGGACATGTGCTTGCGATGGCTAATTTGCCGACTTATAATCCAGCCGAATTTACTAAAGTGCAAAATCCTGCAGCATTTGTAAATGGCGTTACAATGTTACCTTATGAGCCAGGATCTGTATTGAAGACATTTACGATCGCCACTGGAATTGATAAAAAAGTGATAGATGCTCAGTCAACCTATTATAATACAGATAGAATTAAGGTTGAAGATCGTACGATTTCTAATGCGTTGAAAGGACTAACTGGAATAATATCCATGCAAACGGCGCTTAATAATTCTCTTAATACAGGAATGGTAACAATTGCACAGCGGCTTGGTGATGGACATAATATTAACCGACAAGCGAGAGACACGCTATATGATTATTTTCATAATCGCTTTGGCTTAGGCGAACTTACTGGTATAGAAGTGGCAGGTGAGAGTAAGGGGACTGTAGTCTCTCCTAGTGACAAAAATAACCAAGGTAATGCAGTGCGTTACTCCAATATGTCATTTGGCCAGGGGCTTGATGTCACTATGATACAAGTTGCTGCTGGATTTTCAGCGATTATTAATGGCGGTACGTATTATCAGCCAACAGTTGTAGCTGGAACATACGGAAGAGATGGTATAAAGCTAGATAACTCTAAAAAAGTAAAGTCTAATGTGATTAGCCAGTCAGCTTCGGCTCAGACGCGTGAAATGATCCATAATGCTCGGACTCAATATACAAAAGATGATACTCCTGGCTACTATATCGGTGGCAAAACTGGAACATCTCAAACTATTGGTGCAAGTGGACAGTATATAGATAGCCAGACAATTGGTACATATTTAGGATTTGGAGGTACCGATAGTGATACAAAATACGTTATAATGGTACAAGTATCGGGTAAAAATATGAATCTTGAAGGCAACAAACATGCAATGCCGATTTTTACAGAGCTATCTAACTGGCTTATAGAATATTATCAACTGCAACCAAGGAAGTAACAATGAAACCAGAAGTTATTACAAATGAAATTACACAAATTTTGGTCTTAAGTGTGGCGGCGTTTATATTATCTATGATGCTCACACCTGTATATACATTTTTAGCGTATAGATATAAATTCTGGAAAAAACAACGCGAAGAGAGTACGACGGGTGAAAAATTAAAAGTGTTTTTACGCTTACACTCCGCTAAATTTAAGCGTAATATTCCAACTATGGCTGGTGCTATTGGTGTAATTTCTATAGCTGCGGTTACTTTTTCTTCTAATTTTGATCGTGGGCAAACTTTATTACCACTGGCTGGACTGCTTGGCGGCGCTGTAGTTGGATTGATCGATGATATCATTAACTTACGAAGTGATGGGCATGGCGTGGCAGGTTTGCGCAGTAGTGTCAAATTCTTAATGATTAGCGTAATAGGGCTAGTTCTTGGCTGGTATTTTTTTGCGAAGTTAGGATACTCATCTGTACATATACCGTTCTTGGGCGATTTGGCGCTTGGATGGATGATGGTGCCGCTATTCGGCTTTGCAGTTGTAGCAACTGGCAATGCTGTTAATATTAGCGATGGGTTAGATGGGCTTGCTGGCGGTTTACTTTCGATTAGTTTTGGATCCTTTGGTATAATTGCCCTTCTACAGGGGCACCTTGGATTATCGGCATTTTGTTTTACGGTAGTTGGCGTATTACTTAGCTATGTTTGGTTTAATATTTATCCAGCACGATTCTTTATGGGAGACGTTGGTAGTTTTGCATTCGGTGTAAGTTTGGGCGTAGTTGCAATGCTAACTAATACTTTATTCTTACTTCCTGTGATCGGTATGATCTTTGTAATTGAAGCTGGGTCTAGTTTAATTCAGATTTTAAGTAAAAAAATATTTAATAGGAAAGTCTTTCTTTCCGCACCAATTCATCATCACTTAGAGGCGAAAGGGTGGCCAGAAACTAAGATAACAATGCGCTTTTGGGTTATTTCGTGTGTGGTTGGATTCATAGGTATTTATTTGGCTTTGGCGGGAGGCCATATTCCAAATGTCTAAAGCCGTGCATCGAGTGCGACGTTTTGCTGCTGAAAGTAGGGAAAAGGGCGCGCGTCGACATAAGCCAGACTATAGCATAATCGTTTATACGGCACTTTTAGTTATGATTGGACTGGTTATAATTTTTGCGATTGGTCCACAGCGAGCCAATGTTCTTAATGAAGTTGGCGAGGGTAATTTTAGTGATTCACATTTTATTATTAAGCAATCTTTAGGTGTTTTTGTTGCTGTAGCTGCATTTTTTGGTGCGGCGTTTTTGAAAGTTGATACTATATTACGCTATAAGAACTGGATCTTATTAGCTGGAATTATCTCTGGAGTATTGCTATATTTATTGGGTAATTTACTACACGTAGAACAAGTAACCCAATGCGCATTAGGGGCTTGCCGTTGGTTTGTTTTGCCTGGTATAGGTACTTTCCAGCCTGCTGAATTACTTAAGTTTGGTGTGTTGATTTTTACGGCTGGATTCTTAGCTTACCGTTACAAAAAAGGCTTGGTGAATAATATTGATAAAACGATTTTACCTTTGATAGTTTTATTGGCTGTTTGTAGTTTTTTGGTGATTTTTTTACAAAGAGATTTAGGAACTGGTGTTGCGCTAGCTGTGATTATGGTAGCTATGGGAATTATTTCGGGGATTGATACTAGAATTGGTGTTAAAATATTGCTTATTTTGCTGGCAGCTGGTGTATTAATGATTATGGTTGCACCACATCGTCTTGACCGTCTTGCTACCTTTTTACATGGAGACGAAACATCTACTAGTGATTCAAGTTCTTACCATATTACACATGCAAAGATTGCGATTGGATCTGGCGGTTTATTTGGCGTAGGAATAGGTAATAGTGTTCAGGCGGCGGGGTATTTACCAGAAGCGATTAACGACTCTGTTTTTGCTATTTTAGGCGAGACGTTCGGATTTGTGGGTTTGGTTGTGATACTCTTCTTGTTCTATGCGCTACTTAGACGTATACTTTTTATAGTCGATCGTTCGCAGAATCCAAGCTATCGCTTTTTAGCGGCTGGTGTTTTTGGGTGGATTTCATCGCATGTTATTATCAATATTGCTGCAATGATCGGGCTGATTCCATTAACTGGAATTACATTACCGTTCTTAAGCTTTGGTGGTACTAGTATGCTATTTATAGCAGCTGCACTTGGTTTTGTTTTCCAGATTTCACAATACACTGTTCATAAGTCGGAAATTAAGGAGGTAAAAGATGAGAGTCTTAGCAGTCGGAGGCGGATCGGGCGGACACGTTACGCCGGTCGCCGCAGTAATAAGTGAGCTTAAAAAAAGTGGTGATGTGAGTGAAGTGCGTTTTTGGTGTGATAAAAAATTTGCACCACAAGCTAAAGGTATTATGGCTAAATATGATTCATCAATTCCTGTTAGTGTAATTATGGCAGGGAAATTGAGACGCTATCATCATTTAACTTTATGGCAGCATTTACTGATTCCTTCAGTAGTTTTCCCTAATATATTTGATGTTTGTAAGGTTTTTTTCGGACTGATCCAGTCGATTATTAAACTGATTTTTTGGCGTCCAGATGTGATTTTCTTAAAGGGAGGATATGTTTGCTTACCTGTAGGTTGGGCTGCGCGCTTCTTGAAGATTCCATATATTATCCATGATAGTGATGCTCATCCAGGCTTAACAAATCGCCTATTAGCATCTAAGGCTAAATTCATAGCGACTGGCGCTCCTTTAGAATACTACCCCTATGATAAAACTAAGAGTTATTATGTAGGTATTCCTGTTTCGGGTGATTTTACTTTACTTGAAGAGGGAAGGAAGGAAGCTATAAAGCGTAAATATGGGTTTAATCCTGGTAAGCCATTAATTGTCGTAACTGGCGGCGGTTTGGGTGCTAAGCGTATAAACGATGCTATTTTAAGGCTTAGAAAAGAGCTCAAAGAGCGTGCTTCTATTTTACTAATTACTGGGGTGGGGCAGTATAATGATGTTCGCCATAGAACTGGTGGTGATGATGCTGACTTTAAATTGGTTAATTTCATATCGTCTGGGATGGCTCAACTTTTAGGCTCGGCAGATATAGTTATTGCACGCGCTGGTGCTACTTCAATTTTGGAGTTAGCGGCAGTTGGAGCTCCGTCAATACTAGTCCCAAATGGGCGTTTAACGGCGGGGCATCAGCTTAAAAATGCAAAAGTTTATGCAGATGCTGGAGCTGTTTTAATTGCCGATGAAGAAAAATTTAAAGATGATGAAAATCTATTGCTTGAGAAAATTGATGCTATTTTGAATAATGAAGACTTAAAGAAGAATCTTAGCCAAAAAATTAATCAATTTGCCAAGCCAGATGCTGCCAAAGAAACTGCTAAACTGATTAAAAAAGCTGCATAAGCTATCGCTTGAATTGTAAAAACCTGATACAATCATAAGTATTATGGGGTTGTTCTCTAAAGGAAAACAAGAGTCTAAAAAGGCTTTGCCTCCGCGGAGGCGTAATGTTGGTAATAGCGGCACTCAACGTTATAACAATAACTCAGCTTTTAGAAGTGGACGCACTATGGCAGGTACTACGATGTATCGTCTTAATAACTCTGATAGAAGCGCCATTAAAACTGCTACCCCTCGTGAAAAAATGCACCATCTAGAGCATGTACGTAAAAGACTTGCCTGGATTTTTACTGGACTTATCGTTGCGTGTATAGGGCTTGCTTTGTTTTTGTGGCAGTTTATAGCTAGTGTAGTTATTGAATCTAATACTGCGGCTGTTATATCTCAGGATAATCTTGATGTTTATAGTAAGTCTATTCAAAAGTATTTAACTAACAATCCAACCGAACGATTAAGATTCAATCTTAATCATAATTCCCTAAATGAATATATTATAAAATTACATCCAGAGATTAGCTCAGTATCAAAAGGCGATTCAGCTGGTTTTACAAAAACTCGCTTTACCGTGAACTTTCGTAAACCTGTAGTTTTATGGCAGGTTGATTCTGTTAAGTATTTTGTTGACGCTAATGGTGTTTCATTCACGAAGAATATTTATGAGAATCCAAAGGTCACTATTGTAGATAATAGTGGTGTTCGCTATACTCCAGGCACCGCCATCGCTAGTGCGCGCTTTTTAAGCTTTGTGGGACGTTCAATAGGGGTTATGCAATCGCGTGGTATGTCAGTTAATAAGATTACGATACCAGCTGGTACATCTCGGCAAGTTGAAGTGTTAATTAATGATATACCATACCCATTTATATTATCTATAGATCGTCTTCCAGGCGGTCAAGTGGAAGATATGCAGCGAGTAATAGAGTATTTTGCGCGAGGCGGTAGATTGCCAAAATATGTTGATATTCGTGTAAAAGGAAAAGCATTCTATAGAGAGTAGAGGAGTAAGAGGCTTTTTTTATAGGTTTTTAATATTTTAGAGAGGGGTATGCATACCCCTCTACTCTATGTTCTATTTTTGTTCCTTTATTTTATTAGTAGTTAGTTAAGGTTATTATAAAAAACATATAATTATATATATTATATAAAAAGTCAAATAATATGATACATAAGATAGAGTAGAGGGTAGTAATGATATGAAATATATAAAAAGTCAAATAATTAGAGCTAAAATCTGTGGAAAACTTATAAAATATATATTTATAAACAAAATATTATAAAAGTCAAATAAATTATGTCTAAGTAAGCTGCTGAGACTCGTAAGATATAGATATGTATAAAAAATATTTTCGGGAATGGCTGGTCGGATTTTCTTGTAAAGTAAATGATTAACTATAAATTAACTATAAATTAATTATAAATTATAAATATGGTCAATAAATTGATGAATAATTTAGGTATATTCTCCTGTTTTAGTAAAATATTCATTATATATTAAAATTACGCATCATATTGTGATATATAATGAATCAAGATATTAATAAGTTATTAATATCGTAAAATCTACATTGTGCGACATTAAAACTATATTTAGAAAATGACTACTCATACCCTTTATATAATATTAAATTATTAAAATATTGAAATAAAAATTCCCAAGACTCTCAACAAGTTATAAGATATAAAATTTAGTCCCCTTGCGTGGGCTATGTATTGAAAAGCTCCAAAACCTTAAAATGACTATAATTTATAAATGGAATATCTAGTGATTTTATAAACTAAACTAATCATAATCCTTTGCATTAATTCTAATAAGTGTATGTAAAATTAGAGTCTAAAAGCCAACGATGTATACTAATTATGATGTATACTAATTATAAATTAAGTTCTATTTTTGTTCTTAATTTTTTAATTGGTATAAATAAATTTATTAAAGCGATAATCTATTAAGTTTAGTAAAGTAATATAAAGCAATATAATATTTAGCGTTGGGTATGGTATGTGGATTTAATTATCTGTTAAGTAATTGTTTAGCGTCATTAATTCCGCCAAGATCATAGATATTTATATATCCTGCATCTATTAGCTGACGTGCTGCTTGGTAAGAACGATTTCCACTGCGGCAATACAGATATATCGGTGTGGACTTGCTAATAGATCTATCTTTAATAACATTTTGAATAAAACCGTCATCTAATGTTATATTTTTTGCACCTTTGATGTGATTTTCAGAAAACTCTTGAGGTGTTCTCACGTCTATTAATTCTGTACCTGGACTACTTAGTGATTTATCTGGATTTTCTGGTATCTTTGATAAATTCATAATTTTCTTAAGCTGTTGAATAGCCCTGTCTCTGCGGTTGCCATCTCCCCCGTTCCAGAATTCTTCAGGGCTGGAGATTTCTTCATCCTTACCAGCTTGTTCTTGTTTGAATCTGCCTACAATTTTGCCTTGATGTACTGCGGTTATATCTGGGACGTATATTTTTGGCTCTCCAGATTCATTAGTCCTTAAATACGGGCGTAATCTATTAACAAGTTCTTCATAATTTTTATCATTACTTTGGCGTAAGTCATGTATATTTAGATAATATATTACTGGAGTGCGGGATTCTTTTGCTGCTTTATTGAGCATGGGCGCAATTTGCTGGCACCAAGGACAACTTGGGAATCCTAGAAAAACTATACCGCTACCCTTATCAAAAATATCTAAAATCTGATTTGCTGTGGAATATTTAAAACGATTACTCTTTTCTACTAAATGGTATTCTTCGCTAAATTTTAAGGCATCGTTTTGGTTAGATGATTCATAAGGCGTATCACTATCTTTATTACTTTGGCTTTGATGATATGTTATAGTCCAAAATCCACCCAATACTAAAAAAGCTAATACAAAAAATATAATTACTCTACGATTCACTAACATTATGTTTATGATTATATAAGACTGTATTAAATTTTGCAAAAATCTTATTTGCTTTTACTGAAGAATTGTCGAGCTCTTTCCGTCTTTGGATGATCCATAACTTGACTTGGCGTACCGTCCTCAATAATCTCACCTTTATGTAAAAATAATATGCGAGTAGCGACTTCGCGGGCGAATTTCATTTCGTGAGTAACTATTATCATAGTCATACCCTTGGCAGCGACTGACTTGATAACTTCCAGTACCTCTCCTATCATTTCTGGATCAAGCGCGCTAGTTGGCTCATCAAAAAGCATGATTTTTGGCTTCATAGCTAGAGCTCGTGCAATTGCCACGCGTTGCTTCTGTCCGCCAGAAAGGCTATTTGGTGAGGCATTTAATTTATCAATCAATCCAACATCAGATAATAGTTTTTTGGCATCTTTTGTGGCTTCTTTATCAGATATTTTAAGTACTTTCTTAGGTGAAAGTTTAATATTTTCAATGACGCTCATGTTTGGGAAAAGATTAAACGATTGAAATACCATCCCAACATCTGTACGCAATTTATTTAGATTAACTTTTGAATTAGTTATATCAATTCCATCAATTATAATTTTTCCACTCGTAGGTTCTTCTAGTAGGTTTAAACATCTTAAAAAAGTTGATTTGCCAGATCCACTGGATCCCACGACTACAACTACTTCACCTTGTTCTATATCAACATCAATGTCGCGCAAAACGTGATTTTTTCCAAAGTATTTTTTTAAATTTTTTACGCTAATTATCATCTTCTTTTAGTTTCCTTTCTACTCGGGTTGCTACCCTTGTGAATATAGCTGTAAGGGCGAGGTAAATTAAGGCTGCTGCAAATAATGACTCAAATGCCGTGGCGGTTTGAAAGCGAATATTATCGGCGCCACGCATAATATCGTTTAATCCTATCCATCCAACAATTGAAGTCTCCTTTAGTAGGGCTATAAATTCACTAATTAAGGAAGGTAAAGAATTCTTAAGCGCTTGCGGTAATATCACTAGACGCATAGCCTGCCAGCTACTTAAACCTAATGAACGCGCCGCCTCCATTTGACCATTGTCTATACTCTCTATGCCACCACGTATGATTTCACCTATATAGGCGCCTGCGTTTATTCCAAAAGCAATTGCTGCCACAAATATTTTTGGCATGAAATTATAAGACCCAAATACTACGTAATACATAATTAATAGCTGGACTAAAAGCGGGGTGCCACGTATGATGTCTACATAGACTTTTCCAAGAGATGCTAGTGGATTAAATTTACTTAATTTATCAAACTTTGTATTTTTAAAATGGTTAAACGGGTGAAAGTTTGAGGTTCGCATTAAGGCTATTATTATGCCTATAATTACACCAAGTATCAGTGAAAAAACTGTTAAAACTAATGTAACCTGTAACCCATACCATAAGTATAAGCCTCGCCCGTCGCCAAAAATAACTTCCCAGAAATTCACTTTTCTTCCCCTTGTAACGATATTGTATCATTGCCAAAATATTTTTTAATTAATTTTTTGTAGCGACCATCTTGTTTCATTTCATCTATAACTTGATTTATCTGCTCTAATAATTTATTGTTTCCTAGTTTTATGGCAATGGCGTAATCTTCGTTACTTAAACTGCCAGGTAGAACTATTAGTTCCTTAAATCCAGTCGTGTATTGCTCTGCTGGTGCGTTATCTAAAATTGCAACATCTACACCGCCAGCGTTAAGCTCTGTAAGAACGCTTGGTGCAGTTGGAAATTGGGCAATATGAGCACCTTTAATTTTTGATGCTAGTGTATCGCCTGTTGTACCAAGCTGAACCCCTATCTTTTTACCTTCTAGCTGGTATTTATTTTTAATACTGCTGCCCTTTTTTATTATCATTCGTTGAGCCGCTGAATAGTAGGATTTTGAAAAAAGAGCATTCTTTTCGCGTTCTGGTGTAACAGACATACCGGCGATTACCATATCTACTTGTCCAGAATTAAGGGCAGGTAAAAGTCCATCAAATGACATATCTTCAATTTTTAAGGTTTTATTTGTCTTTTTGGCTATTTCTTTGGCTATATCCACATCAAAGCCAACTATTTCATTGCCGTTTTTATATTCAAATGGCTTAAATCCAGCATTAGTACCCATTACTATAACATCATCATATCGACCTATTGCTCCTTCGCGCTGTAGAATATCGTAAAGCATCCAGCTAATTATCGACATAAATAGCAGCGCACCTATTATCCAAATTTTACCAAATAATGGTTTTGCTTTTGTTTTCATAATAACAGTATAGCACTAATTATTAATAAAGCATTAGCGAATAGATTGGCGAGCAATCCCTTCTAGTGCCTCTATTGCAAGCATTAGAATAGATTTTTGTGATATTTTTTTTGCTGGTGGTAATTTCTCTGGAGTTTTAATTTTTTTCGGCTTCGGCTTTGGCTTTTTTTCATGGTTTTCTGCTATGATCGGTAAGACTTTTGGCTGAAGTTTCTTTTTATAACCAGCCGCTATAATAGTATTGTTATCAGATATCAAATCATCAAGGTAGCTTTTACGATTTGGCGCTGGTATTTGCTCGGCCTGGGCTTTCTTTAATCTTAGAATTGGGCAATCTGGTGCCGCTATACAAGTTGCACAAGCAGCCTGACCTAACTGACCAGTGCAAGCAGCTGAAACTTTTTCTCCATTTATAACTTTTAATTCAAGATTTTTAATCATCGTTCAAAAAATGTCTCCGTTGAAATATTTGATTCATCGACACCGGCGGCGGTGAGTTTTTGCCAAACATCGCGCACAAACGGCAGGCTGCCGCAGACTAAAAAGTGTGCGTCGTCTGGCGTTTCAGCGACAATCTTCGCCACCTCAAATCGCCCGTTATGCCAGCCGTCTTTTTCCTCGACCTGCTGACGAGTGCTAAACTTGTTTACCGTAATATTCGACGCCGCCAACTCCTCGCTAAATACCATATATTCCGGCGATTTTTGACTCAAATAGAGAAAAGTCGACTGCTTGGCGTCCGCCAAAATACTCCAAATCGGACTCAGCCCGCATCCCGCCGCAATGCCGACCAATGGCCGCTCGGTTTGCGGATTAAAATCGCCATACGCCGGACTAGTTCGCAGCTTGTCGCCGACCTGCCGCGAGCAAAGATAACTCGAAAACTCGCCGCCAACATCCTTGATGGTAATTGACATCAATTCCTCGTGCGGGCGCGAAGAAATACTATAGGCCTTACCTTCGCGCACCTGACTGCCTTCAATGAACACCGTGATGTATTGCCCGGCCATAAAATCGAACGGCCGCGCAAAATACAGCGTCATCACCTCGGGGTTTTCCTGGTGCACCCGCACGATTTCAACAGTTAGTGAATCACGCATTCCTCGACATACCTTTCCATTATTTTTTGAGCAGCTCTGAATTCCTCATCGGTAAAGGTGTGGTAATTGGCAAACTTCGGACTAATGGTGATGCCAGTACGAAAATGCTGCAAAGCAAACCGTTTAGCGCCTTTGACCAACTCGCCAATCTTTTCAAAATCCGCCACCTCCAGCTGCTCGCGGACGATGGTCGTTCGAAACTCATGACCAATTCCCGAATCAATCATCAGCCGCACATTAGCTTTGATTGCCATGAGATCAATCGGCCGCGCCGCAATCTCCACGTATTTTTCCAGCGGACCCTTGACGTCCATGGCGATGAAATCAATTGTCCCCTCCTTGATCATGCCGCGCACCATGTCAGGATGTGTACCGTTAGTATCCAGCTTGACATCAAAGCCGAGGCTCTTGATCATCCGGCACAACACCGGCAAATCCTCGTTGACCGTCGGCTCGCCGCCAGAAATCACCACGCCGTCCAGTTTACCAACACGTGATTTCAGAAAAATCATCGCCTCTTCAACCGGGATGCTCGGCGCTAACCGCTCAGGTAGTACCAGCTCCGGATTATGGCAATAACCGCAGCGCATGTTACAGCCAGAGAGGAACAGCGCTGCCGCCACGTGACCGGGATAATCCACTAGCGACAGCTTCTGAATCCCACCGATCGCCACCCTAAGCTGGGACAGCGACGGCGTTGACTCGCTCATGCTCGGCGGCATCGTCATAATGCTCCCTCATGTCAAATTCAGCCTGCTTACCGTTATTCCATTGGGAAACTGGGCGCAAGAAACCAACCACCCGCGAATAAACCTCAGTGCTTTCGCCGCAATTCGGGCAAGCCGGGTGCTCGCCAACAATATAGCCGTGGTTAGCGCAAATCGAGAAACTCGGCGTAAAGGTAAAGTATGGCAATTTGTAATTTTCACAAATCGTTTTGACTAGTTTCTTCAGCGTCTGTGGATCATCCATGCGCTCGCCCAGGAAGAAGTGAATCACCGTACCGCCCGTATATTTGGTCTGTAAGTTATCCTGCAAATCCATCAGCTCAAACAAGTCATCAGTATAGTTGACTGGCAAGTGGCTGGAATTGGTATAGAACGGATGTTTAACTGCCGCGCCCAAACCATTGGCAAAGTGTGCTCGGTCAGGGAAACTAGCTTTATCAATCTGCGCCAAACGGTAGGTCGTGCCTTCAGCTGGCGTCGCTTCCAAATTGTAATTATTGCCAGTCTCTTTCTGATACTCAACCAGTCGGTCGCGCATGAAATCAAGGATTTTTTCAGCAAAAGTTTTACCCTTTTCCGTGCCTATGTCAACACCCAATAAGTTCAACGCCGCTTCGTTAGTACCAATCAAACCGATGGTTGAGAAGTGATTCTTCCAGTATTGGTCAAAACGCTGCTTAATGTTGCGTAGGTAAAACTTGGTGTATGGGTAAAGGTTTGCCTCGGTTAATCGCTCCAGTACTTTACGCTTAGTTTCCAGGCTATCCTTTGCCATATCCATCAGCTCTGCCAAGCCTTTGAAGAACTCTTTCTCGTTCTTCGACTTCAGCGCCAAACGCGGCAAGTTAATCGTCACCACACCAACCGAACCAGTCATTGGGTTTGAGCCAAACAGTCCACCACCGCGGTATTCCAGCTGACGATTATCGATGCGCAGGCGACAGCACATTGAGCGGGCATCCTCTGGATCCATATCAGAATTAATAAAGTTCGAGAAATACGGAATACCGTATTTGGCGCTAGCCTTCCATAAGCTCTCAATCACTGGATTATCCCAGTTGAAATCTTTGGTGATATTAACCGTTGGAATCGGGAAGGTAAAGACTCGGCCGTTAGCATCACCCTCAGACAACACCTCCAGCAGTGCTTTATTGAGCATATTCATCTCTTCCTGGTATTCGCCGTAGGTAGTGTCCTGCATTTCACCGCCGATGATTACTGGGTTATCAGCCATGTGCTTCGGGCATTCCAAATCAAGTGTGATATTGGTAAACGGTGTTTGGAAACCAACACGCGTCGGCACATTGACGTTAAAGACAAATTCTTGCAAAGCTTGCTTTACTTCATCGTAATCGAGGTTATCATGGCGGATAAACGGCGCTAAGAGCGTGTCAAAATCTGAAAATGCCTGCGCACCAGCTGCTTCGCCCTGTAATGTGTAGAAAAAGTTCACTACCTGGCCCAGCGCCGAACGGAAATGTTTGGCTGGCTTAGACGCCACCTTGCCGGCAACACCCGTGAAACCTTCTTGCAACAAGTCAGTCAAATCCCAACCAACACAGTAAACGCTCAGCAAATTGAGGTCGTGAATATGCAAATCACCCTCTTTGTGCGCCTGACCAATCTCTGGAGTGTAAATTTTATCCAACCAGTAGGTTTTGGTAACTTCGGTCGATACGTAATTATTCAAGCCCTGTAAACTATAACCCATATTGGAGTTTTCGTTGACTTTCCAGTCGAGATTGCCTAGATATTTATCAATCAAATCAACGTGCGCTGTCGAAGTAATTTCGCGAATTTTCTTGTGCTGGTCGCGGTAAATAATGTAGGCTTTGGCAGTTTTTTTGTACTTGGAGTCAATCAATGCATCTTCGACGATGTCTTGGATATCTTCAACACTCGGTACGGTTTTAGCCTTACGTTGCTCTAGTTTTGCCAAAACCTTTTGTGTTAACTTTTCGGCTTCTTCGTGATTTAGTTCGTCTGTTGCTAAACCAGCTTTTTCAATCGCTTTGGTAATTTTTTCGGAGTTAAATTTTACCCTTCGACCATCGCGTTTTTTTATGGTTTTTTGCATTTGCCCCCTCCTGAGTCCATTTTTACGGCCAGAAAAACAGTTTCGGCTATTTGCCGAAATAACTTGTTTTAGATACCGATTTATGTTGCTATATTGTTTATAACACTATATGTAGTGCCTATGTTTATACTTTATACGCAATATATAGGGTATGTCAACAATAAATCATTGTAGAATTTACCTTCAAGAAGTTCGTATCTGTTATTAATCAGACGAAGTTTTTTGTTCTTTGGATGAAGAAGATTCAGCTGTTGTATTTGGCTGATTTGGTTTACGCTTTCGGCGTCTGCGACGCTTTTTTGGCGCTGCCGTATTGGGTTCTTTGACTAAATTGCTATCTTTTGTGTCTTGAGGTTGTTTATTTTTTATAGTCGTTTCTTGGGATTTATTTGAATTTGATATATTTTGTGATTCTACTGAATTTTTAGTATCAGCGGAAGTATAATTAGCCTTAGCTGTACTAGAATCAATTCCGCGGAGATTTAGGATAACCTCATCTTTCTTTTGGATTATTTGAACCCCGTCTTTACTTACGGATGGTTTTTTAGGAGGAGTTTTTATTTGGCGAATAGGATGTAGCTGGCCGTCATTTTTTATATCTGGTGCTTTTTTAGTATTATCATTAGATGCAGGACTTTCCTCACGGACTATTCTTGGTCTGTTTGGTGTAGCTGTTGGTATAATAGGCATTTTTCTAGGATGAGTAGATTGCTGGGCCTTAGGTGATGGTGCTTTGGCTGGTTTTTTAAGAGTTTCTGGCGGTTGAATTATTTTATCTATAGCTTCTTCTACATCCTGGCGATTACGTGCATAAAATTGGCGTGAATTAGCTATAATTGCCTCGGAATTATCAATTCCAGCTGGTGGCAGATTAAGAGTCGTGGCGCTAAATGCTGGTGCTTTTTCGCCTTTTATAACCATATTTATAATAAAATGGCGGTTATGCATTTGGAGTAGATCGCCAGGTTCAAACTGCGGTTCAAACTGCTGGGCTAAAATCTGTGCATCTTCTGCTGAGACACGAAATGAAATCATTGTACCAACATTTCCAAAAACAGCACCCCGTACAGTCTCAGTCATTTGTGATATATACTGATTTGCAACAGTTAAATTTAATCCGTATTTACGCGCTTCAGATAAAATTGTTGCAAAGGAGTCTGTAGCAAAATTTTGGAATTCATCTACATACAAATAGAATGGACGACGATCTTTAACATCTGGTATATCTGATCGACTCATGGCAGCTAGCTGAATCTTTGTAACTAAGAAACTACCTAAAATACCAGCGTTATCTTCACCAATTAACCCCTTTGAAAGATTAACCACCAAAATTTTGCCTTCATCCATGATTTTACGAATATTAAATGTTGATTTAGGTTGACCTATGATATTGCGAATAACTGGATTGGCTGTAAAGGCGCCAACTTTATTTAAAACAGGAGCAATGGCTTCGTTGACTTGTTTATCCCCCCATTGTCCAAATTCTTGTTTCCAGAATTGTAAAACTACGGTATCTTTACAATATTCTAGGGTTTCTTTACGGAATTTTTTATCTGTCAGCATGCGCGCAATGTCGAGCATAGTAGGTTCTGGTCTATCTAATAATGCTAGGATTGTGTAGCGTAAGATGTATTCTAGGCGTGGACCCCAGCTTTCGCCAAACATACGCTTAAGTACGCCAATAACCTCGGATGAAATGTTGCTCTTCATGTTTGGGTCGGTTACTTCTAGAGGATTAAAACCGACTGGATAAGCCGTGTCGGCTGGATTAAAATAAACCACATCTTTAAGCCGGCTTGGCGGAATAAATTTCATATTGTTTATAGCGAAATCACCATGTGGATCGATAATTGCATAGCCCTGATTATGGAAAATATCACTCAATGCAAATAACTCAAGTAAACCAGATTTACCAGCTCCAGTTTGGCCTATAATATAAACATGGCGTGAACGATCATATCGTAACATCCCAAATTGATGATTAATACCGCGAAAATTTGTGAGCCCAAAAGCGGAAATATTTTCATCGTTAGCCCGATCCCCAGTAATGACTGGAAGTTTGGCTGGAGGTTCGGCTGTTTTAGTGCTTGCCCAAACTATGTTTGGAGTCTCCACATTTGTGTGCGGCAGATGGAATACAGAGGCAAGCTCTTCTATATTTAAGATAAATCCATCATCTGTAAATAAACGACTGCGGTATGCATTAATTGATTCTTTGTCAAATGAAGAATTTGTTACCGTAAATCCATTTAAATTTGTGCTATTAAATTGTTTAAAAGTTCCAACTATAGCTTGCATTCGCAGGCGGGCGTTTGATTGGCTGTCGCCTAAATATGCTAGCCTAATTTTTATTTGATAACCTAATTTGGCTGCCTTCTTTTCTGCTTCGGCAATACGAGACTTATCGCGCTCAGATAATTCCTTTACAGAGCCACCCTCGCCTGGCTCTGGGACTTTCCATAATGCCTCAAAAATTGTAGCTAACCACTTAAAACCACCACCATCTAGCAAGCTAAAACCACCGCCATTTTTAACTTTTTCAATCCAGTTATAACTTTCTTTGTGCCAAGAATCGGCGACTGGACGTGTTAGGACCTGTACCCAGATTTCTTCATCGGTATCTTCTAACTTTGCCAATGTTCCAGTTATTCCAGCTAGCGGATCAACCTCAAAATTCTGAAATGTTTTAATTGGCAGATATTGGCTGTCTGTCACGGTGATTTCTGCTGTATGGATAACTTTGTGAGTACGCTCATTCGCTACGTAATCTTCACTTGCTTCATGGATTTGGACACTTGGATACTGGGCGTAAATTTGCCCCTCTACAAAGCTTTGCAAGGTTTTTGGCATCCAAACATAAAATCTGATTTGACCGCGTACAGATGCAATTTCGAAACTTAAATGTTCTTGTACACCGCCACTTTTGCGTAATTCATTTGAATCACGCAAAATACCATGGAGACTGGCAAATAACTGCTCGGCTGCTAATTCTGATTTGTCATTAGTTTTTGGTATTTCTAATACCAATAAAGTACTGTCAACTGAAAGGACTTCTTTTACGCGACGATTATTTTGCCATGTCATAAATCCTAAAATAATACAAACAGGCACCCAAACCCAGGGAGATAGCACTAATTGTATGAAATCAATAAAAAATGACATACTACCCTTCTATAATATCACTTATAAATAGTCGCTAAAAGCTAATGCTAGACTATTATTTTTTAACATCATCTACGAGCGCATAAGTTGCTTTAGCAACACGCTTAAATTGGGGTTTACTTTGTAAATTTAGCAAAATTGTAGTTTCTTTAACTTGGCGACTTTCCAATACTCGTCTTACAATTTCTTCGCGATGCAATGGCTCACCAGCTTTTTCTAAAACCTCTTTAATTGCATCTGTAACTGTACCCTTACTGTAACCCCAAGAATCAAGTGCGTAAATTCCGCGCCCAATTAATATAAACCGCTTATCTTTAATAAGCTCATTATGAATTGCTTGCTTCGTTACGTCTTTACGGTTAAAATCGCTTTCTCTGATCGCCTCAGCTATTTCGCTGAAATGTAATGGTTTGCCAGATTCGCTTAAGATTACAAAAATTTTATCACGTATATTTTTTGGATTAACTGTCGGCCATTTTGCTAGTCCCCAAACATATTTTAAATGAGCCAAATGTTTAGAAATTTGGGCTAAAGCTTGTACATGATTTGGATGTTCGTAGTTAAGTTTTTCGTGGAGCTCTTCAATAGTGAGAGGTTTTTTATTAGTTTTAATTGTTTTGATGATTTCTTCAATTTGTTTTTTAATTTTCTTTTCGTCGCCGTATTCAGCAATTGCAACGCCGTTTTCGTAGTTATCAGTTTCATTAATAACAGTTAAATTTGGTGAAAGCTCGGCTATAAATGCGATATGTGCTCGTTCGCGAGAGTTGCTTTTTTTGCCTAATAGTTTATCGGTTAGTTCATGTAATTTTGCAACCCTACCCATATCGCTTAAAGTCCGTATAATAACTTTTTCACAAGATGTTACATCAGGCAATTCACCGCGCTCGGCTACCATTTTGATGCGTATTAAAATAGCCTTTTCTAATTGACGTACGCGCTCGCGAGTAATACCCAGTAACTCCCCTATCTGTTCAAGAGTTTCTTTACGCTCGTATAGCCCAAAGCGGCGTTTAATAATTTCGCGTTCGCGCTCTTGGTCGATTGATTCAATAATTGCTTTAACAGAAGCTTTTATATCAATTATTTGTTCTTTTTTTGGAGCTTCGCTCATGAGTGTCCTCTCTGCCTAACACAGATTAAAATGTTAAAAATGTCACTTATCCTGATATATTTTAATTACGCAATTATACAATATAGTATACTCTATGTCAAACATATATCATAATTTATATTATTATAGCATGTTTTTTACGATTTTTGTAAACAATGTTATAAGACTTTTTATAAATTAATATTATATGCTTATGCTTGTATATTTTTATCTTTAGTGTATAAATATATAGCTATTTTAAGGCAATTTTAAGACTTTTATTTCGTTTTTTTAGCGCGGCCTCTTCTCTTTGGTATTGGAGCTTCCGCTAACATCTCATCAGCCTTTATGCGATCGATGTTTTTAGGATCGATATCTTTAGGAATTTTTACATTTTTAGTGCCGTTTGTGATATATGGCCCATACCGCCCATTCAAGACTTTAATGCCATCACCCAAATCAGCAATATTTTTAGCCTTTTCAGCTTCTAACTTATTAGTATAGAGTTCACGGGCTTTTTCAAGTGTTATTGTGTGGGGGTCTTCGGGTTTGATACTAACAAATAGTTTACCGATTTGTATATATGGGCCAAATCTACCGATATTGGCTTTAATGTCTTGCCCATCTTCGGTTTGACCAACTAGCCTTGGCAGTTCAAACATTTTAAGGGCTTGCTCAAGAGTTACTGTTTCGATTTTTGCGTTTTTTGGCATAGGCGTAAAAAGAGGCTTGTCGTTTGAGTCGGTAGAGCCGAGTTGAAGCATTGGTCCGAATCGGCCAAACCGTGCTAGAATTGGCTTGCCGGATTTAGGATCAATACCAACTTCACGCTGTGCTCCGACTTTTGTGCGATCAATATCACTAGATTGTTCAATTAACTTATGAAATGGTGTATAAAAATTACGTAGCATAGCATTACGAGCTAACTTATCGCTTGCGATTGCATCAAACTCTTCCTCTACGTTGGCAGTAAAATCATAATCTACAATTTGCGAAAAGTGTTCGGTTAAAAAGTCAGCAATCAATTCACCGCTTGGAGTGGGTACAAGTTTTCCTTTGTCGGCTCCAGCTTTTTCTTGAATTATATTTTTAGCGATTTTGCCATTTTCTAGTGAAAGCACTACCGCGTCTCTTTCAGAGCCTTCACTTTCGCCCTTTTTAACATATCCACGAGTTTGTACTGTATCTATAATTGTGGCATAGGTTGATGGTCTTCCGATACCTAAATCTTCGAGTTTTTTAACAAGCGAGCCTTCGGTGTATCTAGCGGGTGGTCTGTCGAAAGTCTGCTTGGCAGTTGCTTGATTAAGGATTAGTTCGTCGCCAGATTTTATATTAGGTAGGATTTCGCTATCTTTTTGATTATTATAAACCCTCAAGAATCCGTCAAATAGAATCACTTCACCTTTGGCTTCAAAATGAAAGTTACTTTTATCAGATGCTTGTATAGTTACTATGGTTTTTTCTAACTCGGCAGGAGCCATTTGGCTTGCTATTGTTCGTTTACGTATGAGGTCATATAATTTTTGATCGTAATCGTTTAAGGAACCTTTTACTTCATTAATATTAGTTGGTCGGATAGCTTCATGCGCCTCTTGCGCGTTACTTGCTTTGGTTTTAAATTTGCGGATTTTAGAATATTTTTCGCCAAACTCTGACTTAATGAAGTTTGCCGTTGCTGCTATAGCTTGGTCGCTTAAATTAACGCTATCAGTTCGCATGTAGGTAATTTTTCCAGCTTGGTAGAGTTTTTGTGCGGCTGCCATTGTTGCCTTGCTACCAAAACCTAATTTTGCATTTGCTTCTTGCTGTAAAGTACTGGTTGTAAATGGTGCAGCTGGATTTCGTTTGCCTGGCGTGGTCTTAATATCGCTTACAGTGAATTTTGCGCCGATTAAGCTCTCTAGAAATCCGTTGGCTTCTTCTTCTGTGTCGAAACGGTTTGGAAGTTCTGCTTTAATTTCATTTTCATTATGTGTAAATATTGCAGTAACTTTAAATTTACTTTTGCCATTAAAATCTGCAATCTCACGTTCACGTTCAACTAATAGACGGACAGCTGGGCTTTGTACGCGACCAGCACTTTTTCCGCCTGGGACTTTTTGCCAAACCACGGGACTAAGCTCAAAACCAACTAGTCTATCTAAAATTTGGCGCGCTTGCTGGGCTTTTACTAAATTCATATCTATGTGGTGAGCATTTTTAAGCGCTTCTTCTACCGCTTGTTTTGAAATTTCATGGTAAGTTATGCGTTTAGTCTCAGCGGGGTTTAGTTTTAAAACTTCACATAAATGCCAGGCTATTGCTTCACCTTCACGATCTGGGTCGGTTGCTAAGTAAATATTCTCAGCGGTTTTAGCGGCTTTTCTTAATTCTGCGACAACCTTCTTTTTTTCTGGATCTACTTCGTAATGGGTTTTAAAATCATTATTAACATCAATTGGTGGCGTGCCATCTTTAGTTTTTTTAACTATAGAACGAATATGCCCTACGCTGGATAGAACGGTGAAATCTTTTCCAAGATACTTTTCGATAGTCTTTGCTTTTGCTGGACTTTCTACAATTACTAGATTTTTTACCATATACTCTTTTACTGTACTTAAAAAATAAATAAGTTACAAGTATGTAAAGTATCATAGATTGAATTAATTTGCAAGATAAAAGCCCCGCATAAAACGGGGCCTTAAGTGGAGCCTTAGCTGAATAACAGCTTTAATCTCTACTTAATGTCATTTACATTAATAAATGACAGCATTGCTACTGGTGCAAAAATCACAAGAGTAGCAAGGACAATTGCAATATCGCTAAGCATTATGGCATTCACCTCCTTTTCTTGATTTCTTGTTAGACATTTTCGCTCCTGGCTAATGCCTCATAGTTCGTTCCATTTTAAGCAGACATAGATAATTGCAGTAGCTACAATAGCAAACACTATTACATGTAACCACATAAAGTAATCACCCCTCTTAAGTAAAAAGATTGAACTACAGAGTTGCTAGAACGTCGCATACGACTTCGGTTCCGATAGGCTGTCGGCGTTGTTTCCATTTCTCGTAATCGCGTTCCATTTTGGAAATACCATCACGTGTATCATCAATAGTGCGTTGCAAATTATCGAAATATTTCATAAGACGCTCATAGGATTCATCACTAGCCATGGTTTCATCTACTTCTTGTAGATAGAGTTGATTGGATTCATGAAGTCATGAACTAGTCATACATGTGGTAGCAAATATAAGCATAGTAGCTAATAAGTCCTACTATCGCAATTGTAACCAGTACTGCGTTCACTAAATTTTCACCTCCTTTTACTAAGTAGAAGTATCAAGTTTTGTGAGAATTTAAAATTCTCAGTAACTATCATCATCGTCGTCTTTAAAGAAGAATCGATCGCAACTAAACATCATAAACCAGACGCCACCCAATGCAGTTAAGAAACCGATGACATTACAAAATAGGTCTATCAATTTATCCAAAAGTTTTCACCTGCTTTCTAATAAGTAGAGATTTATAGATGTTAAAGTGTCTTAGGCTCGACACTTGCATGCGGATTACAGATTATATTATCTGTATCACACAACGTATTATATACTAGTACATAGTAAAGAATATGTCAAATAATCTAGTAAGATCGATTGGCAAATTATGGAGCGTGATTTATAATTTGTATATGAAAAAAGAGCTAGTTTTGCGGTTTTATAAACGCAATCAATTGCAGGTGCTTTGCGCTCTTTATATAATGAGTTTGTTTTGCGGCGTGGCGCTATCTATGTTGCTTTCCGATGACCCCCGCTGGACAGGCTGGAGCTTAAGCCGTTTAGGTGAAGCTAGTGTTAATAGAATTTCAGCGATATTTTTTAATTCAGGAGTTTTTATGGCTGGATTAATACTAATGGCTATAGGTGCTACAGTAAGGCATAATTGCCTGCAGATTGATCAACGCTCTGCCGCTAAAATAGCAACCATTCTGATGGTTATATTGATGCCTATTTGCATGTTTGGAGTGGCGCTTTGCCCTAATGATACTATGCATGGAGCTCATTTTGTATTTTCACGCTGTATAGTTTTTGGGATGGTAATATTGATGGTACTTTTCCCGCTTAGTTTTCAACATATAAATCGGCGTGAACGGGTGATATCTTTTAGTTTTCCAATTTTTGCTACGATTTTGGCGGCGCAAGGCTATATTTTAAAGAATTCTTGGTTTGTTATTATAGAAATCATACTTGGATTTGCGGCGGCAACATGGCTATTTGTTATGTGCCGACATTTCGATATGCAATTGCGTAACCATAAGTCACTAGCTAAGAAGTAGCTGTTATATCTTAACGCAAGCACCATTTGTTAGCACCAAGAGGCTTAATTATACCATTAATTTCTAGCATGGTAAGAGCTGTATTAAAATCACTAATTTCAGCCTTTGCTTGCTTTTGTAGTTCATCTCCATCACGCACCCCTTGGTTCAATAATTCGATTATTGTGTTCTCTAGTGGAGTATCACCTACTGGTAGAGATATTTGTTTGGGGTTTTGATTTTCTTGATTTTGCAGATTTATAACCTCAAGAATATCTTCTACTGACGTAGCGGGAATAGCACCCTGTTTTAGTAACGCATTACAACCAGCACTGAGTGGACTGGTTATATTTCCAGGCACAGCAAACACATCCTTACCCTGATTTAGTGCATGAGTTGCCGTATTAAGGGTGCCACTTCGGCTGGCTGCTTCTATAATAATTACAGCATCTGCTAAGCCGCTTATAATTCTATTACGCTTTAAAAAATTAAAAGGTAGAGGCTCTATTCCTTCTTGAAACTCAGATATAATGCTACCGCCTTTATCTATAATGTCCTCGCCTAATTTTCGATTCGTGCTTGGGTAGATTTTATGTAAACCATTACCGAGAACTGCTATAGTTGTACCACCTGCATCTAGGCATGCTCTATGACTAATGGCATCTATTCCTAAAGCTAAACCGCTTATGATTATTACTCCCCGTTTGGCTAAATCATAAGCAAATTTATAAGCTACCTCTTTACCGTAGGATGTAGGTTTTCGTGTTCCGACAATCGCTATCGTGGGTTGACGTTTTGGTGGTAATATTCCAATATAATATAGCTTTTCTGGAGGTTTATTAACAGAGGTCAAAATGTTTATGTATTCATTATCATCTGTTGATATACTATTGATTTTCATAGGAAATATTTAAAAAGTGTTGACAATATACAATATAAATGCTATATTTGTAAGTAATTGGCGAAAGCAAGTAGTCAAACGCACCTTCATACCCCCTATTTTAACAGTGATATGCATTTGATTGCAAATCACTCTTTTTGTTAGGTTGTGTGCAATGTGTCCAAAGTAATCTACCCTCCGCTTTCGGACATTAAGTGCATTGCATGCATACTAACCCCTTTAACTAACCATTTAAGAGCTTAGTTAGCGAGTACTCAAATATCGGTCTTTATGACCGGGCGCGCACCTTTGTGGAGTTTTGGTCGCAGCGCTTCGCTTATTTACTCCGCGGGTGGGTTGAAGGGTAAAACGGCGCTAGGTGATGCCCACCCTTACCTAGCGCTTTTTTATTTGCATAAAGCGTTAAACTTAAGAATAAAAGGAAAACCCCGCTGTATTGTTACAGCGGGGCATATGTTAGCACGAAGAGTGCAGCGGCACGTACTCGCCCAGTTGGTTAATGAATGTTCGCATAGCATCCTTGAGATACTCTGCTTTTTCTGAACTCATACCGATAAGATAGCTTTTTGACATCTCATCACATACATCATCTTTAGTGTACTTACTCTTTGTGCACTCGAAAATACGAGGCTTATGACAATTGCCATCTGGAATTGACAAATAGTAAGAGGTGCCTTTCCTCGGTACATAGTCATTGCTGCTAGAAATTTTTGGCAACTTAATGCCAAGAATGTCTTCGTCTGCGCCAGGGATTTCCTCCTTTTTTGGCCGACGGTTACCAGCCCTTCCCCATGCGAGACTTGTCTCGTAGGCGAACTGAGAAATTTCCATCGCTTGGGTGGAATTCTCTGGAAGAATATCACGGCTTGCACAATTGCTAACAGGTGCTTGACTCATTTTGCTTTCCTTTCTGTAGTTCGAAAATGAGCACAAATATAATATTAACATATATTTTATACTATTACAATACTTTTTATGATATTTTTGGTTTTTAACAATTATATATTTATTATCTGTGTATTATTTTGTTATACTGGCTAGGTGAAAAGAAAACAAAATAACTTATTAGGTATCTTTAGGTTTTCTATATTTTTAACCGTTATTTTGGCGGGAGTTACTTTCTGGCAACTTAGCTGGCAAGGTTTATGGCTATTCTTTGTGTTATTGATTTTGGAAGTTACATTTAGTTTTGATAATGCTGTAGTAAATAGTCGTACTCTTGCTTCTATGAGTTTGATTTGGCAGAGAATATTTTTAACTGTGGGAATTTTTATAGCGGTTTTTGCTGTGAGATTTTTATTGCCTATTGTAATAGTTATGTTTGCGAGTGGGCTTAATCTTGGTGAAGTTGTAAGTATGGCGCTTAACAATCCTGAGCGTTATAGTCATGTTTTGCATAATGCCTCGCCTATGATTAACGCTTTTGGCGGTATTTTTTTACTAATGATAGGTTTAAGCTATTTTGTTGATTACAATAAACAAATTCATTGGGTTCGCGGTGTTGAACCTTGGCTGGCGCGTGCTGGTAAATTTGAAAATTTTAGAGCTTGTTTAATTCTTCTTGTAATGGTCGTTTTATATTTTACAGTTGAAGAAAAATACAAAGCGATGATTTTAATATCAAGCGTTTTAGGCACTTTGCTGCATATTGGGCTTGAACTATTTGGATCATTATTTGGTAGTCATTCATCTAAAGATATTAAATTAAAAACTGGCTGGGCTGCTTTTGCTACATTTTTGTATTTGGAAGTACTCGATGCTAGCTTTAGTTTTGATGGCGTAATAGGTGCTTTTGCAATTACTAGTAGCGTTATTTTAATTACGTCTGGATTAAGTGCAGGTGCGATTTGGGTTCGTTCTTTAACTATTTATCTGATGCGCTCTGGTACACTTAGTAAATATAGATATTTAGAACATGGTGCGCATTGGGCTATTGTGGCACTTGGTATAATGATGCTCTTTAAACTATTTCATGTTGAGCTTCCAGAATGGATCACTGGTAGTCTTGGCTTGGCATTTATTATTTTAGCAATTACTAGTAGCGTTATAGAGGCGCGTCATGTTAAAAATACTAAGAATTTACAATCAAGCTAAATCGGTCTTGGCTTGGCATTTAGCACAAATTCCATATAATTCTACGGTATGTTGTTTTAGAATGTAACCTTTTTGGTTAGATATTTCCTGTAGACTTTCTTCAATTTTATGACTGTTAATTAATTCTGACTTTTTACAAACCATACATGTTATATAATGATGGTGGGGCTGAAACTTATCAGAAAGTTCTACTAATGGAGTCCAGCCTCGTAAAATTATATTTGTAATATGTAGTTCGTTAAAAAGATTTAAAGTACGGTAGATACTTGCTCTATTAGCCTTTTTGCGGCGCTTGGATATTTCTGCAGCTCTTAAGGGCTTTTTGGCGTTTAATAGAATCATAAATACTTCAAGCCGAGGCTCCGTTAAACTAAGCTTTGCTTCCTTTAAAATATTTTTAAACAAGATTATTTCATTATTCACTGATTTATTATAGTATATTTTGCAATTTTGTCGCAAAAATTATTAAAAATGCAACTAATTTGTAAAAAATGACTATATCAATATAATTAACAAATATGAAAATTGCTTTTGTTGGTAAAGGTGGTGCAGGAAAGACTACAGTGTCAAGTCTTTTTTGCCTATATTACAGTAAGAATAAATCAGTTTTAGCTATTGATGCTGATATAAATATGCATATGGCAGAGCTTTTGGGATTAAATGTAACTTCGCCAGATCTGCTTCTTTCTGAGAAGTATCCTAGCGACAAAATCCGTACTTGGCTACGTGGTGATAATTCTAGAATAAAAAATAAATGCTGAATTTAAGAAGTCTACTCCCCCGGGAAGGGGCTCTAGAATTATTGATATTACAGATAATAATTGGTTTATTAATAACTATACTCGCCCAATTAGTAAAAACTTGCATCTTGCGACGGTCGGCTCTTATTCTGAAAATGGATTGGCATCGAGCTGCTATCATAATAATTTAGCTATTTTGGAGAATATTCTTTCGCATACAAATGATTCTGGCGTGGTGGCTGTAGATATGGTTGCTGGTACTGATGCGTTTGCTTCAACGCTATATGCGCAGTTTGATATGTTGGTTTTTGTAGTTGAGCCTACTGTGCGCGGGCTTAAAGTTTTAGATGATTATCTACGTTTGGCTGAGGCTGGCGGCGTTGCTGATCGTGTGGTTGTAGTTGCAAACAAAGTCGATGATAAAGACGATGAAGAGTTTGTTAGAAAATATGCAGGTAAGCGTTTTATGGGCTCAATTTATCGTTCGCAACATTTGCATAATATTGATAAAGGTCGTGAGTCGTTAGATTTTGATAAACTAGAGAATATTTCAAAAGATGTTTTTATGGAATTATCTAGACGATTGGAATCTATAGCTATTCCTGCGCAGGATCGTTTACCAAAACTCTGGGAAATCCATAAAATTTATATTGGCCAAGACTATGTTAAAAAACGATTTGGTGATCTAACTGATCAGATTGATGAGGAATTTAAATATGACGATGCAAAATAATAGGGCATATTTAGGCGCGGACGGATTAAAAAACTACCTAAAGCCTAAAGCTGATGAATATATACCATTGGTTGAGCTGCCATCAGAGTTAAATCCTTTTTTAGAATCTCATGATATTCACATATCTGCAAAACTTATGAATACGCTACCGCTTGGTAATGTCAAATCGCTACCAGCTTATTATTTGCTTAATTCTGTTGATGCGATTAGTAAAAATGTAGTTGAATCGTCTTCAGGAAATACCGTGTTTAGCATGGGGATTTTTGCTAAAAGTTTGGGAATAAAAAGCGTGAAAGCTGTAAAGTCAAATACTGTCACGCGTGGTAAATTACAGCTTTTGAGACTTGCTGGTATAGATGTTTTATTGGTTGATGGTCCGATTTGTCCTGATGCTCATGATCCGAATAGCTCAATTTCAATTGCACGCAGACTTGGTAATGAGTCTGGAAATTGTAATCCTGGACAATATGATAATTTTGCTAATCCGCAAGCTCATCGCGATGTAACTGGTCCACAAATCTTTGATCAGCTTGGTGAAAACTTGGGTATGTTTGTGGCTGGATTAGGAACGACTGGCACGTTAGTAGGTACTGCTGGATATCTTAAAGAAGTTTTGCCTGAACTTAGAGTTGGAGGTGTGGTACGTGTACCTAATAATCAAGTTCCTGGCGTCCGTACATCTAATCATTTGCGTGAAATAGACTTTAACTGGAAAGATATCCTAACCGAGGACTTAGTTGCTATTGATGAAGTTGATGCTTATAAATCTAGCCTAGATATGATTAGGCAGGGTATTTTGGTTGGTCCAAGTAGCGGATTTGCTTATGCTGGGGCTTGTACTATGATAGAAAATATCATAAATAGTGGAAATGGTGATATGTTACGCGGTAAGCATGTAGTGTTTGTTTGCCCAGATAGTTGTTTCCCTTATGTTGAAGAATATTTTGAAATTTTAGGAGAATCTAGTTTTCCAGAAATAGACAATCAATCATCTGGCCCTATTCCTGGGTTTGAAGGTAATAATTCCAATAATAAGCCAGCTAGAATTGATGACATTTCTCCAGAGGAACTATATGAAGATATTAAAAAAAACAAATCCAAAATTTAAAATAATTGATGTTCGCGAACCTAGAGAATTTGTCGACCACCACATTAAAGGTAGTAAACAAGTTAGCTATTATAATATTGAGGACTGGGTGACACAATTAAAAGATACAGAATTGACCGATAGCTATGTTTTTGTGTGTTCACGTACGGGGCGTAGTTTACGTGCTGCTAGTATTGCCAAAAAATTAGGTATAGAAAATGTTTTTGTGCTCGCAGGTGGTACTGCTGCGTGGTCGGCAAAAGGATTTGATAGAGTACTTCCTAATTCGTGCTTGCCAAATAACAAGCCTGTTTTATAAAGCACTCCAGCTAGTTGGCTCTAAATTATCATTAATAAAGTCGTGAATTATTTTGATTGATTGCGGGATGATCTTCTCTTCAATGAGTTGAATTTCATCTTTTGTAAATTTTTTTAGTACGAAATCTTTATCGTGGATCTTATTACGTAAAATAGTATAAATACCGATTCTTAGGCGCGCAAAATCTTTCCCTAGATGTGCGTTTAGTGATTTCACGCCATTATTGCCAGCATCTCTTCCGCTCAATCTTATGCGTAACTTACCAAAATCTATCATTAAATCATCATGTAAAACTAGAATGTCTTTTGTGCTTATTTTATAAAAATCAATTAGTGCTCGTGCTGATACTCCAGTATCGTTATAGAATGTAAGGGGCTTTACTAGAAGTATTTTTTCACCATTTAAGCTACTTTCGGCAATAGAGGCTGAGAATTTAGGTTTATGTATAAAAGCGGCATTTAGCTGCTTTGCAAGTTTATCAATAATCATCCAGCCAATATTATGGCGAGTCTTTTCGTATTGGTTACCAGGATTACCTTGTGCGAAGATAATTTTCATTTTACAACTTAATATAATCAACGATTATTGTTTGGATTTAATAACTTTTCGGCATTTTTAGCTTGTTTGTAGGCTTTTGTGATGGGCTCTTTTCCTTGACTTATACGTTTTTTGTTTGATTTTATTTGTTTTTCATCTCTAAAGCTAAGTTTAATAGGGGTACCATTATAATTGTATGTATCACGGATAAGACTTTCTAAATAGCGTTTATAACTCCAGTGGATGAATTTAAGATTACTTCCATAAATTACAAACCACGGCGGAGTTGTATCTGTTTGAACTATGTATCGTAATTTGGGGTGCGTGTTTTTTAATCCAGCGGGTGGATGCTTTTGGACTGCTTTTTGTAGTAAATCATTTAGGGTGCGAGTTTTGGTCTCTTGGTTGCGCCTTTTGTTGATATCTAAAACTAAATCAAATAGTTTAGTAATATTTTGACCTGTTATAGATGAGGTGAATATCAGAGGTGCCCACGGTACAAATTTTAGATGATAACTAATTTTAGGTGCTAAGGCGTCACGAGTGAATGCATCCTTACCTTCAACACTATCCCACTTACTTACTACAACAATTAGACCTTTTCCAGCGTCATTAATTATGCCCGCCAGACGTTGATCTAGTGCTACATTAAGTTCATTAACATCAAGTAATAGAAGGCAAATATCAGACTCTTCTATTGCCTGAAGAGTGCGTAAAACACTAAACTTTTCTATACCAGTTTCTTGCTTACCCTGACGGCGAATTCCAGCTGTATCCAAAAGCTCAATCGTATTTTGATTATATCGAACCTGAACCCTATTAATATCCCGAGTTGTTCCAGCTATGTTTGCCACTAAGGCCTGCTGTTTGCCTGCCAGAGCATTAAATAGAGTACTTTTACCTACGTTTGGTCGCCCAATGAGTGCTACTCGTAAAATATCATTTTGTTGACGCTCAATTTTGGCTGGTATTTTTTCAGTTACCATATCTAACAGATTAGCTATTCCTCGATTATGTTCAGCACTAGTTTGGATAACAGTTTTGATTCCTAGGCGTTTAAATTCATCAACTGGTAGACTGCCCTTTAAATCGGTTTTGTTTAAAACGAGAATTACAGGTTTTTTACTTTTGAGAGCTTTTTTAGCTACGATCTTGTCTTGATCGGATGGATACATGATACTATCAACAACAACTAAAATCACATCTGCTGATTCAGAAGCTTCTGTAATTTGATCTTGGATTGTTGCTTCAAAATCATCATTAGGATCTTTTAACCCAGCGGTGTCGACTAACCAGAATTGATGTTTTTTGTATTCAACTTTCCCTATAACACTGTCGCGTGTTGTACCAGCTTCACGGGCGACAATTGCCTGTTGAGCTCTAACCATACGATTAAAAAGCGAACTTTTACCAACATTCGCCTGCCCTATTAGCGCAACAGTAGGAAGTTTACTTGCCATAACCCATTAATTATACCATGAATTAGGTGGCTCTACGATATCGAATCAAAACTGGCAAGATAATATTTACGGGTTGATTACTATATAATCCCCCGCACCAAGCGTACCAAGTTCGTATGTACCAAAATGAGTGCGATGTAATTTTATTACCGTATAGCCAAGAGCGGCAAAAGTGCGTCGGATCTGTCGATTGCGACCCTCGCTCATGCTAACGATCCAATTGTGGCGATCTTGATTGCTTTGGCGGCTTAGTCCAAGCTTGCTAAGTCCATCATTTAATTGTATACCAAAATCAGCAATCATTTGTTGGTAGAGCGGTGCCAGTTCTTTATCTAGCGTGACATTATATTGTTTGTTTTTTTTAAATTTTGGATGGGTCATGCGAAATGCAAAATCGCCATCATTAGTGAGCAAAAGTAACCCCGAACTATTAGCATCAAGTCTACCTACTGGCTTTAGATTATGAAATTTATCTGGTAAAAGAGAATAAATAGTAGGGGTTTTACCTTGTTGTTTGCGAGAGCAAACATAATTAATCGGCTTATTTAACATTAAATAAGTATAGCTACTGCGTCCGCCCACTATGTGGTTATTGATAGTTATAGTGTCGCTCTCGCCAATTCGTGCACCTAGTTGGGCTGGCTGATTGTTAATATATACTTTCTGTTTAGCAATCAGATCATCAGCTTGCCTCCGTGAAACTCCAAGTTGGAAGGCTAAAAATTTATTTAGCCGTTCAATCTTTTCTGTTCGGTTTGGTTGACTTGTTGAATTGGGCATATAATATTAAGTCTGCCTTGTATAACCCCAACTATTATTGCTGGATTAGAGGAATATCATTGATCTCTTGAGCTAATCTATCGGCAACGTTATTAATTTCCTCTCGTACATCGCCGTTTAGGGGTTGAATCACCCTCTCTCCGCCAGTTTTCTGCTGAGTTTGAGGCTGAGGTATCTGCGACGTTGTTGGCTGCTGTATGTTTTGTTGTGTCTGGTATACCTGTGGCTGTTCTTGTAGCTGAGGACTTTGCAAAGGAGTGTAATTATATTCTGGTTGCATTTGCTGTTGAGCAATGTTCTGCTGAGTTTGCTTAAAAGCTTGCGCATTCTCTAGAACTTGAGTTTGTGGATTTGACTGAACTGGCTGCGTCGCCGACTGGTATCGATTTTCTAAATTAGGTATTTGTACAGGTTGAACTGGCTGCTGTTGAGTATGCGAGTTATTTTGTTGCAAGTGAACTGGCTGCTGTACTGGATGATGTGGTTGTGAAAATTGAGGAGGTCTCTCATCAAGAGTTGAATAAACGCCAGTAGGTTCAATCGGAATAGTTGCTCTTTCTGTTTTTTGGTGATTTGGCTGTTGTACTGGGGCGTGCATTAAATCCTCGGGCGGAATCACTGGATGACCTTGTTCAGGCGCAAATTCTAATCTTGGATCCTGCTGAGGAAATTGTTGGGCTTGATCCTGTGGCTGAATTTGCTGTTGGCTTACTGGTTCTCTATATTCTGGTAGATTTCCACTTGGCTGATCAATACTGTTATTTGTATCCACTAGATTTTCATTACTGCTGGAACTAGTTTCACGTGATGGTTCAGTCTCTTCGTAGCTTAAATTTTGAGTATCATTAGAATTGTCAGTATTGTCTGAATATGTGTTGTTTTCTGATATTCTATCCTCTTCCTGTGATTGTTGATTTGAATTATCATCAGTATCATCTGGCTGAGTTGACTGAGGCTGGTCCCCTAATACTTCATGTACGGCTCGCACAACATCTTCAATTCCAACCTGTGATTTTACTAAATAACGTGCAGCCCCAAGCTGCTCGCCTCTTTGACGTTGATCTTCTCCGCTGAGAGCTGTCATCATAATGACTTTTATATCTTTTGTTTCTGTAGTAGATTGCAAAATATCAAGCATATCAAAACCACTAATCTTTGGCATCATCACATCACTTACAATCAAGGACGGACGCTCTTTTATTGCCATTGCTAGAGCTTCTTCGCCATCCCCTGCCGAAACAATATCGTAGCCTTCGGCAAGTAGGCGTACACCATAAATTTCTCGCAAGTTTTTATCATCTTCTACTAATAAAATTTTTGTCATAATTACCCTTATTATACTTAAGCTTTTTGAAAAAATCCAGAAATTCGATCGTTATTTAATGTTGTAATTACCGCCTTGATATATATTCTGTTGGATTACGTTCTATGCTGGATAATGGTGTATTTGGGCGTGGTGACAAGTTTGTACGATCATTAACTGGCGGTTGCTTAGAAGTTGGCTCTACTGGCTCTGGTGCGCGCGGATATTTTTCTGCTGCCGTGGATTGGACTGTTTGAGGATTTGGATGGTTAATTATACTTCTAAGTAGCTTCTCTTCTGGTATAGGTATAGGCTTTGGACGAACTCTTGCGGAGCTTCCAATTTGATAATTTGGCTGGCTTGACCTATGCTGAATTTCTTGAATGCGCGAAGATCTGGTTGCGGCTTTAGGCGTGCTAGGATAGGTATTTGGATCCATTTTACTAACTGGATTTGCTTGAGTCTCTTTTTGAGATTGGGGTTGTACCTTATTATCTACAGGATTTTTGGGCGTATTATTTGGATTTACTGCTTCAGATACTACTGTCTTAACTTTTGGTAAAGGGGGTATTTCTGAATTTGAGTTATTAATTTCTACGTCTGTAAATTTGGCATCTTGAGTATCTGAAATATTATCGTTATTGTCATCTATAACCTCACTCTGTTCTTTGATAACTCTGAGTTGTTCTGCTATATCAGCTGCGCGTCTATTCTCTTCTTCAATTATGGCGGTAGCTTGAGCATTTCTGATGCGTGGTAAATCTATATAAAACGTACTACCCTTATTGCGCGTGCTAGTTGCGCCAATCCTGCCGTTCATACTCTCTACCATTCGCCTTGTTAAATAGAGCCCTAAACCACTACCGTTAATTTCGCGCGTATCGCTGTTATCTACACGGTAGAACTTCTGGAATAAATGCGGAATATCTTCTGGTGGTATTCCAATCCCTGTATCGCTTACGCTAAAACGTATATATTCATTGGAAGCATTTACATCAACTGCAATTTGTCCGCTGGGCGTGTATTTAATAGCGTTTTCTATTAGATTAGAGAGACATTCTTGTAAACGGTCTTTATCTGCTTTTACGTATAAAACTGGTGATATAGTTACGTCTCCAGATTTAGATCGCCCTCCAGTTGGTTTATATAACAAATTTAAGCCTTTTTCGCGGGCTTCTTTAATTAGATCTTCGGTAGCTTTGCGACTGATATCAATTGCATTTACAGCGGTAATGCGGTTTTTTAGCCTTCCGTCTTCTGCTCTACTAATCTCTAGTAAATCACGTAATAAACGCCCTAAATATTGTGCTGATTCATGTGCCTTACTTATATACTCATAAGCCTTGGCATCTATTTTAGATACTTTAGGATTAAGCGCTAATCCTAAATAACCCTCTATTGAAGCTACTGGAGTGCGCATCTCATGGCTGGCTGTGCTTATGAATTCTGCTTGTTCGCGTTCCTCGGCGCGTTCTTTTGTTATATCTCTAAAGACTACAATAACACCACCTTCATCAAGCGGAGTTATCATTAAAGATGCACTAAATCTTTTATCTGACTTGGTGATGATAACTAGATTATTCTTTTGCGTTTTTTTATTTGCTAGTGATACTACCGCTGGATGTGCTGTATCACTAATGGGATTGCCTTTTTCATCTTCAAACTTAAGAACGGAATTAATATGTAATCCTAGTGCATCTGCTGCACTCCATCCTATCATTCTTTGAGCTGCGGGGTTAATTAGTAGAATTTGACCAGAATCTTTTGTCATAATTACGCCATCACTAATTGAACGTATTATTGTGCTTGACTTTTCTGATTCTGATTTTAAAGATTCACTTAAGCTATTTCGTTTTTTTGATCCAGTGTTAAACAAAGCAACGTTGCCGTGCCAAATCATGTAACTTAACAGTATTGGTAAATTTAAAATTGAAAAACTGCTAATTACATCTAACCTAGATAAATTACCCTCCATAACTCCCCAAATTAAAAATCCATTAACCAAAATAAATAAGCTAAAGATTCCACCCCACCCGAAGAGACCAATAAAAGACCCAATCATGAGCCAAAATATAAGTAAGGGACTACTTATACCGCCACTACTAACTATAATCCATCCAAATAGTAAGATCGTAAGCAAGTACAAAATAGTTCCCGCTTGCTGTACAAAGCGTTCTGGAGTGTGTTTGTAGGCGACTACTACTATTAATATAAAAACAAAACTTACTATGGCTACTATTCTAGAGGCGCCTAAAGTTGCAATTGTTGGGTCATTTGGAAAAATATTAGATAAAGCAAAAATTCCAATTCCAAGGCATGAAATTAAAAACATCACCTCACAAAGGCGTTTGTACCAAAATGGTGTTAGGTTGTGTGATTGAATTTTTGCCCCCTAGTTAATAAACATTACAATTATACCAAATCCAAATATTACTAGCAACTAACTTAAATTTCCTGCCAAATAATCCCTCAATATCGCAAACCCATCAACCGTCTCAATTGCCGCCAAGTATTCTTTCCATTCCTCATTATTCAGCTCCGCCAAGCTGCGCCCGGGGAAGCTCGGATGTCCATAAATATATAGCAATTCCGTCCAGCCATGGAGATTATCACCGCGCGGCTCATCAATGATAAATCCCTCTTCATCGGCCACGAAAATATGGTCTTCTTTACCGTCAAAATAGCCAACCGTAAAAGAAAATATAGCCCTACGATCAGTTTCACCTTGCATTAACTTGATGATGCCGGGATAGCTAAAACTATCCAGTAATAATTTAACAAACGGCCCCGGAAAGCCTTTCAGCGCTGGAATGAAAAAGCCGCGATCATCAACGATCAGGCGCTTGTTTGGAAAAGCTTTCTTGGCTTGAGATAGTTTACTTTTGGCAATCGTTTGAATATCCAGCCCCCGCCCCTCGTCAAAATCATATTCGAGCTGCCGTAAATCAACACCGAGCAGGTGAAGGAGTTTTTGGAGGCTGGCGAACTTTTGGTGATTGGAGGTAATGAAGTGAATTAGGTGGGACTGATTTTTCATAATTATATAATATCACTATGTAATAAATTATAGATCGTGTATCATAAATGTATGATAACTAGACTTACTGTGCGAGGTATAATTTATAATCCGCAAACTGATAGTGTGTTTGTTCAGAAATTGAAGAAATTACAAGATAATAATTGGTATTTACCAGGCGGAAAAGTTGAAGATAAAGAATCTCTTATTTCGGCATTAAAAAGAGAGATATTTGAAGAGTGTGGAATTGAAGCGCAGGTTGGCAGACTAGTTTGTATTAATCAGTTTTTTGATAGTAAAAATGATACGAATGTAGTTGCTTTCTTGTTTTTAATCACTAACTATGCAGATTTCATAGACATAGATTTAGCTAAAACATCACATGGCGTGGCGGAAATTGCAGAATTTAAGTTTATTTCGCGAGAAAATGGATCTATAATTCCAAAATGGGTGTCTAGTGTAGATAAAAATATTCTTACTGAGAATAATTCTAAACCATGTGGCGTAGACTTTTATGATGAGTTTTGATGCTAGTAACTCTCTCGATAAGTAGCCCACAACCAAGTTATAGTAGCTTGATTAATACTCTAATCCAGCGTGGTGGTAATGAATTTATCGCAAAATACTACTATTATTATTTGCCATCACTATACGCCCCTAAAATCTCCCTCAAGCTCACGCTATGCCGGAAGTTTATGCCGTCAATTTTGTCCAGATCAACCCATTCCGGCGTGCCGTTGGTGTAGGTCTTCTCGCTGTCGGTTATGTTGTCGTTATTGATTTGCCCATGCAGCTGACTATGGGTAAAATACAGTTGGATTGACTGGTTGGCTTGCGCCTCAGAGTTGCGCTTAAAAAAAGTAGTTGCCTGGTGAATGATTTTATCCGGCATGATGGTTAGTCCAGTTTCTTCCTTGACTTCACGGACAATTGATTCCTCAATCGTTTCGCCTTTCTCGACACCGCCGCCAATCAAGCTATAACCGTCCCATTGCCGAGTTAAAAGGATCTTATTATCCTCAATAATCACCGCATACACGCCGACGCGAATATTTAGTTCGTCAACGGGAACGGTGTATTGATTGCCGAAGACGTCTTTGCAGATGATGGTTTTAGTCATGATGTTGCTCCTTATTTATAATAATTTGTCTTATCTATTACCTTTGCATTAGAAAATCCAACCTTTCGTTTAATTATCAATAAGCCGTCAAGTTTAATTTCCCGTCCAGTCGTTGCGTAGATTAATTCCATGGACTGATAATACATTTTGCTGCAATTTTCGTAAAATTGCTTGACAAAGGATTCCAGTATTGATAATATAATATATTAGCTTTTTGCGTAATTCTGCGCATTGAGCAGGCACTAGTAGAAAGGTGTAGTCCATGGGCGGCTACCAGGATGGTGAGCGTTGGATCGATTCGGATGGGACCTCCCACACCGTCAACTCGACCAGCGATCCCAACGTTCCAGGCGGATACTACTACAACCAGCACGGACCCACTGGAGATGGCTCCATCGGGCATGCGACGGCAATCTACAACGCCGATGGCACGTTCGCAGACATCCCTCAGAACCGTGACTGGCAGGATGTGCCCCGTCAGGATTAGGGCTAGTCTAATCTAGTCACTACTTCGCAGACCTAAGCATGTCTGCCCTTGCCATTGGCATAAACCAAAAACTGCTCTATCATTGTATTATGAGATTTACTAATAAAATCGCCGCTGCTATTCGCGCCAACGACCTGCCAGCTTATCAGCGTGAGCGCTACCCCGTCATCCCAGACGGCGAGATTGTTCGGTTTGTTAATGAAGATTTTTCTGGTGTTGATTTTGAACAGTTTGTTATGGGATTTTTCATGTTTGAAAATTGCAATTTAGACAATACAAAGCATATTTACGGACAGCCGATTTATTTTATCAATTCGTCGGTTCGGGATGTGGATTTTCGCGGCGTGAAAGCTATTATTGAAGCAGAGGGCTGCGACTTTCGCGGCATGAAATACGACGAGGAAACGCAACTTGTTTATGGTAGCGGCGAATTAGCGGCGCGATCGCGCTTTATGAATTGCAGGTTGGATGATAAGGCGCAAAAGTTTTTAATGCGGCAGGGTGTGGATATTAGTATCTAACCTCTTTTTGTTTCATGAACCATTATCAGCGTAGCAATTGAGCCGCTCATATTCTCTGCTACTGCTACTTTATGTAGTTCCTGAATAAACGCTACCTCTTCCTTGGGCCATTCGCGGCGAGGCAAGGCCTCCCTTGCATAGAAGCGTATTGCCGCATCACCATAGGGATATATTGCAAGTTCATTTGTATAATCTGCAACAGTTGCCCGTGCAGTCCAGTTTCCGACTCTATGTATTTTCATAAGCTCGTCTAATAGATCCGGCGCTTGAATCTTCTCCAGTCTATCGGCGTGTTCTAAGATAAATCGTGCTGCGCTCTTAAGCGCATCTCTCTTGAAGCTCATTCCCATCCGCTGATATGTACTATCGGGAGTTTCCAAAACCTTCTGTGGACTAGGAAATAGATGGTAGTGTATACCACTTGTTAAGATGACCCTTTCCCCTACATATTCTGAAAAGATGCGATACATATTCTTTGCTTGACTAGCTCGTATTACCTGACGAATAATATTAGTGCCAATACAGTCCCATAATTTGGGCACTGTATACGATAGATGTACGCCGCAGAAGGGCTATCTACAAGCTTATCATTCTTTTTAAATTCCATGTAGGATGCGTTACCCTCTAGTAAGGTATGCTTGTCTTGAGATAGCACGGAGTATACTAATCCGTCAGCGGTTTCATGTGCACATATAAACGTTCCAGTTTCTGTCTTCACCCACGAATAGTGGTCGGTTAGATAGTACTTGCTGCTGTCTTTCATGCTAAGCTTTTGTTGTATTTATATTTTTTAGATAATTTACCGCGTTATTTAGTCTGCCATGATTAATTAATGATACTTAAATTTCTAATACTCGTATCATAAGGAATCGTCCATAATTTACCATCAATATTTAGATTTTTGAGGAATGTATGCATTTGTCGCTGGATATCGCCAGCGTTCGCGTCGTCTTCTGCCAGGACTTCCAATTCAATAAACAGCCCAAGCTTAGCTACTTCATCAATGCAAATCGTGTAATCTTTGGTTTTTGATTCAAGGCGGATTTTATCAACCGTAACGATTTCTTGCCAGCCTAGTGCTGTAAGCATTTGGCGCGCTGCGTTGCCGTCACCAACGGTAGACTCGTATTCATTAGATACTAATTTTGCTTTTCCTTCAACTTTTAGCGTCATCAAGCTTTGTTGCAGCTCACCAGTTTCCGGATTAAGAACATCGCGCACTCGCATAATTTTGGAGCCGGGAACAATAGGCGTGTCAACTTGCTCGGGAAGAAGGAATATAGTGTCGATTTGGTGTTTGCTTGAGATGGGTGCGATGAATTGGCTTTTTAGTATGGCGATGAGATTATCGCGAGTAATATCAGATGATAGTTTGAATTTGGATTCGATTTCAATCATGATTCCTCCGTCGCAAACTCCACTGTAAAGTTATGTCCGCTTTTCTTAATTTTTATTTGAAGATAGTCCTTATTGTAATCATTGACTATTGATGGTAGTTTCACTATCTTTCGAACTCTTGAATTGCTCATTTCCGTAGCTACGACTTTTTCTGGGTTATTTGTTATTAAGTCTATTGTATTAATATTATAAATGACGCCTCCGATGATGCCACCCAGCATATAGTTCTGCACTTGATCACTGGCAGATGACGGCGACAAATTACCTTTTCCGGAAACGTTGATGATTATCGTCAGCGCGAAAAAGCCAATCAATAATTTTATCGCTACTAAAATGAATTCATTCATGGTTTAATTTTAGCACAGACAACCGCGCCGCCAACTCTCGCCAAACTTCTGCAGTCAATTCTGCCTTTTCTTCATCATTCATTTCAGCTAGCGTTTTATTTCTACCGTCTGGCAAGAAATATTTGTCGTAATTGCGCCCGTTGTTGCCGCGCGGTTCTTTTAATAACGCGCCGTGCAGTTTTAAGGTAAAGGTTTGCGGTTTGTCACCGTCAAAGTAAGTAATCGTGCGCTGCGTGTACGCCCGAGCGGCGCCGCCGAGCAGCTGAATTATCCTGTCAATACCGATAGTGTCGAGCACGTATTTGGTATAAATGCCGGGAAAGCCGCCCAACTCGTCGATGAACAGACCTGAATCCATCACCACCAGCGGACGCTTAAGTAGATCGTAATATTTTATCGCTTTATCGACAGAGACGACTTGTTGATCGTCGGACTGGATTTCTGGTACGTCAGGCAAGGTTTTGTCTGGCGCGATCAAGTTGATGTCCGTTCCTGCCAGCGCCTGCTTAGCTCCAGCAAATTTGTGTTTATTAGTCGTCGCGTAGATTAATTCCATGAACTAATAATACATTTTACTGTGATTTTCGTAAAATTGCTTGACAGTGGCTCTAGTATTGATATATACAATATTAGTTTTTGCAATCGCAGGAGCTGGCGTTTCGCTCAAAGCCATTGGGTTTGAGACGCTCCCACTTCGCGGAGAATTGTAATTCTCCGCCCGACTCCAGAAGGAGTACAAAATGGAAACTACCGGATTGTTTGACGGGAAACCGGCAAAGATTCGGCGCTCTGGCGGAACTACTGAGATCTTCTACAGTGGGCTTGGGGCAATATCCCCGGCGATGGTCACGGGCATGTGAAGGTGCAGGGAGGTCCTCTCGGCGAATTCATTGTCTACTGGCGACTGCCTGAGAGCGAGGGCGGCGCTACTGTCATCGACAACTGGGCTAGCTCTGAGCGTCTCTCGGATCACATGTCTGGTCTCTGGTAGAGTTCCTAGACCTAGACAAGTCATAAAACTGTCCATTTTCTCACTCAAAATAGTACAATTATAGAGACATGAAAAATAGTATCAATATCGCAGTACCAGATTTTATTACCCAAGCATTTCCTATGCTTAAAGAGGCGACATACGTCCGTGAGTTTGCTTCTTTCATCACACTATATCCAGACGCAGTCTATTATTTATTTTAGACAACAGCTGGTCAGTCGCTCATACTTGTAGCGATTGATTATCCTGACCCCATCGACGAGAGCCGACAAGTAAAAAATTTGTCTGGCGTGTTTGAGTTTGAATTTATACACCTCATCAAGCCGTACGCCAACGACCAGTATATTGAGATCCGTCCGAACGACGATATGGATGACAGCTTTTTTATACCAGACCCGAAGAGTTGTTACCGGTATTATTTAGCAGCGGTGAAGCAGAAGCTGGATTGGTGATTTTATCCTAGCTAAGAACTTCTGAGTTCGAAGAGATACTGCCCTGGTAGTACACAATCTGTTGGGGCGGGGTACTCACCCTGTTATAATAAACCCATGATTCACAAGCTATATTCTGCCTACGATTTGCCAGCCGACCATGATGTCTGCCATTTGTTTGAGCATTTGGTTATTCGGCGGTTTTTACGAGCGGCAGAAAAATCTGGCAATGAGCGCGCGTTCGTCGGCGAATTACACGGCACAACATCCGAATCAAGCGTATTTTTTGATGTCGCGTTCTTTACCCGCGAATCGATCATGCTATTTGAAAAAGTCATCGCCGATATAAGGCCATTTGATTCATCCACAATCCACGAATCCGTCGCCCATATCGAGGCGGAGATGAAGTCAAGCGTCGTCATCTGGGATGAAACAGAATTGTTTAGACAATTGGCTCGTTGTCAAAAAGCTTTCGCTAACCACCACTCCACCAAGCCCGAAAAAATTACCGAACCAGTCAAAAATCCACCTCTAGAGATTGATTATCAGCCAGATGATTTCATAGATATTACACTAATGATTGAAATACCCGACTCCAGCAAACAAGCAACCGCCGCCTTTTTCTGCATGTACCCGATATTGCTTGATTTGGTGCGCAGCGCCTGCTTTGACCTAGCGCCAGTCTATCCGTCCAGCCATAGCGAATTCACCGCCTACCATGACGGCAATTCAGTCAGCCAAGCCTACACCGTGAAAAAATCTTTCGATTGGCAAAGTGCAAGCAAAGTAGCGCAAAACTATTTACGAACATTTGACCCTGCGCCGCACGCCAGCCGCCTAAATGATCTCGCCGAAGCGTTCACGACCGACCCATTCTATAATTCCGCGCCAATTTATTTTTACCAGAAAACCACTACTCCGTTTACCAAAGATGATTTGGTGAATAGCATAACTGACACGAATCTACAAACGATATTACGACAGGTAGCGGTGACTGTTTCGGCAATGGATAAACAATAATACTATGCGATTATTCCAGATTTGGTGATTACGCCGATGAAATCGAGTAATATTAGTAGCCCTATTCATCTTCCTTAAAACACTCCAACCTATTCTATATGAGCACGATGGACGCGTCGCTGCTTCCAGTATTCTATTTTTGACTTCTTCTTTTAGTACCTGTGCCATAATAACCCTCATTCCATTATGTAAAACCGAATTTATATTTAATAACAAACTAAATTCAATATTTGTCAAGTTTCTTATGGTAAAAACAAACCATACATGATATAATAAACATATAAATTTAATACACGCTTAATGCTTGCTACCCCTAATCATTCTTTTGTAGCAAGCACAGTAAGTGTACGGACACTTACGAAAAAATTGATAAAGCAGTCCTCTGGGGTCTGCTTCTTTTTTATCAATTTTTAACTTGTTAGGGTGTACCCTAAGACCCCGAAATACATTCAAAGGAGGATTTACCTATGGCAAATAGAATACGGAATGAAAGACTTGAAATTAAATACAATGGCTGAGTCAGTTGTTTTTATCAGAGAACATGGTATAAATCTGTCAAACAACTTGATGAATATATCAAAAAAGCAGCCGATGAAAGACAAAATTTACAGGATAAAATAAAGGTTATTGATAAGGAAATGCAGGAGCTTTCTGCCACTATGGAGCAGGTTTATATCGTAAAAAAGTATAGAGAATACTACAAAGAATACAAGGCAAATCCGTCTGATAAGGCATTTTCCAATGAGTATAAACATAAATCACAATATACGAAATTGCTCTTTCAGAGCTAAAAAAATCCTATTCAAAGCTCCCAAATTCAAAGGATATTTTAGCTGAACTTGATAAATTGCAAGAAAAAAAGAATACCCTAATGCAAGAGTATTCTTCCTCAAAATCCACTATGGACGAGCTTTATCAAATTAGAAAGAACTATGGAATTTACATGGGTAAGGAGATGGAGAGATAGCTCTATCTCTCTACTATTCGCTTTCCAAAGTTAAATCTCCTATTGTTTTTCTGTTAGTCCAGTAACTTCCTTTTATGCTGTCAATTTTATCAATCAACAATTTACAAGTACCTATCTGTATTGGATTTTTTTCACTATATCTACTTAAAGGATTAGTAATATAAGTGTAATATAACACAAATCCTCCATTTTCTTCAACTAAATTACTGGTAATGGTTTTACTGCTTATTTCATCAGATTTGAGTTTCATATCTGTGGAAAGGAAACTTTGCTTAATCTCAATTTCAACCACCTTTTCTCCAGATCTACCCTTATAGTTATAATTTAAAACTCCTGTATATTTTTTCTTTAATCTTGGCATTTTCACAAAAGGATTATATTTCCATAAATATCTTTCATATATAGCTATTGGAATAACAGAATATCCAGCGGATTCTAAAATTAAATCCCGATAATCAAAAACCGACTTAGGCATCTTAAATTTATACAAGATAATAAAAATAAGAATTATAATTATTCCAGATAATTTTATCAGTGATTCCATTTTAGATTTCATAACTATAAAATCCTTTTAACTCATCTATGAATCCTTTATAGATCTTCTCTCTATCATCAGAATCATAACATAATTTTTTGATACCGTTAACTTCAACGAAGCTATTAATACTATGTTTATTATCATAAAGAAACTCTACAATATCATCAAAAATATATTTGTAATAATTATACTTTACAAAAATTTCATCAGGAACATTATAAAGTAAGCTTTCTACGCCAAAAGAACTTGCTTTCTGTGCAAATTCATATCCTTCATCTTGCATTTGATACCTCATCTCTTTTGCTATTCTAACCATTTTCTTAAAATATAAGTTTGTTCTTTTATTCTTATCTATCCCATTCTTAATATGTTGTTCTGGATAATTTATTACTTCAGTTCCATCATCAGCTTTAATAAGTATTCCTCCTACGTAATTTTCTGGATCAAACCTGTAATCATAAGAGTAGTCCCTATATCTTAATGCCGGAACCGAATCAGCATCTTTTCTATAAGAATTTCCATGTATTTTAATAGATTTGTTTTTTCTTTCCACATCATCACCAAATTTATTTTCTAATGCGGATTGAACTATATCTTTAAAAGTCTTGCTTTTTGAACTTGCAGTTATAAAACCATAATTAGTTTTAGAAACACCCACTCTATATTTGGGTCTAAATTGATCTATTTGAACAACAGCAATATCTACATCACTATGCTGTCTAACATTAGTATTGTTTGCATAAGATCCTTGTAAAAATATTTTAACCTCATAATCATCATTACTCTTCATCATCACTTCAAATGAAGGTGTCTCACTATACATTTTTTGAATGGAAGTCCTTTCATTAAATCCGATAGTTTTTAATGCATCAACTACCATTCTTATAGCATTTTTACATTGATTTTCCTCTGTTTCACTCAAAGGTTTTGCATATTTTCTTAATTCTTCTTCTGTGAATATCATTTACTACCTAACCCTCCTTTGATACCGTCATTTAACATCTAGTCAAACTCAATTTCTTCATTCACTTTTTGGTGAATATCTACTCTATTAACAACATCAATTACATTTACTAGCCAACCATTCAAAGTACAACTTCTGATAAATTCATCAATTCTATTAACTCCATTCATTTCTTTGAGTGTTACAACAACACCAAACCTAACTCCTACACCATCTTGGGGAGCTAATCGGTTATTTGTTTTTATTTCCATGCCCCAATTCTTATTTCTATAAGAATCTTTTGGTATCATTCTTTTTGTAGCACTCTCTACAATATACTTTACATTATCCCATTTTCTAAACTGCTTTCTTGCTTCACCTTCCAAAAGATAATTTCTTTCTCCATCTAATGTGTCTTCTGTATTCTGTTTATCACCTTTAATATCCTTAATTTTTTTATCATCTCCTATTCGACCAAAGTGCAAATTCAATTCCGTATTTGTATAGTCCACCCCCTGCAATCTATCACACAGTGGAAAATAGCACATTGTAGCCTTTGCAATATAGGGGTACTTATTATCCTTTAGAGGAACAGGAAAATTATAATTATAAGTATTCCATTTTTCACTAATATCTGATACCACAAATTTTATTTCATCATCTTTTGTTTGAATAATGTCATTTATATGAATGGGTACAATTCCATGCCCATATAAGGCAACTTCTTCAGGAGTTGGTTTTTCATCCCAACCTCTCGCTGCATCAATAATCATAGCTTTTGCAACTTCCCTGTTAAGACCTAATACATCAATTAAATAGGATAATTTTCTTGCAATCCAAGGTGCAGCATAGGAAGTACCGGCAACACTTGCCGCCCCTAAAGGTTCACAAACCCTAATGTATTCTTCTTCACTACCGCCATAATAACTTACGTCAGGCTTTGCAAAGAAAGATAATACTAATCCTTTACGAGCATATTTAGCAGACATACCATTCTTACTAACTGAATTTACAACTATACTATTAACAGAATCTGCCGGAGATCCTATTTTTACTATATCTGTACTTGGTTTATTTGTTCCTGCAACAACAAATATTACATTGTTTTCAAACTGAATTTTATCTAATGTTGCAGCTTCAGCAGAAATAAAGTTGTCATTAATTTCCTGATTACTACCAAGTGAAATATTCCAGACTTTTATATCTGAATTATTTACTACAATACTCTTTATTTTCTTTATTATTGAAAATGAAGAAAATTCAGCACCTACCGCCACTCCAAAATGCCTAACCTTAAACCTTCCACAACCATCATCCAGCCAAGAATTTAATCTTGCTCCATCAACAATAATGGAAGACACTGCTGTCCCATGATTATAATCTTTTGGATTTTTTGGTATATCTTCTGAGACCATATCATGATATTCAACCCAATCACTAAAATAAACACTTTTATCAAATAAGGTATCTATCACCCCAATTGTTGGTTCAATAGTTGGGGATGGTATAGTTACCATTTTTGTTTGATACTCATTGATAAAATCATCAGGTGATAAATTTGATAAATCAACGGTTGCCATTGAAACAAGATAAGGTGCTTTTTCGAAAAGTAGTCCTACCTGCTTTTCGTCTAAGTAAATAGTTTGATTATCTAAAATTCTGCTACTTAAAATATCTATCCCTAATCTTTCAAATAATAATTTTGTATCTTTTCTTACATCATACAAAGTTATAATACTCTGTTTTACATCTATCGTAGGTAAATCTACCTCAAAAGAATCAATATACGATACATCTGCAATTACCTGTTTAAATGTAGACATACTTACAGAAAGGTTTTTAAAAACTTCTGAATTAACAATGCTTTTGTCTTCAAATTTGCTCTTGCTGATATTTCCTTCAAATTTTTGAGATAATATATTTGAAGTATTTACAATTAACTCTATGCTTTTAGTTAAATCATCTTCATTAAGAAAATACGTTATTATATGCTTGCTCTTATCTAAATTAAATTTTGCACCAACAATTGTATCATTAGAAGCCGTCCCTTTAAAAAGTCCTGCAATTCGATTACTTTTCGCAACAATTTTATTATAATAAACGCTAATTAAAATCCCTTCAAATGGCCTTGTTTCTTTATCCCAAAATTCTTTAATTTGGCTTAACTGAGATTTTAACCTTAACAAATGCTCTGTGCTAACATCATTTTTTCCATTCATGGCTATACTACCGCCATTACGATTTCTACGTGCTTGTACAAAGCGTTTCCCTTTTAATTCCAAAACATTATTCACTATCTACTTCCTCCTTTTTCAGTTTTCTTGATACAGCACTTTTAGACTCCCCTTTTAATTTTTCTATTTCTCTTACAGTAAATCCTTCTTCATGAAGTTGGCTTATGTCCTTTTGATCCAAGTTTCCTATCAAACTATTGTACAATCTTTTCAAATAATCATACTCAGAACCAATATCACTAAATGCAAGTGATGTTTTTATAATGTTTTTTAGTTCTCCGGGATAAGGTATTTTCTTTGCTATCTTCAATATTTTTTTAAATAATCTTGTATCCTTGGATATTCCTTTAAAATTCTTGATAAATGAAGAAAAATAATATTCAGCAACTTCTATTAAATCCTCATCGCTATACCTACTGAAATTAATAACAGCATCAAATCTCCTAATTAATGCTTTATCAAAATTTGAATATAGATTAGTTGTTGCAATAAGCACTATTTCTTTATTAAGATCTGTTAATCTATCTAATTCTCTTAAAATTGTGGATGTTACTCTACCCATCTCTCTAATATCATTAGAATTAATTCTATCCAAAGCAATAACATCAATTTCATCAAATAAAACCACAACCTTATTTGCATTTGGAAGCATATTTATTTCTCTAAATACTTTTATTATATTTTTATTAGTCTGTCCCAACTTGCTATCTATCAAGTTTTCAAAATCCACCCTAAAAAGAGATCTATCCAATAATCTTGCAATATTTTTAGCTGCTTCTGTTTTTCCACTTCCCGGTAATCCTTCAAATAAAAATTTATTAATACCAACATTATGATTTACAGCATTAATAATACCTTTTATATCTTCTGTTATTTCAAGCGATAAATTTAAAGCCTCTAAATTTCTTATTTCTACTTGTTTTAAAAACTCACTTTCAAAATCACTACTTTGTGGTGAATATAAATTTGATTCAGATATTAACCCCATAATATATTCGGATAACTGATAATCTCCTATGCTATCAAAATATCTTGCTATTGCTATCGCCTCATTCCTAAAGGAATTTTCATTCCTTTCCACATGGTATTTTATTAAATTCAAAATATTTTGTTTTTTCATATTTCCATACCTCCTATTTTCTTTATTATTATACCACGAATTGGGACAAATTTATATATTTATGGGACAAATATTTAAAATTTAATTTCTATATCAAAGGTTATATTAGCATTCCTTCATGAATTAAAAAAGAGCCGGTGCAGTCCTAAGACCACACCGACAATAAATTTATCTCTCAGCTTCTTTGTTTACTTCTTTCTTTTCTTTTGGTTTTTCCTTATCTTCAGCCTGATATTTCTTGGTAGCTCCAAGTACAGACTCTTTCTTTTCTTCTTGTCCTTTCATTTGTTCCTTTGTCTTTAGTAGCTTTGAAGAAAGTATTCTGATATTGCTATGTTCCTTTCCGTTATCATCGATGGAAGTTCTGATTTGTCCAAAGAGCTTAATAAAATCTCCCTGCTTAAAGTCCTTTGGAATATCACTTTTTTCTCCATAAGCTGAGCAATTATGATATATCTTATTCCCTTCATCATCTTTGGATACTACGGAGAAATTAGCTACCTTAAAGGCTTCCCCGTTCTTATTTTCTCTTTCAACTACATCAACCTCTCCAACAATGTTTCCAACTATATTGATAAGATTATCCTTTTCTTCCTTAACATAAGGCAGGTCTTTTACCTGCCCCTGTTCCCTTAAATCCTCTATCATATAGTCAAATTCCTCATGCAGTAAATTAAGGCTGTTAATATCTCCTAGATCCCCGCTCATTTTTTGTATCGTAAAACCTAAATTCGTATGACCACGTTCGTATATTTGTCGGTTTTATAGAAAGCTTTAGATTCAATAATTTGAGACTTTCATTTATATCTGTAATCAGTGGCAAGCTGTTTATAGCGATAGTGGCGTTGTCGATATTTTTACCTTCCTGTATTAGTCTAAGGTGTTTTTCACCAAGTTTTAGTTTTACAATATTAAATATCAATGGCTCAATGCCAGATTGGTCGTTATTACTGCGATAAGGAGAGCTGCGTTTTATATTTCGTAATTGACTTGCGGGATCAGATTGTAAAGAAGTTTGCAGGGCAAAAGTATCATAATTATGAAAAGCAGACAATATAGAGAAAGAATTTCCGAGAGGTGCCATATAATAGGTGTGCTCATTATTATATAATATTGCAATAGCTTCATTAATCGCTTGATAGTATTCAAGATAAAACTGTACATGAGTTGGAACTGAGCTAATATAAACAGTATCGCATACATCCTCTTTGTGATTAAACGTAATATCTATATCAATATCCATGTCATTGTCTATGGGTGCAAAGTCTTCAGGGGTATTTAGTATGAGAATATGATCCCAATATGTTTTTTATATGACCATAGTTGTCTGCTATGTGTTTTATGTTAGTCCTATCAATATTATCAAGTGTAGTTGATAATATTATTTTTTGTGATTTCGAATTCGAATTCCAGTTGGATTGAAGTCGAAAACCCGTGTAATTAGGCGGATCGTCTACTTCGGGAGCATCCTTTCGATTTGCTGCTGACAATAAAAATTTATACTCGTCAACTTCACAATGCCTGAATAGAATTCTTGTGAACACAAAATTAATAGCCTCTAAAACCGTTGACTTGCCAGATTCGTTTTCGCCAATAATAATATTAAGATCTTGGTCGAACTCAATCTTAAAGGCGCTGTTTATGTCCTCCTCATATTTAAAGCTAAAGATATTTGATTATTGTAAATAATTGACTCTCATTATGCTAATTATTATATACTCACCAACTTTATTCAGGGGTTCGGAAATATAAAAATATAGCTCTTTCGAGCTATATTAAAAAATGTATATTTTTTGTAACAACTCCTACGCTTTTAGTTTCTTATCCTTCAGCTTCAACACCACATCCGCCTCTTTGGCTAGCTGCTTGCTGTGGGTGACGACGATGACGCATTTGTCATTTTCATGAGCAGCCCGGCGCAGGATGTCGATGATGTCGGCGGCGGTGGTTTCATCCAGGTTGCCAGTCGGTTCGTCCGCCAAGATAATCGGCGCGGAGGATACTAGCGCTCGCCCGATCGCCACACGCTGCTGCTGGCCGCCAGAAAGTTTCATGACGTTGCGGTGAATGTGATCATCATCCAGACCCATGGCATGCAAGGTTTCGTTGGTGGCTTTAGGATTAACCAATTTCAAGTTTTCCAGCGGCGTCAGATAATCGATCAGGTTATAGTTCTGAAACACCAGCGAGATATTGTGCTTGCGATGATGCGAGTAGCCCTGCTCAGCGATGTCTTCATCGTCGAACAAAATCTGCCCGCCAGTTGGTGTATCCAGTCCGGCTAGTAGCCCCAGCAGGGTCGATTTACCGGCGCCAGAACTGCCGACGATGGCGTAGAACTTGCCTTTTTCAAATTGATAATTGATGCCGTTGAGTACATTGCTAGTGCCGTCGGCGTATGAATAGATGATGTCGCGTAAAGTAAGTATTGACATGATAACTCCTAACTTAATTTTGCTAAAATTTGCTTTGGTGATTGGCGCA